>ERZ807291.35-NODE-35-length-172423-cov-7.638332_pt1 | contig 172423 bp, 175 predicted proteins | sample MGYA00521257_ERZ807291 | MGnify/ENA primary metagenome ERZ807291 (study PRJEB31413, sample SAMN03169783) | marine metagenome | biome: Marine; feature: Water; material: Subsurface seawater | place: North Sea | collected 2011-04-28 | depth 1 m m ... | reverse complement strand
TGTCGCTGCCATGCGAATGGATGGTCAGCATCCGGCCGCCCGGCGCCAATGCGCGCGCGAGTGGCGCAAGTACACGCTTGACCTTGAGTTCGAGCGACGCGCGCAGGCGGAACGGCTGCGAGGCGATGATCAGGTTGTAGTCATTCATCGCGAGCCCCGGGCGCGGGATGATGTTGTCGAGCAGCATTTTGTGATCGCCGCGATACAGGATCGTCACGGATGGGCGCACATAGAGGGGATTGCCGGTCTTTTCGCTGGTGCGTACCTGCCAGCCATCGGCGATTTCAGGCTCGAGCGCTGCGATCTGTTCCTCGAATTCGTGGGCGGAGTTGCCGTCCAGCGCGACTTCCCGCCAGTTCAGGCGGGCTGCATTTTCAGGCGCCCGCGGCATCAGCGACGGCGCTTCGGCGTAGAACATGTTGGTGATCACCACCACCATCGCCGGATGCTCGTTGAAGCGGTCGGGCAGCTTCTCCAGAGTCAGCCGCACGTCTTCGAGGCTTATTTCCTTGCCGACTATGTAGAATGGAACGGTGGGGTAGAGCTTGTGCATGTGGCGCATCACGCGGGTCAGCACGGTACCGTCCCCCATACCGGCATCGAAAACCCGCAATGCCGGCGGGCGCACCTGCAGGCGGTTGAGTTCCTGTCCGACCCTGTCCGCGACCGCCCACTTTTCGGAACACGTATTTACGAACATGAGGTATTTCTGCCGGTTGTCGTAGAACCGGAAATGGCTGGTGTTCTCGACTTCCGGTGATGGTGTGACCTTTTGAACCGTCGCCTTCGCGGTTTTTATCCGCGGGTCGTACATTTCGGTTTCATCCGGTTCAGGGTGGTCCGCGTCCAGGAATGTTTCGATCCGGGAAACGGTTCGCGTCGTGACGCGTTTCCCCTCGCGAAGGCGGCCGACGAATTTACCGTCATTGACCGCGCGGCGGCCGAATGTGGATTCCGCAATTTCGGCCCGCCGACAATACGCTTCTATCCGTGCAATGAGTTCTGCGTGTTCCATGGTGCCACACTCCCTCTGTCCCGCTTCTGTAAATTCTATCCCAAGATTTTTATTTCAGTCAATCGTGGGATATGTCCCACTTTGCTTTGTTGTTGATAATTTTCCGCAAGAAGTCCGATTTGTTCTAAACAGGACAGTATGGCTGATCGAAAACAACTTCTCCTTACCCCGGGGCCGCTCACCACGTCGGATGCAACCCGTAATGCGATGCTGCAGGACTGGGGGTCGCGCGACCCGGCGTTTATCGCCCTGACCCGGCGTGTGCGTGACGGCATTACCGAGATTGCCGGCGGTGTTGATACGCATAGCTGTGTCCTGCTGCAGGGCAGCGGAACCTACGGTCTTGAAGCGGCGATGGCGACGTTCGTTCCGCCAGTGGGGCACGTTCTGGTGCTTGCGAATGGCGCCTATTGTCATCGGATCGCGGCGATCTGCGAAATTCTCGGCCGCAAAGTCGAGATATACGAGACCGGTGAGGACACGCCGCCCGACCCGGCGGATGTTGACCGTCGGCTGGCGGCGGATGACAGCATCACCCATGTCGTCATGGTCCATTGCGAGACCACGTCCGGTATTCTGAACCCGCTTGCGGAGATAGCCGAGGTTGTTGCCGCGCGGGGGCGGTCGCTGATGGTGGACGCGATGAGCTCATTCGGCGCGATTCCGATCGACGTGAAAGCAACCCCGGTCGATGTGGTGATTTCGTCCTCCAACAAGTGTCTTGAAGGGGTGCCGGGGATAGCGTTTGTCGTCGCCCGCAACGAGGTACTGGCGGCATCCGAAGGGAACGCGCCGTCAATGGTGCTCGATCTTCATGCCCAGGCGGCGGGATTCGAGAAATCCGGTGAATGGCGGTTCACGCCGCCGACCCATGTTGTTGCCGCACTGGCCGCCGCGCTGGACCAACTGCATGACGAAGGCGGCGTTGCTGCCCGGAATGCGCGCTACAGCGAAAACTGCTCAATCCTGGTGGACGGCATGACGGCAATGGGGTTCCGGACCTACCTGTCTCATAATCTTCAGGCGCCGATCATTGTGACCTTCCATACCCCGGATGATCCTGCGTTCGATTTCCGGCAGTTCTATGACGGGCTGCAACATCGGGGCTTTACGATTTATCCAGGCAAGCTGACCCAGGCGGACTCGTTTCGCATCGGCTGTATCGGACAGGTTTTCCCGGACGACATGCGCGCAGCACTTGCCGCCGTTGCCGAGATGCGCGCCGAGATGGGGATGACCGCCCGATGATGCCGAACGCCTTGCCGGATCATCTCGCCGCGCTGACCGAGGCCGACTGGCCGCGGTTTTCGGACGCGGAGATCACGCGGCGCTATACCGCCATCGACCGTCTTATGGACGAAGCGGGGGTACGCCACCTTCTGGTCTATGGCGCGCAATGGAACGGGGCCGCCATTCCGTGGCTGACACACTGGCCGACCACGTCGGAGGCCGCGTTGACGGTCACGCCCTGGGGGACGCCGAACCTGTTTGTCCAGTTTCATAACCATGTACCGCAGGCCGAGGCGGGGGCCACCGGATGCACGGTAAAGTGGGGTGGGGAAGATACCATTGCCACGGTCATTGAAGATTTCAGGTCGCGCGGGGCGACCGCGAATGACCGTATCGGTGTGATCGGTCCTCTGGGGCTTGGCGGCGCGGCGAAGTTACAGGCGGCGTTTGCCGATGTGGTTGATCTGAACCGCGCCTTTACCCGGCTTCGCCTGGTGAAGTCGGCCGAAGAGATTAGCTGGATGCGGATCGGTGCGTGGTATTCGGATCGCGCCATGGCTGGCGTTGCAGAAAACCTGGCCCCGGGACTGACCGAACGCGACCTGTGCGATATCTGTGAACGCGCCTGGGTTCCGGCGGGGGGAGAGACGGGCATACATTTTTTCGGATCCACCCCGATGGCCGAACCCGACTGCCGGGTACCGCGGCAAATTCCGTCGAACCGCAAAATCGCGGCGGGAGATGTCGTGTTCTGTGAAATCTCGGGCGCATTTCGCGGCTATTCGGGTCAGATCCTACGCAGTTTTACGGTAGAGGCCGACCCGACACAGCTCTATCGCGATCTGCATGACACGGCGATGGCCGTTTATCAGTCAATCTGCGAGGTGCTGAAAGCGGGCACACAGGTTGGCGATATCGTCGCCGCATCGCGGGTTATTGAAGATGGCGGTTTCACGACCTGCGACGACCTGATGCATGGCTATGGCGGAGGATATCTGCCGCCGGTGATTGGCTCGGCCAGCCGCCCTGCGGGTAAAATTCCGGACATGACGCTGGAGGCGGGGATGCTGGTCGTCGTGCAACCCAACGTGACCACCGTGGATGGCACCGCAGGGGTGCAGACGGGCGAATGCCTGCTGATCACCGAAACCGGTTATGAGCGGATACACTTGTTCGAACCCGGATTTCACCGGGTCGGCTGACGCCGGTCTTCAGGCGTCGGGTGCGGTGATCATGGTTTCCGCGAGAACACCGTAGACGTTGACCCAGGCCGCCCGGATGTCGGGCGTAAACGCGTCGGCCAGGCCCTGTTCGAGAGTCCAGATCAGGGCTTCGGCAACAGCGCCGTAATGAGAGACTTCGACACCGTATTTGCGATGGCGTGCACCCAGTTCCTGGAGAATGGGAATGAGCTTTTCCAGGTCATCGAGTCCGGCGACAGCAGTGCCGATCATATCCATCAGCTGTTCGCCCTGGGATTCCAAGTCGCCTTTGAACAATGGTTTGATTTCAGGGTTGGTTTCGAACAGGCGTTCATAGAACGTCCGGCCGACGACCATGGACAGGGGCTCGATTCGCATAAAGCTGTGTTGTACGAGGTCTATATCTTCCTTGCTGATCGAACCGGCATTCTCGGTGGCCTTTACAGGTGTCGCTGGTGCCGCAGTCGGGGCTGGAGCAGGGGGCGCGGCCTGTGCTGCCGGGATTGATGCTGCAGGGACTGGTGTCGGCGTGGGAGCGGGTGCAGGTGCCATTTCGGGAGCGGGCGTGTTATCGACGACGACCGTCGCCTGATTGCGTGCCCGGTCGATTGATTGCCGGGCCGCTTCGGTCTGGGCGACGAACTGGCCCAGCTTGGCATGCAGTGATTTCAATGTCGCGCCGATCTGGTCGGTTGCCTTGCGCGTTTCGTCGGAAAGCTGTTTCACTTCGGAGGCGACGACCGCAAAGCCTTTGCCGGCATCGCCGGCGCGGGCGGCTTCGATCGTTGCATTGAGCGCAAGCAGGTTGGTCTGCTTGGCAATGGCCTGCACCTGGTCGGCGACATTGGCGACTGCCTTGATGTCCTCTTCGAGACCGCTGGTACCGGCTTCGATATCGTCCATTGCGGCAAATGCCTGGTCGAAAGGGTCATTTGAAACCGGTGTGGCGGTGTCTGAGGCGGTGTCTGAGGCGGGGGCGAGTGCGTTCATTTTTAATATGTCTGTGATCCGAGGTGCCGGGACATCCGGCCTGACGGTTATTGCGCGGTAGTCGACATGATAAACGCCAAGGATTTAGGGATTCTTAACCACGAGACTGTTGTTGGAGCATTTTGACGTATGCGGTTGAGCGGGCACAGGCTATTTTCCCTCCAGCGTATTCGAGTTGGATTCCAACTGACGGATAGCATTATGATCTAAGGATACGGCACGAATGCCTCCGGCAATTCTCGCAGTTTCTGCGTTGCTCTCGGGCACCGCATTTTTGTTTCTCGGTAGCGGGTTATACAACACTCTTATTGCGATCAGGGCGGCGGGTGAAGGCTTTGCGCCTTCGGTCGTCGGCGCCGTCATGGGGGCTTATTACCTCGGGTTTCTTGGCGGCTGTTTGTATTGCCCGAGGCTGATCTACGGTGTTGGTCATATTCGGACCTATGCGGCACTGACGGCGATAGCGTCGGCGGCGACGCTCGCCCATATGCTCCAGGTTGATCCGATGACGTGGGGCGTTTTGCGGATGATCGTCGGTTTCTGTCTGGCCGGGCTCTATATGACGATCGAGAGCTGGTTGAACGGGAAAGCGAGTAGCGACTCGCGTGGACGGATATTCGCGATCTATATGATGGTCAATCTTGGCGCTCTTGGTTTCGGTCAGTTGCTGTTGCTGACGACCGATTCAAAGTCGTTTGCTTTGTTTGCGGCGACGTCGATGCTGATTTCCCTCGCGGCGGTGCCCATTTCACTCGCGAGCATTTCTCCACCTGAGTTCGGCGTGTCAAAACCGATCCGGCTCGGTGCTTTATGGCGCCTGTCACCGCTTGCGCTGATCGCCTGCGGCGGAATAGGGGTCGCCCAAGGCGCGTTCTGGGCGTTGACCCCCGTCTTTACGCTTGATGCGGGTTTCTCCGAGAACGGGACGGCGTTGTTCATGGCCCTGACCGTGTTCGGCGGCCTGGCACTTCAGTGGCCCATCGGCTGGATATCGGATCGCTGGGATAGGCGATCACTTATTCTGGTGATATGCGCGCTGACGGCCATCGTCGCGGCCGCCGCGACATATGCCGGTGAACGGCAGTGGACGATGGCGCTCTTTGGTGTGGGCGTGTTGTATGGCGGGTTGTCGTTCACTGTTTACGCGTTGTCCGTTTCACATGCGAATGATCACGCAGATATGGACGGAATCGTCTCGCTGAGCGCACGGCTTTTGCTTGTATATGCAATCGGCGCCGTTGCGGGACCCGTTTTGTGCGGCTGGGTTATCGGCCTAACGTCTCCCAGTGCGCTGTTTTCGTTTATCGCGGCTGTATTTCTGCTGTTATGCGCTTTCGGGATATGGCGCCAGACTCGGCGACCGCCAGTGCCGCTCGAGGAACAGGCACCATTCGTGCCGATGTCGCGTGCCGGGTCTTTTTCCGGCGAGCTCGATCCGCGCCACACCGACGAGACGCCTTAGTCACCTTTCGGCAAACGGTTACGCCAGTGTACTGGAGCTGACTATAATGGCGATCCAGGAAAGCCAATAAGCGCCAAAGAGCGCTGATGAGCGGGAGGATAACGGATAAGATGCAGACCGTCTGGGATCACGTACGGCTGGCCGCCGCGCGGACGCCGGATCATCCGGCTATAGTAGACGACCGGACCGATCGGCGGTTGACGTTCTCTGAACTGATCGCCGAGGTGGAGGCCATGGCGGCTGGATTCGCCATAGCGGGCATTGCCGATGGCAACCGGGTCGCCACGATGTTGCCGAATGTATTGGAACACGCGATCGCTATTCTTGCCCTGCATCGGCTGGGGGCGGTGGTCTGCATGATCAATCCGCGTCTGAAACCGGATGAGGCCGCGGCGCTGATCGGGGATGGAGAGATTACCGGTCTGGTCTGTCTGGCCGATGAGACGATTATCACGGCTGCACGCGGTGCACTGCCGTCAGCTGCGCCGGTATTCACGTTCGGCGGGACCGTGGGCGATACACGGGATCTCGAAGCCTGCCGAGGCGCAGCGGACAGCCTGGCCCCATGGCAGGCCCCGGCCGCGGATGCGTTGGCCTTCGTGATGTATACGTCCGGCACGACCGGGTTACCGAAGGGGGTGATGATCCCGCACGGGGCAAGCGACGGGCGCGTATTATTCGTTCCCGTGCAATGCGGTTTGCGTCATGGCACCCACAATCGGGCGCTTGGGCTGATGCCCCTGTTCCACGCCGTTGGTTTTCATGCCTGTTTTGTGGCCACCCTGTCGATGAACGGTACCTACTATGTTCATTCCGCCTTCGACCCGGTCGCGGCGCATGCTGTGATCCGCGATAATGCGATTACCTACCTTTTCGGTGCGCCGGCGCATTTTCACGCTTTGCTCGCCGTGCCGGGGTTCGATCCCGTCGATGTAGGATCGGTCGAAACCCTGGCCTATGCGGGGGCGGCGATGCCGGGCCCGTTACTTGAAAGGGTCGATGCCGCGTTTTCAGCCGCCCGCATGACCAACATCTATGGAACGACGGAAACGATGAACGCGCTCTACCTGCCTGACCCGGTAGGTTGGCCGACCCGCTACCGGCCCGGTTTCTATTCAAATATCCGCGTCGGGCGGATTGGCGGTTCCGTAGAAGATATCTGCGAGATTGGCGAGGAAGGCGAATTGCTGGTCGATGCGACGGCGGATGCAACGTTTCTCGGATATCTCAACCGGCCCGATGCCACCGCGGAAAAGCTGGCGGATGGCTGGTACCGGACCGGCGATATTGTCGCCCGTCGCGTGGATGGAGATCTCGACCTGCGCGGGCGGGTTGACGACATGGTGGTGTCGGGCGGTGAGAACATCCATCCGGAAGAAGTCGAGGCCGTTCTGATGCAGCACGAGGCCGTCACCGAAGCTGCCATTATCGGCATGCCCGACGATCAATGGACCGAGCGCGTGGTCGCCTGCGTGGTGGCAAAAGGGGCCGATGCCGCGGCTCTGGATGCGTGGTGTCAGGACTCCACGCTCGCGAATTACAAGCGCCCGCGGGACTACGTGTTCCTTGATGTGCTGCCGCGCAATGCTGCAAACAAGGTGCTGCGCCGGGAGCTTAAATTACGGGCAGCAGAGGTTCTGAAAGACTGAGTTTGCGCCGGGGGTGATCGGTTTTGCCGGTCGTGGCATAATTGATGCAACGAAATGGCGTAAAGTAAGACCATAAACAGGAAACGCCGCCGTTTCGGACATCGCAATGCGGACAGAGTTTCGCATTTGCCGAAAAAAGGTGAGGAATCATGAGAACAAATATCGCAACAGCGTTGGCCGCGGCCGCGCTGGGTACGACCCTGTTCGCTGCCGGACCGGCAGCAGCAGCCGATCCGTTCTATAAAGGCAAGACGATCCAGTTCCAGGTAGGCTCGGGGCAGGGTGGCACCTATAGCGTCTATGCACGCGGGCTTATTCCCTATCTGCAAAAATACCTGGCCGGCAACCCGACCATTGTGCCGCAGTTCAATCCTCGCGGCGGCGGACGCCAGGTCGCGGCATTCGTGTCGAATGCGGCGCCGAAGGACGGCACGGTAATGAGCATGGTGCAGCAGAACGTGCCGGTCTATTTCGTGCTGAACCCGAAGGGCATCAAGTTCGATGTTTCCAAATGGCAGTGGGTTGGCCGTATCGCGACCGCCGGCAGCGCCGTCGGCGTGTGGCACAAGGCACCGGCGACAACGTGGGCCCAGATGTCCCAAAAAGAAATCGTCATGGGAGCGACCGGCACCAGCTCGGAAACCTTCATGACACCGACGATGGCGAACAAGATGCTCGGCACCAAGTTCAAGATCGTGAAGGGTTATCGTGGTTCGCGCCCGCTGTTCAAAGCGATTGAATCGGGCGAAATCCACGCATTTGCGCTGAGCTACAAGTCCTGGAATTCCATGCGCCCGGACTGGGGTAAAACCGGCCAGGTCAAATACGTGATGCAGACCGGGCTGGAACCAGACCCCGCCCTCGGCAACGTGCCGATGATGTGGAAGCAGGGCAAGACCGAGCTGGATCGTCAGGCGATGAAACTGGCAGCATCGTCCGAGCTTATGGGGCGGGCGATTTGGTTTCCGGCGGGCGTGCCGCAGGCACGTGTCGAGGAAATGCGGGTGGCTTTTACCAAGGCGATTGCTGATCCGGGGTTCGCGGCGGACATGGCCAAGAGCGATTTGCCGCTCCACCCGGCAACGGGTGCGTCACTTCAGAAGAGCGCAGAGGCTCTGTTCAATACAGACCCCAAGGTGGTTGCCCACGCCAAGGCAGCACTCGGTTACAAGTAACCGCTTCTCCCTTCGGGGGTGAGAGACAACCCCGTCCGCGGAAACGCGGGCGGGGTTTTTATTTGCTGTTGATCAGGTGCTCGAAAACGCAGGCCTGATCCTGTCCGGTGTGCCCCGCATCGACGGCGGCCTCGTACCAGGCCCGCGTGACATCGAGCAGTGGCGTTGCGCCTTGAGGACCGGAGGTGTCGTGCACCCGTGAAAGACCCCGCAGGTATCCTTCAAGCGAGCCTCCGCCGGATGTGTAATCCCGCTTTGCCATCAGCGCGCCGCGCATCTCGAACATGGCGGAAGATGCGGGGCTGCCCGAGATCGCGTCATATACTGCCGCGATGTCGCCACCTTCGCGGGCGGCAATGGCAAGCCCTTCGGCAGCGGCGAGGTTATGGATCGCGACCAGTGCGGTGGCGACGGATTTCGTTGCCGCACCGGCACCGATATCTCCGACCCATGTTGCGCGGGGGCAGATTGTTTCCAGTACATCGTTGATGCTGTTGGCGGTGGCGCGATCGCCCGACACGAAAAATGCACCGCGGCCTGCTTTAAGCATTCCCGGTGTCCCGCTGACGGGACAATCCAGCATAACGCCCCCGGCTCTGGCGATTGCCTTGGCATGAGCCCGCTTGTCCTCTGGGGGCAGGGATGTGGTCTCAACGACGATTTGCCCGGGTTTGAGGGCCTGCAGAATGCCGTCGGGGCGTACCAGTGCATCGTGAACCGCGTTGTTATCCGGGAGGCAGGTGAAAACGATATCCGATGCCGCGACGACCTCCGCCGGAGAGACAGCGGCAATGCCGCCGGCGGTGACAAACGCGTCCATCGCGCTGCGACGATAGCCGGTGACGGTGTATCCGGCGGCAATGAGGTTCTGCGCCATAGCGAACCCCATGCGGCCGACGCCGATTATGCCGATTTTTTTCGTCATCGATTGTTTCCCATTGGTTCGCAATCGTTATTCCCGCGAAGGCGGAACGCGCTGCGGGGCAGTTCCCATTGTCAGCAACGCCGCGCTTTTGCAATGGCGTCAAACGACGGGATAGAGAGAAAAGCCTATGCTGCATCCTTGCCGAAGATATCGGTCAACCGGGCGCCTTCGTAAAAGGTTTTTTGGAAAGCAGGGCGTTGCGCGTAACGCTCGTACCAGGCTTTGAGGGCTGGGCGGTCGAAAATCATGTCGCCGAGGCCGAGGTCGATCATGCGGTCGACCGTCGGCATGTAGGCTGGGTCAACGATGGTCAGCATCTCGCCCATGATCCAGTCCTTGCCATGGGCTTCCAGGGCGTCCGCTACGCGCTGGGCGGCGCTGTCCAGCCGGTCGATTGCTTCGGCGGTTTCCTCGGCGCTGAAACCGGTCTTGTTCATGCGCTGGTAGAAATGTTTCCGGACCGGGTGTGCTTCCGCCATCTGCTGGTAGGCGTCATCCGCCATGTTTTCATAGCGCTTGGCAAGGTGCTTGTTGAAAGACGGCACGCGGATCGCCGGGGTCGGCACTTCTTCGAGATAGCGCAGCCATTTTCGCATATGAGCCCGCTTGACCGGGTTGTCGGGCGACATGCCGTGATCCGTATAAACATCTTCGAGGTATTCGAGGATCACCGAGGAATCGATGATTACGTCATCCCCGTCTGTCAGGGTCGGTACCACCCCGTTGGGGTTTAGTTTCAGGTACCAGTCGCTCAGATGCTCCCGGTTTTTATGGTCGACATGGCGCTCCTCGAACGGAATACCTTTCTCCCAGAGCGCAAGACGCACTTTCTGGCTGCAAGTTGATTGCGGAAAGCAGTACAGCGTGATCTTGGCCATGTTTCGTTCTCCCTGTTTGTAGATTTCTCGCGCCGACCTGAAGGCAAGTCAACGGGTGTTTATCCCGCCAGGAAATCCCGAAACCGTCGCGCTACTTCCGGTGGTTTTACGGTCGGGCGTCCGAGCTCTTTCAGAGAGCCCGGTTGGATGCGCATATGGACCAGGTGAGGGCCGTCCGATGCCAGAGCGGCAGTATAGGCCTTTGCCAACCCGGTGACGGAATCGCATTTGGCCGCTGTCACGTACCCCGATGATACTGCGATTTCGGCAAATTCAACTGATGCGGAGACCGTGGACTGGCCACCGGTGGAATCGTGTACGCCGTTATCGAGCACTACGTGGATCATGTTTTTCGGCCGGTAAGCGCCAACCGTGGCCAGTGCGCCCATTTTCATCAGCAGGGCGCCATCGCCGTCGAGCGCGAATACCTTGCGGTCGGAATTCAACGCGATGCCCAGCGCCATGCCGCTTGCACAACCCATCGAGCCGACCTGATAGAGATGCTGGTCGCGGTCGTCGAGGGTGAACAGTTCACGGCCCGACTTGCCGGTAGAAGCGATAACGCCCGCACTGTCCGGCACATGTGCCAGGTGGCATTCCAGCGCCTGAAAACGCGTCGGGCGTTCTCCGCCCTCTGAATAATCCGTGAGAGTTCCGCGCGACGGCAGAACGCGCGGCGTTTCGTCAAGCTTCTCGGGCGCGACCGAGCCTTTGGACATAATGAAGGCAAAGGGCAGGTCGCTCTCGTCCATGGTATGTTGAGCCTGGGCGAGGGCGCCTGCTATGTCGCCTTCCGTCTGGGGGAATACGTTGTGCGGTATACGCATGGTATCCAGTAATTCCGGGGTTATCGGGCCCATCAGTTCATGTTGTGGCTCATCCGTGATGCCGGGTTGTCCGCGCCAGGTGACGATCATCATGGTTGGAATACGAAAGGGATGGTTCAGCGAGGTGATCGGGTTCACCGTGTTGCCGAGACCGGAATTCTGGCACATCACGACGGTTTTTCGCCCGGCCAGCCAGGCGCCTGACGCAATCGCGACCGCTTCGCCTTCGCTGGCGGCACCGACATAATCAAGCGAGGTGTCGGAAATAACGCGGTTGATGATCTCGGTGAGGAACGAGCACGGGACGCCGGTGAAAAAATCATATCCGGCATCGCGGGCAGGCATCAGGAAATCGTCGGCTTTGATCATGTTTTATATCCACACTGGTGTCATTCCCGCACTCGCGGGAAGTTCATCGTCCGGGTTGCCCGCCTGTACGGGAATGGTGATGAACGTTCCGGGAATTTACAGAAAATCCCGCGCGCGGGCGAGATCGAAGGCGTCGTTGACGTCAAGCCAGTGACCAGCCACGTAGTGCACGCGGGGTGCATTTCCGCCCGCCGCCAGCCGCGCAAACAGCGTCGCGAGATCGGCCGATTGCAGGGTGCCATCGCTGCGCATTGCTTCAAGTTCGGCGCGGATCAGCTCGGATCCCCGGGCGTTGAGCCGGGCAATACCGATCCATTCGCCGGTATTTTCGTCGGCGTCTTTCATGTCCGTGATGATGCTTTCGAACAGCACGGGATCGTCTTCGATGAAACTCGGGGAGAAAGCGCGGGAGCACTTAACGAGGTCACGGCCCGAACTCTCCGACCTGTCGGTGCGTTCTCGCCACATGCCGTCAACTGCAAGGACGATATCGCCTTCGATATCGAGCAGCGCATCGAGAATGTAGCGCCGGAACATGATATCGCCATAGGCAATGACGGTATCGCCGGTCAGCCGGTCCATCGCGGTGGCCAGCGAGGCGGCTTCGCCCGTGGTTTCATAGGCGTCATTGTCGATATAGGTGAGGTTCGGCAGGTCGACGGCGTCTTTCGCGTAGCCCCTCACCACGGCCACATCGCGGATGCCGGTCTGGCGTAATGTGCGGGTAAGTCGCCGCAGCAATGGCTGGCCCTGGATTTCGATCATGCATTTAGGCCTGTCCTCGGTCAGCGGGCCAAGCGCGCTACCGCGGGTCGCCGCCAGGACAATGGCGCGTGGCGCTTCGTTATCGACCGGCAGGTAACGGTCTTCTGCGTCCTTCAGCTCGGCATTACCGGCAAGATGGAAAATGTCTTTGACGGTCGCGATCCGGTCTTCCAGGCCGACGACGCTTTCTTCTTCGAAGATCATTTTGGCGGCATCGCGCATGGCACTGATGGAGGCGCGTACCGAATGATTGGCCCAGATAACGGCATTGACTCCGGCGGCGCGGAATTGATCCGTCGGTGTGCCGTAATAGGTTGTCGGTACGATCACGACGGGGCAACTGTCGTCCCATTCGCGCATGAAAGACATGATTTCGGCGGCGTTGGTCTGTTTCGAATGGATCAGCACGGCATCTGCACCGGCTTCCTGATAAGCGTGGGCGCGGCGGAGCGCTTCGTCCAGCCCCCAGCCGGAAATCAGCGCTTCGACCCGGGCGACGAGCACGAAGTCGGGATCGGTCTGGCTGTCCTTGCCGGCTTTAATCTTGCCGCAGAATTCTTCCATATCGGCCAATGGCTGGCCGTGTCCGATAAAGGAATTGGTTTTCGGGAACAACTTGTCTTCAATGCAGGCACCCGCGATGCCGCGCTGACACAGTTTCGCGACCAAACGGCGGACATTGTTGAAATTGCCGTAGCCGGTATCGCCGTCCATCAGGATGGGGATCGTCGTGGCGTCGGCCATGAATTCGAGCACTTCGAGAACCTGGGTCCAGGATGCTTCGTTCGAATCGCGGACGCCGAGCGCCGCCGACATTGAAAGACCTGATGCCCAGACTGCGTTGAATCCCGCTTCCTGGGCAATTTTAGCCGAAAGCCCGTCATGCGCTTCCATCAGAAATCCCATCTCCGGGCCTTCGATCAGGGCCCTCAAACGTGCGGATTTACGCGGGTTTTCGCCCTTGTTACCGGATAAAGCGCCTGGTTCGACATTGGTCGCCATCAGCGTGTGCTTTCTGCCAGATATAGGAAATGTGCTGGATTAGAAACAGAACCCGTCGTCTCAGGCAAGGATTGTAACAGACCGGCGGCTCCGAAACCGAGGGCATCGCGCACCGCACGGCGTAATTCGGATAGCCCGGGATTGGTCTTCTTTGCCCCTTCGGCATGGATGAAATGCATCCGGGAACGGCCCTGCCGATCAAAGACGAATACCGTCGGGATGCGTTTTACATTACCGAACAGCTTTGCTGTCTCGGCCGAACCCGCGACGACCGGAAAGACAGGTGTATGCCTGCCGAGGAACCGGTCGAGACGTTTCCCGTTGGTTTTGTCGACGGCGAAATCCTCGAACAGGTTGATGGCGATGATCTCCAGGCCGTCTGCTGCGTGGGCAAGATGAAGCAGTTTCATATGCTCGAATTCGGCATTGCAGGGCGGGCACCAGCTCGCAAAGAATGACACGACGACGGGTCGGCCACGCAGCCGGGCGGGATCAACCTTGCGGCCGTCGATCTGCGTCAGGCCGGAGAGGTGTGCAATCCGTTCTGCGTCGAACGATACCGATTGGTCTGCACCGGCCGGAGCGCCGGAGAGGGTGAGCCCGATGATTGCAGCAAGCAGCCCTAATTTTTTCATATCAATTCGGCGCGCTGGCAAATTGCGCGACCTTGGCATCAAGCTGGCGGATCAATGCGTCGAACCCCTGTCGTCTGAGAATGCTCGAATATTCCGACCTTTTGGTTGCCAGTTCCGAATAGGATTCTTTCAGGAAGACATCGATTACCTTCCAGCCTGCCTGGAAACGGCGCATCAGGTAATTGATCTCCACCGGCGCATCGTTCGGCCGGATGATGGCGGTTTTGACCAGGACGGTCTTGTCGCGCACCGGCTGGGTGCCGCGCATCTCGAATTTTTCGCCCGACCAGCCGCTGAACCGGTTAGCGTAGGTCGCGAGTGTAAGAGCACTGAAATGGATGACGAGGGTTGCCTGTTGCTCAGGTGACAGTCTGCGCCAGTGCGCGCCCACGGCTATCCTCGCCATTACAGGCAAATGGTATACATCTGTAAGCTGGTTGCGCAGAGCATCCCGGCGACCTGCGTATCTGAGCGCCTTGGAATTGCGCATAACGGAGAGAAGCGTTGCGTTGAAATCTGCAATCAGGGCTTCGGGCGGAGTCGTTTGGCGCAGCGGGCGGGGGTCTGCCGCCGCCGTTGGCTGAGCGCTGGCCGCAGCCACTGGCACGATGAGGGCGAGTCCAAGCGCGGCACCGGACAATAATGATCTGATCTGCAAAGCGTTTTCTCCAACCCGACTGCATGTGGTCGCCGTGGGCCTCTATGTAGGGTTCCACGGTACTGCATACAATATTCCGCTCCGGCGAGGCAGGGTAGACCCGTGAATGCCCCAGAATTCCGGGCAATGACAGTTCCCATATTTTTATCTAGGCTGGCGACATGTTGCCGGAGCAACCCGGTCAAAATCGTTAACCGGGAAAGATAATTATGAGTGTTGTACGCGCCTGTATCCTGGCCGCCGGTGTTGGAAACCGTCTCGGCGAGGTTGATGATAAACCGCCAAAGGCCCTGCTGGAATTCGGTGGAAAATCGCTTCTGGCCCGTCATCTTGCCAACCTGGCCCGCATCGGCGTCGAGAGTGTCGTGATCGGCACTGGCTACCGCGCCGCTGACCTGAAGGCGGAGGCAGCCGCCGCCAGCTTCCCGGGTGAAATCGACTTTGTGCATAACCCTGACTTTGAAGAGGGAAGCGTGATCACCATGGCGGTGCTCGGCGAGGCGATGATCGACGCGGACGGCCCTGTAATCCTGATGGATGCCGACGTGCTTTACGATCCGCGTTTGATGGCCCAGCTGGCTGGTTCGACCCATGCGAATTGCCTGCTGGTGGATCGCGATTTCGAGGAAGGCGACGAACCCGTCAAAATCTGTGTACGCGGGGAGAGTGATCTGGTGGATTTCCGGAAGATCGTCGATGCCCCGTTCGACTGGTGCGGTGAATCCGTCGGGTTTTTCAAATGGTCACCCGCAATGGCGGAGAACCTGACCCGGCGCGCAGAGGAGAATATCGCCCGCGGCGTCCGGGATGCACCATATGAAGAAGTTATCCGCGACGCGATCCTCGCTGCACCCGCCGATTTCGGCTTTGAAGACATCACCGGCACTCCCTGGGTCGAAATCGATTTCGCGGAAGACGTTACGAGGGCTGAGACGGAGATTTTGCCTTTGATAGACAGGGACGTTCAGTAGCGGGGAATCTGTATGTTCACGGAATGCCTTTAAATTGCCCCAATTCGTGCCGATATTACTTCCAGTATCAATTGTCCGGAGTGCTTCCATGCGTTGTCCTGTTTTCGCCGTTCTCGCAATCGCTTTTTCTGCAACTGTTACAGCCATGCCTGCATCGGCGCAGCTCAGCGATATCCTACTTGGGCCGAAAACCCTGATCGACAGGGCGATCGAGGCGCGATCATCTTCTGACCTCGCGCGCGACAATGCGATCGTCATTGACGTCAACAAGGTCATGGCCGATCTCGGCACGATCAAGGCGTCGACCCAGATCTACGAGCAGCGGCTGTTGATTACAGGCCTGTTCGCCGAGGGCGAGACATACCGCAAGTTTGAAAAAGGTGTGCGCGCCGTCGAGGGCGTGAAGAAGCTTTACTGGCATGTCACCTATATGACCGACAAGGCGAAGGACGAGGCCATCGCCGCCGGCCGTATGATGGACTGGAAGGACGTTCTTGCATTCGAGACGAAGGCTATGGCGCGCCTTATCGGTACCGCCGGTATCGCAGACGTGAACTTCCGGGTAACTGGCGACCCCTTCGGCAATCTTTACCTGATGGGGCGTGCGCGGTCGCGCGAGGAACTGAAGAAAGCTATCTCCAAGCTCGGTGAAGGCGACGGCGTGAAGAAAGTCTACAACTACGCCCTTGTCCGACCCTGATCCGGGGCTCTGGATCTTTCGGTTTTCGCGTTGATTCCGATCAAGGACAGATCGTTCCGGTAGTTTACTGATCGTGCTTTTCCGAACCGTCGGATGAGCCGGAGTTAACGTGTCTGAAAACCGAGCGCCATCACCCCGGGAACAATGGGGCTCCAGCACCGGGTTTGTCCTGGCGACGATTGGCTCGGCCGTTGGTATCGGCAATATCTGGCGCTTCTCCTATGTCGCCGGTGAAAATGGCGGCGGTGCCTTTCTCATCGTCTACGGGTTCAGTGTCCTGCTGGTCGGATTGCCGATTGTCATCGGCGAAATGGCGCTGGGCCGCCGGGGGGCTGCCGATGCGGTGGCGGCTTTTGCCCGGGATATGCCGCGGTCGCCCTGGCGCTATGCAGGCTGGGTCGCGGTGCTCGGCTGCGTTCTCATTCTAAGCTTTTATGCGGTTGTCGCCGGGTGGTCGTTGAAATATTTCACCGGGGCTGTCAGCGGGGCTTTATGGAAGGCCGCCAGCGAGGGCTATGGCGGCTATTACCGGGAATTCATCGCGGATCCACTCGCACCTGTGGGCTGGTTGTTCGCAATGCTGGCCCTGACCGTAATCATCGTTGCGGGTGGAATTCGCCGCGGTATAGAGGTGGCCAACCGCATCCTGATGCCGCTTCTTGCGTTGTCGATCGTCGTTCTGGCGATTTACAGCGCAACCCTGCCGGGATCTGCAAAGGGATGGGAATTTCTGTTTTTGCCCGACTGGAATGCGGTTCTGAAGGGCCGGGTTATTGTTGCGGCGATAGGTCAGGCTTTCTTTTCCCTCGGCATCGGCATGGCGGTGTTCATCACCTATTCCGCTTATATCGCCCCCGGCACGCGAATTCCCCGCGCTGCCGCCACGATTGCCATTGGCGATACGCTCTTTGCGGTGGTCGCGGGGCTGGCAATATTCCCCGCCGTCTTTGCCTTTGGGATGAACCCCGCCGCCGGGCCGGAGCTTGCTTTCATCACCCTGCCGCAGATATTCCTTGCCATGCCCTATGGCCGGATTGCCGGGATCATGTTTTTCGGACTGCTGACCGCCGCTGCTCTGACCTCCATGATGTCGCTTCTTGAAGTGCCGGTCGCAAGCGTCCTTCACCGCAGTCGCCTGGGGCGCCGCCGTGCCGCGATACTGACGGGGTGTGTAGCTTTCGTTCTGGGTATTCCGTCGGCGTTGAGTTTCGGCCTTTTATCGGGTGTCCGGATAACGGGCAGCAGTGTCTTCGATTTCGTCAATCACGGGGTGTCGAACTATCTTCTGCCGTTGGGTGGCATTCTCGTCTGTGTGTATGCGGGCTGGGTTCTGAGCCGGACTGAAATTATGTCTGCGTCAGGGCTGTCCGGTACTGCCGCCGGGGTCACCTGGTACTGGCTCCTCCGGCTGGTCGCGCCGGTCATGATTCTTCTCGTGGTCCTTGATACCGTCGGGGCATTATAGGGATGAAAACGCGAGAGACTCGATTGTGTATGGCTGTCCTGCGTTACACACACCGAACCGGCGGTGTATTTGATTTTTTTCGTGGTCGGAAAGGAGGCTGGCGCGTGAACGAGCCACCAAACCCGCAATCTGCACAGAGTAAAGCCAGTCCGCCCGCCCTGATTGATGCCTGCTGGTACTATGGCTGGCGGGGCAATGAATACTGGCTGCTGAAGAAACTCAGGTGGATATAGCCACCGATAATCGCCACGTAAGAAGGTGTATCCCGCAACGCGTCTTTGATGAGGAATAGATTTTGGCTGCTGACAAAACCGACCTGTATGCCGTTCTCGGCATCGCGCGCGACGCAACGCCCGAAGTCATTCGCAAGGCCTACCGTGCGCTTGCGAAAAAGCATCATCCGGATCTCAACCCCGGCGATGCTGCGGCGGAAGAGACATTCAAGAATATCCAGCGCGCGAACGATATCCTGTCCGATCCTGAAAAGCGCCGCCAATTCGATGCCGGCGAGATCGACGCGGAAGGTAACGAGACGCCTAAGCAGTATTACCGCCAATACGCGGGCGCCGGCGGGGAACAGCCCTATTCTTCGTCCGCCGGTTTCGACGATATCGGGGACGTCTTTGCCGATCTTTTCCGTGAACGGGCCGGTGGTGCCGCGGGCCCGGGCGGCGCGCGCGGAAATATCCGGATGCGGGGAGGGGACGCGCGCTACACGATGGAAGTATCGTTTCTCGAAGCCGCCGCTGGCACGAAAAAGCGCGTTACGATGCCGGACGGCAATTCCCTCGAAATTACGATCCCGGCCGGCCAGCGGGACGCGCAGGTACTTCGGCTGCGCGGCAAAGGCGGGCCTGGAATCGGGGGCGGGGCGAATGGTGATGCTTATGTCGAAGTGCATGTCGCGCCGCACCCGCTGTTCCGGCGCCAGGGGACAGACGTTCATATGGATCTGCCAGTTGCCGTATACGAGGCGGTACTCGGTGCAAAAGTGACCGTGCCGACGGTGACCGGCAAGGTCGCGATGACCATTCCGGCAGGTTCGAACACCGGCAATACATTACGGCTGCGGGGGAAGGGACTGCCAGGCGGTGCGGCGGGCGCGACCGGTGATCAGATCGTCACGCTCCGCGTCGTCCTGCCCGAAACGCCGGATGACGAGCTGAAAACCTTCATGGAAAAATGGGGAACCGACCACGCTTACGACCCCCGTGCCGGAATGGAGAACGTCACATGATGGAAGAGCAAGAAGTTCTCGGACTGTTTACCGATATCCGCCGCGATACCCTGTATCTCTGGATTGAACGCGGCTGGATTGTGCCGGAAGAGGGGAAGGCCGGTTTTCGTTTCCGCGAAATCGACGTCGCGCGGGTGCGACTGATCCGTGAATTCCGGACCGAATTGGAACTGGATGCGGACGCACTGGACGTTATCCTGCCATTGCTGGACCAGCTGCACGGGCTGCGAGACCAGGTCCGCAGGCTTGCCGATGCGGTCAGCCGAGAATCGGAAGACGTCCGGCAGCGCATAGGTACCAGGCTGTTTCCGTCTGCCGGAAACGACTGACGTTTATGCTTGAAATCGCCTCGACGGCATTCGTGACATTATTCGTGATCTTCGACCCGTTGGGCAACGTGCCTATCCTTATGTCGATCACGCAGCACGAATCGGCAGCGGAAAGACGTCGTATCGTTGTACGCGCCACGTTGATCGCGGGGCTCATTATGCTGGTATTCGGCGTTGTCGGGGAACAGTTCCTCAAGGCGCTAGGAATATCGCTCCCGGCGTTCAAAATAGCGGGTGGCATCCTGTTGCTGCTGCTGGCGGTTGAGATGGTGTTTGCGCGCCATTCCGGTCTGCGGACAACGACCACCGGAGAGGTCGAGGAGGCGACCCATCGCTCGGATGTGGCAGTCTTTCCGCTCGCGATACCTTTGATTGCGGGGCCCGGCGCGATGGCGTCCATATTGTTATTGGTGAGTCAGGCGGGGAGTGACATGTCCGGTAAAGCGGCTGTAATTGCGGCTATGCTGGCAGCTCTCGCTTTGAATCTCGGGGTGCTATTAGTCGGCGCGAAGATATTGGGCCGGGTCGGCGTGACCGGGGTTAATGTGCTCACGCGCATATTCGGGGTGGTTCTGTCTGCGCTTGCTGTTCAGTTTATTATCGACGGCGCCCGCGAGGCTTTCCAGTTCTGATTTTTCTATTCTTATCAAGACGCCGGCCTTCTCTCGGCAATATACCGAAAAATAGCCAATCAACGTATTTGCAGATAAAAGCGGGCGAGAAAAGAAGTCGATTGTAGTAACCGGGGGAAAAGGGAATGAAACTCAGAAATCCTAAAGAGTTTGCGGCGGCCGTTACCCGGATAAGGGCCCGCCTTGGAGAGGATGTCTGCGCTCACGCCGTCGGCAGGTCTGAATCTCTGGTGAGAAAATGGGCCGACCCGGGGCATCCTAGCCTGCCCGGTATCGAACAGGCTCTCCTGCTGGACACGGCATTTATCGCGGGTGGCCATGGTGAGCCGCCGTTGCTCAAGCTATATGAGTCTCTGCTTGAAGATGCTGTGACCGATAATGATGTCGGCGTTGAAGAGATCGTGCCGAGTGCGCTGATGATCCAGGCAATCGTCGGCGATTTGTCGGCGGAGATCCGTGATATCATCAACCCGCGTGCGGAAAAGGCGATGAAGACGATAAGCGCCGACAGCAAGTCGCGCCTTCTGGAAATGATCGATCGCCTGGAAGAAGAGACGGATCGCCTTGAGGATGCGGTCGAGGCATCCGACTAACACCAGCACCACAACCCAACGATCAGACTGGAACTCAGGCATGGATTATATAGCGCAACTGGCGGCCAGCCCTGAAGCCTGGGCCGCGGTCGCCACGTTGATCGTGTTGGAAGTTGTCCTTGGTATCGACAACCTGATTTTCATTTCGATCCTGACGAACCGCCTGCCCGAGGCCCAGCGGCCGAGGGCGCGCATGGTGGGCATCAGTGCCGCTCTGATATTAAGATTGGCGTTGCTAAGTCTGATATTTGTCATCGTCGGGCTGACGGCGCCGGTCTTTACTGCATTCGGAAACGCGTTTTCATGGCGCGATATGATCCTGATTGCCGGTGGGCTGTTCCTGGTGTGGAAGGCAACCACGGAAATTCATCACAATGTAGATCCCGAAGCCGGCGAAAAAAGTGGACCCGTGACAGCATCTGGATTCGCCATGGTGATCGGACAGATATTGTTGCTCGATCTTGTGTTCTCGATGGACAGCATACTGACTGCGGTCGGTATGACACCGCACCTGCCGATTATGGTCGTTGCGGTTGTTGTTTCCGTTGTCCTGATGATGTTTGCGGCAAAGCCGCTGGCGGAGTTTATCCAGGGGAACCCGACGGTCGTGATGCTGGCGCTGGGGTTTTTGCTGATGATCGGCATGGTGCTGATTGCGGACGGTTTCGGCGCCCATGTGCCGAAGGGATATATCTATGCGGCGATGGCATTCTCGGCGCTGGTTGAAGGGCTGAACATGCTGGCACGAAAAGCGCGGACCCGGAGCCGCGAAGCGGCGGAAACGCCCGACTAGCCGCGAATGCGTCGGCTAGTCGGGGTTTTTCAGACGCCACCGAACAGAGGGGCGGCGACCGCAGCAGAGCGTTTCAGGGATTTACGGGCTTTTGAATCCGCCATGGCGATGCCGACAAGGCCGGGAATATCCTGTGGGCGGCGGAGTATGGCCTGAACAATGGGCCCTGTGCGGACCGTCCCGTCGGGGCTCATGCCCGCCAATGCGGCGGCGGGTAATGTCGTATCCGCCGTATCCACAATCACGCGAAGCGCCATGAATGGAATTCCGGCGTCAATTGCGACGCGGGCAGCGGCAGCGCTCTCCATGTCGACGGCGGCGACACCGAGATCGTGAAAAAGCTGTCTTTTGGATGTTGAATCCGTGATCGGGGTGGAGACGGATGCCAGCAAGGCGTCTTCCAACAGGACATTGCCGAGTAGGAGCGATTTTATCCGCCGCTGCCAGCCCCTATTGGTATAGAGAATATCGCCCCCGCCACCGGACGAAATATCCCGGATGCCGGTCGCCAGGATGACAGTTCCGGATGGCAGGTCCGGATTACATCCTCCCGCCACACCAAAAGATAACAGGGCGTTCGCCCCGATATCGACCAGGGCTTCGGCGGCGGACCGGGCACGCGCCTGTCCCGGACCATGACAGGTTGCGGTGACCCGATCGTCCCCCGGCGGGGCGGTGGCAGACCGGATAGCCTCTTCGGCAATGGCCGCTTCGTATCCGAGACCGGTAACGATGCCGAGGTGAAAGCGGGGAGTGGCAGGCGTCGGGTTCATCTTGTGAGTATACGCAATCGGAGAAAATTTGCGGCGATCTTGTCATCGCGATACCGGCCAAGAATTAGAAGTGAAATAATCCGGATCGCCTTGCCCGCCTGCGAGTGATAGTTTTCAGCCTCTTTTCCCCGGATGGCAATTGTGATTTCAAGAACCGGACCAGATACGTCGGCAGCAGACCTGATCGATAGCGGCTATGCGTGGATGCGGCTTGCGGTGTCGATGATGATCGGCACGATCGGAAGTATCGGGTTCTGGGGCGTTGTCGTCATCCTGCCTGCGGTTCAGGCGGAATTTGCCGTGGATCGTGCGGATGCATCTATCCCCTATACCCTGACCATGGTGGGTTTTGGCATCGGGAATGTTCTGTTCGGGCGTTATGTTGATCGGCTGGGGATCGTCACGCCCGCGCTGGCTGCGTCCCTCGCTATGGCCTTGGGGTTTGCGGGGGCCGCGTTCGCACCGAATATCTGGATATTTGCCCTTCTGCAGGGTGTCTTTATCGGGGTCGGTATGGCGGCGACATTCGGGCCGTTGATTGCCGATGTGTCGCACTGGTTTCGTCGTCGCCGTGGTGTGGCGGTCGCGGCCTGTGCCTGCGGCAACTATATCGGCGGGACGATCTGGCCGCTGGTGATCCAGTGGCTGATGGATACATGGGACTGGCGTACCGCGTATCTCGTGGTTGCCGTGGTTGTCATCTCGACCATGGTGCCGCTTGTTTTCCTGCTGCGTCGTCCACCCCCGAAGGAAGACCCGTCGGCCACGGCGGCGGCGCTTAACAAACCGGGTGGGTCCGGGCCCCGCAGCGTAAATCTGTCGCCCCGTGCGCTGATGATTCTGCTGTCGATTGCCGGCATTGCCTGCTGTGTCGCGATGGCGATGCCCCAGGTTCATATCGTCGCCTATTGTGGCGACCTTGGGTATGGGACCGAACAGGGTGCCCAGATGCTGTCGCTGATGCTGGCCGGCGGCGCAGTTACGCGGATCGTTTCAGGTTTTGTCGCGGATTATATTGGTGGCGTGCGGACGCTGCTGATCGGCTCGGTCCTGCAGGGGGTCGCACTGGTGTTCTACCTGCCGTTTGACGGTCTGATGTCGCTTTACGTGATATCGATGATGTTCGGTCTCGCCCAGGGTGGGATCGTGCCGAGCTATGCAATCATCGTCCGGGAATACATGCCGGCGAAGGTTGCCGCCGAGCGCGTCGGCACGTTGATCATGATGACCATCGTTGGCATGGCGTTCGGCGGATGGGTATCCGGCTGGATTTTTGATCTGACGGGGTCGTATCAGGCGGCCTTCCTGAACGGAATTGCGTGGAACGTTCTTAACGTGGGGATCATGGCGCTGATCCTGCTGCGCACGCGCGAGCCGAAGGCGCCGCGAGCCGTCGCGGCGTAGCCTGGTTTCAGAGCCGCTTTCGGTTTAAGGCAGCTCGCACGTGTCGTTTCGCTTGCGGTAGGGCTGGTTGCACTCCCAGTTGTTTCCGGAATAATCGAGGTGCGCATTGGACGGCATTTTTACCGCGCGGCAGGTTTGTTTATCTGCGATGTAGCCACGGTCGCACTTCCAACTGGTGCCGTATGATTCTTCCGTAAAATAGGCGTTGGCCGGTATTTTGACGGCAACGCATTTTCTGTCGACCGCGAGGTATCCCCGGTGACATTTCCACCCGCTACCGTATGACGTGTCCTGGAAATAGCCGTTTTCGGGGACGTTGACGGCCTCGCAGGTGGTTCTTGTTGCCCGGTATCCCCGGTTACATGCCCAGCCTGCGCCGCTCGAAATGTCGGCAAGGTATCCGTTCGTGGGTACTTTGATGGCCGCGCACTTGTCTTCGGTGGCCCGGTATCCGTGTTTGCACGACCAGCCATTGCCGCCGGAGAAATCCGACAGGAATCCGTGCGCGGGCACTTTGATTTTGACGCATGTTTCTTTGATTTCGCGGAAACCACGGTTGCATTCCCACCGGTCGCCGGACGCATTCAGATAACCGTTTGCTTGTGGTTTGATAATGATGCAGTTGCCCTTGGTCTCCCGATAGCCCCTGCTGCACTCCCAGCCGCGCTGGAAGGAGGCATCCGTAGCGTAGGCATTCGCCGGAATTTTGACGGCCTTGCAGGTCCCCCTGGTCTCTTTGTATCCGAGATCACACACCCATCCCTTGCCGAATTCCTTGGCGCGTGAGTTCTCGGGTGCCCCGGGCTGATTCTGTCTGGCCGATAGGTCGGCGGGGCCTGTCGCCAGAAACCCGATGATGGCGATCGCGCATAGAATGATGGTCGGAAACCGTCGATGGATGAAAATGGTTTAACCCTCTTTTTGACTGGGGTGCGGGGCGAAAGATTACGCAACGAAGTGTCGCCGGGCCCTCAGGGATAGATATTGCGAGACCCGCGTCGACGGGTGCGTAGTCGTTCGCTCAGAGAAAACCGGAGGAGGGATAAACCTCCTCCGGTGCGGGGGTCAGGGCTTTGATGCCGGCGCGGCCGGGGCAGCTTCGGGTTTGGCGGCCTGTTTTTCTGTCTTGGCAGCGTCTGTGGCCTTGGCGTCAGGCTTGTCGCTGGGGTGTGCGTCTTGTGAGGTGGAAAAGTTTTTGAAGGACATGGAATGTCACTTTCATGCTTGGCAGAAATAATTTTCTGCTTACGGAATGGTATTTCAATAAAAATAAAAAAGACAGTTAAATAAATATATGAATTATAAATATTTATGAAATAAAATAAATAATTAAAAATCGGATGATTTGTTTTTTGTTTTGTTATAATTTTATTTGTGAGTTTGGCGTTTATTTTCAGATGTGTTTTTGTGTCCAACGGCGCTCGCACGGGGCCTGACAGGCTATTGAGCTAAAGCAGTTCCTTGAAGGGAACGGGATTTTCAGCGCGTCGTAACACTGTGATGACGGGGCGGCGGCGGTTCATGAGCCCGCAAATCGTTGTAATACATCGGTTTTAACAGCTTTGGATTTCCGTCGTATTTGGCTAGAACTATGTTGCTATGACGCTTCGCAAGGTATGCCGGTGTCATTATGCTTTCGGGGGGAAATAACGAATGTTGATACAGGCGGGTAAACTGACCTTCGCGGCGATTTTCGCTGTGATGCTGGGGCTGTCTCCGGCAAGTGCGCTACTGATCGGTGCAGGGCAATCGGCGACGATAGATTTCGATTTTTCCGGGTCTCAGGCAGCGATTGATGCATCTGCACAGCCGCTGACCTTGTCGATTGTGATGACCACTTCTGTCATCGATCAATTCGATGATCCTTCAGGCCTGATTTCCTTTCAGTATCTCGATATCGGTGCCGGTTCGACGGTAAATTTGGGCTACGACGCGACCGGGGGGCTGACATCTCTCGGGATTATGTCCTTCAGTGTTGCAACAACCGATCTGGTCGGGAGTCTCCGTATCACCAGTCAGACGGAAAGCATCGATCTCATCGGACTGACCTTCGGCGCGCAGGACTTCAACGGCGTTCTGATTATTCCGACGACGAGCCTTTCTCTGCCCAACGCAGTCGACATACAGATTCCGGAGCCCGCGACATTCGCTGTTCTTGGTCTCGGGCTTGCATATCTTGGCTATATCGTTTTGCTTGCGCGCAGGCAGCCCTCTGAGATGCAGGCAGCCCTCTGAGATCAGGTCCCGCCGCCTTTAAGCCGGCGGCTGCACCCCTGACAGGGTGCCCGGTTTTCGGCAGTTCCCATTTTCCGTTGCATTTTCAATCGCGGCTCCGGCTCTTTTGCGGTACGACGTTGGTTGAAATTGAATGACCGCTGGGCGTCTAAAAGGGGGCGGGTGTAATGAACTGGCTAATTGAGAGATACGAGACAGCATGGCGGACGATCTCGGCGGAGCTTTCGAGCACTGAATTCTATGTCCAGGTCGGTATTGTGGCGCTTGCCGTGGTCGTCGGCTGGATGCTGGGTGCCTACATACTCTATCGGGTCAGGTTGTTTCGCGAAGAACCTAAACCCGGCGCGCTCGAAGACCTGCGGTGGACACTCCATCGCGCGGGCGCCCTGGTACAGCCGGTATCGGCGGCTGTCGTGCTCGGGATTGCAACACTGATAAGTGAATCTTCGACCGGCGAGGTATGGCTGGTCAAGGCGGCGCAGGGCGTCGCGCTTATCTTCGTCGTGTACAGCCTTATCAAGCATCTGCTGCAGAATCAAAAAATCATCGCGCTGGTCAAATGGATTGGCCTGCCCGTAGCTATCCTTTACAGCCTTGGCTGGCTGAGCGACGTCACCGAGCATTTGGACAGCATTGCGTTTACGGTTGGGAACATAAAACTCAGCGTCTATACGATCCTGAGGACGCTTGTATTCGGATTTCTTCTGTTCTGGCTTGGGCGCCTGTCTAACGTGACAGGCAAACGCATGATCCGGACCCAGCAGGCGATGGACCCGGGGACCCGTGAAGTCGCGGCAAAGCTGTTCGAAATTGCCGTCTTTGTCGTCATCTTCCTGCTGCTGCTCAACATAATGGGAATCGACCTCACGGCGCTGGCGGTCTTCGGCGGAGCGCTTGGCGTCGGGCTTGGCTTCGGGTTGCAGCAGATCGCCTCGAACTTTATCTCTGGCATTATTATCCTGTTGGATCGCAGCCTGACGATTGGCGATTACATCCAGCTGGAAGACGGCCGGGCAGGGACGCTCCGGGAACTCAGCATGCGGTCGGCAACGCTGGAGACCTATGACGGCAAGGACATCATGGTCCCGAATGAGCGGTTCATCACGACGTCGTTCACCAACTGGACTCATAACAACAAGCAGCAGCGTTACCCCATCAATTTTCAGGTAGCGTATGATACGGATCTCGAAAAACTGTTTCCGATCCTGCGTGAGGTTGTTGCCAGCCATCCCAAGGTTATGAGCGGCGACGACATTCCTTTCGAGATGCGTCCCGATGCGGAAATAGCGAAGTTCGAGGATTCCGGCATTAACATCCTGGTGGAATTCTGGATGGAAGGCATCGACGACGGCGAGCACCGGGTCGGCGGAGACCTCCTGCTGATGATCTGGCAGGCGCTGAAAGCCAATGGCATCGTTATCCCGTTCCCGCAACGCGTGGTAAAGGTAACAACCGATTCAAAGACCGACACGGACAAGCTTGTCTGAGAAGGCCCGGCCCGGCGCGGACGCGTTGTAAATTATGAAATTGAAAGGCTACAGGCCGTATGAAACTGATTGTTCTTAACCTGCCGCGCGACTTTACCGAGGAAGCCCTGGCCGAATTGTTCACGCCAAACGGTAAAATTGCCGCCTGCAGTATCGTGACCGACGACGAGACGGGGACGTCCAAAGGCTTCGGCTTTGTCGAAATGGCGTACAAGAAAGATGCCCGTTTCGCGATCAAGCGGCTGCATAACAGCACGCTTGGCAAGAACCGAATTCGCGTGAAGCCGGCGGACCAGCCGGACTCCGGAAAACCCGCAACCGAATAAGCCGCGGCCGGTTTCAGGTCAGTTCGATTTGCTGGTTCATCAGCTTCATCGTGAACTGGAAATTGCCTTCATTCATGACCCAGCCCTGAACCGTATTCTTCCGCACACCAGCGCGGTGAAACGGTTCGGCCTCGGCAACTTTGACCGCGTCGTCAAACGAGGCGGCACGGATGATTGCCATGCCGCTGCCGTCCCAGCCGGTTTCGTCTTTCAGAACGCCCGAGGCGAACATGGTGCCGTCCGCCTCGATCGACCGCAGCCATTCCAGGTGCGCATCGAACGCTTCGCGGTGCTCGCCAAAATAGGCTTTCATCGGATCGTCAAAAGGTTCGATGGCCGTCATGGTCAGCAGGTATAGCTGGAGGCCGAGCAGGGTCTTGCCGTCGGGGTGGTCGGCGATCGGGTTAACGTCCGTCATCGGGGCGGCTCCTGGATTGCGGCGGGTGCCGCGGTTGCCGGGTTTTATGAGCTCATGCTGGCGCGCTGGCTGTACGCTTTTTCGGCGTCAACGACGCTGGCATCGTCCTTCATCACGAAATCGTAGTGACCTTCATAAAACGGCCCGGTGAAGCCGTGTCTGGCGGCCTCGGCAGGGTCTTCGTTCAGCGTGTAGGGAACAACCAGCGATTGTTTGACGCCAAACACCGCGTCCGAGTCCAGGTACTGGCTGTCGCTGTTGAACAGCTCGGTCTGGATCGTCTGGTAGCCGTCCTTATAGACAAGGTAATGAAGGTGCGCAGGACGCCAGGAATGACGCCCGGTGCCGTCGAGGATCAGGCCGACCGGCCCGTCTGTCGGCACCGGGTAATCGACCGGCTTGCGCGACAGGAACCAGTAACGTCCATCGGCACCCGTTTTGAACTTGGCGCGGTAGGCATAGTCTTCATACGGATCGGGCTGACCGACCTGCGCCTCGTAGAACATGTTCGGCGTGGTCTGCCACAAGTCGAGGATAACGCCCTCGATCGGATTACCATCGGAATCCACCACCTTGCCGTGGATATAGGCGGGTTCACCCGTCTCGTCACCGTGGGAGATATCAGCGCCCATCTCTCGCGCGGGTGCACCTTCGCGATAGAACGGACCGAGCAGGCTTGATTCCGTCGCCCCGACCCGCACGCGATCTCCAAGGATTTCGCACAGGGCAGTGATGCCGAGCACGTCGCCGAGCAGCACGCCCTCTTCGCGTTTGTCGTCCGATATCTGGCCGACATTCTGGATAAACCGCGCCGCATAAAGCAGCTCGTCCGAGCTGAGGTTTACTTCACGGACGAAATCATGCGTATGCCTGATCAGTGCAGTCATGATCTCCTTGAGCCGGGGGTTGGTGTCGTCGGCGATCTTGTCGAGGACTGCTTCGGTAACGTTGGATTCGGTCAGGTCACGCATGATTTGGTTCCTTCTGTATCGGCGTATCGCAAAAGCGTACGAAAATGTGCCGGTCGGCGCGGGTCTCTGATGATCGTGCGGTCAGATGATCGAACAGACCTTGTCGAAGTCATAGCGGTGCAGACGCGGCCCCTTGATTCCTTCGAGATCGCCATACCCGATATTGCACAGGAAGTTGGACTTGATCGGCGTGCCGGCAAAGAACTCGGCATCCACCTTGGCCGGGTCGAACCCGCCCATGCCGCCGGTGTCGAGCCCGACCGCGCGGGCCGCCAGCATAAGATAAGCGCCCTGAAGCGTGCCCATCTGGAAGGCGAATTTCTCGGCAACGGCCTCGTTACCCTTGAAGCGATCGCCCATCTCGGGGCGGATCGGGTAGTTGAGCGCGAAATCTTCCCAGAAGGTGGGGTCGTAGCCAATGATTGCCGTGACGGGCGCGATCATTGTCTTTTCGACATTGGCGGGCATCAGGGCCGGTTTCAGGCGTTCCTTGGCTTCCGGGGTGCGCACGAAGATGAGCCGCATCGGCTGGGTGTTCGAACTCGTCGAGCCGTATTTCACCAGGTCGTATATTTCGTGGAGCTGTTCGTCGGTGACCGGCTTGTCGGTAAACCAGTTATGGCTGCGCGCTTCGCGGAAAACCAGGTCGAGGGCGCTGTTGTCCAGCCGGGCAATTTGGTCGCGGACATCGCTGATGCGTTTGCGGGCGAGGTCGAGCTGTGCGTCGTCTGACATTGGGGGATTTCCTTCGGTGTTTGATGTTCGGTGATTGATGTCTGGTGTCTGCAGCCACGCGGGATCCGGTCCCGGGGGCAGCAGCGGTAACAGACACAAACCATATTTTGCAATTGAGACACAATATTATAAATTGAGGTAACTCTTTTCTCGAAATGGAAAATATGGATGGACCAGCTTCGACAGATGTCAATCTTCGCCAGGGTCGCGGAAACCGGCAGTTTTTCAGCAGCCGCACGGGCGCTCGGCGTCTCGAACTCGGTAATCAGCAAATACATATCGGGGCTTGAGGAAAAGCTCGGCGTGACGCTGATACAGCGCAACACGCGGCACCTGGCCCTGACGGATATCGGTCGCGGTTATCTGGACAGATGCCAGAGGATACTGTCCGACGTCGAGGAAGCCGACCGTGCGGCATCGAATGAGCACGCGGAACCCCAGGGAATGCTCCGTGTTAATGCGGCGCTGTCTTTCGGTCTGCGCCATCTCGGGCCGGTCATTTCGCAATACGCGGTGGCCCGCCCGGAGGTTACGGTCGACATCACCCTCGATGACCGGCCGGTCGATATTCTCGAGGAATCCTACGACCTGGCAATCCGGGTTGGCGAGCTGGAAGATTCGAGCCTGATCGCCCGTCGGTTCGCAAGCGTGCGGCGTGTCTGTGCCGCGTCGCCCGCGTATCTTGATCGCAATGGGGTGCCGCAGCATCCACGCGATCTGGAAAATCATAACTGCCTTACCTATGCGCGGGGCGGTTGGTCGGAACCCTGGCATGTCGAGGGCGGTGACGGCCCGGTGATGATGGAGGCGACGGGTAACATCTTTTCGAATAACGGCGACCTGTTGCTGGCAAGTGCGGTCGAAGGGGCGGGTATTATCTCCATGCCTGATTTCATCGTGTGGGAGGCGATCAAGGAGGGCCGGCTTGTCCGGGTCCTCAAGGATTATACGTTCCCCGAAGTCGGCATGTATGCGATCTATCCGCCGACCCGGCACCTGTCGGCAAAAATCAGAACCTTCGTCGATGCCCTGGTCGATCATTTCTCACCGGAGCCGTACTGGCTGATCCGGTGAGGGCATAATCTGCGCTGCATTCGGCGAGAGGAGAAGGGCAGGTGCGTGGCGTTTGCCCGCAGCCCTGTGCTAGGGTTTTATCCGAACCCGTCCCCGAATGAGGAGGTCCATATGGCCACGGCATCCAAGAAGACTGTATCCAGGCAGACGACAGGCAAGAAGACAGCACCCCAAAAGACGGCTGATAATAAAGTTGTGTCGAAAAAAACCGTAGCGAAGAAAACCGTGGCAAAAAAATCTGTCGCCAAAAAGAAAACGGCGAAGCCGCGCGTACGTAAGTTCGACCTGGTGATTGACAAGGCCAAGGGCGCAAAATGGATCAAGGAAGATATCCGGCCGCAGTTCGAGTACCGCCATTTCGGCGTCGAGGAAGCGACGGGCCGACAATATGGCAGCCACGTTATCCGCGTCGCCAAGGGGGCCAAGCCTCCGGTCCGCCACCATGTGCACCCGGATTGCGAATTCCTGCTGGTCTATGTGCTCAAGGGCTGGGTGAAATTCTGGTATGAGGGCGAAGGCGAGGTGCGCCTGAACGTCGGCGACGTTCACCTGCTGCCCGCCGGGATTAAACACGCGGTGACAGGCTGGTCAAAGGATCTCGAAATGCTTGAAACCACCAATCCTGCCGATTACCGGTCGGTCGAACTGACGGATGCACAGATTGCCCGGCTGGGGTGAAGGGGCGCCGTTTTCTTCGTTTCTTATGCGCAGTAACATTTCAAAAAATGATTGCGCCTGCCCGGCGTAACAGTCTGTACTCACCGACCGAAAGCCGTTTGCCATGACCAAGCCGCCTCTCTGGCCCGCCCATCTGCATCATTTCTGTCTCGATACGCCGCAGATCGATGTGGTCGTGCCGTGGTACGAGACCCATCTGGAATTGGACTCCGGGAAGCTGGCCGACGGGGCAGTCTGGTTATCTGGACGGCAGCGCAACATCGTGTTTCGGCCGGCGGACGAAAAGGCCTTCGGCTATGTCGCCTATGCGCTGGCGGATGCCGATCAGCTTGCCCGGCTTGATGCCGATCTGGCGGCGAAGGACGTTGCGCGGTCCGATATCCGCTCGCCGGTATTCGCCGATGGACAGATTGCGATTCTCGATACCGACGGCAAATGCTTTGTCTTCGGCCTGCCGGTGCGGGCGGAGACCGACACGCCGGACCGTCTGCCCGGCCGGTTGCAGCATCTTGGCATTTGCACCACCGACATGGACAGTCTGATAGCCTTTTTCACCGGCACGATCGGATTCCGCGCCTCCGACATCGTGAAGAATGATGATGGCGGCGTGTCCGCCTGTTTCCTGCGCTCGGATCATGAACACCACGACCTTGCCCTGTTCGCAGCGTCATCGTCGCGGTTTGATCATCAATGTTACGAGACGACCTGCTGGAATGACATCCGCGACTGGGGCGATCATTTCGCCGCTCAGCACACCGAGATCGAATGGGGCGCGGCCCGTCATGGTGCAGGGAACAACCTGTTCATCTTCGTGCGCGATCCCGACGGCAACCCGGTCGAATTGTCGGCCGAGCTGGAAACCCGCGACTTCGACGCGGCCCCCGGTGAATGGAAAACCGAACCGCGCACCTTGAACCTGTGGGGCAGCGCCTGGACGCGGGACTGAGTTTCCGCCTTCAGGGTTCTTCGGGGCGAAGGGGCTTGCCGCTGCAGACCTTACAGAAGTTTCCAGCCATAGATTGCTGATATTGCGAGGGTATATGTCGCGAGAAGGACGACATTGATCGGTTTTCCGGAGAGCTTTGGCGTTGAAATCTGCGAGACGTTCAGTGCTGCGAGGCCCAGTCCGGCGGCATAGAGCATGACTGAAAATACCTCCGTACTCACCATGCCTTCGAACAGAAACAGGAACACAAGCGCGATACTGTTATTGTCGATCGCGAGCCCTGTGTATTTCGATCCGTCGGCAAGGCCGAACGTACTGAAATAGCTCAGCCGTATGGCGCCGGCGGCAAGCATCAAAAATGCACCCGGCAGGAAGAGGGGATCGAATTTGCCGTAGCTCAACAGAAGGATGGCGGGCGTGACCCCGTAGCTGACGATGTCGATCAGGACATCAAGCTGGCCGCCGAACTGTCCGTCCGAACCGGTTCTCCCTTTCATCCGGCGCGCAATGAGTCCATCGGCCCAATCGAATGCGACAGCCCAGATCATTCCTATCATCGCGGCGGAGTAATTACCCAAAATGATAAAATAAATTGCGATGAGTGTGCAGAATAATCCCGAAAGTGAACAAATATTTGGGATATCCCAGGCATACGATATAATTATTCTTTGTGGATTTTTTTGATTTTCTAATATTTTTTGCGTCATTGTGGGGCCTAAATGTCTATATCAATTTATAAATATTTATAATATATAGAGCAATTAATTGTATATTGGTTTCAAATATTAATGATTATTTACACGGTGGGTACATTTGATCTGCTCCATGTGGGGCATTTGGCTTTGCTGAACCGGTGCCGGAGTTTGGGTGACGTAGTCGCCGTCGGGGTGGCGGCAGACGAGGTCGTCAATCTGTACAAGCCCAATGTCCCTGTTATTCCGCTCGAACAACGAGTGGAGATGTTGGAAGCAATGGCGTGTGTCGACATCGTTCGTCCCTACCATGAGCTCGAATATGTGTCCGGCTGCACGGCGGTGAATGCCGATATCTTCGTAATCGGTGAGGACTGGGGCAACAAACAGCACAACCTTGATGTGGAAGCGTATTTGCGGACCGCCGGAAAACAAATTGTCCAGGTTCGCTATAACGCGCGCACGTCATCGACGAAAATCAAACAAACGGTTGTCGCGCAGACCGAAAAATTCCTTCACGCCGCATAGCTTGGCGATTACTGTCGGTTAGCCGTGCTCTGGGGTCAGGTATCTATTACCGGCGGCAACGGCCCCGATCGTCGCCGAGCGCATATCTGAAGAGCTTTCGGGGGGGGCGTGTAAAAGGCGTGGCATACCCAATCTTATCTTCCCGCGGCTCTGTGGGCCCGCGAGGCCTACATCCCGAAGCTGGTTGTCTTCGCGTTGCCGTCGCGCAGGCGGCGGTAGCGGGCCAGCGCCCAGAGCGGGAAGTATACGGGATAGCCGTGATACATCAGGTAGAAAACCTTCGGGAATCCGACGGCGTTGTAATGTTTCTCATCCCACTTGCCGTCGGCGTGAGGCGCGTCCATCAGGTATTCGATACCGTTCCTGACGGCACCCGAGTCCGTCTCCCCTGCGGCCATCAGCGCCAGCAGGGCCCAGGACGTCTGGGTCGGGGTCGAGGTTTTGGCCAGGCCCTTGTGTTCATGCCAATAGGTGGCGCCGTCTTCGCCCCAGCCGCCATCAGCGCGCTGCTGGAGGGTCAGCCAGGCCACGGCCTTGCGGACTGCCTCGTCTTCCGGAGGGATACCGTTGGCATTGAGCGCGGACAGTACAGACCAGGTGCCGTACACGTAATTCGTTCCCCAGCGGCCGAACCAGGAACCGTCATCTTCCTGCTCGGCGCGAAGATAGGCGACGGCCGCTTTCAGCACCGGATGATCCTTATCGTACCCGGCCTGCGCCAGGAAGGACAGACAGCGGGCTGATACATCGGCCGTCGGCGGGTCGAGCAGGGCGCCATGATCGGCGAACGGAATATGGTTCAGGTAATAATGTGTGTTGTCGACGTCGAACGACCCCCAGCCGCCGTTCTTTGACTGCATCCCGATGACCCAGTGCGCGGCCCGGCGGAGCGCATCGTCATTGGCCGATGAATCAGCCCGGTCGAGCGCCATGCCGACCACAGCGGTGTCGTCTACATCGGGGTAGAAATCGTTGCGGTACTGGAATGCCCAGCCACCCGGGTCGACATCGTCGGGCGCCTTGCTGGCCCAGTCGCCGCGGACATTCGTGATCTGCAGGTCGCGGATCCATCCGGCGGCCTTTTCGATCGAGGGGCTGGACGTCGGCTCGCCGGCTTCCATCAGCGCTTGCATCGCAAGGGCCGTATCCCAGACAGGCGACAGGCAGGGTTGGCACCATGCTTCGTCGTTGTGCTCGACCAGCAATTTGCGGATGGCCTTGCGAGCTGTCTCGAAATGAGGGTGGTCGTTGGCATAGCCCAGCGTACGGAACGCCATGACTGTATTTGCCATGGCGGGGAAGATGCCGCCGAGACCGTCTTCGCCGTTCAGGCGCTCCGTGATAAAGGAAACGGCTTTGTCGAGGCTGTGGCGGCGGGCGCGTTTCGGCAATAGCGGCTCTATGCGGCGCAATATCATGTCCAGCGCCAGGAAGGCGTAACCTAGCTTGGCGCCGGTATGGTTCACCATGTAGCGGCGTTCTTCTTCCGGCGGCGTGACGAACAGCTCGTGGATATCAATGCCGTCGGGGTTGGCCGCGCATGGTTTTTCGGACATCAGGATCAGCAACGGCGCGATGACCGTTCGTGACCAGTAAGACACTTTCAGGATGTTGAACGGTGACCAGCTCGGCAGCGACATGATGCCGATCGGCATCACTGGTATGGCGCGCCAGGGGACCTGTTCGAATAAGGCGAGGGTGATCCGCGTGAAGACATTCGCACGGGCGGCACCGCCATGGGCGAGGATGGTTTCGCGCGCGCGCACCATGTGGGCGGCATCGGGACCGTCGCCGGCTAGCTTGAGCGCGAAATAGGCTTTGACGCTGGCGCTGAGATCGAAATCGCCGTCGTGAAAAAGCGGCCAGCCATGGTGGCGGTCGGACTGAATGCGACGCAGGTATTTCGCCATCTTCGCTTCAAGGAGCGGTTCCGGTTCACCGAGGAAATGGTTGAGCAGGATATATTCGGCCGGGATCGTCGCGTCGGCTTCGAGTTTGTAGAGCCAATGACCGTCTTCGCGCTGCTGGGCGCGCAGAAAATCTGCTGCCGTTTCAACCTCGCCATCGAGGCGTGCGTCGAAGGCCTCGGGCGACATGACACTGCGTAATGCCGCCTTGCCACTTCCACTTCCGCCGTCAGAATACCTGGCGCTGGAGCCTTCCAATAACGTCACCCTGATGCTTTATCGATGATTGGCATGTGATTGCCAAAACTGCCTACTACATTCAGATAGCGCGATTTTTCGCTGTTCTGTTGCACTGCACATTGACATATATCGGTCACAACAAGCCATAGCGCAAGGTAATCCAAATCTTTTCCGGCTTGGACAGGCCTGCGTCGTCATCGAGGTCGTGCCAGCCATTAGCTATCAGCCGGTCGAGTATGCGCCGGTAATTCATCATCATCACCACCGCAGGTTTAAGCGCCCGGGCGTCGCTCTGAAGCAGAAGCCGGTCTGCCTCGGCGTATTTCTCCCGGGCGCGCAGGGCGACCGAAGCGCAGATTTCCGGGATTTTCGGGCTTTCGAGTATTTCGTCTGGTGTTCCGAGCATCACGCCATGGGCGTCCAGCTGCTCGCGCGGCAGATAGAGCCTGCCCATGCCGGCATCGTCCTTCAGGTCACGGAGGATGTTGGTGAGCTGGAGCGCGGTGCCGAGCGCGATCGCGAATTCCCGGGCCGAATCGCTGGAATCACCGAATATCCGGACCGAAAGCAGGCCGACGGCTCCCGCCACACGGCTGCAGTATAGTTCCAGGTGTTTGCAGCTCGGCGCGACGATAATGTCGTCGGTATCCATTTCCATGCCGGCGATGACTTCAAAAAAGTCTTTTTTATCAAGGTTGTAAAGTCTGATCGCTCGGCTCAGCGCCCGAAGCACATGGGTCTCTGCGCCAACCTGGTCAGGGGCGTAGAGGGCCTCTATCTCGCGGCGCCACTCATCGAGTTGACGCCGTTTTTCCTCCACCGGGGCGGTCCCGTCCGCGATGTCGTCGACTTCGCGGCAGAATGCATAGACGGCGAACATGGCGTCGCGGCGGTCTTCCGGCAGAATCCGCATTCCCCAATAGAAAGAAGATCCCGCAGCGCGGGTGACGGCGCGAACATGATCACGCGCAGCAATGTCTCGATCACCGGCGGGGTTCGGTTGGACCATCCGGCTATTCTATCCAGCTATGTGTCGAATCAGAATCCAATCATTTTGAAATGGACGGGTAATTTGACGATTTCTGCTGCGGGTTGACTCATGGGCGGCCAAATCGGTACAATTTTGTCTCATATATGAAACAGGTGTCTCAAATTTGAGACACCTGTCCGAAACGTCTTTGGAAACAATTCGTTACAAAGACAGCAGGAGGGCAGATGGAACAGGAACAGAGAGTCCGCGAACCCGAAAACATCGTGTGGCAGACGCGCACGCATGAAGAAACGGCGTTCGAGCGGCGTCTGGCGGACGCGATGGAGAAGGCCTTCATCGGTGGTGTGACCGAGCTGGATGCCCTCGTTGAATATCTCAATGCCGCAGGCGTGCGTGACGAGGAAAACCGCGCCTGGACCGTGGAGAGCTATCGCGCCGTGATCGCGCGGCTCGGAGCATGAACCCAGTGTCCGGCACTGTCGGCGACGTCCGGCTGGAATTCCGCGACGTCACCAAGAAGTTTCAGGATCGCCAGGGCTCCGGCCAGACCATCACGGCCGTCGAAGGGGTTACCCTGTCGGTCCGGGACGGCGAAGTCGTCTCGCTCATCGGCCCGTCGGGCTGCGGCAAGTCGACCCTCCTCAACATGGCGTCCGGGCTGAACGGCTCGAGCGGCGGCGAGGTTTTCGTCGACGGTGAGGAAGTGGTCGAAGTAAATGAGCATGTCGCCTTTATGCTGCAGAAGGACCTGCTGCTGGCATGGCGGTCTATCCGCGAGAATGTCGAGCTCGGGCTTGAAATACAGGGCGTCGACAAGGCAGAGCGCCGCCGCCGGTCGGATGACTGGCTTGCGCGCTGCAAGATCGCCGATTTTTCCGAACATTATCCGCATCAGCTGTCCGGTGGCATGCGTCAGCGCGCGGCGCTTGCCCGGACACTCGCAACCGATCCGCACGTGCTGCTGCTCGACGAGCCGTTCTCCGCGCTTGATGCCCAGACAAAGATGATCCTTCAGCAGGACCTTGCCCGCACGCTGGCCGATGCCGGCAAAACGGCGCTGTTCATTACCCATGACCTTGTAGAAGCGGTCGCGCTGTCGGATCGGGTCCTCGTGATGAGCCAGCGTCCGGGCCGGATCATCGACGAGATCGATGTTGATATTCCGGATCGCGATAATCCGATGGAGCGTCGGAAAGATCCGAAGATCGGAAACTACGTGGCGCAGCTGATGTCGCTGCTGCATGTGGGCGAGGCCGAGCTCCAGCAGGCCTGACCAAACGTGACGAGATTAGACGAGACGATACTGAACCGCACTTTACTGAAACCGACGGCATGACTTTAACAGGGAGACCCATCATGCACTTTACCAAGAAACTCATCGCCGCCTCCGCGGCGGCCATAGCGATTGCCGGCATGGCGACCGTTCCCGCCAACGCCGCCGAGAAGGTCAATTACTTGCTCCCGGCACCGGGCTTCCTGCCCGCATTTGCCCCTTGGCAGCTCGCCAAATACAAGGGCTTCTACGCAGAAGAAGGCCTGGAAGTTACGTTCCAGCGCGCCAAGGGTGGCGTTGATGTCGCCAAGCAGGTTGGTGTCGGCAACGCTCCGATCGGCGGCGGCATTGGCGATACCTCGCTTCTGGTCCGGCCGAACGGTATTCCGGTTCGTTCCGTCGCGATCATGGGCGGCGGCTCGCTCGTCCAGCTCGTCGCGCGCGCCGACCGCAACATCAACTCTGTCGAAGACCTGAAAGGCAAGACCATCACGGTCATGTCCTATCAGGACACGACGTTCTTCGCGGCCCAGGGCATTCTTGCCTCGCGCGGGCTGACCCGGAACGATGCCAACATTCAGGCCGCCGGTCCGCAGGGTGTCTGGAAGCTGTTCGTCCAGGGCAAGGCCGACGCCATGATGGGTGTGCCTGACTGGATCGGCATCGCCAAGGGTGCCAAGGTCGACATGAAGATATTCAATGCGATGGATTACTTCCCGTCGATGGCACAGGCGATCCTCGCCTCCGACGAGATGATTGCGAAAAACCCCAAGCTCATCCAGGGCCTGGTGCGAGCGACCCTTAAGGGGCTGAAGATGATCATGGACGATCCGGCAGCGGCTGCGGCTGAATATGTGAAGGCTGTTCCGCGTTGGAAGGTCGGCCCGATGACCGGCACGTTCAAGCTCTACAACCAGTACACCTATCCGGGACAGAAAGTCCTTGGCGAGATGGACGAAGCGCGCCTGGCGAAGCTGCAGGATTTCTATCTGAAATCCGGCTTCATCAAGAAGAAGTCCGACGTGAAAGACCTCTACACGAACCAGTTCGTCAAATAGGTCGTCGCATATCAACAGAATATCCCGGAGCGCCCGCCATTCCGGCGCTCCGGGGCTCGATCACGATACAAAGATTTTAGCAGGTCCCGCCTATGAATTCCGCCTTTACGCCGCCGCGTATCGCCGCAAGCCTCGCCATACTGGTCATTTTTCTGGCCGGGTGGGAGTGGGGCCCCGATCTGCTCGGCGTGGAAACCTACATCATCCCGCCACTATCATCGGTGGTCGAAGGCCTGCTGGACATGTTCCGGACCGACAGGTTGTGGATGCATATTGGCGTGACGACCTTTGAAGTCATCCTTGGCTTTGTCCTCGGCTCCCTGCTTGGCATGGTCGGCGGATACGCGCTTGGCATGTCGGTTACCGCCGAGGTCGTTTTGTCACCTTATATTCTCGCACTTCAGATTGCGCCGAAGGTCGCCTTCGCGCCGCTTTTCGTGCTGTGGTTCGGCTTCGGCCTGGAGCCGCGCATACTGATCGCCGTGCTGATCGTATTTTTCCCGGTCCTGATCAACGTCATGACCGCTGTCCGGAATATCGATCCCGACCTGATCAACCTTGCGCGCTCTTTCAAGGCGAGCCGGATGCAGGTGTTTTGGAAAATCCAGGTGCCGGCCTCGATGCCGCCGATGTTCGCCGGCCTGCGGATTGGCGCAACGCTGGCTGTAATCGGCGTGGCTGTCGGCGAGTTCGCCGGAGGGAATACCGGTGTGGGATATCTTATCGTTCTTACAGCGGGAGCGGCGGAAACCGCCAAAGTCTTCGCCGCGATCTTCGTACTCACAATGATCGGCATCATCGCCTATTGGCTGGTGATCCTGCTTGAGAACCGCGTATTGCACTATATGCCGAGCCGCGAGCAACGCGGCTTCTGAGGGATCGTTTTTATCGAATTTGCTCCAGGAATTCAGGGAGAGAGACATGACCGATAACACCATGACCGATAACACAGTGACCGAAGAAGCGATCAAAGCACGCGTGGCCCTTGGCCCGTTGAATCGCTGGTGGCCGGTTGTCGCAAGCTGGATGGTGACAGATACGCCGCTCGGCCTGACGCGACTGGGGGAAAAGATCGTCCTCTGGCGCGACAAGGACGGCTCGGTCCATTGCGTTGAAGATCGCTGTCCGCACCGGGGTGCGCGCCTGTCGATGGGCTGGAACCTCGGCGACCGGATCGCCTGCTGGTATCACGGTGTCGAGGTTGGCGGAGACGGCGTGGTCAAGGATGTGCCGGCGGTCGGGGAATGCCCGCTGGTCGGCGAGAAATGCATCAAGTCCTACCCGGTATTCGAGCACATGGGCGGTATCTTTGCATGGTTCGGTGATGAGCTGCACGAGGAGGCCGGTGAATTCGCGATGCCGGAAGAATTCGTGTCCGACGAATGGGGGGCGATGCTGTGTACAGCCCACTGGAATTGTAACTGGACCTATGCGGTCGATAACGTGATGGACCCCATGCACGGGGCTTATCTGCATGCAGTTTCGCATTCGATGGCCGAGGGCGACCTCGAAGCGAAAATGCAGATAGAGAAGACGGACACGGGATTCATCTTCGGCAAGTCCGACCAACGTGACGTGAACTTTGACTGGATCGAATGGGCCGATACCGGTGCGTTCTGGCTGCGTGTGTCACCTCTGCCGTATCGTCAGGCCGCGGGACCGGGTGGCAATTTCGGGATTATCGGATTTGTGACGCCAATCGACGAAGAGAATTGCCGCGTCTTTTTCTGGCGGACACGCAAGGTGCAGGGCTGGCAGCGTGATGCCTGGAAATTCATGTATCGCCACAAGCTGGAAACCCTGCACTGGGATGTTCTGGAACAGGACCGGGTCGTGCTTTCAGGAATGGAGCCGGATGCACGGGACCATGAATTTCTGTATCAGCATGATACCGGGCTTGCCCGAACACGGCGCGAATTGGCGAAGGAAGCGGAAAAGCAGCTGAATGCCGTTGCCGCCGCCGAAAACGCCCACGCCGCCGCAGCCGAATAGACGGCGAAAACGATGGCCGTCGTCTCTCTCGAAAATAAGCGCATTGTCATTACCGGTGCCGCCCGTGGCCTTGGCCGCGGGTTCGCCGAAGCAGCCCTTGATGGCGGCGCTCGGGTCGTGATTGCCGATATCCTCGAAGATCGCGGACGTCAGACCGCCGACGAGTTGTCATCGCGTGGTGAAGTGTCTTTTCAGTTCGTCGACCTGGCCGATCCGGCTTCGATCGAAGCGTTGGCCGAACGCGCTGAACAGATACTCGGCGGTATTGACGGGCTGGTGAATTGTGCGGCGATTGCCACCGGTATCGGCGGCAAGATGTCCGACGAGATAGACATCGAGACCTGGGATCGTGTCATGACCGTAAACGTGCGTGGTACCTGGCTGGCGGTGAAGGCATTTACGCCGGCGCTGCGCAAAGCGGGTAACGGCAAGATCGTCAATGTCGCATCCGATACCGCGATGTGGGGCGCGCCGCGCCTGCTGCATTACGTGGCATCCAAGGGCGCGGTCATTTCCATGACGCGCTCGCTTGCCCGCGAACTGGGCAATGACGGGATAGCCGTAAATGCGATTGCACCCGGCCTGACGCTGGTCGAGGCGACGGAATATGTGCCCGAAGACAGACACCGCCAATATATCGACGGGCGTGCGATGAACCGTGAACAGCAACCCGAAGACGTAAACGGGGCGGTGATGTTTCTGTTGTCGGATGCGTCGGATTTTGTGACCGGCCAGTTATTGCCGGTCAATGGTGGGTTCGTTTTTAACTAACCGGAGGAAAGAAAATGAGTTCGGAAGCAACAGCGCGTATGGGTGCCGATGGAAAAGAAGAAGATCGTCCCGGCTGGCATCAGCAGGTCGGTCAGGGATTCGATGACTGGATGGAATCCCGTGTCGCACGCTATGAGACCCGCAAATATGATTGGGACGTTCTGAAGTTCCAGGCCGATTTCGATCCCAAGTACCGCCGCGCGCAGATGCGCTACATGGGAACCGGTGGCACCGGTATGGGAACGGATAACAACACCGTTCCGTCCGAGCATTTCACGTTTTCGACCATGGTGTTGCCGCCGGGTTGCGAAGGCCCGCCCCATATTCATACGGATGTGGAAGAAGTTTTCTTCATGCTGCGCGGCAGTATCCGGCTCACGATCCAGGACGGCGACAAGAAATGGGAATCGGTCCTCAAGGAACGCGACCTGATATCGGTCCCGCCCGGCGTTTACCGCGAACTGATCAATGAAGGTCAGGAAGAGGCACTGATGTGCGTTATGCTCGGTGCCAGCAAACCGGTCACACCTAGTTACCCGGCGGACCATCCGCTGGCATCGATCAAACGGGACAAGAAGTAGGACAGGCCCTTGGAGATCGATTCAAAATCCATTGCCACCGATCACGGGGAAATCACCTGTCTCGAAGCCGGCAGCGGTGAACCGCTGGTGCTGTTGCACGGCATCGGGTCAGGGGCCGCTTCGTGGCAGGCGCAGCTTGAAGCGTTTTCCGACCGTTACCGAGTGGTTGCCTGGGATGCGCCTGGCTATGGCGGCTCTGCGCCGCTGGGACCGACCGCGCCGGATGCACGGGACTACGCCGCGGTTCTGGCCCAGTTCCTCGATGCAATGGAGATCGAATCCTGTCATCTGGTCGGGCATTCATTGGGTGCGCTGATGGCGTGTTCGTTCACCCGTCGCTGGCCTGAAAGGGTGCGGAGCCTGATGATCGGGGACCCGGCAGCCGGATATGGCAATGCCGGTCCTGAAATTCAGGCCCAGCGCCGATCCGGGCGTCTTGACCTGCTCGACAAGCTCGGACCGGAAGGATTGGCTCGGGAACGTCACGGAAACCTGTTATCCGACGACGCGCCGGATTGGGCGCGAAAACGGGTGCGAGATGTCATGTCGCGGATACGCCCCGACGGCTATCGCCAAGCGGTAGAACTGCTGTTGAAAGGCGATATTCATGCAGATGCAGCAGAAATTTCCCGGCCGGTGACAGTCGTCGTCGGCGGTGCCGATACGGTCACCACGCCTGAAGGATGCCGGAAGGTGGCGGAGAGTTTCGCGAATGCGCGTTTCGAAATCCTGCCGGGGCTGGGGCATGCGTCTTATGTAGAAGGGCCGGACGCCTTCAACACAATCCTGGCCGAAAACCTGGAAGCGGCTGCGTGACCGGGCGGACCCGAAAAGCCAAGGAGCCAAGCTATATCGTTCCCGCGCTGGAACGGGGATTGCTGTTGCTCCAGGCATTCTCCAAGGACAAGCCCGTCCAGTCGCTCGGCGTGCTTGCCAAGGAACTCGGACTGCCGCGGGCGACGACTTTCCGGCTGGCGAATACCCTGGAGCACCTGGGGTTTTTGGTGCGTGATCCCGAGACCGGAGAATATCGCGTTGGCGCAGCGGCGCTTAAACTCGGCTGGACATACCTGTCCGGCCTGGAACTGCCGGAGATCGCCTATCCGTTTCTGACCAACCTCAGATACGAGACTGGGGCCTCTGTCCACATGGCGGTGCGCGACGGACACGATATTGTCTATGTCAGCCGGTTGCCGGCGAGAACGGCGCTGAGCAGTAACATCAAGCTCGGTGCCCGCCTGCCGGCGCATGGCTCTTCCATGGGGCGCGCGATGCTGCAGGACCTGGAAGAAGATCATCTATTCAAACTGTATCGCGGTATGCGGGAACTGGCACCGTTTTCGTCTGAAACGCCGAATACGGTCATGCAGCTTCGCGACCTGCTGATAAAGGATGCGCAGAATGACGGCGTTATCGTCAGCCGTGGCTACTACGAAAAAGGCGTTGTCAGTATTGCTGCCCCGATCCGCGACGGCGGCGACCGGGTTGTTGCCGCGATCAATATCACGGCGGCCGAGGGGCGTTATTCCGATGACGACTTCGAAGGCAATATTCTCGACCAGGTTCTGAAGGCCGCCCGGTTGATCTCGATGGCGATCGGCCATGATCCGGAAACACATCGTATCGCCCCCGGACTTGTTCACGCGCTGCCGGATACCGCTTTGGCCGAGCCGCGATATTCTCCGGATGATGAACAGGGGCATCCGAAATATCAGGACCGGGAAGGGTTGGAGAGAGCTGATCGTGAGTTTCGAAAAGACCAGCGCCGGCTGGTGCGCGAAGAAAAAGCGCATCAGGCAGAGCTGCTGCGGCGCTATGCGCCGGAAGATGAAGAGCAAACATTCTGAGAGGTTGCTGAGGTGAGGGCCTCGCGGCACATCAACAGGGAACGATTATGAATACCGATATGAAAGACAAGGTCGCGGTTGTTACCGGCGGCTCTTCGGGGATTGGCCTTGCATCGGCTGCGGCCTTTTTGCGGGATGGCGCGAAGGTTGCGATCTGCGGGCGCAGCCAGGAAAGGCTGGACGAAGCGGCGTCGGAGCTGGCGTCGATTTCCGGTGCGGAAAATGTTCTGGCGGTTGCCTGTGACGTGCTGAACGAGGCCGATGTAGAGAGCCTGCGCGACCGGGTCATGGAAACATTCGGTCGGTGCGATACGCTGGTGTGCAATGCGGGCCAGGCGCGGGCGAGCAATTTCTACAACACCAGCGATGATGACTGGCGCGACGAGTTCGAGCTGAAATTCTTCTCCTTGCTGCGACCGGTACGTGCCTTTGAGGGGCTTCTCGCTGCGTCGGGCGCCGGTGCCATTGTGGTCACCAGCGCGTTGCTGGCGCGGTCGCCGGAACCGTTTCTGATTGCGACGGGCGCGACGCGGGCAGGGCAGCTGAACCTGATGAAATCGCTGTCGGTTGAATTTGCGCCAAAGGGCATCCGCGTCAATGCGGTGCTGATCGGCCTGGTTGATTCCGGCCAGTGGAGCCGGCGCTATGCCAGCGGCGAGAACATTGACGGCTCGCCGATCCCGGCAGACCTGTCGCTGGATGACTGGTTTGCGCAATTGGCGAAGGAGCGGAAGATTCCTCTTGGCCGCCTTGGCAAACCCGATGAAGCAGCGAGTGCGATCCTGTTCTTCGGCTCCAATGCTGCGTCGTTTATCACCGGTGAAACACTTGATCTTACAGGGGGGCAGGCACGCAATGTCTGATCTGGTAACCGCAGGCGATATCGCTGCGGTCTTTCTTGAACGCTGCGGCGTCGACCATGCTTTCGGCGTTATCAGCATCCATAACATGCCGGTCCTGGACGGAGTTTTCCGTCGCAACAAGATCAATTTCGTGCCGGCGCGTTCCGAGGGCGGGGCGGTAAATATGGCCGATGCCAATGCACGCGTGCGGGGCGGGCTCGGCGTCGCCGTATCCAGCACCGGCACGGCGGCGGGGAATGCCTGCGGCGCTATCGTCGAAGCGATGACGGCGGGCACGCCCCTGTTGCACCTGACGGGCCAGATCGATTCCGCGCATCTGGATCGTCAAAAAGGCTTTATCCACGAAGCGCCGGACCAGCTCGGCATGCTGGGTGCGGCAGGCAAGGGCGCTTTCCGTGTCTGGTCTGCAGACACCATGCTGGGCACATTGCGCGAAGCGGTGAAGCTTGCCTTTACCCCGCCGATGGGGCCGGTCAGTGTCGAGATTCCGATCGATATTCAGGGCGCAAAAATTCCGATGCCGGCGAATATCGACCCTTTGCCGGTCCTGGCGCCGGACCCCGCCGAGGATGCAGTTGATGTGCTGGCGGCAGCGCTGGCGAGCAAGAAACGCGTCATGCTCTGGCTCGGCGGTGGGGCGCGTCATGCGGCGGATTCGGTTGCCCGGTTGGCGCAGATGGGGTTCGGCGTGGTCACCAGCGTGCAGGGCAGGGGCATACTGCCCGGCGACGACCCTCATTCGCTGGGGTCGTTCAATCTTCAGCCCGTGGTCGAAGAATTCTACGGCACCTGTGATGCAATGGTCGTCGTCGGCTCACGCCTGAGGTCGAACGAGACCCTGGGCTATCACCTTAAACTTCCGCCGATCTATCAGATCGATGCCGACCCGCGGGCGGACGGGCGTTCTTATCCGGTCGATATGTTCGTCTGTGGCGATTCCGGCCGGACACTGGATGCGCTGGCCGACCGGCTGGCCGGGAAGTTCAAGCCGGATGGCGCTTTCGTGTCTGACATCAAGACGACACGCGCCGCAGCGGAGGAAACCATGCGGGGGGCGCTCGGTCCTTATAACGAGGTGGTGGATGCGGTGCTCGAAACCGTGCCGCGTGATTTTGTGTGGGTGCGTGACATCACGTTGTCCAACACGATCTGGGGCAATCGTCTGCCGCCGCTCGACGGGCCGCGGGATGGTGTTCATGCTCTTGGCGGAGGGATCGGGCAGGGGCTCCCCATGGCGATCGGTGCTGCCCTTGCCGTGCAGGGCGATGGCCGGAAGACACTGGTGCTCACCGGTGATGGCGGCTTTGCCGTGACACTGGGTGAACTTGCGACCGCCAAGCAGGAGAATGCCGATATCGTCATCCTGCTGATGAACGATGGCGGCTACGGTGTGATCAAGAATATCTCGGATGCGGTCTATGGCGGGCGCCGTCAGTATTCCGATATTCTCGGCCCCGACTGGGGCGTGCTGTGTGATTCACTCGATATCCCCCATTGGGGGATAGGTGACGCGAAGGATCTCGCGACGACCCTGAAACAGGCTTTCGAGACGGATGGTCCCGCGCTGATTGAGATCGATATGAAATCCATCGGAGATTTTGCGCAGGCCTTTGCCGGCCCGCCGAAGCGCGCCGAAGAGGATGATTGCTGATGGACGTTCTGCTGATCGGGTACGGCGCAATTGCGCAGGAAGTGCTGAAACACGTCCAGCCGGGCGAAGATGCGAATATCGTCGCTATCCTGGTCCGCCCGGCGCGGGTGGACGCAGTGCGTGCGGCGGTTGCCGGGCGGGGCATAGAGGTCGTGTCGTCCTTTGATGATCTGACCACCAAGCCGCAGCTTGTCGCCGAATGCGCAGGTCATGCGGGCGTGCGCGATTACGGTGTCGATGCGTTGCGTCGCGGCATGGATTTTCTCGTGATATCCATCGGCGTGCTGGCGGACGCGGCGCTCTATGCCAATCTTGTTAGGTCCGCAAAAGACGGCGGCGCGAAACTTGTGCTGGCCGCGGGTGCCGTGGCTGGTGCCGATGCCCTGGCTGCTGCGCGGATCGGCGGGCTGGATAAAGTGACCTATACGTCGCGCAAACCGCCGGGGGCCTGGAAGGGCACGCCGGCTGAGGATGTCTGTGATCTCGATGCGTTGACCGAGGAGGCGACGCTCTATCAGGGCGGCGCCGATGAAGCTGCGACGCGCTATCCGCAGAATGCCAATGTGGCCGCGACGATCGCGCTCGCCGGTGCGGGCTTCGCCAATACCGAGGTACGGCTGGTGGCGGACCCGGCGGCGGGCGGCAATATTCACCAGGTGCATGCCGAGGGAATGTTCGGCGCGGTTGATATCGAAATCCGCGGCAAGCCGCTGCCCGATAACCCGAAGACATCGACCCTGGCGGCCCATTCGGTTGTCGCCGAAATCCGTCGTCGGGCGTCGCCTGTCGAAATCGGAGGCTGATATGTCCGAACCCATCCTGATCGGTGGTGAATGGAAAGCCGGGCGCGGGCCCGACATGGTGTCGGTCTATCCGGCGGATGGCAGCGAGAACGCGGTTGTCGCGGGTGCCAGCGCCGCCGATGTCGACGAAGCTGTTGCGCGCGCAAAGGCGGCGATGGCGGAGCCTGCATGGCGCGATATGAAACCGCATGACCGGGGCAGCCTGCTGATGCGGGTCAGCCAGTTGATTTCGGAGCGCGCCGAAGACCTTGCGCGCCTCCAGATGCGCGATAACGGCAAACCCATCGGCGAGACGCGCGCGTTGGTCGCCTCCGCTGCCGGGACGTTTCGGTATTACGGTGCCGTTGCCGAGACGATGGAAGAAGAGATCACGCCATCGCGCGGGCCTTTTGTCAGCATGAGCATCTACGATCCCATCGGGGTTGTCGCGGCAATTACGCCGTGGAATTCGCCGATTGCGTCGGATGCGCAGAAGCTGGCCCCGGCGCTCGCGGCTGGCTGCGCGGTGATCCTGAAACCGGCGGGTGTGACGCCGCTGGTCGCGCTGGAACTGGGACGTGTCTGTGAGGCGGCCGGGATTCCGAAGGGCATCGTCAGCGTCCTGCCCGGTCCTGGTGCCGTGATCGGCGATGCGCTTGTTACTCATCCCGACATTGCGCGGGTCGCCTTTACCGGCGGCACCGAGGTTGGTCGCGGCATCGCGCGCCAGGCCGCCGAAAAGCTGATGCCGGTCTCGCTCGAACTGGGCGGCAAGTCGCCGACCATCGTGTTCGAGGATGCGCAGATCGATCATGCGGTAAATGGGGTGATCTTCGGCATTTTCTCGTCCTCGGGCGAAAGCTGCATCGCGGGTTCACGCCTGTTCGTGCACCGGAAAATTCTGGATCAGTTCACCGAGGCACTGGTCGCCAAGACGGTACAGTTACGCATCGGCGATCCGGCAGCGGAGACCACCCAGATGGGACCGCTAGTTTCCGTGTCCCATCGCGAGGGTATTGAAAAATACGTTGCCCTTGGCCGCGAAGAAGGTGGCGAGATTCTGACCGGCGGCGCGCGTCCCGAAGACGGCGGGTACACGAACCCTGCGGGCGGAGACTTCGCCTATAGAGATGGCAGTTTCTACCTGCCGACGATCTTCACGGGGCTCGGGAATGATGCCCGGATGGTCCAGGAGGAAATCTTCGGCCCGGTGCTTGCGATCCTGCCCTTTGAAGATGAGGAAGACCTGATCGCCCAGGCCAATGACACGGTATTCGGCCTCGCCTGTGGTTTGTGGACAGAGGATTACCGCCGCGCCTGGCGTCTGGCGCGTCGCATTGATGCGGGGACGGTGTGGATCAATACCTACAAGCTGTTCTCGATCGCGACCCCGTTCGGCGGGCTGAAGGATTCCGGCACCGGCCGCGAAAAAGGCCGCCAGGGAATCCGCCAGTACCAGGAACAGAAAAGCCTGTACTGGGGGATGAACGAAGCACCGCTGGGTTGGGCGGATTAAGCGTCCGTGCGCCGCACCGCCCGGATGACGTAGCAGAACCCGGTCAGGTCCCACGCGTCATACAGCACAAGCCGCCGCAGTTTCAGCGACCGGCGGATCACCAGTAGCGGGGCGATCAGCATCCGCAGCCACATGCGGCGGAAACCCGAATACTCGATATCGAAGCCCGCTTCCGTCAGTACGGCGGTGATGTCTTCGCGTGCGAAGGTACGGATATGGGTCCCATCGTCATAGAAATTGAGGCCGAGCCCTTTGATCGGGAACGTCTCTGATTCCACGCTCGGCCATTCGAGATAGATCCGCCCGCCGGGGCGTACCTTGGTGGATATCTGCGCGACCGTGCGCGGGCCGTCTTCGAGATGCTCTATCGTGTGAGACGAGATCACGTAGTTGAAACTGCCATCGGGCAGGAAAGACAGTTTGTTGTTGTTCTGACCGGCGTGCCTAAACTACCGACAAGAGGTAGATATGGTAGTGACGGCGGCGACTATAAAAACGCACCTCTTTTAACCCTGTGCAGCTTAATGATGCGGTGCAAATTTTGCGCAGATATAATTCGCCTAACGCGCACGGCATTCTTGTGGCTGATTGTAAACAACCCGTAACCCAAAAAAGTACCCTTAGCTAAACGCGTTAAGATGGAGAAAACAAAACATTGTGCTTAATTTATAATAAAATTGAAAAAATACCTAATATTGAGAATATAAATGAAAATTAGAAATATAAAATTATACAAGAGGTGAAATTGGAAGCCTTGATTTTTTGATGGTGTGATTGGAAGGTCGTGGAAAATACCAATAATAATAATTTTTGCGATGATCGCGTGGGTTTTTTTTATTACTGCATTGTATTTTTTGCTTGAGCTTATTGTGGCTTCTGGAATTGTGTTAGAAATTTTTGCCTAGCTATTTTTTAACGATTCATCAACCCTAATAAATTCTACTGCCCTTGACGAGCAAATCGAGGGGATGTCAGTTGGATTCGAGAAATAGGTTTCTTTGGAAAGTCAGGCTATCTGCGTTGGTGATTGCGACTTCTGCTTCGTCAATCTCGCCAACGTATTTAATGGCACAAACTGATAGTCGCGGCACCACTGTGTTGGGACGTGAACGGCCCGAACTGAATCCAGCCGGGCTTCGAATAAGTGGGTTTATCCTTTCCCCCTCTATTGGTGTTGGTACAACTTTCAACGACAATATTTTTTCTACTCAAAGCGGTAAAAAAAGTGATGTTGTTACCACTGTTTCGCCAGAACTCTTATTTGCATCGGATTGGAACCAACATAGCCTAAGATTCAGCGGAGAGGGTATTGTCTCGCGTTACGCCAACAACGATATTGAGGATCATGAGACATTCGATTTGAAAGCTGATGGACGGCTTGATGTATATAGGGACATGAGTGTTACCGGTGCTTTGGGCTATCAACTAGGCAGCGAGGAGCGCGGTTCGGTCGACGAAGCGGGAGGGCTTACCCCTACTGAGTTTACTATTGGTACGTTTGCAGGAGACATTTTTTACAAGTGGAACCGTTTGTCTGCAAGGACGGGTGGGCGATACCAAGCAAACGATTTTGATGATGTCGCGACTAACTCTGGATCAATCAACAACGATGATCGAGACCGAGATGAGTATGTTCTCGACACGCGTCTCGGTTATGAAATCCAATCTGAGTACGAAGCTTTCATTCAGTTGATTTGGACCTTGGTGGATTACGAATCTACTCTCGACGACAATGGACTAAATCGCGATAGTGAAGGATACGAAATTCGCGTTGGCACCAGAATCGACCTCACCGGGTTGCTCTTTGGTGATGTGTTTGTCGGACAAGTCAACCGAGATTATGATGATGCTACGCTAGAAACGGTCAGTAAAGTTGTCGGCGGAATAGATCTGACATGGAATATAACACCGCTGACGACAATTCAGGGTGGCTTCAGTCGCCTGATTTCAGAAACGACATTGGCTACGGCATCAGGAAGTATTTTGACAAAGTCACATGTGTCGGTAGATCATGAATTACTTCGAAACCTGATCCTTTCCGCGGGTAGCTCATTATCGACCGCCGACTTCGAGGGAAGCATCCGGGAAGACGACAATTTCAGCGCAGGGGTCGGAGCGAAATATCTCCTAAATAGATACTTCTCCGTTTTGCTGAACTATGATCACTCAAAACGCGATTCGAACGCATCCGGGGCAGATTATACGAGCAATAAAGTGTTCCTGAGAGTTCAAGGGCGGCTTTAAAGTTTCAATCTGAATTAACATGGAAGTGTCGTAGATTTATGTCTAAGCGCCTAGTATTTGCATTCTTTCTGGCACCGATACTGCTTGGGCTGCTTCCAACGAATTCTTTATTTGGTCAGCAAACTAAAATGGGTCTCTTGAACGCCTACGAGGTTGGGTCAGGTGATGTCGTTCGCATAACTGTTTTCGGTCATGCAGATTTATCGGGTACTTTCACTGTGGATGGTAGTGGATTTGTTGCATTTCCATTGATCGGTAACTTGCGAGTTGGCGGTTTAAATACCAAACAAATCACAGGAAAAATCGTTGCAAGTTTGCAACCAGATTACTTGAAGAACCCTCATGTCAGTGCAGAAATAATGAACTACCGACCATTCTACATTGTCGGCGAGGTTAATAAACCTGGTAGTTACCCGTACGTTAGTAGCATGACCGTAATAAATGCGATCGCGCTAGCGGGTGGTTACACTAATAGGGCAAGAGAAAGTCGGCTTCTGATAATTCGGGCGAAAGATCACGAGCGCCTTAAAATGCCTGCAACCCCCAATACCTTTGTAATGCCTGGAGATGTAATAGAAATCCCTGAACGGATTTTCTAAATTATCTAACGTGAGCATATTTCTCCCGAGTACAGGGCATATACCCGGTTATGCTAGGCTTCCGGTGTGAACGGCGATACCTGTAACAGTGCCCAGGTAATGACGGCGGCAAACAGCGCCGCTGGCAGGGCAATCATGCGAAGTGTAACGGGGGGCGGGCTGCCGGCGATCAGCAGTGTTGTCGACCAGATAAGGACAAGCGCGCCGACAATCAGTGCCAGCAGCGTGTATGACCAGGGAAAGATGGCACCAAAGGGAATCGGCGACAGGAGAACGGTTCCCAGAAGGAGCCAGAATACAATTCGCGACATCGCCGGATAAAAGCCCCCCTGGCCAATATTACGCACAACGCAGCATCCACAAGCTGCGGGATGCAGTCCTATTGTCTATGGATTTTTCAGCAGTTTATCAAGCAAGCTCCGTTCCGCAGCGGCAACGTTTCCGCTAGATTGCCGGGACACTGATTCAGGAACGCTGCCGTGACAGATACTCTGACGATCCGCCGCCCCGACGATTGGCATCTTCACCTGCGTGATGGCGATATGCTGCGCGCTGTTCTGCCCTTTACCGCCGACGTGTTCGGACGTGCGATCATCATGCCCAACCTGACGCCGCCGGTCGCCTGTGCGGCCGATGCCGCCGCTTACCGCAACCGGATCATGGCGGCTCTACCCCCGAGGGCGGCGTTCGAGCCGCTGATGACAGCCTATCTGACCGATGGCACCGATCCGGATGATCTGGCCCAGGGCCATGCGGATGGCATTTTTACCGCGGCGAAACTCTACCCTGCCGGAGCGACGACCAATTCCGATAACGGTGTGACCGATCTTGCAAATATCCATGCGGTGCTGGCGACAATGGAGCGTATCGGGATGCCGCTGCTGGTTCATGGCGAAGTCACGGACCCAGCGGTGGATATCTTCGACCGGGAAAAGGTCTTTATCGATCGGGTACTGAAACCGGCGCTGGAGGAATTCAGCGCGCTAAAGGTGGTGTTCGAACATATCACGACGGCCGAGGGCGTGGACTTCGTGCGCAGTGCCGGTGCCAATGTGGCGGCGACAATCACGCCGCACCATCTGGTGATTAACCGCAATGCGCTGTTCGCCGGGGGGATGCGCCCGCATATGTTCTGCCTGCCTGTCGCCAAGCGCGAACGCCACCGCCTGGCGCTCCGCGATGCGGCAACATCGGGCGAGGCGGCGTTTTTCCTCGGGACGGATTCTGCACCCCACCCGGTCTCTGCCAAGGAAACCGATTGCGGCTGTGCCGGTATCTTCAACGCACCGTCTGCGCTGGAAGTCTACGCGCAGGTATTCGATGACGAAGGCGCGCTCGACAAGCTGGAGGCCTTTGCATCGCTCAACGGTCCGGCGTTTTACGGGCTGACCGTGAACGAGGGTACGGTGACGCTGAAGCGGGGAGAACGTGCTGCCGATACGCTGCTCACCGTGGGTGACGAAGAGGTTCTGGCATTCGATACGGGCAGTGCTGTCGGCTGGCGGATTTCCGCGTGACCGATTGATCGTCAGGGGCATATGTCCGTTGTCATGTTTGGAAAATCAGATTGCGGTCAGGGTCTAGCCCTCCGCGCATTCCGTAATCTTGCCATCCGGGTTCTCCAGAATCAGGAAGCAGTCATAGCGTTCCAGCGTGGGACGGTTGCCCCAATGGGCCTCGGCGCGTTCCAGCCAGGCTTCGTCATGGCCTTTATTGGCGTCTTCCAGCGTTTCCCACAGATAGATACCCTTGGTTGCCAGCGTATCCGGGTCGCGCATGAACATCTTGCGGACAAGACCCGGGAAATCGGTCCACCGGTCGAAGGTGCCCGCGGCATCGCGCACCATCTCGGCGCGGTCCATCCCTGGGGTGCGGTCAAAGGAGACGATTTCGGTGATCATGGGAATTCTCCGGATGTATTTGCGGTGATCACAAGTCTAGCCAGTATGGCGGCCGGCGGGCAATATTTCCCTGATATGCTGGCCTCATAGCGCCTTGTCGCGTAAACCTGTGCTAACCAAAGAACAGCGATAGCGGAGAAAACCATGACGAACCTGACCCACTGGATCAACGGCAAACACGTAGAGGGCACTTCGGGCCGGTTCGGCGATGTTTATAACCCGGCAACGGGCGAGGTCGCGGCACAAGTGCCGCTGGCATCCACCGCGGAACTGAACGCCGCCGTCGAGGCCGCAAAGGCCGCGTTTCCGGATTGGGCGGCGACACCGCCCCTGACCCGTGCGCGGATCATGTTCAAATACAAAACCCTGATAGAGGAGAACGCCGACCGGCTGGCGGCCCTGATTACCGCCGAGCACGGCAAGGTGCTGTCCGATGCGGGTGGGTCGCTGACCCGCGGGCTCGAAGTTGTCGAGTTTGCCTGCGGTATTCCGCAACTGCTGAAAGGTGAATACACCGAACAGGTGGGCCGCGGTATCGATGCGTGGACGACGCGTCAGCCGGTCGGGGTCTGCGCCGGTATCACGCCGTTCAATTTCCCGGCCATGGTGCCGATGTGGATGTATCCGATGGCCATTGCCTGCGGTAACACGTTCATCCTGAAACCGTCTGAAAAAGATCCGTCCTGCGCGCTGCTGCTGGCCGAACTCGCGACCGAAGCGGGCCTGCCCGATGGCGTGCTCAACGTGGTCAACGGCGACAAGGAAGCGGTCGATGCCATTCTCGAACACCCGGATGTGCCGGCGATAAGCTTTGTCGGTTCCACCCCGATTGCTCATTACATTTATTCGACGGGTGCGGCCAGGGGCAAACGCGTCCAGGCACTGGGCGGGGCGAAAAATCACATGGTTGTCATGCCCGACGCCGATATGGAACAGGCCGCGGATGCCCTCATGGGGGCGGCGTACGGTTCTGCCGGCGAACGCTGCATGGCGATTTCAGTCGCGGTGGCCGTCGGTGATGCAGGTGAGAAGCTGATGGAGCTGCTGAAGCCCAAGGTCGAAGCTCTTAAGATTGGTCCCGGCACCGATAACGAGATGGATATGGGGCCCCTGGTTACAGGCGCGCACCTGGAAAAGGTGAAGGGTTATGTCGATATCGGCGTCGAGGAAGGTGCCGACCTTGTGGTCGATGGCCGCGATTATTCGCTGCAGGGCTATGAAGAGGGTTTCTTTATCGGCGGCTGCCTGTTCGACAACGTCACCACTGACATGCGTATCTACAAGGAAGAGATATTCGGCCCCGTGCTCTCGGTCGTACGCTCCGACAAGTTCGATGACGCGGTGCAGATGATCAACGACCACGAATTCGGCAACGGGGTATCGATCTTCACCCGTGACGGCGACGCGGCGCGAGAATTCACCAGCCGTATCCAGGTCGGGATGGTCGGCGTCAATGTACCGATCCCGGTGCCGATGGCGTTTCATTCCTTCGGCGGCTGGAAAAGCTCGCTGTTCGGCGACATTCACATGCATGGCCCGGAAGGTGTGCGCTTCTATACCCGCCAGAAGGCAGTCACATCACGTTGGCCGACGGGTGTGCGGGCCGGTGCTGAATTTACAATGCCGACCATGAAGTAGGACGTCGCCATGACGTCCGACAGCACGGTTTCGGCGGCGCTTGGCCACTGGGCGCCGCGGCTGGTCGCAAATGGCGTGCCGCTGACCGATTTTCAGGAAGTCACGGCGGCTATTGCCACGTGGGATGACTGGTGTGCCGCCTGGTCCGCAAGGGCAGCCATTCATGAGGACATGGGCCGGATGGCGCTTGCCGGTGGCTACACGTTATCTGCGGCGGAACATTTGAAAACTGCGGCCGTCTGCTACCATTTTGGCAAGTTCCTGTTCATGCATGATCCAGCCCAGATGCGGGCTGCCCACGATAAAGCGATCGATTGTCACCGCACGGCGCTACCGTTTATGCGTCCGCCGGGCGAGCGGGTGGAAATCCCCTATGCAGGCACCACGCTGAAGGCGAACCTGCGCAAGCCCGTTGGTATCGACAATCCGCCGGTGCTGATCATGTGTGTTGGTCTCGATTCCACGAAAGAGGAAATGGACGCCTATGCGATACCGTTTCTTGAACGCGGCATTGCTGCGTTGGCATTTGATGGTCCGGGGCAGGGCGAAGCCGAATACGACCTGCCGATCCGGGGCGATTATGAAGCCCCCGTTGGCGCAGTGCTCGACTGGGTCGATACCCGCGACGACCTGAACAGCGAAATGACGGCGATCTGGGGTGTCAGCCTCGGCGGATATTATGCACCCCGTGCGGCCGCGTTTCATGACCGGTTGAAAGCCTGTGTTTCGCTTACCGGGCCGTTCAACTGGGCCGAGGCCTGGGAGACTTTGCCGGACCTCACTCGGGCGGCTTTTATCGCCCGCAGCCATAGCGCCTCGGCCGATGAAGCGCGGGAAAAAGCGGCCGCCCTGTCGTTGGACGGCATCGTTCAGAATATCCACTGTCCGATCTTCGTCGTCGCCGGTAAACAGGACCGCGTTATTCCTTGGGATCACGCAAAACGCATAGCTGCCGGTGTTTCCGGGCCGGTGATGTTTCTGCCTCTTGAAGATGCGGGTCACGTCGCGAATAACAGGACCTATCGGTATCGGCTGCAATCAGCGGACTGGATGGCCGATATTCTCTGCGGGTGAGACGGATTAAACTGCTTCCTGACGTGTTAACCTGTGGCGGAGTGGTCTTTACTGCTCCGAATAACGGGTTTCCCGAAGGATTCGGGCAGCCTCCTCGATAGAAACATGAATGGCCAAGCGGGCGAAACCGCCGGCCAATGGGGAAGGATACTTACAATGAACGTATTGAAAACAATGGCGGTTGCCTCCGTGGCGCTGCTGATCGGTATGCCAGGCGCCATGGCGCAGCAGGCGCACCCGATGGGATTTTTTGTCACGAGCACCGGTATGGGTAACGGCGCCAATCTCGGTGGGCTTGCAGGCGCAGATGCGCATTGCACAAAACTGGCTGAAGCTGCCGGCTCCAAGGGACGCAGCTGGCACGCCTATCTGAGCACGCAGGAAAAAGGCAAACGTGGTATTTCGGCGCGCAGCCGGATCGGACAGGGGCCATGGTACAACGCAAATGGAGAGCTGATCGCGAGCGATCTTGACCAGCTTCATATCAGCCCAAATATCGTGCTGCGGACAGCCGTTGACGAAAACGGCAAGCAGGTTAAAGGCCGCGGTTCCAAGCCGAATGAACATGACATCCTGACCGGTACCCAGGCTGACGGTACGGCCTATTTCCCCTGGCAAAAGGGCGACAAGACCTGCAGCAACTGGACAAGCTCCGGCGAGGGCAGTGCAACGGTCGGTCATCATGATCGCCATGGCGGCGGCAATACATCATGGAATGCAGCGCATAATTCCCGCGGCTGCAGCCAGGAAAATCTGAAGGGAACCGGCGGTGCCGGACTGCTCTACTGCTTCGCGAAATAAGCGGTCGTAAAACGCTATAGAGAATAACGGGGAGGTGAAGAAATTCGCCTCCCCGTCTTCGATTATCCCGAAGGGATTATCTCAAAGGAATGTGCTTGCCAGCGGCGCCCCCACGCCGCCGGCAAGCGGAACCCGGTCTGGCACACACCCGAGGCCGGGTTCGGGTATCAGCTTCCCGCGCCGTAGATCAGCTTGCGGGCATGGGCCACGACGTCGGGCGAGGCGTTCTGCATGGCTTCCGCGACGACGGAGTTAATCTTTTCTCCGCTGGCGGGGATCAGACGCAATCCCTGCTTCTTAAGATCAGCGGCGAAGGCGGGATCAGCGTTCATCTTGGAGTATGCCGTACGAAGTGTTGCGACGACTTCCTTATCAACACCTGGCGGCAGCGCGAGGCCGCGGCCCAGCAATCCGAGAACCTTGATAAAGTCGACGGCCTTCTTATCCATTTCGTCGGTGACGAGGTCGGAAATCATCGGGACGGAATCCGGGAGGGCGGGGTCCTTGAACACGCCGATCTGGGCGATGGGGCCGCCGAAAGGCTTTTCTTTGGTGAACCAGTGCGGGACCTTCGAAGACCACGCAAGCCAGTTATAGGCGGACGCCTGGGCTTCTCCCTGTTCAATGGCGAGAATTGACCCGGAGGAGCCTTTGTAACCCTGTACGATCTTGATCTTGTATCCGAACAGGCCATTCAGCAGGCCGGGGATCATGTAGCCGGTGGAAGCCTTGCCGGACGTGGCAACGATCAGGCTCTTGGTTTCCAGGTCCTTGAGTTTCGTCACACCGGAATCTGTGCGGGCGACCATTACGACGTTGGTCTGGTTGCTGGATCCGAGCCAGGTAAACTCCTCTGCCTTGTAGCGCATTTTTTCCGGCCGCATGAGCTGGTTCAGCACGCTGTTGTCGAGAGGGACAATCATGTTCAGCCCGTTCTTGGGCATTACGTTATAAGTCCAGTTCATCGCCTTCGCACCGCCGGCACCCGGCATGTGCTGGAGGATCAGGTTCGGGTTTCCCGGAATGTGTTTGCCCAGGTGGTTGGTGAACGCGACGCCGTATTTATCGTATGTACCGCCGGGACCATAAGGAATGACTATCTTGATCGTCTTCCCCGTGAAGTCCATCGCTTTGGTGTTTTGTGGAGCGGTCGCGAGTCCGGCGCCAATGAGTACCGCGAGGCCGGCCACTGCGGACCGGCGTATTACAGAACTTTCCATCTCAAACCTCCTGATTACGAAAATGTCTGCTTCGGAATTTGCAAAATCTGTGCCAGTTGGAGGTGGTCTGTTGATGTCGCAAATTTTGTCCCCGATTTGGGGTCAATCAAAAAAACAATTTCGATCGGGCCGGGAATTCGGTTCAGGACAGCACTATTGTTCTTTAGAGGTTCCGCAGCGGTACGGGCACCGGATTGCGGTATTGCCGGTCCGGTGCAAATTTTTTAGCCGCTATGCAAAAAAAAGCGCATCTATTGTGCCGGGGTGATCCGCAGAATCTTTCCGTCTCCGGAATCCGTAATCGCATAGACCGCGCCATCGGGGCCGACGGCGACATCGCGGATGCGGTCGCCAATCTGGCGGAGCAGGCGTTCTTCGCGGACCACCCTATCGCCCTCAAGTTCTAGGCGCACCAGCGCGCCCGCGCGCAGGCCGCCGATCAGCAGGTTGCCTTTCCATGCCGGGAACAGGTTGCCGGAATAGAACGTCATCCCGCCCGGTGCGATTACAGGCGTCCATATATGTATGGGGTCGGCCATGCCGGGTTTGGTCTTCAGCCCGTCGCCGATGGTGCCGCCCGAATATTCGATTCCGTGGGTGACGACCGGCCAGCCGTGATTGACACCGGCGGCCGGAATATTGATCTCGTCGCCGCCGCGCGGGCCGTGTTCGATGGTCCAGAGCCTGCCGCTCTCCGGGTGGATGGCCGCGCCCTGAATATTGCGGTGACCGTAGGACCATATCTCCGGCAGCGCACCCGGTTTGCCGATGAACGGATTGTCCGCCGGGATGCCACCCTCCGGTGTCAGGCGGATGACCTTGCCGATATGACCGCTCAGTTTCTGGGCGTTGTGGCGTGCGCCGCGGTCGCCAGTGGTCAGGAAGACGTTTCCGTCGGGGGCAAAGACGACACGTGAGCCGAAATGGCGCCCGCCGCGCAGCTTGGGCCGCTGACTGAACAGGATTTTGACGTTTTCCAGCGCCGCGCCGTCAGAGGTCAGCCTGCCGCTTGCCATCGCAGTCGACGTGCCGCCTCGTCCGGCTTCTGAATAAGACAGAAATACCAGGCGGTTGGACGCGAAACCCGGGTGCAGGGTGACGTCCAGCAGGCCGCCCTGACCGCTATCATCGACCCTGGGTACGCCCTTTATCGGGGGCGATACTTTGCCCTCTGCGGTGATGGTCCGTAGCTGTCCCGATTTTTCCGTGACGATCATGCGACCGTCAGGCAGGAAATCGATCCCCCAGGGTTGGTCGAGTCCGGTGGCGACCGCGTTGACGGTGATGCGTCCTTTCGCGGTATCGAATGTCTGGGCGCTGACGGGCATGGCGACAACAAGGGCGAGGGCGGCAAGTAGTGGTTTGAACGTCATTCTGCGGTCTCCAATGGGGCCGAACGGGGGGTAATTCTTATCTGGGTTGTCTTTTCACGTTCGTCCAGCCCTGTCCCGTCGGTGCGGGATGAATAAACGGCTTTTAGCACTGGACGGCGGTTGGCCGATTTCTGACACTACGGCATTGAGAAAAAGGGAGAAAACCATGTCCGCAATCGTTCTTCACGTCGAACTGACACTGCACCCCGAGCATCGTGATTCCTATATTGCCCGTGCGCTGACCCATAAGGCCAACGTGACCGCGCAGGAACCGGCGTGTCAGCGGTTCGAGATTTCGGTCGAGGAAGACACCCCAAATGTTGTCCGCCTGTATGAAGTGTATGACGATGAAGCGGCTGTTCAGCATCATATGCAGACGCCCTATATGATTGCCTATCGGGAAGAAACCGCGCCGATGATTTCAGATCGCAAGATGACCCGTGCCGTCATGGCGCATGGTTGAGGTATCGGACAGAAGAATGACAAGCCGGGAAAATCGTTGTGTCATCCTGAACGCGCGCCCGGTCGGCGTGCCGGGCCCTGAATTCTTCGATGTCGTGTCGCGTCCGATCCCTGCGGTGGGCGATGGTGAGTTCCTGGTGCGGAACCTGTACCTGTCGGTCGATCCGGCCATGCGGGGCTGGGTGAATGATGCCCCGAACTATTCGCCGCCGGTGCCGGTGGGAGACGTGATGCGCGCCATCGCGGTGGGTGAGGTTATCGAATCCCGGCATCCGGATTACATGGAGGGGGACCGGGTCTGCGGCACGTTTGGCTGGCAGCACTACGCGGTCAGTGACGGCGACAACGTGATGCGCAAACTGGGCCCTGATGAAGCGCAACCGTCCCTGGCCCTTGGCGTGCTGGGGCTGAATGGCCTGACGGCCTATTTCGGCCTGGTCGATACCTGTAACCCCCAGGCGGGGGAGACCGTCGTTGTTTCGACCGCCGCCGGCGCGGTTGGTTCCTGCGTCGGCCAGATTGCCAAAATCAAAGGGTGCCGCACGGTGGGCATCGCGGGCGGGCCGGACAAGGTCGCAATGTGTCTGGACCAATTCGGATATGACGTCGCTATCGATTACCAGAATACCACCGATCTGGGCGCCGAGTTGTCAGCGGCCTGTCCGGATCGTGTGAACGTCTATTTCGACAACACATGCGGGCCGATCAGCGATGCGGTGTTCGAGCGCCTGGCACTTCATGCGCGGATTACGGTCTGCGGCACTGCCAGCCTGCAGGAGTGGGAGCCTATCCCGATGGGGCCGCGCGTCCACCGGCAATTGCTGGTCGCCCGCGCACGGATGACCGGCTTCCTGGTCCACGATTACAAGGACCGGATCGGCGAGGCGGTGACGCAGCTAACAGCCTGGATCGACAGCGGTGATCTGGTCAGCCGAGAACACGTGCTGGAGGGGATCGATCAGGCGCCGGGCGCGATTCAGATGCTCTATCGCGGCGAGAATACCGGCAAGCTGATCATCCGGCTCGACTAGGCGGCGTCAGACGCCCACGGCAAACTTCACCATGATGACGATGATCAGCACCTGGAAAATCCCTTGCGACGCCAGGGTGACAAAATACGTCCGCATGACCCGGCGGACCTTCTCGGGGTCCGGGTTTTCTTTCCGTAATTCCAGGTAGGCGCGGAGGTTCGCGGGCAGTAACAGCCCCAGCCCCTGGATGGCAAGGATGGTGGCGATAACCAGCGCGGCGATGACCCACCAGAATTCCGGATAGCCGAGATCGAGATAGCCCATACGGACGGCAAGATACCAGCCCGATGTCGGCGCCATGATGCCAAGCGTCTGCATGATGAACAGCGTCTTGGGCAGCATTTTGAGCGAATAGGCGCGGCGTGCTTCGAAGGGCAGGGAGCGCAGTACCGGCCCGACAACAAACCCGAACAGGATGTCCGCGCCGGTCAGCAGGATACCGCTGGCAACATGGACATAACGCAATGCCCAGTCATTGCCCCAGATGATGGCCGCGACCATCACGCCAAGCGCGAGAAACACCCAGAACAGGTTGCGGAAATCGAGCCCTTCCCAGACCCAGCGCGAGGTTGTCGGTGCGATTGTTGCCATCGTGTCCCCATTTTACGGTGTTTACCGTCGTTTTCGTTGGCGGAGGCTATTATCTCTGTGAATGCCTGCAAAGCCAAACGGTGACCTTTGATCAGCGAAAGGCGGGGATTAACGAAAGGCGGGGGTTAACGAAAGGCGGGGCCGTGCACCCAGGCGACCAGGGCGTAGCGGGTGCCGGAGGCGAGCGGCGCGACGCTGTGCCGGACGAAACTCGGGAACAGGATGGCGGTTCCGGGTTCCCGCGGTGCTGACCATATTTCGGCATTGTCGCCGATCTGCAACCCGCCACCGGTATAATCGCCGGTCGGGCTGAGCTGTATCGACAGAGACAACTTGCGCGTCGCGCTGTGACCGCCTGCACCGATATCGACATGGGTGTCGTAGCGCCCGGCAGCGGATGTGCCGCCTGATGACACTACGGGTGCTGTGTATTTCAGTATCTGGGCGCTTTCGCGGAATTCTTCGAGGTCGAAGTGATAGTTTTCGCGGTTAACCTCCGCGACGAGTTCTGCGAGCCGTACAAACAGCCAGCCCGTTTCCCGCGTGTCATCCATCCAGAGCGTATCGCAGATGCGCGTATCCGTCTGATTGCCGCCGGACAGGAGGCCGGCGCCGGTATCGGGCGATGCATCGAACAAGGCGATCAGGCGTGTGCATTCTTGGGGTGAAAGCGCCGCCGGGCGCAGGCAGGGGTCGGTCAGCAGAAACACGGGGTGCGGCACCCTTATATCGACTAAAACGAAGCATCGGTCCGTATCGAATAGAGAGTGACGTGCGGCGATCTTACGCCCGTCTGGCGGGGCGCGCTATGGCTATATATGGGTCGGCAGAACCGCTTTGCGGAAACGACGGTCGCGTTTCAGGTGCCATTCACGGCTCATCGCCTCGCCCCGTGTCCGGTAGCGTTCGGCATAGAGCAGCACCCAGGTTCGTCCCCGTGTCGATTTGGCCCCGGTTCCGGCGTTATGCGCGGCGAGGCGGGCGTCGAGGTCCGTGGTCCAGCCGACATAGGTACGCCAGCCGTCCGGTGTCTCGCTGCCGAGGATGTATGTGAAGTCACTCATGTTGAGGCAGTTTAGCGCACCGTGGAGCGAATCCGGTGCTGGACGCTGTGTCACAGCGGCAACCGACAAATCGACTCGCCGGTGCTGGCAAAACCGGACGTCAGGCGCTACCCATAAGCGATGGCGGGATATGAAATCTGGGCGCTTTGCGCCGTAGCCGCGGTGTTTCTGGCCGGCGGCGTCGTAAAGGGCGGGATCGGCCTCGGCTTGCCAACGGTCAGTATCGGGCTCATGGCAATCTGGATGCCGGTCACCGATGCCGCGGGTATACTTATCCTGCCGGTGATACTTACAAATATATGGCAGGCTTTCTTCGGTGCAGCCCTGAAGCTGATCCTGACGCGGTTATGGTCCCTGCTGGTGGCCCTGATGGTCGGTTCCGCTGTTGCGGCCATGTTGATTGCCTCTGCCAACCAGGCTCTGGCGGACGGGCTGCTGGGGACCATGCTTATAATTTATGCGGGTCTTGCCCTCAGCGGCGCGCAGTTCAGTGTCCCGGTCCGGATGGAGCCTGTATTGAGCCCCATCATTGGTCTGGCAACCGGATTGATCTCGGGCGCGACGGCGATATTCGTCATTCCCGCGGTGCCGTATCTGCAATCGCTGAACTTCGCATCCGGACGACCGGGGCGAGAAGACGATCCTGGCGATCCGACGCGGGCAACCGATGAGACAATGATCAAGGACGCGCTTATCCAGTCGCTCGGGATCACCGTGCTGGTGGCATCGGCGGGGCTCGCTTTCGGTCTCGGGAGCAAGGGGAACCTGCCGGTTGAGGTTGTTGTCCCCGGATTGATCGGCACGGCGACTGCCCTCATCGGCATGGTCGCCGGGCGCAAAATACGTAACCGGCTGTCGCTCGAGGTCTTTCGCCGCTGGGTGCTGTCGGCGCTGATCATTCTTGGTCTTGTGATGGTCAGCCGTGCCGCGGGATTGACCTAGCTCGCCTTGTCTTTCTTCGGAATGCCCATATAGGCCTTGTCGCCCCAGAGTTTTTCTACCTTCTGGTTCCGTCCGCAGTTCCAGCGATAGTACTTGTACCGCAGCGGTTTCTTGTTGTGATAATCCTGATGGTATTCCTCGGCCCGATAGAATTTCGCTGCCGTCTCAACCGGCGTGAAAATCTTTTGACCGAGGTCCTTCATGGCTTGCGCCTTCGAGGCTTCTGCCAGTTTCCGCTGCTCGTCGTTATGGACGAAGACGGCGGTCTCATATGGCACGCCGCGGTCGCAGAACTGGCCGCCGGAATCGACAGGATCGACCGAGTGCCAGAAAACAGTCAGGAGCTGCGCGTAAGAGATTATCTTTGGATCGTAGGTAATCTGCAGCGCTTCGCGGTGGCCGGTGTCGCCACGCGATACCTGGCGGTAAGTCGGGTTATCGGTTTTACCGCCGGTATAGCCGGATACAGTCGCCAGAACACCCGGCACCCTGTCGAAATCAGATTCAATGCACCAGAAACACCCGCCGGCGAAGGTCGCGATCGCAGTCTCGCTCGGGGCTTTCTGGGCGATAGCACCTGATACGCCGAAGGTGAGGCCGATCGCGGCCAATGCGGTGAGGATCGATTTCTTCATGCTTTTTCTCCCGGAACTGTCTCGCTGAATATGGGGCCATCCGGCAGAAGGCATAGTAACATTGCCGTTACCGGGAACAGGTGTTCCGGATTACACGGCAACCGCTATTCGAGCGGCATTCCCGCCATGGAGAAGGGTTCTCTTGATATCGTTGCCTCGTCGCCGAGTGCGAGATCCGATACGGGGATTTCGCCGGCGGGATCCGCGACGGCCGCAATCGGAGCCGGACTGGCAGGCGTGGCCGTCGGCGCGATGCTGTTGGAATTCGCCATGTGAAGCATGGTCGCGGCACCAAGAGCCATAATGAGCGCCGCGGCGGCCGAGCGTCGAGGCGTCATGAAAACCTTTTGCGGGGGAGGTGCCATGACATGCACGCGGCGAACCAGCGTGTCCGACGGGACCGGTGGCTGCAATGCGTCGAGCGCGGCATCGAGCTGGTCGTCGTTCATCTGGTGGTTCTGCATCGTCATGATCCTGCTCCTATCAGGTCTTCTCTGTTCGGTTCAAGGGCGGTACGCATTGATTTCCGCGCACGCGCCAGCAGCGATTCTGCCGCATGTTCACTGACGGCCAGCATTTCAGCTGCCTCCTTTACGGTATACCCCTGATAATAAACAAGGATTAAGACGACCTGCTGGCGGGCCGGGAGGGCGATCAGTGCCTTGTGAACCACACGGCGGGCATCGAGTTTCCCGTCGAGATGCGGCTGAATATCGATGATAGACGTATCTTCGATGTCTTCTAAGGGCGAATGCGGCTTGCGCGCGCGCTGGCGGTCGATCACGAGGTTGCTGGCAACGCGATACAGCCAGGTGCGGACCTTTGCGCCGTCGGGTTCCCAGGTGAGCGCCTTTTTAGCGAACCTCAGCAGGGTTTCCTGTGCGATGTCCTCCGCCTCTACCCGATCGCCCAGCCGGTACCATGCAAACGATACGACAGATGCCAGTCCGCCAGTGCCGCCCAGGCGGATTGATCGCCGGACGCGGCGCGACGTACAAGTTCGTCATCCGTGATATCGCTCAGATCGTCGGCCATGTCTTATATACGCGGCCTTTCCGGATTTGGGTTAACGGTGTTTGTGGTTTCCGCGTCCGCGTCGGTTGAAATGGGGGACTTCCTCGCCCGTGACGCCGCCATCTGCATCCTTGTCGTACCGTTTGAACCAGCGTGCGGACGGGTTGGCGATTTCCTCGGCGGTCAGACTCTGGTCGCCATCTGCATCCATCAGGTCGAACAGGGTGGTTGTCTGCAGTTTCTGGAACCACCAGCCCCGGCGGCGGAATTCATCAACCGACAGCTTGCCGTCGCCGTTCAGGTCAGCGGCGGCGATCAGCCGTGCCTGTTCAGCGCGTATTTCGGCAAGGGAGATTTTGCCGTCGCCATCGGTGTCGAGCAGGCTGAATGTGCGTGAGACACCGGCGCTGTCTCCGCCTTTCATCATTTTGCCCGCGGATTGGGAATGGGCCGGGGCGCTGATCAGAAGCGCAGCCAGGCTGCCTGTCAGGGCGAGCCTCAGGATATTTCGGTTTGCCATCATAATTTCCTCTACTGGAGAAGTTTTATACCCCTTATCACGTGGTCTTTCGGAACTTCCCGTCGCGAATTTAAAAATCTATCCCTGATCGGCGGGGGCGGCGAGGCTCACGGCAGTGTCCATAACGCCCGGTGGCTTGTAATAAGCGCGGGATTCGCGTTTTCTGGATGCGTAACAACAAGGAATTTTTCGATGGCGTATGAGAGTCTTCGTCCCTGGCTGCAGGTGCTGGAACAACAGGGTATGTTCAAATGGGTCGACAAGGAGGTCGACAAGGACTGGGAGGTCGGCGCGATCATGCGCATGATCTTTCGCGCCATGGACGAGGATAATCGGTACGGCATCGGCTTTCGCAATATCAAGGGGCATGACGGTGGGCGCATCGTCGGTGGAGTGGTCGCAGCCTCGCGCAAGATGATTGCCACCGCACTGGATTGCGCGCCGACACTGGAGGCAATCCACGACCGCGTCACCAGCGGCATGAATGCGCCGATCGAACCAGTCGTGGTCGAAACCGGACCGGTGAAAGAGGTCATTATCACGGGTGATGATATCGACCTGCACAAGCTGCCGGTGCCCATCTGGACGCCGGAGAAAGACGCGGGCCCCTATCTGACGCCGCTCTGGGTGACCAAGGACCCCGATACCGGGCGCCGCAATATCGGCATCCGCCGCTGCCAGATCAAAAGCAAGAACACGACCGGCATCCTGTTCGGTGCACCCGACCGGGGCGGCGCGATCCACCATGCGAAATACAAGGCGCGCGGCGAGCATATGCCCGCGGCGATCTTTATCGGCGGCGATCCGGTGCAGTATCTGGTGGCGCCGGCGCGATACGGGGCCGATGAACTGGCTGTCGCCGGTGGCATCCGCGGCGAGGCGATCGAGATGGTCAAATGCGAGACCATCGACCTGGAAGTGCCCGCCCATGCCGAGATCGTCATCGAGGGCGAAGTGCTGATGGATTACACTGAGCCCGAAGGCCCGTTCGGCGAGTTCACCGGCTACATGGCGGGCGGCCGCGAAGGTCCGGTCTTCCGGGTGACCTGCATCACGCATCGCAAGGACCCAATCGTGATGGGGGTGATCAGCCAGTTTCCGCCGTCGGAATCATCGATGATCAAGCGGGCGCTGCTCGAAGCCGGGCTGAAGAAGCACCTGACGGAGGACCTGAACCTGCCGGGTATCCACGATGTTCATGCACTGGAGGCAGGCGGCGGCACGGCGACGCTCTGGATCAGCATGAAGAAAATGTATTCCGGCCATGTCGACCAGACCGCCTTTGGCACCATGGGCCATTTCGGCATGAGCTATTTCAAATGGATCGTCATCTGCGACGACGATATCGACATCAACGACCCGTTCATGCGGGACTGGGTGATGGCGTGGCGCGTGCGCCCCGACAAGGACATAAAACTGATCCCGGACACCGCTTCGGTTGAACTGGACCCGTCATCGTTCGAGCCGGGCAAGACCCAGGCCGATATCAGCGGCGCAAAGATGATCATCGACGCGACGAAGAAGTGGGATTATCCGGCTGTATCTCTGCCGCCGCTGGAGCAGATGCGCGACGTTGCCGATAACTGGGCCGATTACGGCCTGCCGCCGCTGGATGAGCTGAAACTGCCGCGCGAGGAGTAGGGTGAGTTTTACCGTCTACGCCGACATCCAACCCCGTCTGCGTGCGGTACTGATCGACTTTGTGATCATTCTGACTGTAATGATGCCCGGTGGCCTGCTGCTCAGCGGGGTCGCATTACCGGGAGCGTTGAAATTCGCGATTGTTGCGATCGCGATCTTCATGCTTGAGGCCGGTTTGGTCGCCTTTACCGGTGCCACGATCGGCCAGCGAATCATGGGGCTGCGTGTCCAGCGCGAAGACAACCTCGGCAATGTCGGTATTGTGTCGGCGATCCTGCGGGCTGTCACAAAGTTCTGGTTCGGCTGGTTTTCGCTGCTTCTCGTGATGCTGACGACAAAATCCCAGGCGCTTCACGACCAGCTATGTCACACGGTTGTCATCGACATTCGCCCTGAAACACGTGGTTACGACGCCGTCGCGGGCGAACGCTCTCTCGAAGATCCGAACTATTCGTATCCCGCCACCTGGCGCCGCGTTGTCGTGATCGCGGTATACATGGCGTTTGAGTTCTTTGCGTTCGCAAACTCCGCCGACATCCTGGCCCACGTGATCTCCGCGGAACTATTGGCGGCATTGATGGACCCCGAACTGGAAGGGGTTCTTGGAATAGGAAAGTTTGCCATCTTTGGCGGGACGATCGTTTACGGCTGGCAGGGCCGCTTGCCCGGTGCGTGGCGGAAGAAACAGCGATTTGCGCCGATGGGACAGTCTTAGCGGCCGACCGCGCCCAGAAACGCGTTCACCGTCTTCAGAAACGCTTCCGGCTGGTCGGCGTGAACCCAGTGGTTCGCGTCCTTGATTGTCACTGTCCGTGATTTGGGGAACAGTTCCTTGATCCGTTCGCGATGGGTGTCGCGGATATAGCTGGATTCCGATCCGGCGATGAAGACGGACGGGTGCGCGTAGGTGGCCCTTGTCGGCGGGGTGAACGCGGCGATGGCGCTCATCCCGGCGGAAATCGCGGTCAGGTTGATGCGCCACTGAAAACCGCTTTCGGCGCGTTCCAGGTTCGTCATCAGGAAGGCGGAAATGCCGGGATCGTCGACCTGATCGCGGAGCTCTTCTTCCAGTTCAGCCCGGCGCATTTCCCCTGAAAGGTCCATGGCCTCCATCGCGGCGATGTAGTCCAGCATGTCATGGCCATATGTTACCGGCGCGATATCGACGACGATCAGGGCCTTGACGGAATCAGGGTCCGAAAGGGCAAGCTGCATGGCGACCTTGCCGCCCATGGAATGGCCCATGACGATGGGGTCGGTCAGCCCCTGTTCGGTAATGAACCCGGCGACGTCCTCGGCCATTTCGGCATACGTCATGGTCATCGCGCGCTCAGAAGATCCGTGATTGCGAAGATCGAGCGCATAGACATGATGCGTGTCCGAAAGGCTGCGCGCATGCCCGGCCCAGTTGCGGGCCGAGCCGAAAAGGCCGTGAAGCACGATCAGCGGCGGGCCGTCGGTGCCGTATTCGTTGAATTGCAGTTTGACCATGCCGGATGGCGTATCATGCTGCCCGGCACTTGTCACCGTGGGCGAGGGCTCACGTTTATTCCGGCAGCTTGAATTCCGGATTATAGATCAAGCCGATCGTGTTGCCCCACGGGTCTTTGAGCTCTGCCACCATGATGTTACCCCCGACATTGACGGGATCGGATTCCGCGGTCGCACCGAGGGATTTGAGGCGGGCGAATTCCGTCGCGATGTCGGCGACCCCCCAATAGCTGAGCACGTTATCGGTCTTGTCCGCCGCCGGCATGTCGTCCGGCATCAGGCCCAATTCGTATCCGGCGACGTTGAAGCCGACGTAAAACGGCTCGTCGAAATAGGGGGCGATCTGAAAGGCTTCGCCGTACCACTCTTTCGCTTTTGCGAGGTCAGCAACCTTGTTGACCGTGGTTCTAAGACCAAGCATCGGTGTTTTCATGGTTGTTCCCTGTATTGCCACGGGCCCGCGGAGGACTGATGGGACGAGATCTCAGATACGTTCAGCCACCAGCATCACATTGGTCAACCGGCCTTCCTTGGCGCTTCGGCCGGAGTTCTTGCGGCGGTCGGGATAGTCCGCCCCACGGGTGATTTCGATGGTCAGCGGGGTCTCCACCGGCGCGGTTTCGGCCGGGCGTCCATCGGTCGATGCTTTGCGGCGGGCGGTTTCGTCGATCCATTCGACCACGCGGAATCCGGAGGATTCGAGCAGGGTGCGCATGTCCTCCGGCGGCAGGAGAAAACTGTAGGCCGGATCGGCCGCCCAGGTCAGCGGGTAATACGGTTCTCCGCCGGGACCCTGGCCGATTTCGCTGATGCAGAACCTGCCACCAGGTTTCAGCACACGATGCACACCCGCATAAAACCCGGCGCGGTCCTCGATATTCATCGTCACGTTTAGTGCCCAGGCCATGTCGAAGGAGGCATCATCATAGGGCAGGGCGGTGGCGTCGCCGCAATCAAACGCCACTCTGTCCGATAGTCCGATTTTTTGGGTCAGGAGGCTGGCTGCGTCGATATATTCGTCGGTCAGGTCGATACCGGTCACCCGGCAGCCGAATTCGGTCGCGAAATAGCGCGCGGGACCGCCGATGCCGCAGCCGATATCCAGCAGGTGCATATCGGACGTAATACTGACCAGGGCCGCATGGACCTGCGTTTGTTGTAATCCGCCACCATGAATCTGGTCCGCCGGCCCGAGTATTTCCGGGGTCCATTTCTCCGGCGGGATACCCGCATCCTTCAGGGCGGCAACGATCCGCTCGCCGAGGTTCGCCGTAGCGTATTCCGCGTCGTGAACCGTTTTTATCGCGCTCATTCGGAGTCCATTTCTGCGGCTTCGATCTCTGCCAGAGCCCACACTCGGCCAATGGGGCCGCGCGTGCGGAGAAGTTCTTCGGCAATTTCTTCCATCTCTTCTTCGCCGAGCACTTCGTAATTTCCCATGGATGCGGCGATCGCCGTGCGCTTTGCATTGTCTTCCATGAAATAGACCCCGGTGGTCATTTCCTCGATATCCGGTCCGGTGACGACGATGCCGTGGGCGCGCAGCAGCATGGCGCGGCAATCGCCCAGCGTTTCCGCCATGTCGCGGCCGCGCTCCTCGGTCATGATCAGGCGTGAATCCGGATGAACCGGAATGCCGCCATTGAAAATAGATGCCATGAAATAAGTCGGTTGCAGATCGTGTTCCGACATGGAAAAGCTTGTCGCGTTATGGGTATGAAAATGGGCAACAGAGTTGACGTCCGGCCGTGCCTTGAAGACTTCGAGGTGTATTGGAAGTTCGCCGGGTAGCTTCTCGGTCGTGCCGATCTGGTTACCATCGAGATCGCAGAGCAGGAAATCTTCCGGGTGAGATACTTTGCCGAGTTCGTGCGGCGTCATCAGGACCACATTGGGGTCCTGGGTGCGCGCGCTGATATGGCCGAACCCGTCCACGAAGCCGCGCCCGTAAAAAAAACGCCATGCGATGCTCAGTTTCTGCCGGAGGATTTCTTCGCTATCGATCACAGTGTTCTCACTTTCTTTGCGTTGTTATTGCCCGTCTGCCGGGAAGGATTGTATTAGTTACGGAGCACGCGGCAAAGACCACGGCAATCCATGGGAGTCACCAATGAAATTCGGCCTTTTTTATCTGCCGACGAATCTGCCCGACAGCGACCGCGATGTGCATACTCATATGCACAATATCGTCGAGCAGGTCGAATACGCGGATAAAATCGGGATCGATTACGCGTGGATGGTCGAACATCATTTCGTGCGTCACGGCGGGTTTCTGTCAGCGAATTATGCTTTTCTTTGTTATCTGGCGGGGCGGACCGAGAATATCCGCCTTGCGACCGGGGCCACCGTCATGGCGCTGAACGATCCGGTGCGCGTGGCGGAACAGGCGGCGACACTGGATCAGCTGTCCAATGGCCGGTTCGATCTCGGCGTCGGGCGCGGGTTTATCCGCGACGAATTCGATGCCTTCGGTGTGCCGATGAAGGAAAGCCGCGAGCGCGTCGAGGAAGGTGTCGAGCTGGTTCTGAAGGCATGGGATGGCGAACCGCTGGAATTCGACAGCAAGTTCCGCCCGAAAATGTCGGGCCTGAAAATCCTGCCGACGCCCTATCAGAAAAGGCCGACGATCTGGAATGCCTGCCTTATGTCGCCTGAAAGCTTCGAATGGACGGCGCAGGAAGGGCACAACCTGCTCTATGTCGCCTATCACGTTGATCATGATCTCGCCGCGGAACGGATCAGCTGGTATCGCGACGCGCTGCCGAAATATGGTCGCAAGGTCGAAGATCATGAGGTCTGCTGTGTCTATCACGCGTATTTCATGGAAGATGAAGACGACGCGCGGCTGAAAGCGGTCGTTGACGGCCCGATGGGGGAATACGGCAAGGCGGGCAAGGAAGCCGCCAGCAAACCGCCGGACCCTGAAGCCTATAAAGGCTACGATCAGCGTGACAAGGGCACCGTGGAACTTACCTTCGACCGGTATTATCCCGGCAGGGTCGTGATGGGCGGGCCGGATCAGGTGGTTGAGCGGATCAAGGTATTGCGTGATATCGGCATCACCCAGGTCACCTTCCTGGTCGATTTCGGCTCACTGTCACAGGAAGAAATCATGAAATCCCTGAAGGTCTTTGGTGAGAAAATTCTTCCCCGTGTGAAAGACCTTTAAGTGCCGGGCCCACTGGACGGCATTCGCGTTCTCGATCTGACTTCGGTTGTCCTCGGACCACTGGCGACCCAGACAATGGGCGACATGGGCGCCGATATCGTGAAAATCGAAGGACCGGCCGGGGATACCACGCGTTATACCGGGCCGAAGCGCTCCGCCGATATGTCGGCGCTGTATATGGGGCTGAACCGCAACAAGCGCTCGCTTGTGCTCGATCTTAAGCAGGAGCCCGCCAAGGAGGCCTTGTGGCGTCTGATCGATACCGCCGACGTGTTTCTCCATTCGGTGCGCCCGCAGGCGATGGAACGGCTGGGCTTCGGCCACGATGCCGTCCTCGCCCGCAATCCGCGGATTATCTATGCCGGTATTCACGGGTTTCGCATGGATGGCCCCTATGCCGGCCGACCGGCCTATGACGACGTCATTCAGGGACTGAGCGGCAGCGCGGACCTGATGGCGCGCCTCGTGGGTGAGCCGCGCTATATGCCGACCATCATGGCGGACAAGACATGCGGTCTTGTCACCGTGAACGCGGTGCTTGCTGCCCTGCTGGAACGTGAAAGGTCGGGCAGGGGGCAGTTCGTCGAAATTCCGATGTTCGAGACGATGGTGGCCTTCAACATGGCCGATCATATCTTCGGCTATACGTTCGATCCGCCTGAAGGTCCGATGGGTTATTCGCGTGTCCTGACCCCGTCGCGGCGGCCGTATAAAACGACCGATGGTTTTATCTGCCTGCTTGCCTATACCGATATCCAGTGGGTGCGGTTCTGGGAAGAAGTCGGCCGGCCCGAACTGAAAGATGATCCGCGTTTCGACAGCCTTGCCACCCGGGCTGACAATATCGAGGCGGTGTACAGCTTGGCGGGTGATTTTATCGCGACGCGCTCGACCGCCGACTGGCTCGAGGTGCTGCCTCGGCTTGAAATTCCCTGCGGTGAGATTGTCGAGCTGGAAGATATCCCGAACGATCCGCACCTGCGGGCCGTGGGCTTTTTCCGGAAGGAAACCCACCCGACCGAGGGCGATATTACCGTGCCCGATACCCCGGTGCAGTTCAGCCGCACACCGGCATCAATCGATCGCTTGCAGCCGAAACTGGGAGAGCACAGTGCCGAGGTTCTGCGTGAAGCGGGGCTCAGCGAGAATGAGATCGAAGAAATGCGCGCCATCGGCGCAACCACCTGAAACTGACGGAGAACGTAACCATGAGAACGCTTGGCATCGGCTTGTACTGGGATGACCTGACGGTTGGCGAACAGTTCAAAACCCTCAACCGCACGATCACCGAATCCGATATCGTCAATTTCATCGGTGTGACCGGCATGGTCGAAACCCTGTTTACCGATATGACCTTCGGCGATCACGGCGGCGGCCCCATGGGCGGGCGCGTATCACCGGCGGCGCTGGTCTACACGATGACCGAGGGATTGTTGTGCCAGTCGACCATGCAGACAACGGGACTGGCGCTTCTCGAAGTCGAAAAAAAGGTGCTGGGCCCGGTCTTTGCGGGCGATACCATCCACGCCGAGGTTGAGGTTATGGCCGTGCGGCAGACCAGCAAGGGCAACCGCGGGATTGTCACGACGATGAACAACGTGATGAACCAGAAGGGCGACAAGGTTATCGAATACCGGGCCGTCCGCATGATGGCGGGAAGGCCCGCCGACGACGCCTAGCCAAATGGCCAACGGCGCCCCCAGCGGGCAGTAGAGACAGGGATGCGATCAGCCGGATATGGCTGCACGTGCCTTATTCTGGATGTCTTTGGGCGCGGTGAACATCTTGCGCACCAGTCCCTCAAACTCGACGCCAGGCGTCGGGCTGACATCAAGGCGGGATTTCTTCATATCGGCGAGGAATGCCGGATCTTTCATGGTCGCATCGAACGCCTTGCGCAGGGCTGCCAGACGGTCTGCCGGGACACCCGCGGCGGTGATGTAAGGGCGCCCGAATACCTGCTGGGCGGCGATCAGTTCGGCGACCTGTTTCTGGACGGGATCCTTGATGAAATCCCAGATCGTCGGCACACCGGCAGCCGTTGCGGCGGGATGGGGTTTCAGCGCGAACTGAACGATCAGCTTGACGATGTTATCCTTTAACAGATGCTGTGCGCGGCTCATCAGCGATGCCCAGGCATATCCGCAGAAACCGCCGATTTCCTTCTGCTGGATCGCGAGTACGAGGTTCTTGGTGCCCTTATAGCCCTTGACCAGTTTGATCTTCGCGCCGGCGACGTTCCTGAACAGGTTTGCATGGTCATGCGTCGTCGACCCGAGCTGGTCGCCGCCGAAGACCACTTCCGATTTTTGTAGATCGGCGAAGGATTTCACCGACAAATCGGAGCGCACGAGGCAGACCGTGGTGAAGCCTGCTGCACTGCCCACATACCCGAAGGTCGCGGGGTCGTATTTGATTTTTTTCGGGTCACCCAGAACCGGTTCGACCAAGGCGCCCGGCTGGGTTCCGAGTATTACGGTACCATCCTTGGGCGCTACTTTGGCGACATAGGCGGTCGCTTTGCGTCCGCCGGCGCCCGGCATGTTCTTGACGATAACGGTCGGGTTGCCGGGGATGTGTTTGACGATGTGTTTCGCGATCGTGCGACCGTAGGCGTTGTAGCCGCCGCCGGCAGAGGATGCGACAATCATTGTAACTGTGCGGTCCTTGTAAAAATCTGCAACGGATTTTTGCGCCGTGGCCGGTGTTGCCGCGGAAATCGCGACGACGGTGGCGATGAGTGATATTGGTGACGGTCTCATAAGTTCCTCCTATAGTATTATTGTTCTTGGAACGGTCTCCGCCGGATGTCATTGCCCGGCAGGCCACTCGAATACTTGCATATCCAAGGATTTGAGAGCCACCATTTTTTGAATAGGCGTGTTCCGCATATATCCAGTTTCCGCCGTTCGGGTGCCGGATATCGCCTGTATTCTCAGCGGGTCGAATGGAATATAGGGAGATGGGCTATCATGTTGGGAAATATGATGGCCATTATTCTGTCCGAAACTCCGGTGCCGCACGGCGGCGCTATCCAGGGTTTTGAATGACGAAACCTGCCACATTCCCGCCTCAATTACGGATCAGAGTCCTGATTGTCCTGTCCCAACGGGCGCCGCCAAAGGCGACCGCGCCACGTAGGGAGGCCCGTCTACCACTGACGGGTGTTGGTGGTCCCGGCCGCCGCGACGCGAGCGAAGAGTGCGTTGCGGCGGCCGGTGTAATCTCTGGGTGCAATTTTCAGAAAGCTATATTTCAGCAGTACGGATGGCGCAGACACAGCTTCAGCGTGGCCCGTTCTTTTTCCCACTGAATTTCTTCCGGCGTCTGCGGCGGCGGTGGCGGCGGGGTGACCGTGAAGTTGTAGCGGCGGTTAACCCAGACTGCGCTGGCAAGCACGAGGCCGAGGGCGGCGAACGCGGTGACGACGGGAATGACAATGTCCATGATCGATTCTTCTCGCTGATTACGTTTATAGTTTATCACGGATTCTGGCGGCTGCACGGTGTCTGTGTGTCAATCAATCGTGACGGGTATCGTTCCGCGGGGGGTGCGTTCCGTCGAGGCAGGCTTCCCATCCAGGCACCGGACCGATACGGTCGATCAGAAAGTCGATAAACGCGCGGGCGCGGGCCGATAGATGCCGGGTTGGCGGATAGACGGCATAGATCGACATATCGAACCATTCATGATCACTCAGCACGCCGACCAGAGAACCATCGGCGATCTGTTTATGGACAATAAAGCTCGGCTCGCACACCATGCCTATTCCGGCAATCGCGGCTGCGCGGAGCATGTCGCCGCTGGTCGCGACCAGCCGGGTTTGCGAGGTTACGCGGCCCTTAGTGCCGTCCGGGCGGGTGAAGGACCATGTGGCCGGTTGCCGTGAGTTGCCATAGCACAGCGAGGGTATCCGCGAGAGATCTTCCGGCGTTTCGGGAATGCCGAATTCTTCAAGGAACGCGGGGCTGGCGCAGACGATGTGCCGGACATTACATATCCGCCGTGCGATCAGGCTGGAATCGCCCAGCGTGCCGACGCGGATCGCGAGTTCCATCGCTTCTTCCACGAGGTCGACGCGGCGGTCTGTAACGTCCACTTCGACAACTAGGCCGGGGTGGAGCGCCATGAATTCGACCAGCGCATCGTTCAGCTGTGAAAGGGCAAGGGACATCGGCATCGTCAGGCGCAGCGTACCGGCAAGGGATTTGGGATCGTCCGAGGCAAGGCTGTCGGCCTCTTCCATATCGGCGAGGATGCGCAGACAGCGGTCATAATAGCTGCGCCCGGCATCCGTCAGGGTAATGCGTCGTGTCGTGCGCTGCATCAGCTGAACCCCGAGTCTGGCTTCAAGCTCTTTGAGACGCCGGCTGATTGCAGAGGCGGCGATGCCTTGCTGGGCGGCAGCCCGGGTGACACTGAGGGTTTCTGCGACACGAACGAAAGTTTCTATCTCGTCGAAGCGGTCCATCTATTGTGCTCCATTAGAGAATAATGATTTCTTATAATGCTTCTTTTTGGCCGCGGCTAGCGCCCCCATATCCGGTGTATCGAAATATCAATCCACCGTTTTAAGGAAGCCAACTCATGTCTAACAATGTGTCGCCGACCAACCGCCTGAACGTTCTTCGGGTCGATGCCAGCATGCGCCGGAGCGGATCCGTCACCCGCGAACTCGCCGATGATCTCATTGCCGTGCTGGAAGCCCGCGACGGGGGCATTGCGCTCGTCAACCGCGATCTCACCGAAGGATTGCCGTTTATCGATGAATCCTGGATCGGGGCGAATGTTACGGATCCCGCCGAACGTTCAGATAGCCAGAAAGAGCGCCTTGCCCTGTCCGACACACTGGTGGACGAGCTCAAAGCAGCCGACGTCGTTGTCATCGCTTCGCCGATATACAATTTCAACGTCCCCGCCGCGATGAAGGCGTGGATCGACCTGATCGCCCGCGCCCGTGAAACGTTCCGTTATACGGAAAATGGTCCGGTCGGTCTGCTTGAAGGCAAGAAGGCATACGTGGTCTCCGCCTCAGGTGGCACCGAGGTCGGTGGCGAAATAGATTTTGCCGTCCGCTATCTGAAGCACGTGCTCGGGTTTGTCGGTATCCATGATGTGACTGTGGTTGCCGCTGAGCGGTTGATGTTCGGTGCAGAGGAATCCGTGAGCGCGGCAAAGGCCGCGGTCGCCGAGATCGCAAGGCAGGAAGGCGCGCTGGCCGCCTGATCGATGGAAAAGCAACGTCGTCACCCCTGCGCATTCGGGGTGGCGGCGTTTTATTTGCCAATTTGTCGGTTGGTACCGACACCTGAGCGGATTTAATTTTTCCGCGTATTCAGTCTATTCGCCAAACAGGCGCCATAAGACCATCGCTATTGTTAAGGCCAATCCGGCCCGGACGATCCATTTCCGGACTTCCGACTGTACGTCGGGCTGCGAAATTTTATGCGATATTATTTTGTCCATGGACGGTTTGGCAGGAGAAGATAGATGCCGGGGCAGGTGGTCTACCAGGGCAGCAGCGATTGATTGTGTGTCTGGCGTGGTCCTGTCAGCGCCGGGGAGGGATGCAATAGCGTCGACCAACGATTTTATCGCGGCTTCTTTTGTCAGCCTGGAAAGCCGGGCGCCTTCTTCCCATGGGTCGAGGTCCAGTCGGGCGAATAGCGAGAGAACAGTCAGTTCTGCGCCGTTTTTCTATTCGCCGACAACCGCGTAGAGAAAGTCGTTCAATTCGGAATGGCCGAGCGCAAACTCCTGTCGGAGGGTCATGGCTGTTTCCTTTCTCTCATCGGGGTCTGCGGGGGCATAACGCATGGCGGTGCGGTCGGTTCGACAGCTGCGGTTAACTCATCCGATGGCGACCTGATGGTCTGGGCGACGAAGGGCGCGTTCATGGTGCGCATCAATGCGCTGTAATTGAGCTGGAAACGGATTTCAGTGCCGACGGTTATGTCGCGTTTACCGGTATCCAGCACGAGATGGTCTCCACTCGAGCCGATAATTGCCATGCCGGATGGCGGGGCAAGGCCGTCGGGATCGGTATCCTGTCGGCCGATAGCGACGATCGTCTGAGAGATGCTGCCGCGATCCGTGGCTGTGGGAGCGTCGCCGAAAGCGGCTTGCGCAATTTCCCCCCAGGGCTGTGACGGCTTGATCTTGGATTCTATTACTTCCGTGATAAGCGTGATGGCATCGGTATATAGCCCGTCAATCGCCTGGCGGTGCAGGGGGTCGACCCCCAGCAACAGCGCTTCGCCAAGACGGAGATCATTGACCCGACCGGTATCGGCAGTGCCCAGGGCCCATGACAGGTTGGCCGAGTTCCCGCCGGAGATAATGCCCAGCTTGGCGCCTATGTCCGGGCCGAAGCGAGCGTCTATCGAATCGGCCAGCGCCGACAGCTCCGTCATGTTTCGGTTGTCGGGGATAACACCATTGCGGCAGGCGAGATTGGTTCCGATCCCTTTGAGCGCGATATTCGGGAAACGGAGTGTCTGCTGGACGACGTCTGCAAGATCGCCGGGCATTATTCCTTCGCGGAGGTCGCCCAGTTCCACCATCAGAACAATGCGATGGGTTCGCTGACTTTTCCGCGCAGCGTCGTCGAGTTTGCCGATGACGTCCCGTTCGGTGTTCAAGCTCAGGTCGGCGCTTGCGACAACGCGGTCGGCCTGGCTCATCATTGGCGAGCGAATTAGGACCATCGGTGCCGTTATACCTGCCCGGCGGAGGGCTTCGATGTTCTCAATGCGTGAATCGCCCAGTGTGCGGACGCCGCCCTGAAGCAGCGCGGTCGCTATGTCGGGGTTTCCCCGCGCGGCCTTTGTGATACCGGTGACGGAGATACTCCGCTTGCTGAGGCGGTTTACAAGCGTCGTCGCATTGTGCCGGATTTTCCGAAGGTCGATCTCGAGTCGCGGTGCGGTCATTCCGCCGCGGCCGTGAACGTCACGCCGATGTCGGGGAAGGCGGCAATCACCATATCCGCCAGATGTTCCGGGGGGCGGCTGAGCGCATCGGTCACCGGGATGCCGAGGTCGTCTGCATATCCGGAGATGGCGTCGCTGACCTGGGCGTCCGTCATGTTTTCATGGTTGATAGTCAGCCCGATGACCTTCGTGTCCGTGAAAGCCTCGATAAGGGCTATCTCTGATTTTGGTGTCGGCATCGACATCTTTTCGAAATCGCAACGATGGGCCCGTTCCGGGGCATGTTGCAGGATCACGGCGGCAGGGGCGCTGCCGCGCAGGATAAAGGCGGATGTGCAGAAGGCCGGGTGGCTGAGGGCGCCCTGACCTTCAATGATGATTATGTCGGGCTGCTCGGTTTCATATGCTTCGAGAATAGCAGCCTCCAGTTCGCCACAGCAGAACTGCGACGGGATGGCGTCTAGCGCCACGCCGTAACTCGCGCCCTGCATCAGGCCGGTCTGGCCGGTGCTGATCATGACGGCGTTCAGTCCCCGCTCATTGAGCGCGCGGGTAAGGATCGTGGCTGTCGTGCGTTTGCCGATGGCGCAGTCGGTGCCAAGGATGGCAAGGCGCGGGCAGGGGATATCCTGCACACGGCCGCTGAACATTCGCAGGTGTTTCTTGTCGCGTGGCTTGCGGACGTCAAGGATGTTCACGTTTCCTGCCGCGCTGGCTTCGGCAAAGATGGGGTCATCGTTGAGGAACTCGTGGAGGCCGTTGACGATATTCATGCCGCGCCTGATGGCGTCGAGTACGACGTTGCGTTCGCTGGCGGTCAGCATGCCGGTGGCCGGTGCCATCCCAATGATGAAATAATCAGGCATGGTTTCCGTATGCGTCAATGCGTCGGTGAGATCGCGACAGACCGGGATGCCGTTTGCGCTCCCATCCAGAAGTGCGCCGGAATCCCGCCCCGCGTGACGGCTGTCGATCACCGAGAGAATTTTGTATTTTTCGGAGTGACGGATCAGCCCGTTTGCTGTTTTGCCGTCAATACCGCCGAAATTTGCTTCGCAGTAAATAACGGCCGTCGGAATGCATTTCGTTTCCGCTTGCCGCACAGCATGCGCGGGGAGGAAGGGGGTGTTTGCAGGCGTCGATTGGCGACCGGAATTAAGCATTTCCGTCGACCCGACGTGCGGGATCGTTCTCATTTTTATTCCTTAACTTGAAAGATGGGCGGCCGACAGTTGTGTCGGCGCCTCGTCAAATTCGGTCGTCCGGCACTACCACTTGTCTAATCCGGCTGCGAATGAGAGCAACGTGGCTCTGATTTCAACAGGAATTTCGGTGGTAAATAATATAAAAAGAAAATATCGCCGGGAGAAAATAATTCAACAAAATATATATACCATATGAATCAAAAATTTTCAATTAAAAGAAAATATTTAGTCGTTTTGGGTTTTTATTGTTTTCGATAAATTTAATTGTGGTTCAAATATTCAAATTAATAAAAATAAATATATACAAATACATTCGATAAAAAGTATTAATATATTCGGCATCGTATTTTATTCAAACAATTAGAAAATTTGGGAGAGAAGAACATGGATATGAAGAGCATCAAGGAAAAGCTGCCATCCGGAATTTGGGGCGCTGTTGCCGGCGCTGTTCTGGTGGCGGTAATCGGTTTTAACTGGGGTGGCTGGGTTACCGGCACCGAAGCCGGCGACTTGGCGGATGCCGCCGTTATCGACCGGCTGGTGCCGATCTGTGTCGGCCAGTACGAGATGGATACAGATAAGGCCTCGAAGCTCGCAGCGCTGAAGAAGGTCGATTCCTGGAACCGCGGAGAGTTTGTCGCCAAGCAGGGCTGGGCGACAATGCCGGGTTCGAAGGAAGCAGATACCACTGTCGCGCGGAGCTGTGGCGATAAGATCGTCGCCTGAACGTGCTGTGTGCCTGACGGCGGGTTCGCCTATTCGCGGTGGATGAGGGGCCCCGGCGTCAGCCGATGAAGGAAATATATGACGGCGGTCCCTCGGGGCCGCCGTTTTTATGTGCCCGGTCCGACCGGATGGACAGGCGGGTGCGCTGGCTGACACCGGGAGCACTGGGCGTTATTTCAGTATCCCGGTTATGCTGGTAGGCTGTCGGTGAGTATCACTTGAAATCCAATCCAGATGGAGACGCGACTATATGTTTTCGCACATCGTAATCGGCACGCACGATATTGTTGCAGCCAAAAAGTTTTATGACGCCGCCCTCGGCGCAATCGGCGTGGCAGAAGGTGTCGCCAATGAAGCAAAGCAAAGAGTTTACTACCGGACGCCCAACGGCACACTGATCGTCGCCATGCCGATCGACGGGAAGCCGGCAACGGTCGGAAATGGCAGTACCCTGGGGTTCAAGTGCGCGTCTACTGAAGAGGCCGACGCCTTTCACGATGATGCCGTCGCAAATGGTGGTACGAGCGTTGAAGACCCGCCCGGCTGGCGCGATACAGGTGACCGAAAGCTTTACCTTGCCTATGTCCGGGATCCGTCCGGGAACAAGCTCTGCGCGATGTACCACGATTGACCGTTGAGCGGGGGCTGTGACGCGAATACGAAACAGACCCCGCCAACGCACCTGATTACGCGCGTGGCGAGGTCGATCGAAGACTAACAATCAAGAGACAGGAAGTTCGTCGCAATGATCAACAGGAAACAGGTTACGGTTCTGGCCGCAGCGATTTTTTGCCTTGCTGCAGTGCAGGGTAAGGCCGGCGCCGCCATCATCCAGGTTGATGAAAACCTGAACGACAATCTGACGCCGTCCGGGTTCAACCTGAGCACCACCAACACAGCCGGCCTGTCCAATGGCCGTCTGGAAGCCACCCGCGTTAACGGTTCCGGTGCCCTTGCCTATACCTCGTTGCCCGCCAATCTGAGCCAGATCGATATCAGTTACCGCGGACATTTCGGCTATAGTTTGTGGGGCACCTATACGGTGGTCGCCCTGGCAGGCCTGCCGGTTACGCTGACCCACGGCGCCAACGAATTCAATCACGGCTTGAATAATTTCGCCACGATCGGCAGCGGGGGAACCAACCTCAATCCCTTCAATTTCTCTGATTTCGAATATGACATCACCGTGGTTGACGGCCAGGTCAGTTTTACCGGCACCGACATTGTCACCGGCACGGAGGCGTTCAGCATGACCCATGCCGATGCCGGAATCGTGCTATCCGATATCACCCAGATCAGCTTCCGTGCTCACAACACCACGGGAACAGAGGCCGTCTGGCTGGATGATATCAAGATGCAGCTGCACACGGTCGAAGTGCCGGAGCCCGGCACACCGGTTTTGTTCGCCCTCGGTCTGTTCGCCTTCAGCGTGGCAAAACGCCGGCGTGCCGTCTGAGCTGTTCCAGCCGTTCGTGGGAATAGTAGTGACCGCATATTCGTCGGCTCCGCATCACAATCGACGACGACCCGGGGGCTGCGAATGTCGTATAAACGTCTGCGCTGACCCTCTCCGCCCCCTCGCTGGAACTGGACATTCATCGTGACCCAGGAATCGTGACCCAGGATTTGCCGGACGCCCGGATTCCGACCGAAAGCGCGGCGGCGCACATGGTGACGGAGATACCACGCGCTGCGATCAATTCGCCTGTCCGCGACGTCATTCAATCGCTCCATGGCCGGGCGTTCGAATGTGCGGATGTTATCTTCGTGACAACCGCAGACGGCCGGCTTGAAGGCATCGTGCGGATCAATGACCTTTTCGCCAGCAATGACGCGGTAATCGGCGACATCATGGAGCCGGAACACGGGGCGGTGCGCCCCAATGACGACCAGGAACAGATCGCGATCCTCGCGATGAAGCTCAACATGATCGCGGTTGCCGTTGTCGATGACGATGGCCGGTTGATTGGCGCGGTTCCCCCCGAGGCATTGTTCGGCATTCTGCGCGCCGAGCATATGGAAGACCTCCAGCGTATCGCCGGCATCGTCGCGCATGACGAAGGGCCGGATATCGCGATTGACGCACCGCTCTACGACCGTTTCCGTCGCCGTATTCCGTGGCTGGTCTTCGGCCTGTTCGCGTCGTCCATGATCACCTTCCTGATGACCGGGTTCGAAGAAACCCTGGCGCAGAACGTTGCCGTGGCTTTCTTTGTGCCCGCGCTGGTGTATATCGCGGGCGCGATCGGTACACAGGCGGTATCGGTTGCCGTGCGCGGCCTGGCGACTGATGACGTGCCGATCCTCCGATTGTTGCGCGACGAGCTGATCATCGGCATCGCTATCGGCGCCACTCTCGGCACGATTGCCTTCGGCGCGGTCCTCACGGTGTTCGGTGAGGTTAACCTGGCACTCGCGGTCGGACTCGCCGTACTCGGAGGCGGGGCAATCTCTGCAGTCGTCGGCTTCGGCCTGCCCTGGCTGTTCAAGCGCTTCGGCGCGGACCCCGCCCTCGGAAGCGGGCCGATCTGCACGATCATTCAGGATGTCGCGAGTCTGTTTATCTACCTGGTACTGGTGATTGTCCTGGTGATCTAACCGGGTTGGATGACCGGGGAGACCTGCGCTTGCTTCGTTTAAAGCAGCCCCATCGACTTGAAGCTTTCATGTCCCGACTTTGAAATCACGACATGATCGTGCAGAACGATGCCCATCAGCGCCCCCGCATCGCGCACTTCCTCGGTCATTTCCACGTCGGCGCGGGACGGGGTCGGGTCGCCGGATGGATGGTTGTGGACCATGATGATCGCGGTGGCACCGTGTTCGAGGGCGCGCTTGACGACTTCGCGCGGATAGACGGCGGTGCGGTTGACCGTGCCGGTGCCCTGGACCTCGTCGGCGATCAGGCGGTTCTTGGAGTCCAGAAACAGCAGGCGAAATTCCTCGGTCCTGTTATGGCCCATGGCAACACGCAGGTAGTCGATCAGTCTGGTCCAGGATGATAGCACCGGCCCGTCGGCGATTTCCTCGCGGACGGCGCGGCGGGCGGCCTCGGCCGTCACCGCAATCAGGGCAATCGTCGCCTCGCTGACGCTTTTGACGGCGGCAAGTTCCGCCGTCGGGGCGGCCAGCACACCGGCGATTGAGCCGAACCTGTCGATCAGTGCCTTGGCGGTCGGCTTGGTGTCGCCCTGGCGGCGCACGCCGAATAACAGGTATTCCAGTAATTCGTAATCGGCGAGGCTGCCTGCCCCCCGGTCGAGCACGCGGCGGCGCAGCCGTTCGCGGTGGCCGAGGTGGTGGGGCTTTTCGGGTGCATCCGTCATGGTTGTATTGTGCGGCGGTCGCGAAACAAGGACAATACGTTATGAACAAGGACGATGCCTGATGGCGACTTTCCCCAGCCTTTTCGTTTCCCACGGATCGCCCATGATGGCGCTCGAAGACAGTCGCGCGCGGCGGTTTCTAAGCGGTCTTGGCGGCGATATCGGACGGCCCGACGCGATCATCATCGCATCCGCGCATTGGGAGCCGCCGCATCTTGCCTTCACGACCGCCGAGAGACTGCCGACGATCCATGATTTCGGCGGGTTCCCGCAGGCGCTGTTTGATTGCCGCTACGAGCCGCCGGGCGCGCCGGCCGCGATATCCCGCGCCGCCGGGTTGCTGAAAGACGCCGGGATGGATGTATATGCCGATCCGGTGCGCGGGGTCGATCACGGGGCCTGGGTGCCGTTAATGCTGATGTATCCGGGGGCCGATATCCCGGTGGCGCAGATTTCCATCGAAACCCCGCTGGGGGCCGCGCATCAGCTCGACATCGGCGCGGCCCTGGCACCTCTGCGCGATGAAGGAATTCTCGTGGTCGGGTCGGGAAATATCACCCATAATCTGCGCGAAATGAACCGGGCCGAGCCTGACGGGGAGGGGCATGACTGGGTGGTTGAATTCGCCGATTGGGTGGCCGATGCGCTCGTCTATGGGCCGGTTTCGGATCTGATCGATTGGGAAAACACCGCCCCCCATGCGCGCCGCAGCCATCCATCGGATGAACATTTTCTGCCGCTGTTTACGGCGCTTGGCGCAGGCGGTCCGGACGCCTCGGTGGAACGTATCCATTCGAGCTATTCATACGGCTCGCTGGCGATGGATATGTATTCGTTCTTCTGAGGGGAGGCGGCCTCGGGGCAGGATCAAAGACGGGTTTTTGGAGGGCAAGCAGTCATGACGCAGTCAGAAAATAAGGAAGGTAGTACCTTATTCGGAGGCGTGACAACGGCCGTACGGTCTCAGGTACCGCCTGCCGCGAAGTGGCTTGGGGCGTCCGGGGTAATTCCGTTTATCACGCTCGCTATCGCGGTCCTATTTCTCGAGGGTGCCGACCAGGAGGCAGCTTATTTTGCGATCGCTGCCTATGGCGCCGTCATACTTTCCTTCCTGGGTGGCATACATTGGGGGCTTGCTGTCGCTGACGGAGACCAGGTTGCAGTCGATGCAGCCAATTTCATCCGGCTTGGCGGCAGCGTGGTGCCGTCGCTCATCGGCTGGGGCGCGCTTTTTCTATCCACATCGACCGGCCTTTTGGTTTTGGCCGCTGCGTTTGCGGGTATGCTTTTGTTCGATTGGCACGCGAGCCGAAAAGCGCATGCTCCGCGCTGGTATCCGAAGCTGAGATGGCCGCTGACAACCGTAGTGGTTGTCTCGCTGGTGTCGGCCGCGGTCGCTTGAGCAACGTGAGACAGCACAGTGTCCTGTGCGACAGCGGGAGGTCTACCTTGGCCGGTTAGCCCTTTGCAAAGTCGTCTATTGCTTTTCCGGCGATTTCCCCGAGGGCCTCTTCCGCTTCATCTGCCTTGCGGTGGAGCATGTTGCGCATCAGGTCGATGTGGAAGCGCAGGGTGTAGTGCATGTCGCGGTAGCCGACGGGTACGTTGACCTGGCTGACTTCTTCGTCGATTTCTTCCAAGCGGTCGAACGCCGCCTTGCGTTCATCTGCGGTATCGGCATTGCGGACCTGTGCTTCGACCAGCACCATTTCCTTGTACCAGCGGATGATGCGCCCCCGCATGCGCCACTTGTAGAGCGGCGGCACGATACGCATCAGCGGGATCAGCAGGGTGACCAGCGGCAACAGCAGGATCGACAGCCGGATGATCATGTCGGCGACCCAGTAGGGCAGGTACCGGTCGAGCAGCGATGGTCCGTCCTCGATATAGCGCTTGGCCTTGTCGGTGAGCGGGAAGTCGAGGTATTTGGCGGACGGAAATTCGCGGGGACGCTCAAACAGCCCGCCCGGGCCGTGAATTTCGCTCATTGCCCGCAGTAGCAGGGTGCGCAGTGCCGGATGAAGCTGGTCATGGATGACCATGGTCGCCGCCGCGGCCAGCAGCGTTTTGTCATTGGCTGGGACGTCGTCTTCGAAATTTACCATGCCACGTGGGAGCAGGACCTTCGACATGTAAAGATAGTGGCGTGTATAGGCCTCCGCGCGCTTGAAGGTCATCAGTTCAAGTTTGCGGTTTTGAACCAGCGCCCGGATTACGGGTGATTCCGCCGATGCGATATAGAACGCCGCGTCGATTTCGCCGCGAATCAGGGCATCCGCTGACGATTTGCCGCCCTGGTCCAGTATGCGGGTATTCTGGCGGTCAATGCCGTTGCGGGCGAGGATCGGCTCGACGAATGTGCGCGTGCCGGACCCGACGCCGCCGATGGCGACCGTGCGGCCTTTGAGGTCGCTCAGCAGGTCGATTTCGCTGCCTGCCCGGTGGAACACCCAGAGCGGCTCGAAGTAGAGGCTGCCCAGCGCGTGCAGTTCTTCCTTTTTATCCGGTTTGCCGATCCCGCTCTGGAGGAAGGCGGCATCGACCTTGCCGCTGCGCAGAAGTTCGAGATTCTGGACCGAGCCTGAGGTGACTTCGATCTTCAGTTCGACGCCTTCGCGCGCGAGAATTTCTTTATATTTCCGGGCAAAGGCATAATACGCGCCCGATGTGCCGCCGCTGGCGATAGTCAGTGTGTCCGGCGGGGCAGGCTGGATAAACCGGCCCGCGACCGCAAAACCGAGGGCGATAATGATCAGCGGCGGTCCCAGTACGCCAAGTTCGCGGCAAGGGTGCCGCGCAGCATCCGTTTGATTAAATTGGGACGGCTTTTTCCCGCCATGACCGTGTCTTTCCCTAGCTACGCCAGTTCGTGTGGGATTCTTATCATCCGGCGGGGTGACCGTCTCGGCATTTCTTGTGTGCGGTTTCGCTGATAGGATAACCGCGATGGCGACGTTCGGGGAGACTGATGATGAATGTAATTTCGCTTGTCCGCTGTATCTCAAAGTTCGGCCTGTTCGCGGGAGTTCTTGCCGCCGCCACAGGGGGCGCGCAGCTCGCCCATGCATCCTGCGCCGGGATGGCGCGGGCGCCAGGGCCATCACTCCACCCCTATTTCCAGCACGCATCGTTTCTGAAAGCCGCAACCGGCCCGGCACAAAGCCGGATGGCATCTGCCGTTCCCCGAAACCACCTGAAGATCACCTTCGTCGGTCATTCCACGTTCGAAATCGAAACCGCGGAAGGCGCGCGGGCGCAGACGGATTATAACGATTACGTGCAGGGCGGAGACCCGCCGCATATCGTGACCATGAATAACAGCCATGACAGCCATTTTTCCTACGCGCCGATGAAGGGCATCGAGCATGTATTGCGCGGCTGGGATCCGAAAGGCGGTGTGGCCAAACATAACCTGATGTTCCGCGACCTGCGGGTGCGCAATGTGCCGACGAATCTTATCGACCGCGGCGACGGGAAGCTTTCAAACGGCAATTCAATGTTTGTTTTTGAAGCGGCCGGGCTCTGTGCGGTCCATATCAGCCATCTGCATCATTATCTGTCTGAAAATCAGCTGCGTGCACTGGGGCCGATCGATATCGCCTTTGCGCCGATAGACGGTATGTGGACCATGAGCCATGATGAACTTTTCCGCGTCCTTGGCGACATCAAGGCGCGGATGGTTATCCCGATGCATTTCGGATCAATGGGCGGGGTAGAGGCATTCACTGCCCGGGCACAGACAATCTGGAAAGTCCGGAAACACCCGTCGAGTAGCATCACGCTCAGCCTGCGGGATATGCCGAGGACTCCCGAAGTGGTTTTTCTGCAAGGCTACTAGACAGCGCGGGCTTAAAGATTAGCCGCCGTAAGGGGGCTTGTCGTATCCTTTGGGCGATAGCGTGAATATCTCGACGCCATCGGCTGTAACTCCCAGCGTATGTTCGAACTGGGCACTGATGGAGCGGTCTTTTGTGACCGCCGTCCAGCCGTCCGACAGGATCTTGGTCTCCGGGCGTCCGGCATTTACCATTGGCTCAATCGTGAAGAACATACCTTCACGCAAGGCGAGGCCTTCACCCGGATTGCCGTAATGCAGCACGCTGGGCGGCGTATGGAATGTTCGTCCAAGCCCGTGACCGCAGAAATCACGGACGACCGAAAACCGGTTGCCTTCGACAAATGACTGAATGGTGTGGCCGATATCGCCCAGCGTCGTGCCCGGTTTGACGATCTCGATCGACTTCATCAGGGATTCATACGTCACGTCGATCAGCCGCTGGGCCTTCACGCCGATTTTGCCGACCGGGTACATACGCGATGAATCGCCATACCAGCCGTCAAGTATCGGCGTCACGTCGATATTCACGACGTCGCCTTCCCGGAGCACCTTGTCGCCCGGAATGCCGTGGCAGACCACGTGATTTACCGACGTGCAGATCGATTTTGGAAACCCGCGATATCCCAGAGGGGCCGGTACAGCGCCATGATCCAGCGTGAACAGATGGCAGATACGGTTCAGGTCATCCGTGGTGGCGCCGGGGATCACGTGTTCGGTGATCATGTCGAGGCATTCGGCGGCCAGGCGGCCGGCCTTGCGCATGCCGTCGAATTCGTCGGGGCCGTGGATAACGATCCCGGCCTGTGCGCCAGCGTCTTTGTATGGTGTGAACGTGTCGTTCATATCGTCCTGTCTCGAAATTTCACCGTTTATACGGCCTAGAGACCCTCAGGGTCCAGAAAGACCGTATATAGCGCCTTCACCCGAAAAAGCGAGAAGACGGGCGCGGATGGCTATCAGCTATGCGCGTTTTTCGACCAGGGCCGGATGTCGAGAAACTCTGTCAGCCGCGAGTTGGAATAGAACGCCTCCGCAAAGGCGGGGCGTGCCTGGATGCGGGCGTACCAGTCGGTTACGCGCGGGCAGGATTCTTCCCACAGGTTCGACAGGCCGAGATCGGCCATGCGGTCAATCAGCGGCGCGACGATCACATCAGCCAGCGTATACATATCGCCCAGCAGCCACGGGCCGTCCGCGAGGGCCTCCTCCATGCGCTCGGCGGTCTTGGTGATCTGGTCGAACGATTCTTCGATATCTTCATCCGTGAACCCGGTCGGACCCATGCGCCGGAAAAATCCTTTGCGCAGTGGGCGGACGTCGGCCTGTTCTTCAACGAAACTTTCTTCGTCGAGCCCGTCGAACCGGGGCAGAAATGCCATATTGAAGGACGGGAAGCGCACCGCGGCGGTCGGGACTTCCTCGATATAGCGCATCCATTTGCGCATCCGGGCGCGATCATAGGCATTGTCCGGCGTCAGCGAATTCTCGGGAAAAACCTCGTCGAGATATTCGCAAATAACACTGGAATCGATGATGGTCAGGCCATCATGCACAAGCGACGGTACGACGCCGTTCGGGTTGATTTTCAGGTATGCCGGATCGAGCTGTTCCTTGGTGGCCAGGTTGATCAGGTGACCGGTAAAACTCAGCCCCTTTTCTGCCATGCACAGGCGGACCTTCTGGCTGCAGGTCGAATGGTTGGCGTGATAAAGTTCCAGCATGAGGCAAGTCCTTGTATCTAATATATTATTTCTATTTTCCGGTCGGCGCTGATGGCTTCCGGCGTCAGGGTGCAGGCGTAGCAGAGCGATTCAACGCCGACAGTACGCGCAGCGGACACGGCGGCGGCATAATCGGGATCTATATCACCGGCGAGGGCAAAGCGGTCGCAGTCCTCGCGCTGGCACAGGTACACCGTGACGGCGCGGGCACCCTGTTTCACCATCTCTGCCAGTTCGCCCTGGTGTTTTGCAGCGCGGGTCGAGACGGAATCGGGAAATTCGGCGAGGCCTGCCTGTCGCATCAGGTGAACGTTTTTGATCTCGACATAACAGTCCGGCTTGTCGTCATCCGATAGCAGGATGTCGATACGTGAATTCTTGCCGTACTTTACCTCGCGCCGAAGGGTCCCGTAGCCGCCGAGTTCCGGGATTTTCCCGTTCTCTATCGCTTCGGCGACGATCTTGTTCGGATGGGCGGTGTTGATACCGACCAATCCGTCGCCGATGCGGATCAGTTCCCACGTAAACTTCAGTTTTCGGTCGGGATTGCGCGCCGGTGACAGCCAGACCTCGGAATCTGCTTCCTGTACGCCGATCATGGCGCCGGTATTGGCACAATGGGCCGTAACGGTTTCGCCGGAATCGAGAACGACATCGGCCATGAAACGCTTGTAGCGCTTTATCAGCCGGCCGCGGAGCAGGGGATCCTGAAAGTCCATCCGCGTACCCTAAACGGCGCTCTGGATGCTTTCAACGGCGGCCGGTCTCGGCTATACAGTCGGTACAGAAAATCGGAAAAACCCATGGCTGATAAAGACACTGTTACCGCTTGCCTGATCCTGATCGGGAACGAAATTCTCTCGGGACGTACCCAGGACAAGAATCTGAACTTCCTCGCAACCGGGCTGAACGAGATCGGCATCCAGATGCGTGAAGCGCGGGTTATCCCGGATATCCGCGAAAAGATCGTCGCAACCGTCAATGAATGCCGGGCTGAATTCGATTACGTGTTCACCACGGGCGGCATCGGGCCGACGCATGACGACATCACGTCGGAATGTATCGCCGAGGCATTCGGCGTGAAGATGTATCGCGATCAGGAAATCGTCGACCTGCTGAATTCCTACATGAAAAACCGCGGCAATTCGGAAATGAACGAAGCCCGGATGCGCATGGCGACGTTCCCCGAAGGTGCCGTGCTAATCAAGAACGAGGTCAGCGCCGCTCCCGGTTACATGATCGAAAACGTGTTCGTCATGGCGGGTGTGCCGCGTATCATGCAGGGCATGTTCCAGGAAGCGAAAGCGCATCTTGAAGGCGGCAAGACGGTTCAGGCGCGTGGCCTCGCGGTCGATCTGCCCGAAGGCACGATCGCCGAGCCGCTGGCGCTTGTGCAGGCGCGGTTTAAGGAGGTCGATATCGGCTCCTATCCGCAGATGCGTGAAGTCGGTTTTCGTGTTTCGGTCGTTGCCCGCGGCACGGACCCGGACCGTCTTGACCAGGTGATCAGTGAACTGATGCAGATACTGCGCGATATCGGTGGAAACCCGGAAGAGGAAGACCTGAACACGGCGCAGTCCACTTCCCACGTTGACGACTAACAGGCGGCGGCCGCGATGGAAATTGTGCCGCTGCTGATGGGGGCCGCCCTCGGGGGCGGGCTGCTGCTTGTCGTGATGGGTTTCCGGACCCTGACGAACAAGGCGCTGGATGACGATGCCCGCAAGCGCGGGTTCTGGCCGCTGAATGCCGGGCTGATGCTTGCCTGCATATCGATGTATCTGTTCGCGACGGCTGGCTAGAGCGTCTTCTCAAGCTTGGCGACATCCTCATAACGCAACCGCGTGTTGGCGTTCGGCCCTTCCAATCCCTCCAGCTCGAATGGGTGGTTCTGGAAATCCTCGCCTGCCAGATGAACGATGCCGATCGGCTGATACGGCGCATTAGGTTCCACGAGCACTTTCCGGGTCCGATCGATCATTGGTGCCGCATGGGCGCAGAACCAGTTGCACCAGGCCGGCAGAAACGTTGCAGGCGCCCTGTCGCCGAATACCACGTAATTCATCGCCGTCTGTTCGATCAGCTTGAAATAGAGATTTGGCCAGCCCTTGCGGGGAAGAAGTGTGCGGCGTGACAATGCCCGCTGGATTGCCGTTTCCCATAGAGTCCAATGCGGGGCATCCCCTGGCAGGGCAAAGACACCGCAATTGAGGATCGGGTTACGGCCGATGCGGTCGGCGACTTTCCAGCCATAGGACCACTCAAAGCTTCTGTAATTCTGGGTGCGCCGGTAGCGACGCGGGCGTTTGTAAATGGTGTTATACGACCGGTCGACCTGGGGGGTGATCGCGAGCTTTCCCTCTGCTGCTGCGGCAAGGTAGATGTCGATTGCTGACCAGTCCTGGACCCAGGCGTCGGAATCGATGTGCAGGTAGATATCGTGCCCCGGGAAATATTTCGGTAGGAAGGGCCGCGCGAGGAGGGCACGAAAATGCGACGGCGTGTTCATGGAATCGGGCATGTCGAAATCCCAGCCGGGTTCCGCGATCACGGCGCCCTGGTCCGTCAGCCAGTCCCGCTGGTCACGATTCAGCCCGACGTCGAGGATCGAGATGGGAATGTCGGCACCCTGCGGTTTGTCTCTGACAGAGAGGACGAGCCCCTTCATCAGGTCAAAATAGCCTGCGTCCGAGGCGGAGACGATCGTTGCAGTCACGAGGTCTTTATTCCGCCGCCGTCAAAGATGCCGGGTCCGCTGCAAGGTAGCGTTCGAAGAATTTTACCGACAGGTCTAGCGCCCGATCGGCGTCGGGTTTCGAATAAGGAATGCCGCCCTTGCGGGCAAAGGCGTGCTTTGCGCCCGGGTATTTGTGGATTGCGACCAGCGGGTTCGCCCCGAGGATGCGTTCAAGCATGTCATTGACCGGTGGCTGGACCCATTCGTCATTCAGCGCCATGTGCAGCATGAACGGCCGGTGCAGGTTCGGGGCTTCGCGGATGTGGTGTTCGATATAGGTGCCGTAATAGGCGACCGCGCAGTCGATATCGGTACGGCAGCACAGCATGTAACAAAGCTTGCCGCCCAGGCAGTATCCCACAGCACCGGTTTTTACGCCGCCGGCATAATTGCTGAGGAATTCAACGGTTTCCTCCATATCCTGGACGCCATAATCGTAGTCGAACTGGTAATAGAGATCGAATGCCTTCGGTATGTCGTCGGGGTTTGAATCCGACAGCTCTACGCCGGGTTCCTGGCGCCAGAAAAGGTCGGGAACCAGACAGACAAAACCCGCCTCGGCAAATTCCTGGGCATGGTGCTTCATCGTGTCGTTGACACCCCATATCTCCATGATGGCGACAACCGCGCCTTTGATCGGTCCGTCGGGTGTGACCACATAGGCCTGCATGTCACCGTCGGAAAGTGGAACTGTTACCCATTCGGTTTTCATTTCATGGATTCCCTATAAGCCCTCGACGACAATCATATTGAAATCGGCGGCGCCTTCGCGCTTCGCCTTCGCCGCCTGGTAGTCGGCCGAGTTATACATCGCCTTTGCATCCTCGACGCTGTCGAACCTGATGACGACAATGCGGTGAGGCTGCCAGCTCCCTTCTATAATTTCAGTGGCACCGCCCTGTGCGAGAAATTCCCCGCCATATCTCTTGATAACGGCCGGTGCAAGCGCGCCGTATTCGCCATAGGCTTCAGCGTCGAAAACTTCGGCATTCGTGATGATGTATCCGGGCATCCTGCAATCCTTCCTGAAGATCAGAAGAGCAGCATACAATCGTGAAGAAGGCGCGCAAAGGGGCGGCCCGAAAAGCGCGACGATGCTACGCAGACAGTATTGTTTCAGTATCCGCTGGCAGCGACCGAGACATCGTCATGAACCTGGCTCATTATTTTTTCGTTTTCCGGGGTCGGGGGGATGGCTGGCATTGCGCCCCGAAAAACAAGGGTGGGTGCATCGAGGGTCGCGACGTGAGTGCTGGCGCCCGGCAACGGTGCGACGGTAAAGTGCATGCCGTGAGCAATCGCGAATACGAAAGCGCCGATCAGGGCATACAGATATGGCGGCATGGGCTTTTAAAGGCTCGCTGAAGAACTAGGCCAGTGCCCGAATGCTTTCCGGCGCGACATAACGTTCGACCGGTATCGCCAGCGCAATCAGTCCGAGTACGTCGCTATCGGTAGCGATTTCTGAAGACGGGCGGTGTGTTGCATAGACGTCGACGATATTACGGGCCGCGTAGGGGCCACCGAGCGACCAGTCCAACCGGGAGAGCGTCCGGCTCTCAACCCAGCTGTCCCCGACGCCCGGTGGCCGCCATCCATAGACCAGCGCGGCAATGCGCCCGTCATCCAGTTCGAAGGCGAGTCCGGAATCGTCTACTGCGGTTTCAACCGCGGAAAACAGTTCATGTGATTTCATCGTGCCGGGCAGCGTCTCGAACGTGAAAACGCTGAGCCGGATATTGACCGCGTGCAATAAACGAAGAACCCGTCGCAATGATTTATGCGCCGGCAGGTCAGCTTCCGGGCCGACAACAGACAGTCCGGGGAGGCCGTCCATCGGGCGGGTCATTGGAAGAGTCTGGTGGATCCGGTTCAGGTTCATGTCGATGTGCATCTGGCTTACCCCTTTTTCCGGCTCCCCCGATGATACGGTGTGTGCCGGCTGTGATGTCAAATTTGCAGAAACCCGGCGATGCGGAATTCGATGTGCACCGGCCTACCCGGGCTCCTGCGAACTCAAAAACACTAGCCTGTAAGAAGCGCCCCAGCTCGAATCATAGCTGTGACAATTTTTGGACATTCATATCCTGTTAACTTCTATTAACGCGTATTGGCGTATAGTCTGAACACGGCACCGGAGGCGTCGGTGCCGAGTGAGACGCATTTCGTCGGGAAAAGCGGGGCCGGCGGGTGTGAGGGGTTGGTCCCGCAAAGGGTAGGATAACAACATGCGAATGTTGGTCGCCCGCGCCAAAAGCGCGGTGTGTGTAACCGTGATGTCGGGGCTGGTTTCCGGTTGCGCGCTCGTTGAACGCTTCGACGCGCTGGGGCAGGGCGGTCAGCAGGCGTCTGTGCCGACGGGTAGTGAACTCCGGTCCCAGGTAGATTGGGCGGACCCGGAGGATGTCACCGCCGCCCAGAGCAGGCAAAAAATCAAAGTAAGTAGCCGTGGCGACGCGGATGTGCCGAGACCCAGGATGAAACCTGAAATCATCGATCCCAAATCGTTGGTCGGTCTCGACAAGGCCACAATCGAGGAGATGCTCGGTGCGCCGCAGCATATTACGCTTGCGCAACCGGCAACGGTCTGGGCCTGGGAACAGGATGGTTGCCGGATGCGGTTGTTCTTCTATCCAGACCTTAACGCGCAAAAATTCCGAGCGCTGACCTATGAGATCAGTGCGGAACAACCGACGAAAAATGCCATGTTAATTGAGACATGCGCCAGCCGGATTAAATGGGCCAATGCCGAGACGTCTCGCTAAAAGAAGTATGGAATCGCCGCGGATCCTGATCGCGGACGATGACCCTCTGTTTCGGGAATCCCTGACGGGGAATCTTCTGGATTCCGGATATGAAATTGAAGGGTTCCCTGATGGACAAGCAATCCTCGACTGGTTCGGGCAGGGGCTGGGCGGTGACCTGATACTACTCGACTGGAAAATGCCCAAGGTTAACGGGATAGAGGTGCTCAGGCGTCTGCGCGAGCGCGGTTGCGATATTCCCGTCATCTTCCTCACGGTGCTGACCGATCAGTTCTACGAGGAAGCGGCCCTTCATGGCGGGGCTGTCGATTTTGTCGAGAAATCACGCAGCTTTTCGATCCTGGCAAAGCGGATCGAACTGACGCTGCAGGGGCCGAAACAGCAGCGCGATGACGCACCGTTGCCTCCGGTCGATATGACGGAGGACGTTGCGGTCGGCCCGTTGCAGCTTGCCGTTACGACCGGACGGGCAAAGTGGGGCAAAAACGAGGTCCCGCTGAGTTTTACCGAGTTCCGGATGGTGCACTGTCTCGCCAGCCGCGCCGGCCACGATATCAGCTACCGCGAATTGTACGATATGGTTCACGGCAAAGGCTTTGTCGCCGGTCCTGGGGCCGATGGGTATCGCTCAAACGTCCGCACTTTCATCAAGCGTATCAGGCGAAAGTTCAAGGAAATCGATTCTGGGTTCGATGGAATCGAAAACTATCCCGGGTTTGGGTATCGCTGGCGCCCGGATGACTAAGACTGGCCGGTGGCAACGGGTTTCCACGCTGCATCGTTCGTTCTCCGTACGGTTGGCGCTGCTCGTCGTCATATTTATTGCCCTGCCGATTATTGTCTATTCCGAGTTCCGGGATGCGGATGCCGAGAAGGTTGCGCTGCTTCAACAGAATACAAGGGCTGAAGGCCAGCTTATTGCGACGGCGCTGACGCCGATGCTGCGCGCCTTTAATGGTGGCAATGCGGATCTCATCGCCAAGGAAGTACTGCGGATTGCGCGCCGGGGGACGGTTGTGCGGGTGATGTTGCGGCCCAAGGCATTGGGCGAGAATGCGGGACTATTCATTGTCGCTGCCGCGCCACCATTGCCGGCAAGCAAGCTGAATGCGGAGCGTGAAAGACTGTTTCAGGCCGGCGGGCTCGCGCGGATAGGTGCGGAATGCGGGCCGGTGCCGGATGAGGCAAGGCGCTATACGAATGTATCGGGGGCGGAGGAAGTTCTGACATCCCTTGTGCCGGTGATGTCGCTACAGGGCTGCTGGATTGTTCTGGTGTCCAAGTCGGCCGACAGGGTGTTGCGCTCGTCGCTCGGACGGCCTTACTGGCAATCGGCTGAAGTACGGATCGCTGCGGCGATATATCTGCTTTTTGCCCTGGTGATCCTGTGGATGTTCCTCGATATCTGGGCGAATCTTCGTCGTTTCGCCCGGCTTGCCCATGATATCAGGACCGGAAATGCGGGCGGCCTGTCGTTTGAGCACCAGAACCGTGTGCCCGAGATTTCCGGTATCGCGACCGAGTTCGACCGTCTGGTCCTTGGCCTGCGCGCCTCCGCGCGGTCGATCCGGGAGGCTGCGGAAGAAAATGCGCATGCGCTCAAAGGCCCGCTTGCGGTGATTTCCCAGTCGGTTGAACCGCTGAAAAAATTGACGGGTGATGCGCATGAAGCGGGGCGTGCGGTCGCCCGGATAGAAAGATCCACCGAGCGTCTTGACCGGCTGGTCAGCGCGTCTCGGCAACTTGATAACGCGACGGCGGAGTTGATGGAGGCGCCTGAACAGCGGATCGACCTGAGCAAACTGACGCGGTCTCTCTCCGATTCCTTTGGCCGCAATCACGAGCCGTTATCTCTGGCATTCGAGCAGGAAATCGATGACGGCATTGTGGCGTGGGGCAGTGATGTCCTTTTTGAGACCGTGATCGAGAATGTGCTGGAAAATGCAGTGAGTTATTCGCCGCGCGGTGGCACCGTGTCGGTGGGCTTGTGCCGCGAAGATGGTATGGCTGTGATAACGGTTGCTGATGAAGGGCCCGGTGTTGATCCGGGTGATCTGGAACGGATTTTCGAGCGCTATTTCACGGATCGCCCGACCATTCACCTGATCGCTAATGGTGAAGAGGTGTCGACCCATTACGGGATCGGACTCTGGATCGTCCGCCGTAACCTTGAAGCGCTGGGCGGTAGTGCGGTAGCCCGGAATTTGCCGGATTCCGGATTTGAGATCACCCTGCGGATTCCGCTGGCAGGTTGACGTTTTACAAACCCAAAAATCATCCTGGTGTCAGAGGTCCGGCCGGACAGAGATAAGGGCAAAAAAAAGGCGGGTTCTTGACCCGCCTTTTTTATCAGCCTGTTCGGCGTTTATTTGTCTTTGCGGGTGTCCGGCAGCCAGCCGGGGCCGGCCAGCATCGGTTCGAGGTCGCCCTCGTAATCGGGCGCGTTCTCGACCTGTTCAAGCCAGTTCAGGCCCATCGCCTTGAAGATGCGGTTGGTGATTACTATCAGCCGCGCTTCGTTTTCCGGGTCTGAATTGAAATGCTGCTGGATGCAGTAGGCGGGGACGAAGATGAAGTCGCCGCGTTCCCATTCGAACTTTCTCGGCTCTTCCTTCCACGACCAGTGGAATTCAGTATCGACCTCGAATTCCACGTCCCAGTGCAGATCGTATCCGGTACCTTCGGCGACGAACAGAATCTGTTCTGCGAGGATGCGCCGTTTGCCGGTATGGCTGTTGGGCTTGATGAACTGCATATAGGCTTCGACGCAGTTTTCCGTCGTGTCCTGGTTTTCATGGACCAGGTGCTTGATCAGACCATCCGGTGAATTTTCGAACGGCATGTCTTTGGGTTTCACGACCGAAAGCCGGTTGCGGTACGTTTTGCGGAAATCGGCTGAATCTTCCAGTTCCTCGCGGTACCAGTCTGCGGGCTTGTCGGCGCCCATATGGGCTCTGTCTCTCTCGTGTGTGGTCATTTTCTTTTCCTGAATTCTTTTTGCTGCGGGTGCCGGTGCCTAGAGGTCCGTCGGCGGTTCCCAGTGTTCCCAGCCCGGTGCCGGTTCCTTCGGCGGATATTCCGCGACCTTCTGGAACAGCATGTGCATGAACAGGAACAATGGCTTTGCCTTCATCACCAGCGAAACGAGATCTTCTTCGTCGGACGCGTTGAAATGCTGATGGACGCAGCCGTTTTCCACGATGATCACGTCACCCGCTTCGTAATCGATGCGCTTGCCGTCATGGATGTCGTAGCCCTTGCCCGACAGGATATAGAACAATGCCGAGTTCATATGCCCGTGGCGCTGGCCGGTGCCGCCCGGTGCGATGACCGAGATGTGCGTTTCGATCGACTGCGCGATATCGGTACGCTGCGGGTTGATGATCGGCTTGTCGAAAAACTGCGGTCCGCCTTTCCAGGCCCAGTCTTTGGATTTGTAAATCCGCGGCTGGTCCATCAGGCCCTGTTGCAGCTCGCCATAGGTGCCCTCGAGCGCGCGCACGAACGTGCGCTTTTTCTGCCAGCGCTCCCAGACGACTTCCTTCGGCTGGTTGTGGCCGGGGCCTGCTTCGGCTTCCGTTACCTCGACACCGCCGACGTTATCCGGCTTTTCTGCCATGCGAATTTTCTCCTTCTTGAATGATGTCGTCGAGCATAGAACCGGGATGCTTAGACGTCAAAGTAATGGCCTCGATTCAGACGTTATTCGGCTGTTAGAGGTCGGTCGGTGGCTCCCAGTGCTCCATGCCCGGCGGCAGCGTCTTCGGCGGGTAGGCGGCGATCTTCTGGAACAGCATGTGCATGAACAGGAATAGCGGTTTTGCCTTCATTACCAGCGAGACGAGGTCTTCTTCGTCGGAGGCGTTGAAGTGCTGATGCACGCAGCCGTTTTCGACGATGATCACGTCACCCGCTTCGTAATCGATGCGCTTGCCGTCATGGATGTCATACCCTTTGCCGGAAATTATATAGAACAGGGCTGAATTCATGTGACCGTGGCGTTGGCCGGTGCCGCCCGGAGCGATGACCGAGATATGGGTCTCGATTGACTGCGCGATGTCGGTACGTTGCGGGTTGATGATCGGTTTGTTGAAAAGTGCCGGGCCACCTTTCCACTGCCAGTCCCGGGATTTGTATATCCTGGGCTGCTCCATCAAGCCTTCCTGCAGCTCGCCATAAGTGCCTTCGAGGGCACGCACAAAGGTGCGCTTTTTCTGCCAGCGCTCCCAGACGACTTCCTTCGGCTGGTTGTGGCCGGGGCCTGCTTCGGCTTCTGTGATTTCGGGCTTGCCGACGTTATCGGGCTTTTCTGCCATGGTATTTCCTTTGAGTGTGGCGCGGGCGTGTATTCATCAATTTCCCGACGTCAGATTCCGTATTTTTCCCGAGCCGCCTCGTCGCTCACATAGCCTTCGTCGATATCACGGGCGAGGCGTTCGCGGTCCCGCTCCGCCGGGTCGCCGAAACCGCCGCCGCCCGCGCTTTCCAGATAGAAGGCATGGCCTGCCTTGAGTTCGAACTTGCCGGCCGCAGGTGTGAGCTCTTCTTCATTGGTACCTGCCCGGATGACGAACTTGCTGCCGCCTCCCGGCTGGCCGCCCTTTGCGCCGGGCGGTGGGTACTTGAAGCGGTCGTAGCGACGTACCACGGTGCAGTCCTGTGTGACCTCGTAGCGCCGCCGGAAGGCAACGCCGCCGCGGAATTCGCCGGCGCCGCCCGAATCCGCGACCATGTTGAATTCTGTAATCCGGCAGGGATATTCGCTCTCGATGATCTCGATCGGGGTGACGTGCAGGTTCGACAAATGGGTCGCGGTCGCGCTGCAGCCGTCGTTTCCCTGACCGCCGCCATAGGCCGATCCGAGGATTTCGTATTGCAGCGTGTTATGGCCGGGCTTGCCGCCCTGGTGCCAGTTGATCGACAGCGATCCCGACGACCCGGAACCCGCGATTGCCCGGGCTGGGTTGAATGTCGCCAGCGCTTCGAGGATGACGTCCGTCAGGCGCAGATTGGCTTTCTGGTATGACGATACCGGTGCGGGTGATTCCGCGTTGGTGATCGTGCGCGGCGCATAGACGAATTTGACCACGTCGCGCATGCCGTCATTGAACTGCATGTCGTGGCCCAGACAGCCGATCATCGAATAAAACACGCACGCTTCGACCATCGACGGGCGCAGGTTGATCGGGCCTTTTGCCTGGGCCTGCGAGTTGGAGAAATCGAAGGTGATGTCGTCACCCTTCTTGGTGATGGTGACGGCGAAATAGACGCCCTTGTCCATTTCGACGCCGTCATCGTCCATATAGCCGTCGGCCGACGCGACGCCGTCGGGCAGGGCGCTGATGGCGGCCTGCATTTCGTCGGCAGCGGCTTTCAGGATGGCAGCGAACGAGTCCATTACCGTATCGGTGCCGAAACGCGTGCAATGGTCCTGCATCCGTTTGACGCCGATTTCGGTCGCTGCGATCTGGGCGCGGATATCACCGCGTACCAGCTCGGGCTGTCGGCTGTTGGTCAGGATCAGGCGTTCAAGATCTTCGTCATAGGCGCCCTCGGACGTCATCTTGATCGGGGGCAGGACGAGGCCTTCGTGATAGATCTCGGTCGAATTCGCCGAGGTCGAACCGGGGTTGGTGCCGCCGATATCCGCCTTGTGTGCACAACTGCCGGAAAACCCGATAAGTCGTCCTTCCCAGAAAATCGGCGCGATAAACGCCATGTCGGAGACATGCGGCACACCGGCTTCATACGGGTGATTGGAGACGACGACATCGCCGTCTTTCAGCCCGTCTTCGCCGTAAAGCTCAACCGTACGGTCGACAAAATGCTTGTAGAACGGGGCGTGGAAGAACATCGGCGGTGGCACGATCAGCCTTCCGCCCTTGTCAAGGATCACGCAGGAAAAGTCACGGCTTTCGCGAATAATGGTGGAATAGCCGGACCGGTAGAAATGATAGTGCATCTCGTCGACAAGGCTCGCGACCTTGTTCTTGAGGATCTGCACGGTAATCGGATCAAGCGCCATTCTACAGCTCCCGCGTCAGAATCAGGTTCATGGAGCCGTCCACATGGGCGTGCCATCCGTCGGGAACCACGATCGTACTGTCGAGCTGTTCGACGATTGCCGGGCCTTCGAGCATCGCGCCCACCGGTAAGGCATTGCGGTCCCAGATAGCGGTTTCCGTCGCCGTATCAGATGTGAACCAGACATCGCGACTGCCCTTTCTGGCGGCACCCGGCGCGGGTGCCTGTGCGACGTTCTGTTCGACGACGGGCTCGTACTTGGGCACGGCGACCCGCGCGCGTACCCGGTAGCTGACGACTTCTGCCGGTTTTTCCTTGGCGGCGTGGCCGTGAATGCGGGCATGAATGCCGTCGAACCGGTCGCGCGCCTCGGCAAGAGCCGCATCGTCCAGACCGCCTGCATCGCCAATACCGTCAAGACCGACGCGCAGCTCATAGCCCTGACCCGTGTAGCGCATGTCCAGCTCGCGCGCGAAGGTGGCCCCGGCGGGGTCCATGCCCTCGCTCTTGAGTTCCTGGCGTCCGCGTTCTTCCAGTTCGCGGAAAATTTCCTCGGCATGGTCCGGTGGTACCTGGTCGAGCGGACGCAGTTCCGAGCGGATATAATCATGGACCACGTCGGTGCATAACAGGCCGAGGGCCGAAAACGCGCCGGGGCGCGGCGGCACCAGAATGCGCGTCATGCCCAGCTCTTCAGCCACCGGTGCGGCATGAACCGCTCCGGCACCGCCGAAGGGCAGCAAAGTGAATTCCTGCGGGTCGACACCGCGCTTGGCACCGAAAATACGGACCTCGTCCGCCATGCGCATATCGACTATGCGCCGGATGCCTGCTGCGGCATCGAGCGCGGTCATGCCAAGCGGCGCACCGACTTTTGTTTTAAGCGCCTTCAGAGAGGCCGGAACATCGAGCGATTGTGCGCCGCCGAGGAAGTAATCCGGATTCAGAAAGCCGCAGGCGATATCGGCATCGGTCACCGTCGGGTTCTCACCGCCCTTGCCGTAGCAGACGGGGCCCGGGTCGGCACCGGCGCTTTGCGGTCCGACGGCAAGCAGCCCGCCGCCGTCAATCCAGGCGATGGAACCACCGCCAGCCGATATGGTGGTGAGGTCGAGGGCAGGGACATCGAGCCGCCGGCGGGCAATCTCGCCTTCGGTGACTTCGAGCGGGGCGCCGCCTTCGATAAACGCGATATCGCAGGACGTGCCGCCCATATCGAGCGTCACGAGACCTTTCTTTGCGTCTTCTGCGGCGAGGTAGGCCGCAGCCTGCGCGCCCGCGGCAGGGCCGGAAAACAATGTGTGGACGGTTTTTGCACCCGCGACGGTAGCCTTGAACGGCATGACGCCGCCATTGGACTGCATCAGGAAACGCTGCTGTGTCTTCACGCCGCCGTCGTCCAGCCCGTCTGACAGGTCACCGATATAGTGGACCAGCACGGGTTCGAGATAGGCGTTGAGCAGTGTCGTCGACATGCGCGCCCATTCGCGGATGCGGGGCAGCACGTCGGATGACAGCGATACATGCGCTTCCGGCCATTCTTCGAGAATGATCTCCCGCGTGCGGCGTTCATGGGACGGGTTCATATAGGAGAACAGGTAGACCACGGCGATGGAGCTGACTTCTTTCGCCTTGAGGGAACGAGCCGCTGCGCGCACGTCGTCTTCATCCAGCGGTGCCAGTTCGTTGCCTTCGAAATCTATCCGGCCGCCGGCTTCGAAGGTCTGGCTCTGCGGTGCGAGCGGGGTAGGGCGCTGAAAGAAATAATCGAACGGGTTGCCGTCGCGCGCCTGTTGTTGGATTTCCTGGATCGCGCGGTATCCCCGGGTGATCATCATCCCGACCTTTGCGCCGCGCATTTCCAGCAGGGCGTTGGTCGTGATCGTGGTGCCGTGGGCGAAGAATTCAATCGCGTCGGGCTTTTTGCCCTGGGCGATGAAGCGATTCACACCTTCGAGCACACCGAGCGCCGGGTTGGCCGGCGTCGATGATACTTTCTCGATTTCGATACTGCCGTCGGCGACGTTCAGCAGGACCAGATCGGTATGGGTGCCGCCGACGTCGACTCCCAGCCGGTAGGGGCCGCTCACTTACCGTCTTTGCGCGTGGCGGGGGACGAAAACGGCGCCATGGCCATCGTACCGCCATCGACGAACAGGTTGGCGCCCGCGATGAAAGATGCATCATCCGAACACATGAATAGAACCGCCTTGGCCTGCTCATCCGGTTCCCCCGGGCGGCCGACGAGGTTGTTCACCTTACGGTCGCGGTTGAAGACTTCCTTACCGACCGGAGAACCGGTCATGTTGGGGGATACCTGGTTGACGATGATGCCGTAGGGGGCAAGCTGGACCGCCATGGACTGGGTCAGGTTGGCAACGCCGCCCTTGGCCGAGGTGTAGGCAATGGCGGAGGGGCGACCCTTGAAGCCCGAGGTGGAGCCGACATTGACGACACGGCCGCCGCGATCGTTGTCGACCATCCATCTGGCGACCTGCTTGGTGACGTAGAACGGTGATGACAGGGTAACGTCGATGGTTTTACGCCATTCATCCTCGGTGATTTCGAAGATGTCCTTATTGTCGGAGATCGCAACATTATTGACCAGGATGTCTATGCCGCCCAGCGCATCGACCGTGGCGGAGACCATTTTGGCAATATCTGCGGGGTCTGCGACATCGCAGACGACGGCCACGGCATCACCGCCATCGGCCTTGATCATGTCGGCTACGGCGTTGGCGCGGCCCTCGTCCATATCGACGACGGAGACCTTGGCACCTTCTTTCGCGAACAGTTTCGCGATTTCCTCACCGATGTTCCGGCCAGCGCCGGTCACGATTGCGGTTTTGCCTGCGAGTTTCATAATCTTTCGCTCCCTGTTTTCCCGCTACCGGGATTGTTTTATAAGAAGGTAATAAACTTAGATTTCGAAGGAAAATCAAGGATGGGCGAATATGATATCGGGCAACCGATTCCGCGGACTGAAGACCCACGGCTTCTGACAGGTGGTGGGCGCTATTCAGACGACTACACTCTGCCGCATCAATTGCGCGGATACGTGCTGAGGTCACCTCACGCCCATGCCCGAATCGTCTCCATCGACAGCGCGGCTGCTGCTGCCATGCCCGGCGTAAAGGCGATTCTGACGGCGGCGGATTACCGCGCTGACGGTTATGGCGACCTGCGCTGCGGGTCCATGTGGAATGAAAACCAGTACCAGCCGCCGAATCCGCCTCTGGCCCTCGGCAGTGCGCGGTTCGTCGGTGACGGTATTGCCTTCGTGATCGCAGACACGGTGAACCAGGCGAAGGACGCAGCCGAATCAATTCTGGTCGATTATGAAATCCTGCCCGCCCAGATTGCCACGGCATCGGCCATGGATGACGGTGTGCCTGTCGTCTGGCCAGAGCGCCCCGGCAATGAATGCTTCTATGAACAGCGCGGCTACCCGGAAGAGACGAAGGCGGCTTTCGAGAAAGCCGATATTGTCGTTGAGCGGACTTTTCGCATTACGCGTACGATCACCAACACCATCGAGCCCCGCGCCTATATCGGTGACTATAACGAAACCGACCAGCGCTACACGCTCTATACCGGCTGCCACTATCCGCACAAAATCCGCGAACAGATGGCGACCCAGATTTTCAATGTTGCCGAGCAGGATGTTCGCGTGATCGCGGGCGATGTCGGCGGCAGCTTCGGGCTGCGCGGCAGCGTTTATCCGGAACAGGTCCTGGTGATGTGGGCGTCCGAAAAGGTCGGGCGTCCGGTCAAGTGGGTGGCAGAGCGGTCAGAAGGTCATCTGACGGACTACCAGGGCCGCGATAACCATACGGTCGCCAAGCTGGCGATGGACAAGGACGGCAATTTTCTCGGGATGCATGTCCGCACGCTGGCGGCCATCGGCGCCTATGTTTCGACCGGTGGCAATGGTCCGCCTATCAATAATCTCGGCACGCTGGCCGGCACCTATGTCACCCCGGCGATCCATGTCGAGGTTTCCGGTGTGTTCACCAACACGACGCCGACGTCTCCGTATCGAGGTGCGGGACGTCCCGAAGCGGCCTATGTGATCGAAACGCTGGTGGATGATGCGGCCAAGAAGCTCGGTCGTGACCCGGCCGATCTGCGCCGTCAGAATACGATTTCACCCGAAGCCATGCCGTTCAAGACCGGGTTGGTATTCACTTATGATTGCGGCGAGTTCGAAAAGAACCTCGATGACGGTCTGCAGATGATTGACTATGCCGGTTTCCCGGCACGGCAGGCTGAGGCGAAGACCCGCGGCAAGCTGCGCGGCATCGGCATGTCGAACACGATTGAACGTGCGGGCGGTCCGTCCATCGAAGAGGCAACCATCCGTATCGACAAGACAGGCAATGTCATGGTGCTGGCGGGTACGATCGATCAGGGACAGGGGCACGACACGGTCTACAAGCAGATCGTCTCGCAGGCGCTCGGCATATCGGTAGATCGCATTCGCGTTCGCGAAGGGGACACCGATCAGCAGGGTATCGGCGGTGGTACGGGCGGTTCACGTTCGGCGACCTGTGGTGGCTCTGCCATATTCCAGGCGGCGGAAAAGGCCATTGCCAAGGCGAAACTGCTGGCTGCCCATCAACTCGAAGCCAGTGCTGATGACATGGTCTTCGCCGATGGCGTGTTCACGATTGCCGGCACCGACCGGTCGATCACGCTGGACGAGGTGGCGAAGTCATCCTACGTGCCGGGCAAACTGCCGGACGGCGTCGATGGCGGCATCGATGAGCGCTCCACGTTCTCGCCCAAAGCGGCGAATTTCCCCAACGGCACCCATGCCTGCGAATTGGAGATCGACCCCGATACGGGCGAGATCGAAGTGACGGGCTACGTGATCGTCGATGATGTCGGCACGGTGTTGAACCCGATGCTGCTCAAAGGCCAGATTCATGGCGGGGTGGCGCAGGGTTATGGCCAGGCGGTACTGGAACGCGCAGTTTATGACGAAGACGGTCAGAACGTGGCGGCATCTTTCATGGATTATGCCATGCCGCGGGCCGGAGATCTGTCTATGTTCGAAGTCAAATCCAACCCGGTACCCACAAAACAGAACCCTCTCGGTGTTAAAGGGGCTGGTGAAGCAGGCACGGTCGGCGCATTACCGGCGGTGATGAACGCCATCGAGAATGCCCTTAACGCAGCGGGTGTTCCGATGATCGAAATGCCGGCGTCGCCGGAGCGGGTCTGGCAGGCGCTTCAGGCGGCGAAGTAGCGCGGATTAACGCGGGGGAGGGCTGTTTCGCCGGAAACAGGGCGGCTAATTCTTCCCGCCGCCAGGCGTAAATATGGACCGTTTGCCGGGACAGGCTCCTTGCAGAGCAGGCTCTATAATGCCGCTGCGGCGGCCTCTGCCTCTGGCACGACGTCATAGGCATAGAGATGCTTGCGAAAGTCTGCGTGGGCTGCGAGTTCGGCATCCCGTAACTCCAGGTCGGTATAATCCGACATCGAATCCACACGAAGCCCATTCTGCCGTGCGCCCTGCTGAACGTCGGCAACACGCTCCCTCCGGAGCTTTTCATACGCATGGAGGGCAGCCGGCACGGAGGTTTTATCTGTCTGGGCGAGGATGATCGCGAGGGCCATGCCGTCCTCGATGGCCTGATTGGCGCCCTGGCCGAGGTGCGGCAACATCGGATGGGCGGCGTCACCAAGCAGTGTCAGGCGGCCTTTGGTCCAGGTGGGCAGGGGTTCGCGATCGTAGAGCGCCCACCGAAACGTGTGGTCTACCTGCGCCAGCAGATGCTCGATCCGCGGATCCCAGCCTTTGAACTCCGCCCGCAGCGTGTCGGGGTCTCCGGGCGCGGACCAGGATTCTTTCATTTCCTCGTCCGTGGGCACGAAACCGACATAATTGACGATCTCTCCATGGCGCACGGGAAAGACAAGGAAGTGTTTTGACGGTCCCGCCCACATGAGCCAGCGATCCATCGGCCAATCGGGAATGCGGTCACGGGACACCAGACCTCGGTAGCTGATGGTGCCGTGGAACACGGGGGTTGATGGCGGATAAACGTTGGGCCGGAGTTCGGAATGAATGCCATCGGCGGCGATAACGACATCGGCGTCGATCTGGACGCCGTTGGTGAACGTCACCCGGGCCTGATCATCGCTCTGCTCGAACTTGATGCCTTTATGACCACAATGGATCACATCGGCGGGAAGAGCGGCGGCGAGGAGGTCGACGAAGTCCGCCCGGTGCATGCCATATGTGGCATTCCAGCCGGCGGCGTCCGTGACCTGTACTGGTGCGATAATCGTGCCGTCATCTCGCAGATACTGTGATCCTTCGCCGACGAGCGCGCCCCATTTCTCCACCGCCGGTCCGAGGCCAACACGCTGGAGATGCCGCACACTGTTCGGTGTAACGTAGAATCCTGCGCCGATCTCACCCAGTTCCGGTGCTTGCTCGTAAACGGATACATCAAGTCCCTGAGCGATCATGGCGTTCGCAGCGAATAAGCCTCCGATGCCGCCTCCAATGATGGCAATCCGTGGTCGTGTTTGAGACATGGTTATAACTCCGGGTGAACCTTGAATTCAGAGCGCGGTTTATCTTACCAGCAATTCGATATGACGAACGGGAATCGTCAAAGCATGAGGGATTGAAGCGAACGGACGCTGACGTCAGGGCGACACATACGCCAGGATCGGCGGCAGGGTGACCGCTGCCACGACGGTCTGAACCGACAGGATTGCGGCCATCAGTGGCGCGTTTCCGCCCATTTGGCGCGCCAGGATGTAGGATGACGTGGATGCGGGCGCGCCGGCGAACAGCACCACGATGGCCATTGGCACGCCGGTGACGCCGAAATACTGGCACGTAAATATCGCGATCACGGGCATCACGGCGAGTTTGAGGGCCACTGACACGCTCATGGCGACCATCTGAGCGCGGTCCATAACCAGGATCAGCCCCGCGCCGATACACAGCAGCGCGAGTGGAAGCGTGCCGCGTTCAAGGATCGACAGGGACGCCACCAGCCATTCCGGTAGTGGGATGGAAAGCGTGTTGACCGCCCAGCCGATGGCGCAGCCGATGATGATCGGATTCTGTATGATCTGCAGCGGCACGCGCCGCCAGTTAGGCTTGCCGGTGCCCGCATAGGCCGAGATCAGGGTGACCAGCACCACATTCGTGAACGGCATCATCACCGCCAGGCAATACGCACACAGCGCGATGCTGACGTCGCCATACAGCGCGTCGCCTATGGCGAAACACAGATAGGCATTGATCCGCGTCGCACCCTGGAGCAGCGACGTAAAGCTGGGCCCGTCGGTCCGCATCACCGGCCGGATAAGCAGCGACAGGGCGATCATACAGATGCTCATCGACAGCAGCGCGAAGGCCATTGGTCCGACCGGCATGGTCGAGAGGTCTGATTTCGTGATGCTGCCGATAATCAGTGCCGGCAGGAGCACGAAATAGACCAGCTTTTCAGCAGGCGCCCAGAATCCGTCGCCGATAAACCCTGTGCGTTTGAATACATAGCCGACGACGATCAGCAGGAAGATCGGCAGAATGGCGCCGGCGGTCGTTAACATCTATTGCGGGCTTTCGAAGAAGCTTGGGGAATGCGCTGGTGGAGTGTTATCGCCGGGACAGCGTGAGGGCAAGTAATTGCCCCAAACCATTGCCTCGTCCTCAACCGGCCCGTGCTAAGGTTGCCGGACCTGAAGGTATGCGTCCCCGCTCATAGCGTTGAGATCAACGCCACAGCTGCCCCACATCGCAAGCCGACGCCGCCCAACGGCGGCAATCGAGCAATTTACGATTGAGGTGGAAGTTGTCTGTCCAGCCGATGCGGCGGTAAGGCTGTTCAGGCTGTTTTACGGCGCTGCGCGATCAGAATCCCGCCGAAGCCGATGGCCAGCAGCGCCAGCATGCCGGGTTCGGGGATGGCCGGTGAATCCACCAGGGCGATTGACGTCGTGAAATTGAAGTTGGAGCCCGTCGTCTGGCGTTCGGCGTGGAAGATATCGAGGTCGTAGACGCCGCCGGTGCTAATGCCGAGTGCCGCCGCCGCGCTGTCCAGCGACACAGAATCTGACGCGGGACCGTGAACGCCACCCAGGTCGATCGCGAGGATGCCGTTGATGAAGACCCAGACATCATCGTCGCCGGTAAATGAGAACGTCTCGCCGCCTTGATAGGTGAACTGGGTATTTATCTCGGTCGTGAAATGGAAGTTACTGCCATTCCCCTCGTGACCGAAACCGTCGGTGCTGCTGAGCGGGAAATACGATCCATTCGTGTAGGAGAATACGCCCGAACCCGGGGCCGTTTCTGTCGCCACGAGGGACGTGGTAAAGGTGTGGTTTATGCCCGGTGTGTCATTGTACCACTGATTAAAATTTGCGGTACCATTGGTGGTGACGGAAGATGCGCCGGTTGTTCCCTTGAGGGCCGCGTTGTAGACGGGTTTGCCGTCAACACCCAGTGCGCTGAGGACGATGCCGGGTTCAAGCGCCCCGATGCCCTGCTGAAAATCGGCGTGTGCGCTGGAAAAATCCCGGATTGTCGCTGTGACGGTGATGCTGGCGGCGCTGGCACTTTGCACCGGTATCATCAGACTGGTACCGGCGATAGCGCCTGCGACTAAACCGGGAATAAGGGCCTTGGTTCCTAGAAACGACATTTTCCACCTCACAACTGGATAGGATATTTGAAACCCAGTAATGCAAATTTCATGCCAATTTTGACTTTCTCAGGTTTTTCAGACTTTTAGCGGCGGCGGCATCGGGCTTTTAGATCGAACTTGTAAAAAAATCCGACACTCAGCGGACGGATGAGCTTCATATATCAGGCAGGGAGGGCAGTTTTCCACCCAGCCAACACAGGTTTGTCCATGGGCGGAAAGTATTTCGAAATGACGGCTATTGGCTGGAACTATACCGTTTGATCGAGACGTCAGAATCTCTGCTTTTAGGTCACTGTCGAAGCAGTTTGTCAGCCTGTCGGCCCGCCCTCGACCGTCGTCCGGTAAAGATGCCGGATATCGGGGTATTCATAACCACCGGTGGCCCGGTGGTTGACGCAGCGGTTGTCCCACATCACGACGTCGCTATCGCGCCAGTGATGGCTGTAGCGGAATTCCGGTTTGATGGAATGGGCGATCAGTTCGTCAAGCAGCGCATCGCCTTCGTCCTCGTCCAGGCCGACGATCCCGACCGTAAACCGCGGTGAGCAATAGAGCGATTTGCGGCCTGTGACCGGATGGGTGCGCACCAGCGGATGGTCGACATCGGGGATGGCTTTTTCCTGGCGCTTGTAGAATTCGACCGCATCTTCACGCGCCCCGGAAATCTGTACGCGCTTGTTCTTCAGCTTGCTGATCGAATGACGCCCGCGCAGGTTCGCGATCCGCGCTTTCATGTCGTCGGACAGGGCATCATACGCCGCGTACATGTTGGTGAAATCGGTGACGCCACCCTGTGACGGGTTTTTCAGCGAATACAGGATCGTGCAGTTCGCCGGGTGGGTCTTGAAACTGTGGTCGGTGTGCCACGCATCCCCCGCATCGATCACGCCGATCTGATTGCCGTCTTCGTCCACGTCGTTCGACAGGACGAGAATTTTGGGCTGTTGGGCAAGCGTGAACTTCAGGTTGTCATGCGGCTCGACCACGCCGAAGCGCTCTGAAAATGTCACCAGGCTCTCAGGATCGAGGTTCTGGTCGCGGATGCACAGTACCTGGTGTTCGAGATAGGCGGCGTTGATTTCCTCGAACGTCGCATCGTCATAGGTGTTGAGATCGACGCCGGTAATCTCGGCGCCCAGCGTATTGCTCAGTCTGGTGATTTGAATATTCATGTCCGTTTATCAGGCGCTGCGGCGTTCGCCTGAGGTTTCCGCCTGCTCGGCGGCGATCAGGTCATCCAGCAACTTGCGTATCTGATTGTTCGGCGCATCGACATTAACATCTATTCCGTCCGCATCCGGGTTGCGCGACATGCTGGCCTGCTGGGCGTTGAGAATGACCTGGTCTTCTTCGAACACGGCCGTGAACTGTGTGCGGTAGATCTCGTCCCATTCGGGGTCACCCACCTTGAAGTGCCTTGCGTGGGCATAGAAGTAATGGGTGGAGGTTTCGGTCTCCGGCGTTGGCAGGTTCATCACTTTCATTTCGACGCCGACGGCTTCGTTCACCTCACCGGGTGTGATACCGGCGCCGACCTCCACCGTGCCCGCGTCATTGACGATATAGCCCGGCAGTTCGGATGTTGTGATCAGCCAGCGGTCGACATTGCCTTTAAATCCACCGGCCTTCTGGTAGAACGGCGCAGCCGGGCGGTCCGGCACGATGCGGGTCATTTTGACGCCGCGATCGAACCGCTCGGTCTTCACCGGAAATTCAACGATGGACTGGTTGCCGATGGATGATGCATGGACATAGGTCAGGTGCGTGATGTCGAACAGGTTGTCTGAAATCAGCATGTAATTGGCTTCAACCGGCATGGGTGTGCCGTCTCGGCCGGGAATGGTCTTCCAGGCTGGGTCATCCAGCCAGTTCCAATTCGGCAGCAGGCTTTCATCGGCCATGGCGGGATCGCCCGGCCATATCCAGACCCAGCCCCAACGCTGGATGACGGGATAGGAACGGACCTGTGCGCCAGGCGGGATTTTCGACTGGCCCGGTACTTTGACGCAGGCGCCGGTGCCATCGAATTCGAGGCCGTGATAGCCGCATTGCAGGTGGTTATCGACGACCTTGCCCATGGAAAGCGGCAGGGCTCTGTGGCAGCAGCGGTCTTCGAGCGCGATTATGCCGTCGGCGCTGCGGTAGAGTACGACCGGTTCATTCAGGATCGTGCGGGCAAAAGGGGTATCCCCGATCTCGGTTTCCCAGGCGGCGACATACCATGCGTTTTGCAGGAACATTTATTCTTCCTCCCGTTTTGCGCATTTCACCACAGAGGGGAGGGAGGGTGCAAAGTCATTCGTCGGTTATGACGCGCCCGCGATGATTTTTTTCCTGCCGGGTGGTTTGTGTCGTCCGGTTGGGACTACCTGGCAGCTTCCTGGCGCATTTTCAGCTTAAGGCCGGCGACCGTATAGACATCGATCCCGCAGATGGACGCGATTTCCTTTATCGGCAACTGGGTTTCCTTCAGCAGGACCTGGGCATGTACCAGCGGATTACGCCGGCGACTGTTCTTGCGGACAGTCTTGTCGCGGCCTGCCGCGCGTTCGGCGCGGCGGCGTTCTTCGGCGTCGAGGCCACGGTCATAAGCTGCTTTGAGCGCTTCGTCGCGGCGTGCTTTGTCGCTTCGTGCGTGATCTTCCATGTCGCGCATGAAGCGCGCGCTCTCGGCGAAAGCGCGTTCGCGGGAAGCGGCCTCGGCCTCTGCCTGTTCAAACGAAGACGGCGGTTTGGGCTCATCCGGTTGTTGGTCTTTGGGCTTCTGCAAGCCTTCGCCGCCGGACCGCGCCGCTTCTTCCAGGGTCATGTCATGACGCTGGGCCATTCGCTCGGCCGCTTCCAGCGCATTGGTGCGCTCGCCCTCGAATGGGCTTTCCTTTGCCATCAGCAAAAGGTTGTGGAAGCGCTCGCGCTCCGCGGTTGTCATACCCTTGGAAATAGGTCAGCTCCGGTGTTCAGACGTAAGAACCAAGCACCATACAGCAAAATACAGGAATTTGGACGTTTTTAGTCCTTTTCCGCCATGCCGTCTGAAGGCCCGTCAGCGATGAGAAAAATGACCGAAGAGCCTACAATTCTGCGCGTACGATAGCGGCACCGTCACACATTGCCTTCAGTTTGCCGAACGCGACATCGCGACGCATGTATTTCATCCCGCAGTCGGGGGCGACCAGGATGCGATCCGGAGACACGTGATCAAAGGCCCGGCGGATACGCCCGGCTACGATTTCAGGAGTTTCCACCTCGTCTGTGCTCAGATCAAGGACGCCCAGGATAATTTTCTTGTCGGGCAGGCTGTCCAGTACCTTGAGGTCGATCCCTGATTGTCCGGTTTCGATTGATACCTGCTTCACGATGCAGTCGCTCAACTCCGGCAGGAACGAATACCCTTCGGGGCGTTCGTGGACGACATGGGCGTACCCAAAACAGATATGCACGGCGGTTTCACCGTCGATGCCTTCAAGCGCACGGTTGATCGCCTTGACCGCGTACTGCTTGGCGACATCCGGACGGGCCTGCATGTAGGGTTCGTCGAGCTGGACGACATCTGCGCCGGCGGCGAACAGGTCGCGGACTTCCTCATTCACCGCGGCGGCGTAATCCATCGCTGCTGCCTCGTCGCTGTCATAGTGATCGTTCTGGGCCTGTTGCGTCATCGTGAACGGGCCGGGCAGGGTGATCTTGATCTTGCGGTCGGTATTGGCGCGGAGGAATTTCACGTCCTCAACTTCGATCGGGCGATTTCGAACGATATGACCGGCAATGCGCGGCACCGGGTTCATGTGTCCCGTGCGGTCCATCGCCTCGCCGGGATTGTCGATATCAATTCCGCCCAGCGCGGTCGCAACCCGGTTCGAATAACTTTCACGACGGACTTCGCCGTCCGTGACAATGTCGATCCCTGCACGTTCCATGTCGCGGATCGCGAGGAGCGTTGCGTCGTTCTGGGCGTCTTCGAGCAGGTCCGGATCGACACGCCACATTTCGAGCGCGCGCACCCGCGGCGGCAGGCGACCTTTCAGATTGGCGCGATCAACCAGCCACTCCGGCTGAACGTAACTTCCGACGACGGTGGTGGGCAGCAGTTTCTCGGTCATTTAGATACTTTCTCGGTTTCCTCGAAGGTCAGGCGGGTTTGCCCACTCTCTGATTGGTGAACGGATCTGAAGAAGCAGGAATTGTAACCGACATGGCACGCGCCGGCACGCTGAGGCACGACCCGCAGCAGCACAACGTCCTGATCGCAGTCCGTGCGAATCTCAATAATTTTCTGGATCTGTCCGCTGGTCGCACCTTTGTGCCATAGCTCATTGCGGCTGCGACTCCAGTACCATGCTTCGCCGGAGCGGATGGTGTTCGCCAGTGCATCGGCGTTCATCCAGGCAAACATGAGCACATCGCCGGTTTCGTTATGTTGGGTGATGGCCGGGATAAGGCCGTCCGCATCGAAACGGGGCGCGAAGATGTCTCCTTCTTCGAGATCCTTGCGTGACAGCGCCGAAGCGGCTGCGAAGTCGACCGGCGCGTCTTCCATTCCTAGCTGTTCCGGATCATCGCCAGGAATTCACGGCGCGTTGACGGATCGTCGCGGAAGGAACCCAGCATCTGGCTGGTCACCGTGTCGGCGCCCGGCTTGCGGATGCCGCGGGTCGTCATGCACTGGTGGCTTGCCTCGATAACGACTGCGACGCCCTGGGGTTTGAGAACGCGGTCGATCGTCGCGGCGATATCCACGGTCATCTTTTCCTGAATCTGCAGACGCTTTGAAAAAATTTCAACGACGCGCGCCAGCTTGCTGATCCCGACGACGCGGTTATTAGGAATGTAGGCGACGTGCGCCTTGCCGCTGATCGGCACCATGTGGTGTTCACAGTGGGAGTCCACCGCGATATCCCTGATCAGGACCATCTCGTCGTATCCGCCGGTTTCCTCGAAGGTTTTCATCAGAACCTGTTCGGGATCCTGGTCGTAACCTGCGTAAAATTCATTGTAGGACCGCGCCACGCGAGCGGGTGTCTCAAGCAAGCCTTCCCTTTCGGGATCGTCGCCCGCCCAGAGGATCAGCGTGCGGACAGCTTCTTCGGCCTCTTCCTGTGTCGGGCGCCCGGTTGTTCTGCCCGATTCGACTATAGCATCCATCGTTCTCTCTCCTTCATCTTGCCAGTATACGCGGACAGGCAGTAACGGGCGAGCCCACTTGGTCATTACGTTGATGAAAGCCCGATCGGACCACAATCAAGGCAATTTTAATCAAATAGGGCTATCTAAGATCAGCGGAAATTTTCCGCCGAGATTCAGAGGTGGTCCGATGAACGTTAGAGAGATACTCGATCTGAAGGGTGATTTTGTCCTGACGATCGAACCCGATGCGACCGTCGGAGAGGCGGCGGCTGTTCTCGCGGAAAATCATATAGGTGCGATTGTCGTTACCGATGCTGCGGGTTCAATGGCGGGGATACTCTCGGAGCGCGATGTCGCTGTCTCGTTGCCGAAGTTCGGCGCTTCTCTTGGAGAGGTCAAAGTTTCAGAGATCATGACGGCCGATGTTGTGTCCTGTGACACGGAAACCACCGTCAAACAGGTGCTCGACATAATGGTCAGCAACGGTATCCGACACCTTCCTGTCATCGAAGGTGAGCGATTGAAAGGTGTCGTTTCGCTACGCGATGTCGTCGGCAATTGGCTCGGTGCGATTACCGGAGACCCGGTGTCTGACCTTGATGAGGCGCCGCTTGATCCGTTTTCATTTGGTCGCAACACGGCGGCCTGAACCAGGTTATCCGGGGAAACAATGTTCGGTGGACCGAAACTCGACGCGCTGAGCGTTCTTGTTGTCGATGACAACAAGTTCATGCGGACGGTCGTCGAGAATCTGTGCAAGGGGCTTGGTCTTGGTGATTTCGCACAGGCGGAGGATGTCGAGCAGGCCCTGATCGTTTTGCGTGACCGGGCGATCGATCTTGTCATTACCGATTGGCATATGGAACCGACCGACGGTCTGACATTCGTCAAATACATGCGAAACGACCCGCAAAGCCCGAACCCCTATGTCCCGATAATCATGCTCACCGGTCACGGTGACCGGGATCGCGTCTGCGAAGCGCGCGATGCGGGCGTTAATATGTTCATGGCCAAACCGATATCGGCCAAAGCGATGTATGAGCGCCTTATCTGGATGATCAATCATCCTTTGCCGTTTATCCGCACTTCTGATTATTTCGGTCCCGACCGTCGGCGCAAGGACATGGGGCCGCCATCCGGAACGAGCGAACGCCGCGCCGACCAGATGAAATTGATGGGCAGAACCGGCTGACCGGTACCCTCGGCGGTTGCGCTGTCGGTGTGACATTTTATTGACCCGCGTCCACCCCACTTGAACGTGCTACTGTGCCCGGATACCTTTCTCCCGACGGTATGACCTGCAGGGATGTCCATGGCGCCCAAGATCAAAGATAAGAAGAAAGTGCCGGTCTATTGCTACCAGTGTGTAGCGGGCCCGGATCTCATGACGGTCGAGGTCGAAGACGGCATCGCGACCAGGATAGAATCCAACTACAACATCACGGATAAGCACCCTGGCGGCGGTCGGGTCTGCGTGAAGGCCTACGGGCTGATCCAGAAAACCTACAATCCGAACCGCGTCACATCGCCGATGAAGCGGACGAATCCCAAAAAGGGCCGTCACGAGGATCCTGGGTTCGAGGCCATTACCTGGGAAGAGGCGCTCGATACGATTGCGGCCAAGATGCGCGATATGCGCTCGCGTGGCGCAAAAGACGAAAGCGGTTATCCGCGCCTCGCCGTCTCTTTTGGCGGTGGCGGCACGCCGACGCAATATATGGGAACGTTGCCGGCGTTCCTTGCTGCCTGGGGCCCGCTCGATATGGGCTTTGGCGGCGGGCAGGGTGTGAAGTGCTATCACTCCGAACATCTCTACGGGGAACTGTGGCACCGTGCCTTTATCGTTTCACCCGACACGCCCTACTGCAATTACGTCATCAATTGCGGCAATAATGTCGAAGCATCCGGCGGTGTCGCCGGTGTCTGGCGCCAGGCCGATGCGCGCGTGCGCGGCCTGAAACGGGTCCAGGTAGAGCCTCACCTGTCGATCACCGGCGCGTTGTCGGCCGAATGGATACCGATCAAGCCCAAAACCGATGCTGCATTCCTGTTTGCGCTGATCCACCGCATGATCGTCGAACGGGACTGGACTGAGACCTGCGACGTGCGGGCAATCAAAGAAGATACGACGTCGCCCTATCTGATTGGCCCGAACGGCTATTACATGCGCGATCCCGAAACGCGCAAACCGCTGATCGGCGACCTGTCGGACGGGACGATCAAGCCATGGGATGCAGAGATCGGGGATGCCGCACTCGAGGGCACCTACGTGGTTTCGGGCATCGAAGACGGACCCGACGGGAAAGTCTGGGAACATGATGGCGTTGATGCGCAGCCGGCGTTTCAGCTTCTGATGGATCATATGAAGCAGTTCGATCCCGAATGGGCCGAGGGTGAATGCGATGTCCCGGCGGCAAAAATCCGCCAGATCGCCGATGAATATGTCGCCCATGCCTGTATCGGCGAGACGATTGAGATAGAAGGCGTCGAAATGCCGTTCCGCCCGGTTGCGGTGATGCTTGGAAAGGGCGTCAATAACGGCTGGGGCGGCTATCAGACATGCTGGGCACGGACGCTTCTTGCGTCTCTCGTCGGTGCGCTTGAAGTCCCCGGCGGGACGCTGGGGACGGCGGTAAAACTGAACCGACCGGCCGATAACCGGCTGAAAACGGTGCGCCCGACGAATGACGGCGTGATGGATTATCCGTTTAACGAGACGTCAAAGGACGCATGGCTGGCCGATCCGCATATCCGCAATGCCTATAAGACGCTGGTGCCGATGGCGGCGGATTCGGCCTGGTCACCTGCATTGGGCCCGGCCCATCTGCCGTGGCTGTTTCAGAAAAAGCAGCCGTCCAACTGGCCGAAACAGACCAAACCGGAAATGTGGATCAATTACCGGACAAACCCGGCGATCTCGTCGTGGAATGCACCCGAAGTGGCCGAGCGCATCGCCGAATTTCCGTTCACGGTTTCGTTCGCCTATACGCGTGATGAAACCAACCATATGGCGGATGTCATCCTGCCGGACTGCACGGACCTTGAAAGCCTCCAGCTGATCCAGATCGGATCGACCAAGTTTACCGAGCAGTTCTGGAAACATCAGGGCTGGGCCATCCGCCAGCCAGCGGTTCTGCCACAGGTCGATGCGATGGACATGACCGATATCGCAACGGCGTTGGCCGACCGCGTCGGCCTTCTTGAAGAGTATAACGCGGCGATCAACCGCGGGGCTGCCGGGGCCCGTCTGCAGGATCGCGACGGCGCATATGATTACGGGCTCGACCCGGCCGTGCCCCACCAGCGCGAGGAAATCTGGGATGCGGTCTGCAAGGCTGCGAGCCATTCTCTCAGCGATGGCGAGGAAGTCCACGACCTGGACTGGTTTGCCGAAAACGGATTCATGCTGAAACCCTTCCCGCAGCTTCAATGGTATCTCTATCCGAAAATGAAGGAAGAAAAGCTTCGTTTCGAAATGCCCTATCAGGAGCGTATCAAGCGTCACGGGGAGCAGCTTGCGAACCGCCTGCACGAGATCGGCGTCGACTGGTGGGAAAAGCAGCTGGACGAATACGAACCGCTGCCGTCTTACGAGCCTTTTCCGGATATCTGGACAGAACATATTAAGGAATCCGGAGGGGACCCGGATGATTATCCGTTCTTCGCCCTGACGGCGCGCTCCATGCAGTATTCCTGGGGTGCCAATGTGGGTATTCCGCTGATCAACGAGGTCGCCAACAATATCTCCGGCCATAAAGGGGTGATCATCAATCGGACCCGGGCGAAAGAACTGGGAATAGCTGAAGGTGACAAGGTTGAAATCTCGTCAGTGACGGGTGCCACGGAGGGCTTTGCCGTTCTCCGCGAAGGTATCCGGCCTGACACGGTTCTGATGATCGGCCAGTTCGATCACTGGGCAACGCCATATGCAAAGGATCTGAACTTGCCGAGCCTTAATTCGGTCACGTCGCTGGCGCTGTCGCTGACGGACTCTACCGGTTCCAGCGCCGATCTTGCGCGGATCAGAATTCGGAAAATAGACGGCGACAGGCAAGCTGTATGACTCCCGACGGAAGCGCCCCGGACACGCCCCGCTATGGGATGGTGGTCGATCTGAACCGTTGCGTCGGCTGTCAGACCTGCACGATCGCCTGCAAGCATGCCAATGACACCCCGCCCGGTGTGCAGTGGCGCAAGGTACTTGATGTTGAACGCGGGACGTTCCCCGATGTCGAGCGGTTGTTCATGGTTGTCGGCTGCCAGCATTGTGCAGAACCGCCCTGTGTGCCGGTGTGTCCGACGGGTGCTACCGCGCAGCGGGCCGACGGGCTGGTTACGATGGAATACGATACGTGCATCGGTTGTGGCTATTGCGCGGTGTCCTGTCCTTACCAGGCGCGGACTATCGGCCATGGCGAAGACTGGTATTACGGTGAAGAGACGACACAGGAAGCGCATGTTTTTCATGACGAGCGTGTCGGTGTTGCCACCAAATGCACGTTCTGCGTCGAGCGTATCGATGAAGCGAAGGAAGAGGGGATGACGCCTGGCGTTGACCTTGAATATTCGCCGGCATGTTCGTCATCCTGTATCGCAAGCGCCCTGCATTTCGGTGATTTCAATGATCCCGACAGCAACGTCTCCAAGCTGGCGACGGAAAACAGTTTTTTTCAGATGCATGAGCAACTCGGCACCGATCCGCAGATCAAGTACCTGTACGAAGTGCCGAATGCGACCCCGGGCCGCGATCCGGAGCCCGAAGATACGGAAGACGAAATGATGAGCGATCCCGCGAACCCGCTGGTTGGGGCGCGTCAGACGTATTGGGATTACCGGGCGGCAATGAACTTTACGATGGGCGGCATGTCGTCTGGCCTTGTGGTGATGGCAACTATTGCGCATTTCGTATCGGGGCTGTCATCGGAGGCGCTGCTTTACCTGAACGTCGCCGCTGGTGCCGGCATGGGCATAGGGCTGTTCTTCGTCTTTATGGAAATCGGGCGGAAGATGCGGTTCTGGCGCGCGTTAATGCGGCCGCAATCGTCGTGGATGACGCGTGAAGTCTACGCCGTCGCCGTGTTTTACCCGGCATTGCTCGCGGACCTGATCTGGCCCGGACCTGTTCTACATTTGACCGTGGCGTTCGCCGCGCTGGCTTTCCTGTATTGCCAGGCGCGTATTCTGCACGCCGCCAGGGGCATACCTGCGTGGCGGGTAGGCTTGATTCCTACCATGATCGTTACGACTGGCCTTCTTGAAGGTGTGGGGCTGCTCGGTATCGCAAGCGGACTTGCCTCCTGGCGGTTCGAGGCATCGATGGCCTTTATTTCAACCTGGGGGGCCTTGCTGGCGCTTGCGAGTATGTTGATCTGGCAGCGCTATTTCGCCTTTGCAAAGCGCGATGGCGTCCCGCCGCTTGCCCGTGCAGAATTGCAAAAACTGACACCGCCTCTTCGTCTCATCGGTCACATCACGCCGCTGGTGCTCTTTGCGTTGGCGACGGCGTTCAGTGAGTCACTCCTCGCAATTGCCGGCGTCGCCGCAGTCGCAGGCGGTGTTATGTGGAAATTCACCGTGATTACCCGGGCCTGTCATCAGCAGGGCTTTTCGATGCCGAAGATGCCGCAACGCGGATCGGGCGAGCGCGCCGCCCCGGCTCGGCTTGGGGGCTTGTCAAGGAAAGCTTGATCAATATGTCGAACGTCCAAACACCGCTTGGTCTTGCCGAGATCCGTGAGGTACTTCGCGTACTTGCCGGTCAGGTGCAGGTGCCGGAGGTCCAGACGGAGGTCGCCAAGGTCGCGAAAATTGTGTCGCGTCTCGAGGCAAATTCCGACACTTCCGCAAATGCCGATCTCACCTTGATCATTGCGGCCCTTCAGGCCGACGCGCCCAATCTTATCCTTGCCCGCGAGTTGCGCTATGCCGTCAAGATGCGTACCGGGACATTCAGAAACCCGTTAACCGCCAGCTTCATGCGCGTATCAGGAGGTTCTCCGACTGCGATTTGCCTGATCGGCTTGGTAGCTGCGACTTTTTTTTGGGGTGCGATCACTTTGGTGATGCTGGCTGTCTTCGAGGTTGATTATCTTCGAGGACTTATGTTTTTTCCCCTGAACGAATTGACCTCGATAATGCTCGCGGGGTTTCTTGGCGCGGTTGTCAGTGCGATGCTGAGTCTGCGTGGGACGGACGCTCTCGAGGATATTCCGCCCGGTATCGTGCTTGTATCGTCTTTTCTGAAACCTGCTATCGCTGTGATTGTTGCGTTATTTGCCTATGCGGCCCTTAAGAGCGGGTTGATCTCTTCATCTGTCGTACCGTCGGGGAAGGATGCGATCAGTCTGAATGGTTTCCACTGGGTATTGGGCTTCTGTTGCGGGTTTAGTGAGCGTTTTGCCCTCCGGCTGGTCGACGGCGTCGCAAGGAAATTTGGTGCTACGCGCGGCGACTGAACTGTAGCCGCTGAATTGTAAGGAAGACCGGGATGAAATATCGCTTCATAGACTGGCAGGAATTCGAAGCGCCCGGCGCGACCGATGGAGAAGCCGTCGGCGTCCTGACGCTCAACCGGCCGGATCGGAAAAACGCGCTCGGGCCTCGCATGGCGATGGAACTCGACACCATCTTCGGCGAAATACGCCACAAACAAGTGCGCGTCGTGGTTATCACTGGCGCGGGGGAGACCTTCTGTTCCGGCGGTGACCTGAAAGAAGAAACGCTGCCGCTGGAGCGGCCAGAGGACGACCTGGGTATTCGCGGCGAATATGGCGAGTTGGCGCAATGGATGATCAACGACCATTTCCATGTGATCGCCCAGCGGGCGCTGCGCAAGCTGGAAGAGCTCCCGCAGCCGGTCATCGCGGCGATTGACGGCGCCGCCGTCGGTGCGGGATTCGAGATGACGCTTGCCTGTGACCTGCGCATCATGACCGACCGGGCGCGGGTATCGGAAATCGCGGTGCCTGCCGGCTTCGTGTCTGAGTGGAGCTGTCCGCGTAACCTGCCGAAATTGGTCGGCCTGACCCTGGCGAATGAGTTGATCCTGACCGGCCGGTTCGTCGAAGCGGCGGAAGCCAAGGCGATAGGTCTGGTTAACCGGGTCGTGGCGCCAGAAAACCTGATGGACGAAGCCATGACCCTCGCCAGCCAGATCGCGCGTATGCCCTATCTTGGCGTGCGCTACGCGAAAGAGCTCATCCAGCTTTATAATCAGGACAACCGGACGCCGGAAAACTACAAGGCCGAGTTGGATCGCGTTATGGAGATTATCCGCACCGATGATTCTGCCGAGGGCATCCGCGCGTTGCTGGAACGCCGCCCGGTGCGCTGGGCTGAATAAACGGGGCTCATACGGGCGGAACTGCCAAGGCCAATCCGCACGCATGGCGGCTAACTGCCGATCACGCCCCCATCCGACCTGGTGACAACCACGACCGATGGTCGGCTAGGCATATCGTCCCTGAAGTCGGGCCAGCGTGTTGATGGATTGGCGAAGGTAGAGTCCTTCTCGTCCGCCGGGTGCTGAACGGCGCCAAAGAACGTCTTGTCGTCCGGCGTGAAGCAGGGGCCGCACAGTTCAGCACCGCGGGGAGCGGCAAAGAACCGTTTTGTCAGCATGCGCCCGTCGCCGTCGACATCGGTCGCCCAGACACCATCGGCGATTCCGGATTTCGGCGCACCGTCGGTTGCGATCCATAGCCGGCCTTTTGTGTCGAAGGCGCAGTTATCCGGGTTCGACAGCCAGCCATTTGCTGATATGTCGGCATGGTATTTTGCGCCGTCCCCGGCCTTCGCCGGATTACCTGCCATCAGCGGTATTTCCCATCTGAACTGAAGCGCGGCGTGGTCGGCATCCTTGCCATGGCCCGGGGGAATCATCTCGAGGATGTGGCCGTGTCTGTTCTTTGCCCGTGGGTTTGCCCCGTCCGTCTGGCTCAACTTACGCTTCGTGTTATTGGTCAGCATCACGAAGACGGACCCTGTGACCGGGTTCGGCTCCACGTCTTCCGGGCGGTCCATTGGTGTCGCGCCCAGCAGGTCCGCGGCACGGCGAGTCTCGATCAGGACATCCGCCTGGCTATTGAAACCGTTAGCGGCGGTTAGCGGTTCCGTGCCCCAGATCAGTGGCAGCCATTTCAACGTGCCGTCGGCACTGAACTTTGCGACGTGGAGTGTGCCGTTATCCAGCAGTGCGGAATTGGCAGCCCGGTTCTGCGGATCGTATCGGCCGCTGGAGACGAACTTGTAGATATAGTCGAATTGCTGGTCGTCCCCGGTATAGACGACGACACGGCCATCCTTGTTGATGACAGTGTTTGCGCCTTCATGTTTGAACCGGCCGAGCGCGGTGCGTTTTACCGGTGTCGATGCCGGGTCATAGGGATCGATCTCAACCATCCAGCCGAAACGGTTCGGCTCGTTCGGTTCCTTGTCGAGATTGAACCGGTCGTGGTGTTCGGCCCATGAAAACCGGCTCTTCGTTTTCAGCCCGTAGCGTTTGTAATTGCGGGCCTCGGTTGTTTTCGCCGGGTCGCCGCCGAAGTACCCGTTGAAATTTTCTTCGGCAATGAGAACAGTGCCCCACGGCGTATTCCCCCCGGCACAATTATTGAAAGTGCCGAGAACGAGGGTACCGGTGGCGTCGGCATTCGTCTTCAGGCGGTCGTGACCCGCAGCAGGACCGGATATCTTCATCGGTGTACCGACGTGGATTCGGCGGTTGTATTTACTCTCCTTGACGACTGACCACGATCCGTTCTGTTTTGCGATCTCGACGACGCTGTGGCCGTGCGCAGCCATTTCGATTTCGGTCTGCGCCTTCGTCAGTTTTTGCTTCCGCGTGACGTCGGGGAACATCAGGTGCTGGTTGGTATATTCATGATTGACGGACAGTAATCCGCGACTGCCGTTTTCCGACCCGAAGGGCAACGGTGTGAAACCGATATAGTCGCAATTGTATCCGAACTGTTTTGACTGGGCCGAAGCTGTCTGGTTCATCGGATCGAATACCGGCGCACCGGCCTCGACCGGGTCGCCCCAGCGCAGCAGAACATTGGCGTTATAGCCCGGTGCAACATGGTGGGTCGCATCATAGACATGCGGCGTTTCGGTGAAGGTAAGCGATGATTTTACGCCCGCGGCCAGGGCACGCCGGCTGATCATGCTGTGGCTCACAAGGCCGAATGCCGCGGCGGCGCCGAGGCCGGCTAGAACGCCGCGGCGCGTCACCCGTTCTTCAGCGATTTGGGCGAATGGCGTATTGCCGCTTTCATTTGACGGCAGGTCATCGTCGTCTTGAATGACGCCCAGTTCTTCGAGAATGTCCGGGTATTCAGGACTCCCGGGGGGGGCGGTGAGCAAGATGTCGCGGGTGATACGTCTGTCAGCCATCGTCCGTCCTATGTGTCAAAAATATCGATGCCCGCTTTTGTCATGATCATTCGAACGGACGTATGACGAATATCTTTCATTTCAATGACTGGGTCGAAATCAGATATTGCCGAACAGACCTCTTTGGCGATGCCAGCTCTCGATGCCGGTATCGGGGTATTCGTCGAATTTTGCATCATGTTCCGCAGCATCGACAGAGACCCAGGATGCCTTGCTTCCAAGCATCAGGTGAGTTGTTTCCGGGGCTTCGGGGAGTGGCGTGTCCATGGCGGACGCGAAGGGATAAATGAAGTCCGGCCAGTCAGATCCATGAACCCAAAGTGCCGTGCCGCAATTTTTGCAGAAAAAGCGCTTTGCCGGACTCAGTCCGTCGTCTTCGTAAGATGCCCGGTCATTACTGGCTGATCGGTAGACGGAAAGACTATCTTCACCGGTGACCTTTAGGCTGTCTGCGCGTCCCATAATGTTAATGGCGTAACCGCCCCCGCCGGCAGTTTTGCGGCAGATCGAGCAATAGCAGCGATTGTAAGGGTAGGGTGTGTCGGATTCGACAGAGAAATGAACCGCGCCGCAATGGCAGGAGCCTTCCAATTTCATGATGCTCTCCAGTAAGGTTGGCGAAGATGATACCAGACGTTCACGGCAGGTTGCGGATTCAATTCCGCAAGTCCGGGGTCCGGTTGAATGGAAGAGAAAGTGATTGTGAAAAGCCCAGTAGTGAGACGGTCAGGTCCAATGAGTATTGTTGACGAAACCTTCGCGAAGCGTGCCCCTTTGGTCATTTTTGTCGCGGTGGCGGCCGCCCTGATGATCGTTTCGTCAGCGCGGGCGGCACAGTTTCGCCAACTGCCGGAATTACCGGTCATCCCGCCGTCAATAACCTTCTCCGGTGAGCGTGATTTTCTGCAGGCCGATCTTGATCGGCTGAAGGTGCGGATTACAGCAGTTGAGGGCAAGCGAGCGACCCACCACCGCGACTGCGGACAAAGGCTGATGTCCAATGTGACAAGAAAACGCCAATGCTCTTTCCTTGCCCAGGAAATTCATCGGGATTCCTCACGTCTGCGCACGGCGATCAGTTCGCTGCGCAGCCGGTTTGGCGAGATCGAGAGAAATGCCCTTCAGCGCCGCCAGTCCGGTGCCTCCGGTGTCTCCGGTGCAGGGCGTGCCGTGCGTGAACCGGTGCGTGATAGAAGACCAAAACTTATGGCCGATGCGCTGGCCGCGGGCGACGGGTCATGGAAAGATTTACTGGCTCACGTTAAATCGATGATGGACAGAGGGGCAGGCGATCCTGCCGTTCGGGATGTTTCCGCATATCTGACGGGCCTGTATTCGGGGCAGATGGCTGCCGATGTACTGAATGACGCGTATTACAAGCACGGCGTCCGCCGGGCTCTTGCGGGAGACCACTGGTCCGCAACGCTTGCTTTCGCGCGGGCGGCGCGGGACAGACCTGATGACCTCCGTGTTTTCGAGTCCTTTGCCGATGCCGCCGGCCGTCAGCATGCCGGGCCTGCTTGTATTCAGTCAGGGCGCTGTGTATCCGGCAATGTCGCGCAGTGGGCAAAGCAGTTCGGCAACAAGCATGAGCAGGCGTTGAAAAAGATAATCGCAGCAGAGCGGAAACGGAAACTGAGCCTGAATGTTGCGGGTACTTTTCGCGTCCTCAGGGCTGCTGCGGTATATGCAGCAAAGAAAGAAGCAGGGGAGGTGGCGTATCCGCCTGCCGGTGATCCGGGGGATGAACTGGCCCCACAAGCGCTTGCGGCGGCGCGTAGCGGTGACTGGGCAGAGGCGGTCCGATTGTATGTCCGGCTGTGGGAAAAAACCGAGCCGGGCCGCGCAGGCGTTTTTCTCGCCAGATATGCTCAGGCGTCTGGCGCCGCGACGGCTAAAGCACTGCTTGACGGGAACGCTTACCCGCCGACGTCGTCAAAGAGCGATCGGGAATACCTTGATGTGCTCAGGCGGGCCTACGCACAGGGGGATGATAACAGTCCGTTTGCCGGCTCGTTGAGCCAGGCTCAGATTATTCGTCTTCAAAGATGAGGCCGAAGATGTCTATTGTGAACAAATGACGCTGATTGAACCCGATGGCATCTGGTGTGATGTCCGAACACCTGCATTTCCGCCCGATCGTCCGGCGCTGTTTCTGGACCGGGACGGCACGTTGATTGACCTTGTCGATTATCTTTCGTCGCCAGCGGATGTGCGGCTGATCGATGATGCTGTGGACGCTGTAAGGTCCGCGAATGCGGCGGGTACCGCGGTCGTTATCGTGACAAACCAGTCGGGAATCGGCCGCGGATATTACGACTGGAACGCGTTCGAAGCCGTCCAGAAAAAGCTATATGAATTGCTGGAGGCGGCGAATGCCAGGGTCGACGCCGCCTATGCCTGCCCCCATCCGCCGCCGGATTCAGGCGGACCCGCAAATTCTTTGTACCGGAAACCGGCACCCGGCATGTTAATGCGTGCAGGTAAGGACCTGTCACTGGATCTTGCGCGGAGCCGGATTGCCGGCGACACAGCCGCTGACCTTGCCGCGGGAAAAGCGGCTGGGCTTCAGTCCGGCCTGCTCGTCGAAACCGGCTATGGCGATCGTGACCTCGCCGGGGCCGAGGCCCTGGCGGATCAGGATTTCAAGGTCGTCTGGGCGGCATGGAGTTGAGCTGAGATCTTGCCTGTCCCGTGCTTGCAAACCATGGTCGTTCAAGTGTCTACTGCTGCGAATTGCGACCGTTTGCGCTGAAGTGGATTGCCGCTACCGGATAAGTTATTCGCGGGTCGAAACCGTGGATGAGATCAGCCGGATCGAGCACCCGGTTGTGCGGACTGTTCTGGAGCAGGAGGATTATACTTCTCCCACAGATTTCAGCATCCAGGCTGATTTACCCGCCAGTGCGGGGCTTGGTAGTTCGTCGGCCTTTACGGTCGGCTTCCAACACCTGGTTTGCGATCTCAAAGGTACAACGGTATCAGCGGGCGCTCTCGCTGAGCGCGCTATTCACATTGAACAATCTTTGCTGGGTGAGCGCGTTGGCGTGCAGGACCAGATGCATGCGGCACATGGCGGGTTTAACCGTTTTGACTTCTCCGAAGACGTGAACCGGATTACCCCAATGGGGCTTTCTGTCGACGACCTGAACGAATTTTCGGGCTGGATGGTACTCGTTTACACGGGGCGCAAGCGCCACGCGAGCGAAGTGCTGGATGAACAGATGGATAACACGGTCGGCGGCGCGGTTGATGCCGAACTTGCCGATATGAAGGCCCTTGTCGACGAGGCCGAGCAGGTTATTAAAAACGCAGGTACGGCGGCTGATATCGCGCCGGGACTGGCGCCGCTTCTGGCCGATTCATGGGGGCTGAAAAGGCGCCTGTCTGCGCGAATTAGCGATCCCGAGATAGATAATCTTTATGATTCCGGAATTGAAGCAGGTGCTCTGGCGGGGAAACTTTGCGGGGCTGGTGGTGGAGGATTTCTCCTTATGATTGTACCGCCTGATCGCCGGGCAGGCTTTTTGGAGGCCATGGGGCGTCGCCGTTGCGTTGATTTCGGTATTGATTCACACGGTTCGACAATCTTTCGGGCGGGGGCTGCTGCCTGATTTTTGCTCGGTGGCCCATCATTCGGCAGAATGTGCCAGGCCTGTCGCTTGTCCTTCTACACAATCAAGATATATTAGGTATTCAGATACCGTATTTTGCCGGTTTTCCGCCCCTTCAAGAGCGTCGGCAGGGTGTTGGGCAGATATCCGCGACCCGGATAACGGTAAAAATATGGGAAAGAAGAGCGATGGAGCTTGTATAGATATTTTTCAATATGTTTTTATTTGTATCTATCGAGCGAGCCGGAGGTAGAAGCGGAATTTTTAACGTTTTAAGGGCGGGTGTGTTAGATGTAATACAAATATAAATAAAATATTTTTTGTTTTCAGTTGTAAAAATTGGCGTTAATCAATTTTTAGTGGCGATTAAGTCTTATTTCTGTCGATACGAAGACTTAAATAATTTGGTCGTTTTTGCGTATAAGTGGCTTGTTGAGATTGATTCTTAATAGTATTAGGTGTCTGTCTTGGTGGTGCCGGTTCTTCGGCGTTGTCATGTCAGGCAGAAGTGATGCGTTCGAAGTGGTGTGTCATGAGTGATATGCGGGTTTTATGATGCGTGATCCCCTTTTGGGAGCAAAAGATTTTGTGGCGGAGGATGTCCGATGGCGACTGTTAGTTTTAGGATTACCGATGAGCTCAAGCGTGAACTTGACGAGTTGTCGGCGGAAAAGGGCTACCATTTGAGTAAGCTTTTTCGCAGGGCCATAGAGGATCTGCGGGACACCATGCGTCATGGCCCTGACGGCGGGGCTTTCGATCTGTCATTGAAGGACAGGCTGCTCCTGTCGAACCAGTATCGCATTCTTGAATTACTGGATAAGGAGGGCGCGACAGAGCATGCCGAGCATCGCACCGTCCTGACGGGCGCTCAGGAAATGCACTACGTTACCCTGCTTGAAGATTTCAGCAATGCCCTGAACCTCGGCATTGCGCGCGAAGTAATGGATATCCTTGGGATGTTTTCGCGGCTGAGACTGTCTTACGAGAATCTCGGCGGGCAGACATCAATCCCGGCAGAGGGTATCGATTTTTCCGGTTTCCATCCTGAGTTCGAGGCGGAAATGCTGAGCTATGCACAATTCTATATGGAGAAACTGGGGCGCCATCGCTGGCTGAAAAGTGCCGATGGCAAGGGGATAGAGAGTAGCGTGCCCATGCTGGACGTTTATCGTCGGATGCTCAGTGCCTGGCAACGTATCGGTGTTTCAAAAGTTCTGTCGGAATCCGAGGTCTCGGAAATCGTCAATGCGCGCAATGGTATTCCGGGTCTGGGGGTGACAGTTTCCGGCGGGGTTTCTGGTCAGGCACCTGGCGCAGGCGATATCTGACGCGCAAGCCCGTAACGCGGAAATAGGTCTCGGCCCGCTGTTATGCGTCTAGCGGCAGGAGGCTTGGCCGGTGCTATCGGTTTTTGAGCTCAGGTAGGACCGGCGCGAGTATCGAGATAATATTGTCGCCGCGGATATCCGCCTTCGCGCAATAAATTTTCGCCCCGTTCGCGATTGCCATTCGGTGAAGCTCAGGCGAAGAATCGCCCGATATGGCAACAATAGGTGTATTTGGCGATTTTTTGTAAGCGGTTGTTATGGCCTCTGCGCCCCATGGGGGCAGGAACAGGTCGTGAAAAATCACAGCGTAATCATTCTTGTCCATAAGTGCGCCGGCTTCTTCCACGCTGGCGGCGTGCTCCGTCGATACTTCGTCTCCCAGTGCTTCCTGCAGGCATATCTCGATGAGGTGAAAATCTGCAGTGTTGTCTTCAACGACCAGTACTCTAAGCGTCATAAAAGCGGGCTTTCTTCTGAAGATACGAGATGGCTAGCTGGCAGTAGCCCTTTGTCTCCGATGTGAATTGCCAGTCCGTTCATCTGGAGGCGCTTGGGAAGAGAGGGTAGGGTCGAGTACTGGCGGGATTTTTCTGCCAGCCACCATGCCGCGCTCTTGGCGGGCGGAAATGCACATCAGGTAATTCCCGTGCCATGGTTAATTTGTATTACAAAACTATTATGTCTGCAAAAAAAAGATCGGATTGTTGGGGGTGTGCAACCCGTGATAGTTGGCGCTCTGTGGGCTGATAAATTACCATCAAAATTTTGGCACCCGGAATATGAGTGGAGGATAAATTATATGAGCGACAACAAGGGCGTCGGCGAAACCCCGAAGCAGTTGACTGAAATTGGCGCGCTGCCAATTCCTGACCCCGATATGCTTGACGATGACATCAAGAAATACATGGCGATCTGCGAAGACAAGCTTGGCCATATTCCCAATGTGGTGAAGGTGTTTTCGCTTCGTCCGGCAAAGCTGCGCACGTTTATTGCAAAGTACAATGAAATGATGCTGTCGGATGACAGCGACGTGAGCCGGCTCGAGCGCGAGATGATTGCGGTCGTCGTGTCCTGTGTGAACCGGTGCGTTTATTGTATCACGTCTCATAGTCAGGCAGTCCGTGAGTTCTCGGGTGATCCGGTGCTCGGGGATATCCTCATGGTGAATTACCGGGAGGCAAATCTGACTCCGCGTCAGCGTGCGATCCTCGATCATGCCTGGAAAATGACGTCTTCTCCCGGTGAAACGGGCGCGGCAGACCGCCAGGCACTAACCGATGCGGGATTGACGCCCGAGGAGATATTCGACGTCAACGATGTCATTGCGTATTTCAATTATACGAACCGCATGACCCATGGCCTTGGAATGCAGCCGAATGAATATTATTTCGGGCGAAATCGACTGCCGGACCCTGAAGCAGGGTAGCTATTTGGCAATTCGGCACGCGTGTTCTCGGTGAGATCGGGTGTCCCGGGTTGAGGGGGCGGTGGCCGAAGGTTGTAAAAATAATAATTAGTACCCTATCTGTGTTGGGGCGAATATGCGCTCCCGCGAAGTTGTTGATGCGCGGGTTTCGTGTAATTATTTCAGTATGTCTAGGTTTGGGGTGTGTGGTATTATCGTAGTGCGGGATGGGTAAATTGTAATACAAATAATAAAAATATTTATTGACATGTTTTGTTTCAATACTACTGAGTATAACGTAAAGTATTGTTATTATGAATATAGTAATACATCGATTTTGATCGAAATATCAAGGCGTTATGAGGCGCGGACTATTTCACTTCCTGTAAATTAACGAAAATTTAAATCGAATCCCGGTAACACGGCGGCGAATTATTTTTTTCACCGCGAAACATTGTTCAGGGAGACGATTGATGCCGACAGCGCATATAATCTCGAAAATAGCCGCAGGAGCCATAATGGCACTGGCAGGCGGAGCGACCCTCACGGCATCAATCGCCCAGGCTGGCGAAATTAAATCACGTGAAGAATGGAAGAAGGAATACGCCCGCCCGGCGGAAATCCCGTTTCCGGAAGATAATCCCTATACCGCCGCTAAGGCCGACCTTGGTCGCACCCTGTTTTTTGACCCGCGGCTGTCAGGCAGTAATTACATTTCCTGTGGTACCTGCCACAATCCCAGCTTCGCCTGGGGTGATGGCCTGCCGACGGGTATCGGCCATGGCATGACGGTGCTCGGTCGCCGGACGCCGACGATCCTTAACCTCGCCTGGTCTGAACAGTTGATGTGGGACGGCCGTTTCGAGACGCTGGAGCAGCAGGCCCTCGGCCCGATGTCGGCGCCGGTCGAAATGAACCAGCAGATGGAGGCGATCGTCACCGAACTGCAGTCGATCCCCGAATACAGAACCCTGTTCAAAGTGAATTTCGGCGACGAAGGCATTACGGTCCCGAATATTGCAAAGGCGATTGCGACTTTCGAACGGACGGTTGTTAGTGGTATTGCGCCTTTTGACCGCTGGGTTGCTGGCGACGAGACGGCTATTTCCGCGAACGCCAAACGCGGGTTCGACCTGTTTAACAACAAAGCAAATTGTGTGGCCTGTCATTCCGGTTGGAACTTTACGGATGACAGTTTCCACGATATTGGCCTTGCCAGCGAGGATATCGGCCGCGGCGAACAGCTGCCTGATGTTGCTGTCATGAAGCATGCTTTCAAGGTACCGACGTTGCGCAATGCGGTTGAGCGCGCTCCGTATATGCATGACGGCTCTGCCAAGAACCTGTTTTCGGTTGTTGCGCACTACAATAACGGCTTTGTAAAGCGCCCGAGCCTGTCGGCGGAAGTCTATGAGCTGAACCTGACGGATGCGGAACAGGCTGATCTTGTTGCCTTTATGAAAACGCTGAGCAGTAACGACGAGCAGGTCGCGTTTCCCAGGTTGCCTCCATTTGACCAGACCCTGGCAGGCAGTGTTTCAGGTGTGAATACAGCCGCTGGGAAACCTGATGGCACGAACGCTGCTAAAGCAGCTACGACATCCTGTGGTGGGTTCTTCCAGCACGTTCTCCCCTGCAATAAATAGATTTTGAGAGGAAGATTTCAGTTATGAAACTCAATATTATTACGTTTGCCGCGACCGCTCTCCTGATTGCGTCTGGGACCGTTGCGAGTGCCGCTGAAGTTGTCGTGACCCAGAAGGCCAAGAAGTTTGACCAGAAGAAGGTGACTATCAACAAGGGCGACAGCATTAAATTCGTGAATGCGGATTCGATTACCCACAACATTCATTCGCGTGGGGCGGGGAAGTTCGACCTCGGAGCCCAAAAACCCAATACAGCCATGACGCATGTATTTGCGGCGGATGGCACGTTTAAAATCAGATGCGCAATTCACCCGAAGATGAAGTTGAAGGTTACCGTTAAGTAAAACAAGTGGGCCCGGTAACACAGGCCCACTTTAAATACCTTCCATAACTTTCAAGAGATCAAAAAATGATTAAAGCGCTTGTTGGCTGTGCCGCTGCGTTGCTCGCCTTTTCGGGAACAACGCGCGCGGAAGGACCTAAAACCCACATTGTAGAGGTCGTTAGCGACTATGACAATTTGCGGATGGCGTTCCGTCCCAAACGAATAGTGATTCAACCCGGTGATACCGTTACCTGGGTGAACCTGGAGGCAGAAGAGCATAACGTCGTCAGCTATCCGGATGGATATCCCAAAGCGGCGAAATCGGTTATCAGCCCGTATATGAACAAGAAGGCCGAAAAATGGTCATATAAGTTTAACGTCAAGGGAACATACGAATATCACTGCATTCCCCACCTGCCGATGGGTATGCATGGCAGGGTCGTGGTGGGCCGCCCGTCCGAGACAGGTGAATTCCACGAACCCAACGCGACGCAGATGAAAAATTATTCTGCAATGCTGCGTGAGTACTTCGATGAAGAAGACTTCAAATACAAGCCAAGAGGGCAGAGGCAGGCTAATGGTACTTCGGCTCATACAGCGAAATAGCAGCAGTTTTCTGAAAGGCCTAGCGGCCAGCCTCCACCCGTCTCGCCTTTTCGTCATAACCATTCCGAAGAAGCTGTTTTTCGGCTTCGGTATTCTGATCATGCTCGCGGTTCTGCAGGGTGGTCTAGCGGTCAACACTGCGCGTGACCTCGGGCAGATGACCAAACAGATCTATGACGAAGCCTTCATGTCGGTGAATTTTGTTCGCTCGGCAAACTCCAACTTCCTTGTGGCAGAGATTTTGCTGAGGGAAATGTTGGTGCCCGGGGCCGCTGTTAATTCTGAAGAGGCAATCGAGGCATTGGAGGAAGCAGGCGAGTTGACCGCCGACGACCTTGAGGTTGCCAAGGAACGCTCGACCCGCAAACGTTCGACAGATCTTATTGGGCGGATCGAGGAATTGAACGAGGTCTGGATTGCCGCTGCGTCAGAAGGCTTGGAAAGCCTTGGGGAATCCAAGAGCAGCCCGGCCGCAATTGAAGAACTGAGAGAAAAACTCGGGGTTCATGAAGCGGTTATACGTGAAGCGTTCGAAACCCTGGTCGAATTCGCTGCGGAGGACGGTTACACCCTCAGCGCGTCGGCGGCGAAGGATGTGGAACATGAGGTTTACCTGAGCTTTGTCACGACGGGTGGTGTTGTCGTCCTCGGACTGCTGATCGCCACCGTGCTCGGGCTTGTGATCACGCGTCCGCTACACGGTATTCGAAGCCGGATGACCGAATTGGCGGATGGCAATCAGGAAGTCGAAATCCCCGGAACAGCCCGGCGCGATGAAATCGGTGACATGGCGCGCGCGGTCAATGTCTTCAAGACCAATATGGTCGAGAACGAAAGGCTTCAGAACGAGAACGCCGAGGCCGAAGCCAAGAACCGGCTGCAGGAACGGAAACGCGACGAAGACAGGCGCCAGGCCAAGGAAGAGGCCGAGGCGCAGCGGGTCAAAGCCGACGAAGAGGCCGAACAACGCCGCAAACAGGAACTCCAGCAACTGGCCGATACGTTCGAGAAGGGCGTTGGCGCCGTGATCGGGAAAGTCGCGACCGCGTCTGCGCAGATGCAGACTTCAGCGGAAGCCATGACGGCGAGCGCAGAGCGCGCTTCCGAGCGGGCGAGGGCTGTGGCTACCGCATCTGAAGAAGCGACCAGTAGCGTCCGTATCGTATCGACCGCAACAGTGGAAATGTCGGCGTCGGTCGACAAGATTGCCGGACAGGTCGAAGAAAGTTCACGTATTGCCAAAGCAGCCGTGGATGAGGCCGTTTCGGCAAATGAAAAGGTTCAAAGCCTGGAAGCTGCCGCCGGAAAAATCGGCGAAGTGATCGATCTGATCAACGACATCGCAAGCCAGACGAATTTGCTGGCGCTGAACGCGACCATCGAAGCGGCGCGTGCTGGCGAGGCCGGCAAGGGCTTTGCCGTCGTTGCGACAGAGGTGAAATCTCTGGCCGACCAGACGGCACGTGCGACGGTTGAAATCGGCGCTCAGATTTCGCAGATACAGAGCGCAACCGCAGAGGCGGTATCGGCGATCGATGGTATTGGTTCGACGATTACCAAGGTCAACGACATCGCAGCCTCAATCTCGGAGGCAGTTGAAGAGCAAGGTGGTGCAACCCGCGAAATTTCCGGCAACGTGGAACATGCGACAGCCGGGACCGAGACAGTATCGAGCAATATTGTCGAAGTATCAGAAGCTGCCGCCGAAACAGGCGAGGCTGCTGGCCATGTACTGGGCGCGTCTCATGAATTGTCTACGCAGGCGAAAGTTCTCCGCACAGCTGTGGATGAGTTCCTCGACAAGGTGCGTGCCGCCTGAAGGCGCGTCGACGTGCCGGCAATTTTCGCTCACGGATAATGGCGGGGGAAATTGTCACGGCCACGCAGCGTAGGTGTCGTCAATTCTGACTGCGGCGGTTATATGATGATCGTGCGGGAACTTATCCGGGGAATGCCCGTTTTGTTTCACAGCCGCGTCTGATTGCGCTACACCCGCGCCATGACGATTGTTTCCATAAAATTCGCACTCGATGCCCGGTTGGGGATGATGCGTGGCGTCGACCGCTTGGCCGGCGCTGTCTCCGTCACGCTGGGACCACGTGGCCGCACTGTCGCCATCGAGGCTGAAGACGGACTGGGGGCGCCGCGCATTACCAAGGACGGTGTGACGGTTGCCGACGCGGTGGAAGAGGCGGGGCGTTTCGAACAACTGGGTCTGCGTCTGGTGCGCCGCGCAGCGCAGCGCGTGGCAGAAGACATCGGGGACGGCACGACGACCACGATCGTCCTCGCGCGTGCGATTGCCGCCGAGGGCATGAAGGCCGTTGCCGCCGGGATCGATCCCATGCAGTTGAGATTGGCGATTGAGCGCGGCAGCGCCGCGGTCGTCGGTGAGTTGCGACGTCAGTCCCGGCCGGTGCGCGGCAGGGCGGATTTCCAGCGTATCGCGACGATATCCGCAAATGGTGAATCTTCACTGGGCGAGATAATCGGCGAGGCATTCGATACCGTCGGTGCAGACGGCGTCGTTTCAGTCGAAGGCGGGCAGGGCTTCGAGACAACATGGGAACGTCTCAACGGTCTGCAATGGGCGGGTGGCTATGTGTCTCCCTATTTCATGACGGATGCGGTTTCTGCAGAATGCGTTTACGAAAAACCGCTGATCCTGCTGACCGAGCACACGCTGGAAAACCATACGCCTTTGCTGCGCCCGCTGGAGGCCGCCGTCCGGGCGAACCGGCCCTTGCTGATTGTCGCAGAAGGCGTCAAAGGCGAAGCGTTGCAGACCCTGGTGACCAACAAGATACGAAACAAGCTGCGCGTCGTGGCCGGAAAGGGGCCGCTATTCGGCGATCGTCGCCGGGCCATGCTCGAGGATATCGCCGCTGTGACCGGCGCGATGCTGGTGTCGGACCGGCGGGGGGATGACCTGAAGGAGATCGACCCTTCGGTACTGGGTTCCGCCGACCGGATAAAGCTTACCAAGGATACGACGACGATTATTGGCGGTACCGGGACGGCGGGCGCGATCGACGAGCGAGTCATTGGAATCCGCGCGGAACAGGGGCTGGCCGGCAATACGCCGTTCCAGGAGAAAAATCTGCGCGAGCGGCTCGCGAAACTCACGGGCGGTGTTGCCGTGGTGCGCGTCGGCGGGGTAAGCGAAGCCGAAATCTCCGAGCGTCTGGATCGGGCCGATGATGCCGTGAATGCCGTCCGGGCCGCCGGGGCGGCGGGGATTCTGGCGGGTGGCGGGGCGGCCTATATTCATGCAGCGAAGATACTGCCCGAGGGGAAAACACCGGAAGATCGCGCGGCCAATCGGATCCTCCGCGCTGCGCTCTCGTCGCCGGTGATCCGGATATCGTCCAACGCCGGACAGGATGGCCGAATGGTTGCGGCGAAACTCGCCGGGGAACGCTCTCCGGTTTCGGGCTATGATGCCCAGGCGGATGTATTCTGTGACCTAATGGCCGCAGGCATTGTCGATGCGGCCCAGGTGGCGGTGTCCGCACTTGAGGCTGCGACCTCGGTTGCGGCGCTTTTGCTGACGACCGAAGCGGTGGTGGCCAAACCCGCTGCGCCACCGCGACCGACCCGGGCCGACGATATACCCTTTGGGCCTGAAGCCAAGGATATGACGGCGGAAGAGGCCGGCGGTTTCGGCCTCGTCTAGACACCTCTGCCAATACTGCTTTAGGTTGACTCCCGGTTATCCACCGGCGTACCCTCAAAGCTGATCGTGCAAACGATTGCACACATAAGTGCAACGGGCACTGGATATGGGAGAAACGACCGTGAACGCAGTGGCTGCGCCTGCACTGGCGGATGCAAAAGCACGGATCGAGATAGAGGGCGTCGGCAAAAGCTACGGCGACCTCAAGGTCTTTCAAGACATCAATCTGACTTTCGGAGAACGCGAAATCGTTACCGTGGTCGGGCCGTCCGGCTGCGGCAAGACGACATTGCTGCGGTGTATCTGCGGCCTGCTGCCGATTAACGAGGGCGCGGTTCGTATCGATGGCGTGAATGTGACCGAACCGCTGCCGGGCGTTGCCATGGTCTTCCAGCATTTCGGACTGTTTCCTTGGAAGACCGTCCAGCAGAATGTCGGGTACGGATTGCAGATGGCGGGTGTTGAAAAGGCCGTTATTGCCGAAAAGGTACCCCATTACATCAACCTGGTCGGATTGACCGGTTTCGAGACCGCTTATCCGCATCAGCTTTCCGGCGGTATGCAGCAGCGCTGCGGGCTTGCCCGGGCGCTTGCGACCGAGCCATCGGTGTTGCTGATGGATGAGCCGTTCGCGGCGATCGATGCCCAGACACGGGAAATCCTTCAATTGGAACTGCTGCGTATCTGGGAATCCAGGCCGACAACAATGGTTTTCGTGACCCATTCTATCGAGGAAGCCGTGTTGATGGGCGACCGCGTGGTCGTGCTCAAAGGCCGGCCGAGCTCGGTCTTCGAAGTGATTGACGTCGGGCTGCCGCATCCGCGCAATCGCGATACACTCGCCAGTGCGCGCTTCGCCGAGGTCCGCGAACATGTCTGGTCGAATCTGATGGATGAAGCGCGCCAGGCTGAATTCGAAATCAAGTAGCGTAACGAACGACAATAAGACGCGTAAACGCAACCTTCGATTGGGAGAAGATAAATGAAAAAATTCGCCACTATTCTGACCGGGGCGGTATTCGCCACTGGTCTGGCTGCCGCCACACCGGCGCTTGCAGCAGACAAGTTTTCTGTCGCAACACCAGGTATTCCGCCGGTGTTCGCAGGGACTATTTTGTATGTTGCGCGTGATGCGGGGATCTTCAAAAAATATGATCTCGACGTCACGATCAAGGCAATGAATTCGGGTGCCGCCGCTGCCAAGGCGGTCGATTCCGGTTCGGTCGACGCGTCATTGTCGCCCAGCCAGTTCGTTGTCCGCATGGTTTCCAACGCCGGGGCGCCGCTCAAGGCAATCTGGGGCATGGAACATCCCGACTGGCTGATTGCCTCTATGGATGCGTCCAAAGTGAGCTGCGATTCCATCAAGGGCCAGGGCGTTGGCGTGGATTCCAAGCGCGGTGCGCGGTGGATCCAGCTCAACACGTACCTTGCGCGCAAGTGCAAGATGCGGATCGAGAAAGACGTCCCCACGGTGCCCATGTCGTCGAATGTCGGTACAGCCATGGCGTCCGGGCAGCTCAATTTCGGCGTTCTGCATATCGATGATGTGCCGGTGATCGAACGTATGAGCGGCAAGAAGGTTCATACCGTTGCCCGCCTCGAAGACGTGGTTCCGGGGGTGCATTATCTGATGATGATTGCGCGTGCGAACAAGATTGCGGCGAACCGTGATGCGTATGTTCGCTTCGTTGCCGCACTGCGTGATGCCAGCAAGATGATCCACGACAAGGCCAATACCGACAAGATCGCCAAGCTGGCGGGCGCGACCAAGCGCACCGGCGCCGATGCGATCTATGCCGTGAATGCCTATCGCGAGATGGAATTCTGGCCGAATGGTACGCTGGGTCTTGGCAAGGACCGGATCATGAAGGCTGTCGCCAACCAGGTTGGCGTTGGCAAGCGCACAAAGGGCCGCGGTGGCATCAATCCCAAGAAGACTCCGGTCAGCTACGAGCAGATGACCGACCTGACCCTGTGGGAAGACGCCAAGAAGGTGATGAAGTAAGGCAGGGCAAAACTGTCCGACCTGAACTCTAACAACGCCCCCGCCGTAATGGCGGGGGCGATTTTGAGATAAACGTCTTCATGTTCTCTTCCGACACCCGTATCGCCCGGATCGCCCAGGTCTGCCTCAGCCTTTTTATCGGACTGACAATTTGGGAAATCGCGGGCTGGCAGTTCAATGCCGCTCATATGGCACCTGTATTGGGATCGGATTTCTTCGCCACCAGGTGGATAGCCGAGCTGTTCGCCGGGGGCGTGAAGATGGAAGAACATCCGGGCACGATTCCCCGGCTGATCGAATTTATCCAGGAGGGTGAATTCTTTATCGCTCTCGGCCAGTCGCTGGCGCTTTTCGGTACCGGGTTCGGCATCGCGATGGTGATCGGGCTGCCGCTCGGTATTTTGATGGCACGGCTTCGCCTGATGCGCATCGGGCTCGAAAGCTACATTCTCGGTCTCTATGCGACGCCGATGGCGGCGCTCATTCCCTTCATTCTGGCGATCTTCGGCTTCCAGTTCTGGCCCAAGGTCATTGTCGTCGTTCTCTTCTCTGTATTTCCGATCCTCTACAATACGCTTGAAGGCGCACGCTCCCTGAAGCCGGAGATGTTGGAGGTCGCGAAAGCGTTCCGTTCGTCGGAGCGCCGGATCTGGATCGATATTCTTATTCCCTACACGCTGCCATTCGCCCTGACGGGCATCCGACAGGCAATCGGGCGCGCGCTGGTCGGCATGGTTGCGGCGGAGATCTTCCTGAACAACACCGGGCTTGGCGGATGGCTGGTCGATTCATCGCGCAGTTTCGATATGGCAGGGGTGCTGGGCGCGATTATCGTCACAACGCTGATCGGTGTTTTCCTGATGAGCCTGGTGCGTCGGCTTGAAAAACGCTTTGCCGGCTGGCGGGGAGCGGCATCATGAGCAGTGTATCCGGTACAACCGCCGCGGATGGGCGGTCTCTCTGGACACGCCTTACCGGATCGACCTTCCTGATCAAGCTGACCTTCGGCATCGCCATTCTTGCGTTGTGGGAAATCGGTGTCCGGAATTTCGCGGCGCCGTTTGTCGCCCGACCGTCAAAAATTGCCGAAGTATTCCCGACGGTGATCGTCGATCCCGCATACTGGGAGGCAACCTGGTCGACGCTTGGTGCGGTGATCATCGGTCTGGCGATCGCCATGGTCTTCGGGACGTTGATCGGCCTGCTGATGGGGCGGGTGAAAGTCGCCGACCGAATGCTCGATTTTTACGTCAACGGTTTTTACGCAATGCCGATGATTGCGGCCCTGCCGCTGCTGACCGTCTGGTTCGGGTATTCCGAAGAGGCCCGGCTCGCGACCGTGGTTTTCGCTGCATTGTTCTCCGTCATTATCAACGTGTCGGATGGGGCGCGATCCGTCCCGCGTGAATATCTCGAGGTGGCGACGGCTTATCGTGCCCACAGGCGTTCGGTCTGGTTCGATATCACGCTGATGTCGGCCGTGCCTTATCTTATTGCCGGTATCCGCCTGGCGGCCGGCCGCGCGCTCGTCGGCGCAGTGCTTGCAGAGATATTCGCATCCATCGAAGGGCAGGGGATGTACATTCTCGCCAATGCCCGCGGATTGTTGCAGAACGAAGCCGTGGTCGGCGTATTGATGCTCGCGGGTTTCGGCCTCGGCTTTGATGCGCTGATGAACGCGGTTCTGCGGAAATGGTTCCCGTGGTATCGCCGCGACGGTGGCAAGGGTTAGGCATTCGCAGGTCTGTTTCCTTATCCGGTTTCAGCAACAGAGTGACATTTGAGCCACCGGGGAACGATGCCCGGCTTGTATTTTTAAGTGTATATTCGGAAAAATAATTACTTTAGGTTGTATTTCGTTCCGGAGGTGGCGGGACCGTAGTGACCAATGGAGGAATTTGATGCTGACCTTTGTCTCCAGAAAACGGGCTTCGACGGGACTTCTGTTGATGGCGCTGCTTTTGGTGTTTGGCTGTCGCACCGGGCCGAAGATGGCGGTCCCGACAGTCGCGCCGGCACAGACGTTGCGGATATCGACACCTTCGACCGACCAGGCGAGCATCGCGCTCGGTCGCGTAGTTGTTGGCGTCCGGCAGGGCACGACGATTGCGCATTTCCCGCGCAAGACGATCTCTATCGGGCGTCGTTTGTGTAATTACGGCCATCAACAGACCGAGACTCTGGAATGGGGAAGCGGCTCGCGGGAATTCGGGAATTGGGAATCCGAATTCGGTACAATTTTTTTTGATGTTCTGAGCGAGCGCGGTTTCAACGTCGTGGGTGATTCCCGTGACCTGTTCAAACAGGCTGCCGGGGCGCATTCGGCCGAATATCTGATCGGCGGCCGTATCGTCGATATACGTGGAAACCTGTGCGAATGGTTCGATGGCTGGAACGGTCGGGTGCTGGACCTGTATAGCGGTGAGTTCTTCATTACTGTCGAATGGTCCGTGTTTTCGAGTCTCGCTGATCAAACCGTTGCCCGCTTCAGAACCAGCGCTCGATACGAGCAGATTGATGCCAAGAAGGAAGGGATAAATCTTGCGTTCAACGGCGCGTTCGCAACGGCGGCGGGAAATCTTGCAGAGGTAAAAGAATTCCGCGACCTGCTGGCAAAAAATACGTCGGCGGCAGCAGAAGTGTTCGGCACAACGGACAGTGAAGAGCAGGCTTCAGCGCCAATTCTATTGCCGCGTGTCCCTCTCTCTCCCCTCCCGATCAAACGAAATGTGGGCCAGGTATTGTCAGCTGTCGTGACGATCCGTATCGGTGGTGGGCATGGATCAGGGTTTCTCATCGGGAAGTCCGGTTATCTTCTGACAAATCAACATGTTGTCGGTTCGGCTGAAAACGTTCAGGTGGTGTTTGCCAATGGTCTGGAAGTTACCGGAAAGGTTTTGCGACGGGACGCGATGAATGACGTCGCACTTGTGCAAATTCCGATCCGTGCGCGGAGTGTTCTGCCAATCCGCGACAACATGGTCGGTCGACTGGAAGAGGTTTATGCCGTCGGTAGTCCGATGAGCGAAATATTGCAGGCGACCATTACCAAGGGTGTCGTCAGCGCAATCAGGATGGACCCAAGCAGTGGAATCCGCCGCATACAGGCGGATGTTCCGGTTTCGGAAGGGAATAGCGGTGGTCCGCTGCTGGACGCGCGCGGCAATGTTGTCGGGTTGACGGTTTCAAAATATTCAGACGACCGTGCGCAGGCGCTCAATTTCTTCATTCCGATCCAGGATGCGCTCGAAGTTCTCGGCATTGAGCTGCAACAGGGCAGAACGAGTATGCGGAAATAGGGGGCGGCCCTGCACACCAGCCGCTTGTGTCCGGCCCTGATCCCGTTCAAGACAGGGGATGAGTTCTTCCACCCCTGATGCTCCCCGTTTCGCGTTCTGGTCGCGGCTGCCCGGCAATCTGCAGGGCATTCTGCTGCTGAGTATCGGTGCGTTTCTGTTTTCAGTGGTCGATGTTTTTGTGAAATCCCTGGGCGGACGCTTCCATCCGATCGAGATTTCGTTCTTTCGATATGCCTGTGGTTTCGTATTCCTGATCCCGTTTTTTATCCGGCTCGGGCGCCACAACCTTGGGACCCGGCGGTTTCCGCTCCACGTGTTGCGGATGGGGCTCGCGTTTATCGCGCAGCTCGGCATTTTCATCACGGTGATTCACATGCCGCTTGCCGATGCAACGGCCTTCATGTTCTCCAAACCGCTCTTCACGACGGTTGCCGCAGTGTTCATCCTGTCCGAAGTCGTCAGTGGCAGGCGCTGGGCGGCGACAGTGGTGGGGTTCATCGGTGTGCTGGTGCTTGTGCGGCCCGGCAGCGAAGCGATTGATCCGTTTGCGCTGGTGGCGGTCGCATCGGCGATGACCTTCGCGGTCGCAAACGTATTGATCCGCAAGCTATCCTCGACAGAGCCGACAGCCCGTATTCTGTTCTATTACCATATCGGTGGCATTGTTCTGTTCGCGGGCCCCGCCGCCTATGTGTGGGTGATGCCCGTCGGTATCGAATGGGTCCAGCTGATCGCAATTGGCGGGCTGACGACTATCGGCATTTTCTGCTTCATGCGCGCCTTTTCGGTGGGCGAAGCAAACGCTGTCGGCCCGGCGGAAAACCTGCGACTGATCTACGCGGCGATCTTCGGGTTCGTGCTGTTCGCCGAGATCCCGTCGATCTGGAGCGCCGTGGGGGCGACGATTATCGTCGCAAGTACGGTTTATATTGCGCAAGTGGAAGCACGGCGAAAACGATAGCGCCGATTGATCCCCGTAGCTGCCCTCGTTACCTTGGGCGCATACATAAAGATTTTCAATTCAGACAGAGGCCCCTTCATGGCAGAGACAGCTATTTTCGAACCCGGCGGATACCGCTACGTCCGAGGTCCATTCCAGTATTCCGGCGGTGCTGCGGCGCAGCCGGGGTTTGCTATCGAACGTGCCCGGTTCTCACGGCCCGTCGCGCTTGAAGAAGGTTTCAAGCGAATTGAGGCGCATCTCGATTCCATCGGCCGGCCCTACACGTCCTTCTGTGCCTGCGAACTGCGTTCGCCTGCGCCGTTTTCCGAGCAGGGCTTTATCGATTTCAACCGGGTCTATGTCGGCACGCTCGAACGCTGGGGGATTTACAAGGATGAAGAAAACCCGGTCGCGCGGTCGAACGTGTGTCCGGAGATTGATGCGCCTCCCGGACCGAGCTTCCAGGCCTTCAGCTATACCGTGGAAGCGCCTGCGGAGGCGCCTGCCAGCTTTATCATTGCCGGATCAGGGGAAGCACCTGAAGGACACGGCAAGTATGAAGACCGGATCATCCGGCTTGGCGATACATCGCCGGACGCGATGCGTGAAAAGGCTCAGTACGTCCTCGGCGCGATGGAAGAGCGGATGACGGCGCTTGGTGTCGGCTGGGGAGACGCAACTGTCACCCACGCCTATACCGTTCACGATCTGCACCCGTTCCTCGCCGATGAGATCGTCGGGCGCGGTGCTGCCGCCTCCGGGCTGACATGGGTATATGCTCGCCCGCCGGTCGTCGGCCTGGAGTACGAGATGGATCTGCGCGGGGTTCACCGGGAACACGTGCTCCCCGGTTGATCGGCTCATCAAAACACCGGCCGGTAACTAATCCTGATCAATTCCGGTGAGTGTGTTGCGTTGTACCTTTCGCTGACCGGGCGTTTGCGCCTGACAACGTTAGGGAAATGATGATGAGCCTTATGCACAAAGTTCGCTTCTATCATGCGGCGCTGGCCATATTGACTGTGCTTGCTTACCTGTCGGGCGATTTTGGCCTTGTGCATGATTGGCTTGGATATGGAGTTGCCGTGGTTATCGCCCTGAGGCTGCTCTGGGCCGTGTTCAATCCGCGTCAACTTGGCCTCAACCGCTTCTATCCGGACTTCGATGGGCTGCGCGTGGACAATGCCTACCGTCACCCGGCGGTGAGCAAGGCGCTTATTCTCGGGATTGCCGTTACCCTGACAGGCGCCACGGTATCGGGTGTCGCGATGGATGGCGGCCGGGCGATCGGACTTGCCGGTCTCAGTACCGATTTCAGCATTGTTGGATCGGCATATGCTGATGATCCCGACAGGGAAAAACATGGCGAAGACCGGGATGAGCATGGAATCATGGAGGAAATCCACGAGGCCCTGTCGAACCTTGTGATTCTGCTCGTTGTTCTGCACGCGGGCTACCTGTTGCTTTTCAGGCGTCCCCTGGCACGGTTTATGCTCTATCGGGACCGACCGAAAGACTGAACGTCGACCCTTACACTGTTGTTAGACGATACCGTCGGTGGGGAGTAAGATTTGTCCAACCACATCTGGAGGCGGCAATGAAAATCGACGGCGGATGCGTATGCGGCGAAGTCACCTATGAAGCGGAGGTCGATCCGGAAAAGGTCGGGCTGTGTAATTGCACGGATTGCCAGAAATTTTCAGGCTCCGCTTTTCGGATGAGCGTTCCTGCGCCCGATAGTGAATTTCGGCTCCTGACGGGCGAGCTGAAGGTTTATGTCAAAACCGCTGAAAGTGGCGGCAAGCGGGAGCAGGCTTTTTGTCCGGAATGTGGCACGCATTTTTATTCCACGTCGGTGGGCGAGGGACCGAAGCTTTTGCGTCTGCGGACATCGACGGCGAACCAGCGTGACCAACTGGTGCCCAGGTCTCAGGGCTGGATGCGGTCGGCGCAAGCGTGGCTGGCTGATTTACCCGGCCTGCCGGGTGTCGATAAACAGCCGGGCTGAAAGTGTCCGTCCCACCGCAATTTTTTCTGATCGCTTTCGGCTGGGTCGGGGTATTGCTGGCCTGCCTGTTTGCGCCCGAGCGCGCTTTCTCGCAGACGGGGGTAGCGGGTGCCAAGGCGGCGCAATCTGCAGGCCGGGTTTTGCGTGTGGGGCCAAACCGGAAGCTGAAGCTGCCCTCCGATGCGGCAGCGATCGCGCGCCGCGGCGATACCGTCAAGATAGATGCCGGGATTTATCGCGATTGTGCCATCTGGCAGACCCCGAATATAACGCTCTCAGGTGACGCAAAAGCGGAAACCCGTATTCAGGATGTGTCCTGCGGCGGCAAGGCGTTGTGGGTTTTCTATGACGGGCCGGCGACCGTCCGGAATATACGGTTTTCGGGTGCCCGGGTTGCCCGCCGCAACGGAGCTGGTATCCGCTGGGAGGGCAGGGGCCGGCTGGCCGTCCTGGATTCCCGTTTCGACGGTAACCAGATGGGTATTCTGACCCATAATAAGCGCATATCCTCACTCTACATACTGCGAAGCCGGTTTGACGGTAACGGTAATTGTGAGAAGTTTTGCGGGCATGCCGTCTATGCCGGGGCAATTTCATCGCTGACGGTACAGGCATCCGACTTCCGCAATCATCGCTTCGGCCACCATATAAAATCCCGCGCGCTGGTCTCAAACATCGTCGGTAATTCTATTTCAGACGCTTTATCGGGGACGTCCAGCTACGCGATCAACCTGCCCAATAGCGGTACCGCGATGATCCGGGGGAACGCGATCCAGAAAGGCAGATTAAGCGACAATATTCATTGCGCTATCTGTATCGGCGAAGAAATTGCGCCGCCAGGGGAGGCGGGAACACCGAAACGGAAGGGCACCAAGGCCAATCCCAGCCGGGGAATCGTGGTCGCGGGGAATTCATTCCGGAACGACAGCGGGGCGGCGGAAACGGTATTCGTCTGGAACCGGGGCCCGCACAAGGTCACCCTCCAGGGAAATGTCCTGACCGGGCCGGGGACGGCGTATTTCGTTGGTCCGAAACCGGAGAAAACACCCCGGCGGCAATGATTGACGGGATGCCGCAGTCGGTCCTAACCTTTACGAGACAAATGGAGGAAGAACATGAACGTTGTTGCCATGCCGTCTGCCAAGGTGCCCTCGATGCGTGATCGCGTGTCGCAGGCAGAGTGGGATATGCGGGTAGAGCTTGCAGCCCTGTACCGGGTAGCAGCCTATATGGGCCTGGAAGACCTGACCGCGAACCATTTCGCCGCCCGTGTTCCTGATGCACCCAACCATTTCCTGATCAAACCGACGGCCCTCCTGTTTTCCGAAGTTACCGCGTCGAACCTGTGCTGCTATGACGAGAACCGCGAGCTCGTCTACGAGACCGAGCATACGTCGAGCCCGGCGGGACCCCGGATCCATGGATCGGTTCTCGACGCGCGCGCGGACGTGAATGCGACGATCCATCTGCATACGACGGCAGGGGCCGCCGTGTCGGCGATGGATTGCGGACTTAAGTTCATTTCCCAGGCATCGATGCGCTTCGCCGGCCAGGTGGCGTACCACCGATACGAGGGCCTTGTGCACAAGGACGAGGAAGGACCACGTCTGATCGCCGATCTTGGCGACAAGCATGTTCTGTTTCTCGAAAATCATGGCACGCTGATCACCGGCCGGTCGGTCGCGGAATGCTTCCTGTTGCATCATTACCTGGAGCGCGCCTGCGAGATACAGATCGCAGCGATGTCGTCCGGCGCTGCATTGAAAGAGCCGCCGATAGACGAATGCCTCAAGATGGCGCAGGGCTGGGCGGAGAACCGCCTGCCACCCGCGGACGAGCTCGTCGGGGATCGGGATTTTCAGGCGATGGTCCGCAAGGTCGACGCGATTGACCCGGGGTTTCGTGACTAGACGTTGACTGCCGGAATTTCCGGTTGGTCAGGCGGCCGGGTCGATACCCTGTTCCCTCAGCATTTTGGCGCGTTCTTCTGCTTGCGCCTGTGTCATGCCCCATGTCGGCGGAATTTTGAGATACTCTTCTTCTTCCGGCGTGTTCTGGCGGCCCATAACCTTGTTGCGGTGCGGAAACCGGCCGAACCGGGCAACGGCATCGTGATGGCCCTGCGCCGCGTTCATCGAGCGTTCGTCGTTGAGGGTTGCGTATAGTTTGACCGAGAGTATCTGGTCTTCGAGCTCTTCGCTGTGTTCAAGCGGCAGGAAGGTAAAGTTCTTGGGCCGGTTGCTGAATTTCAGGTGATAGCCCCGGTCGACGGCGATCCTGGTGATGTCGCGTGCCTTCGGGTCCGTGTGAAAGGCCTTCGGTGTGCCGCGGAAGATATTTCGCGGGAACTGATCGAGCATCAGGATAAGCGTCAGGCAGTTTTCCGGAACATCCACGAAATGATCGAAGTTGCCTGCGGCGGCCTGTTTATGCAGCCCAGTATAGTTGTCGATCAGATGACGATCGAATTCGGGAGTGGATTTGAACCACACTTCGCGGCGGTCGATTTCCGCTGACAAATCGGTGGTGCCGAACCAGAAGGTCAGGATGTCTTTCGCAATGGGATCCATGTGGGGGCTTTCGGAATAGGTCGTGTACACGTCGAATGGCAAGTTGCGTGGCGGGTGTAGCCGGCAGCGGCCTCTCAGGCCTTTCGGTCGCTCTGGGTCCAGTCGTGATCTGCAATATCGAATACGAGACCGTTCGGGTCTTTGTATTTAGTCTCTGCATCGACGCCCGGAATATTATCCGGGAGTTCCATGAAAAACTCTCCGCCAAGTTCGACGGCTTTCTCGCCGGCAGCGGCTTTGTCGTCTACGACGAACCCAATGTGGTGCAGGCCTGCCCAGTCGGGACCGTTCTTGCCGCCCTTGGTGCCTTCCGGGAAATGGAGCAACGTGAGGTTCATGGTGCCGTCAGAGAGCATCACGGCGTTACCGTACTCGCTTTCGACATCGCAGACGCGGTCGAGATCAAAGAGTTTCTCGTAATAGGTCGCCGATTTCTGAAGATCCGGTACCTGCATGGCGATGTGTCGCAGTTTGGCCATGGCCGAAGTTCCCATTTTCCGATGATTGATTCTGGCATTGTGCGGTGATCTGCCTAAGCTGTCCATATGCGTATTATTGACATCCGAGAGAAGACCGTTTCGCTCTCAGATCCCATGTCGAACGCGGTTATCAGCTTTCTGGAGATGACCGCGTCGGCTGTTGCGATCGACATAGATGCAGGGGAAAAAGGCACGGTAACGGGCTATGGGTTTTCGTCTGTCGGTCGATATGGCCAAAGCGGTCTGATCAACGAACGCTTCGCGCCGAGGCTGAAAGCGGTGGGGGATATGACCGGCGCCGATGGCGGTCTTGATCCGGTCCATGGCTGGGCGGCGATGATGGCGAACGAAAAACCGGGCGGCGATGGTGACCGTGCGGGAGCCGTGGGCGTTCTGGATATGGCGCTGTGGGATGCAGCCTCAAAGATTGAAGGCATCCCGCTCTGGCAGCTGTTATCTGAACGGTATAACGGGGACAACGCTCACGAGCGTGTTCCGGTCTATGCGTCGGGCGGACACTATTACCCGGATCGAGACCTGACTGCCCTCGTGGAGGAGATCAGGGGAATCCTCGACCAGGGGTTCGAGACCGTGAAAATAAAATGCGGTCAGTATGGCCTCGAAGATGATTGCGCGCGTATTGAGGCGATCCTGCCGCTGCTCGGCAATGACGGTTCCCGTCTGGCGGTCGACGTAAATTGCATGTGCTCAACATCCGGGGAAACCCAGGCGATGGCGGATGCATATGCTCCTTACGACCTGGCGTGGATCGAAGAACCGGGACACCCCCACGATTTCGAGCTTCTGACGGCCCTGACCGGGTATTACGACGGCGCGATTGCCACGGGTGAGAACCTGTTTTCGATGTCGGAAACCTACAACCTGATGCGATATGGCGGTCTCCGTGCAGACCGTGACCTGATACAGATTGATCCTGCGCTTTCATATGGTGTGGTGGAATACGCGAATATTGTCCGACTTGCCGAGGCCGGTGACTGGCCGAGATCGCAGATGGTTCCTCATGCAGGGCATCTTCTCGCATTTCACACTGTTGCCGGGTTGCAGCTTGGTGCTCATGAAATGGCGGCGCGGCCCGACTTTATTCTTTCCGGTCTTCAGGGTGGCGTAGAGATATCGGGCGGGAAAGCGACATTACCGGATGTTCCGGGCATTGGATTCGAGACCCATGGGCCACTATGGGCAGTCCTCGCAGACTTATAGCTAAAACAGGGAAACCAACAGATATGCCGACGACAGCAAAAGCGATCCGTATTCACGAAACCGGCGGGCCCGATGTAATGAAATGGGAAGACGTCGAAATTGCCGACCCGGGACGCGGCGAGGTGTTACTCAGGCATACGGTTGCAGGGCTCAATTTCATCGACATAAACCATCGCGCAGGGACCTACCCGCTCGCCAAACTGCCGGCGGTCATCGGGATGGAGGCGGCCGGCGTGGTCGATGCAGTGGGGGACGGCGTGTCCGATTTCAAGCCGGGTGACAGGGTATCGCATTGCATGTCGGTCGGCGCATATGCGGAAAAGATGATCATTGCGGCGGACCGCCTTATCCGCCTGTCGGATCATACTCCGGATGAAATTGCTGCTGCGGCAACCCTTCAGGGACTGACGGCACACTATCTGCTCCATGAGTCGTGGGAGCTGAAGGCCGGGCAGACGGTTCTTGTCCAGGCGGCTGCCGGGGGCGTCGGTCTGTTGTTGTGTCAGTGGGCAAAGCACAAGGGTGCGACGGTTCTCGGAACTGTCGGCAACGAGGAGAAGGCAGCCTACGCTGCTGCACATGGATGCGATCACCCGATTGTTTATACACAGCAGGACTTTTCCGACAGCGTTCGCGATATCACGGGCGGCAAGGGCGTCGACGTTGTATATGACGCCATTGGTAAGGATACCTTTGAAAAGGGTCTCGGCTGTCTTGCCGAGCGTGGGCGAATGGTGAGCTACGGGGTGGCATCGGGGCCTATTGGGCCTGTCGATCTTCGGGTGCTGCGTCCTTTGTCGGGCTCGGTTGCCTGTGGCGGTCTGGGGAATTTCATCAAGGACCCGGTTGAGCGGGCGCGCAATGCCGATGAATTGTTCGGTCTTATCGCCGAAGGTATTCTGAAAGTTGAAATAAATCAGCGCTATGCGCTTGAAGATGCGGCGACTGCGCATGCCGATTTGGCGGGAAGGCGCACGACCGGGTCGTCTATTTTAACTATTTAGCCTCAATATTTTGTCGAAAAATAACTTTATAACAAAGGGTTAGTCTGTTCACGAAAAATTGTGTCGAAATGTATCAATCTCTTATTAACTTATCGTTCATGAACGGAAAAGTAGTGTTCCCCGAGAGGTAGGACGTAAGAGTAATGGACGATACGAGAGACAAGGTCGACCGTGGACCCAGTCGTCACGGCCTCCATTTGCCAACTTTGGCTGACCCGATGGTGTTGCTGGATGAACTGGAACGCAGGCTCGACCACTGTGAAACAGTCGTGTCGGGCCATCTGGAACAGATTCAGCGCCGGTTGGATGCGCTGGAAGGAGATGTCCGTTCGATTCGTGCTGATATCGGTGGCGGCCGCGTAGCGGTCGAGCAGGATCTGGTCAGCCTTGCCGAACGTGTCTCGCGCCTGGAAAGGGCATCGGACTGACGGTGTTCGAGCGTTCTCAGGACATTGTAATCTAGATCATGATCACGCGCGGGCGGTTTCCAGCGCGACCCGGATGGCCTGAGCCAGTTCCGCGCGTTCATAAGGCTTGTTTATGAGTGCGCCAAGTTCGAACGGCGTGCCATGGTCGAATTCAGATGCCGCATAACCCGATGCGAACAATATGCGTAATCCCGGTAAGTTCTGCCGTGCTTTTTTCGCCAGTTCCGGGCCAGTATCACCACTGCCCAGCATCACATCGGTAAACAGCAGTTCTATGTCGTCTTCCCGTTCGAGTATCTCCAGTGCCTCCTCGGCAGAGCTCGCGATCAAGGTCGTGTAGTTCAGGGACTCGAACATGCCGATGGCCATTTCCCGGACATCGGTATCGTCTTCGACAATCAGGATGCGCTCGCCGGCACCCTCGGGCGCCCGCTCGGGTTTAATGATTTGGTGGACAGCCTGTTCTTCATCCGATCGGGGAAAAAGGAGCGTGATAGCTGTTCCACGACCCGGGGCGCTTTCCACTGTGGCGGTACCGCCGGATTGGCGGGCAAAGCCATATACCATGCTCAAGCCCAGTCCACTGCCCTTGCCCATACCTTTTGTGGTGTAAAACGGATCGAATGCTTTTTCGAGGGTTTCGGCATCCATTCCTGTTCCGGAATCGCTCACCCGGAGCATAACGTAGTCGCCATGAGCTATATCCTGATCCGGGGCAGGGCGGTCGATGTCGAAGGTTTTGTTTTCGGTTGTGATTGTCAGGTTGCCGCCGTCGGGCATTGCGTCCCGCGCGTTAATAGCGAGGTTCAGGACGGCGGTTTCCAGCCCGTTCGGGTCGATATTGGCGGGCCACAATCCCTCTGCGAACCGGGTGCGTAGGTCAATGTTGTCGCCAAGTGTTCTGATGAAGAGCCCCGCCATTTCGCTGACGACCTTGTTCATATCGCAGGCGCTGGGGGCGAGGGGTTGGCGGCGGGCAAAGGCGAGTAATCGCTGGTTCAGTGTCGCGCCTCTTCGCGTGGCGCCATGCGCCGCGTTGATAAGGCTTGTCAGACGTTCATTATCGGGTGCCCGTTCCCGGAGAAGTTCGAGGTTGCCCTGGACGATCGCGAGAAGATTGTTGAAGTCATGGGCGATGCCGCCGGTCAGCTGACCGATGGCATCCATCTTCTGAACCTGGCGCAGCTGTTCTTCAGCTGAACGACGTTCCGTGATGTCAGTAACCGCGCCGACATAGCCTGTGCGGGCATCTCCGGCATCGAAAGGACTGGCTTGTACGAGTACCCACCTGATCTCGCCTGTATCGTCGCCCATCCTTAGTTCCATCTCCAGGCTTTCGGCCGCGGCGTATGCCTGTTCCCAGGCGACAACCAATTCGTGACGGTCATCGCGATGAATGCCGGCCATCCATTTGTGGCCATAGGCCTCCTGGGGGCGCATGTGCAGCATGCCCGAGAGAGCCTCGTTTACGTATTCCACTCGACCGTTTTCATCCGTAAGGAACACCCCGACCGGGGACAGGGTGGTGAGCGTGCGAAACCGGTCGTCGCTTTTCTTGCGGGCAAGTTCGGCGCGTACCCGGCCGGTGACGTCCGTTATCGCCCCGATAAAACGCAGAGTATTACCGGATGGGTCCCTTTGAGAAACTGCCTGCGCGATTGCCCATGTGATCGTCCCATCGTCGCGCAGGAAACGGAATTCCGTTCGGAACGGTCTTTCCGCACGTACTCCTGCATACCAGTCTTCGAAGACACGATCTTTGTCTTCGGGGTGTATCGCCTTGGCCCAGCCCTGACCAAGGGCCTGCGCAGAGGTGAGGCCTGACATCTTTTCATAGGCTTCGTTAATATACTCGCAGTGCCCTTCGGCACCCGTGACAAAAATTCCGACGGGTGAAGTGCTCGTAAGAAGCCGGAAGCGTTCTTCACTATCCCGGATTCGCGCTTCGGCTTCACGGCGTCTGGTGACGTCAATCATTGTCCCCTGGATCGCCGTCTGGTTTTCCCAATTAACGACCCTGACGGTCATATGGACAATAATTCTCGTCCCGTCTTTGCGTTGTCCGGTGAACTCGTAGTCGTCTTCTACGTCGAGTCCGGATAGCCGCGCGGTGCGGTTATCCCGCCATATCTCCCGAGATTCCGGCGCGACGAGTGTAAGTATGGATGGAAGGGTCAGGAGTTCTTCTTCTGATCCATAGCCGAACATGTCAATGAGAGCCGCGTTTACAAAGACGGGTTCAAAATCGACATGGAGCAGAACACCCTGACGGGACCCTTCAACGAGATTCCTGAAACGCTCCTCGCTATCTTCAAGCGCTTTTTCCGCCTCGATCCGGTCGGAGATATCGATCTGAATGCCGAGAGTTACCGGAGAGCCTTCCCATTGGACTGGAACGCCCCTGCTCAGCACGGTAAGGCTACTGCCATCAAATCTTTTTCGCTTGAGTTGCGAGGTCGGCAAACTCCGTCGGTGAACCGTTAGCGCTCGCACACGTTCTTTAAAACCTTCCATATCATCCGGATCGACCATATCGATGAGCGGGCGCCCGACGACGTCGTCCGGATGATTTGCGCCGAACAGTTCGGCGAACGCCTGGTTCACAAATATGAAACGGGTTCCGTCATCTATCGACAGTGCCATCGGCGCATTCTCGATCAGTTCACGGTACTGTCTCTCTGCCTGTACGCGATCTGTGATATCTATCAGCGAGGCGAGAATCGCGCGATTTCCATCCCACATAATTGGAACGCCGCGCGTAATTACCGAAATTTCCGATCCGTCCATGCGTAATCGTCGCTGTTCGGTAAGCGGTGTCACTTTCCCTTTTTCTATGATCTCGGCAAGCCGCAAGATGAACGCGTCGCGTTCGTCGGGGTGGACATAGTCCAGAACCCGTCGGCCGATCATCTCTGCCGAAGAATTTGCGCAATACATTTCGACCGCGGCGGCATTGACGTAGGATATAAAACGCGCGTCGTGGACGACCATAGGCATCGGCGAGTGTTCAATAAGTGTTCGGTATCGCTGCTCGGCTTCTACCTGGTCGGTTATGTCTGCGGTGGTTCCGCGATAGCCGCGAAATGATCCGTTTTCAGGGTCGTAATAGGGGACACCACTGGTGCTGCGATGAAAGATTCTTCCGTCGGGTCCCATTCTGCTGAACCGGAAATTACGAAACGGCTTATGGGCTATGAGGTCATCGAGATGATCGCGCCATTCTTTGTCATGTTCTATGTCAATACCGAGAAAATCCCATCGCGTGCGGCCGATAAAATCCTGGGGACCAACATCGTCGCTGATCTCCGATCCGCCGCTGGCATCGGTAAATCGGAAATCTGCATCTGTTTCCCAAAGCCAATCGGAACTGGCCTCGGCGAAATTCCGAAATCTTTCCTGACTTTCGGAAAGGGCTTTTTGGGCGATTGCCTGTTCAGTGACATCTGTCTGGCGAATGATTGAACCACCGTTGGAAAGGCGCTCTTCGCGGATTTCGATATGCCGGTCTCCGACGATGATGTTCGTGAATGCGCCCTCCGGTTGAAGGTGATATTTCAGCCTGGCCTGAATCCATTCTTCAGGATTCTCAGAGGCAGCTGGGAAGTTACCGTTCTCCGCCGCGGTTCGGACCATCTCTTCGTAACTGATACCGGGCACGAAGATATCCTGCATAAGCGGGTCTATATCGAGGCTGTAGCGGTTTGCGAATATCAGGCAATCATCTGGTCCGAACAGAACGATGCCCTGATCTGATGCCTCGATCGCATCGATCAGCCGCTGCTCGGTTTCGCGGGCTTCGCGTTCCTGATTTACGCTGGCAGTAATGTCCGAGGAGCTGCCGCGGTAGCCGGTGAAGTTTCCGTCTTCGTCGAATACCGGAACCCCGCTTATCCGCCGGTGAACGCTTTTGCCGTTTTCGAGCGTGGCCGCGAATTCAAAATCCCTGAACGGGCGGTGATTGTCGAGCGCATCAAGAAGCGGTGCCCATTCGGGGCTGTCTTTGGGGGAGACACCCGGAAATTCCCATCGTGTACGGCCGACCATCATGCTGGTACTGAAATACCGGTTTCCAAGAAAGTCGGGGTCACTCATCCAGGTCAGCCGATGTTCGATATCCGTTTCCCACAGCGTATCCGATGCCGCTGAGGCGAAATCACTCAGACGTTGTTCGAGAAGAAGGGCGTCATGTTCAGCTGTTTTGAAATCGGTAATATCAAAGACGACGCCGTCCTGTACGATGACGCCGTCGGGCAAGAGGGTGGGGGCTGCGCACAGGGTTCGAAGCCAGACGATTTCGCCCTGGTCGGTAATGCCCCGGAATTCGGTTGTGAATGCGCTGCCGGTCCGGGCGTTGTCGACGATTGATCGTATGAGGTTTTCGCGGTCTTCCGGATGCGCGATCTCGCCGCTCTGCCACGCCGAAAGTTTTTCTTCATCGGTGCGATCACCGAGCCAGTGAGCGGCAGATGCGCTGAAATACGAATACTCGATACGGTCGTCTGGATGGAGAAGACGCTGAAACACCAGTCCCGGAAGGTTCGAGACGAGGTGCTCGAGTTTCCGTTCTGTCTCAATTCGCGCAGTGATGTCTGTCGTGGTTCCGCGATACCCGACGAATGCGCCATTTTCGTCGAACCGCGGAATCGCGCTGGACGTGCGGTGGAAGACCTTGCCATCGGGGTACTGACCGGAAAATTCGAAGTTCCGGATCACGCGATGCGCCTTCAGGTCTTCGACATGCTTAGTCCAATCGCCGGATCTGAAGGCAGGGTCGTCGAAATATTGGCCGCGGATAGTACCGATGATGCTATCCGAGGTCTGGAAGTGCCCGAAATCATGGCCGGGGTTGGCAAAAAACGTGTAGCGCAGGTCGGCATCGGTTTCCCAGAATGCATCTGAAGCTGCTTCGGCAAAATCGCGAAATCGCTGTTCGTTTTCTTCAAGCCAGCCGGTTGCCGCTTCACGTTCCGATGCGCGACGGGCGAAAATGTCGGCCATTTCATTGATACGGCGCTGGATCAATGAAATTTCATCGCGACCGTCAGCGCCCTCGATGCGAATACCGAACTCGCCGGAACTGATCGCCTCGAGCGCGGATTGTGTGTGACCTATCCTTCGGGTCAGGGCGCGGCTGACGATGTAGGCCAGAAGGGTTCCGACCAGCATGATCGTAAGCGCCGCAATACCCAGGGAGTCCAGGTATCGCGAGCGTCCCGAGAATACAGTGGCTTCGGGGATGCGGGCACCTACAAGAATTTTCGACCCGGGCAGGAACACGAAATGTGACAGAAATCTCTCATGTTCAACAACGATCCAGCCTTCTCCGCCGCGTTGATCGACCAGGCGGGTGATGGTGCTTTTGTCGAAAGGTATCAATCGGTCGTTTGCCGGCGGGAACAATTGTTCGCCGGAAAGACTGTAAGCAAAATGGGAATCGCCGGTTCCGCGCATTTGATCGCGCAGTGTTTCCGACAGAACTTTATCAGAGAGTAGGGCCCGGCCCGGTTTTGTTTCGAGGGTGCGTGCGACGGAGCCTATCTCGGCACGCAAAACGTGCAGGCTGTTCTGATACAGAACGTCATCAATCGTTGTAACGCCAATGCCGGCGAATACCGCAACCATAACGGTCAGGCCGGCAATGGAGACCAACAGAAACTTGCTCAGAAGCCGCATGTTGCGGACGCCTCTCGGGTTCGATCCCGGCAATGGTCTCTCTGCCGTTGCAGACCTTTGCCGGACAGGAAGAACTCAGTCTTCAACACTACGCAAACAGAGCACGGATTTCACGGTGTTTCTAGCAATCTTCAGGTTTGTTGACGAACGGTGGCAACCTAGAAATTACCCGGGTCGTAAACGTTGTTCCCGTCAGGGCCTGCGCTGCCTGGCGGCTCCTGCCGGGCGTCGAAATTGAGTTCTACCAAGACGCCATTCGGGTCGTGGAGGAATAGCTGCCATAGATGGAACGAAGAGATATCCATCTGACGCCAGGGAAGCTTCTTTTCGTCGAACAATGCCCGCATCTCGTCAAAGCCCCGCGCCGAGAGTGCGACATGGTCGATCGCTGCAGATCCGCGATCGTGGCCCCCCTCCTTGTTCAGGGCTGTTTCACCGCCATAGAGGTGAATCATCGTTTCGCCGAATTGGAGCCACGCGCCGGGAAAACCAAAATCGGGTCGGTCGACGGAATGAGATCCGATAACGTTGTTCCAGAATTCGACCGTTGCATCGACGTCGTCGGTCTTGATGGCGAGGTGGTGAAGATCTATTGCCGGCATCTTGCTTCCTTATTCTGCTTTCTTGCCCATGAAATCGCGCCAGGCGGCGTATTGGGCACGAAGTGGTAACTCGCTGGTGCCGACTTCCCCTATCTCGCCGCCATCGTCATGCGTTTTATCGTGGCCGAGCCCGCGGGAAAGATCCACCCAGTCGGTATCGGCTTCGCCGAGGGCGTTCTGGATATTGTTGAACATGGCGATGTCGTCGGTCGTGATCTGCGACGCAGGTGAATTCAGGGCGTTCAGGAACCGGATACTGCGCTGGTACATATCCTCGGGTGCTCCCTTCAGCCGGAAACATGCGGAATGAACAATCGTGCAATCCACGTCGACGGGCTGGAGTACCCGCATCTGCTGGTGCTTGGGGTTCAGGATCAGGTTTGGATAGATAAGGTGGTTGAATGTATCCCACCCCATAATGTCTTCGGCACGGTTTTCGCCGTAATTTTCGATCATTGCCGACCGATAGGCGGAAACCACAGGGTCATCGCTCGTCGTTTGCGTGATCGAGCCTTCCTTGTAGAAGCCACCCATATAGGAATGTCCGCCCGGAAAGCCATGGATCTCGACCTGGTCCATCGCAGACAGCGGCAGGCCGTTACCCTTGAACATCTGGAGCGCATGATCTTCGGCACCGTCTTCGAGCTCGTCAGCGACAGCCTGTGCGCTGTCGACCGAGGAAGCATGGACGATCGAGGCATGCATCAGGTCGTTTGCGTTTTCCATATGGAGCTTCCAGTTCCCCATATAGCGCTGGCGGAATCCTCCTCCTGCGATTTCGATTTCTCCGCCGGGGGCACGGTCTACGGTATTGTCTATCGCGCGCGTCATCGGGCCGAGGTATTCGGTAAGTGGAGGGCCGTCAGATGTGTCGCTGGCGAAAACAAACCCCCGATAGCTCTCGACCCGTGCAACACGGGCGAGTGCCAGGTCCGGGTCTTTCGGATCAATCTTGCCGTTATATCCCTTGCCGTGAGGGATGCCGATCAACGTGCCATCGGTGGCGAATGCCCAGCCGTGATAGGGGCAGATGAAGCGTTTTTTTGACCCCTGCCGTGCGGCACAGACTTTCATGCCGCGATGGGTGCAGCGATTGGCAAAGGCATAAATTTCGCCGTCACTGTGGCGGGAAACGATCACCGGCCGGTCGCCGATATGCGCCGTTACGAAGTCGCCCGGTTCAGTGAGCTGGCTTTCATGCGCGATGTAGACCCACGCGCGTCTGAATATCCGCTCCATTTCGGCGGCGAAAACGTCTGGATCGGTATAGACGCGGCGATGCACCCGACCATTGGGGGCGAGATCTGTATAGGTATCGGTCATTCCCGAATAAAAGCATCCCTGCGCGCAGCCGTAAACGGGGATTGCGCATGTCCGCATTGCTTCGTCGAGAAACAGGACACGACAAGCGCCGTCAGGCGGGAACGAAAGCTTCGATTGGTGCGGCGACATTCTTTAGCTCGTGCATCCCGACGGTCCGCATCTCCGCGGTCGAAATGGTGGCGAATTCCGACGAGCAGATGATTTTCTCACCCAGGCTACCGGCCAGGGATTCCAGACGGGCACACAGGTTAACGGCCGGGCCGATTACGGTGAAGTCCAGCCGGTCGTGTGCGCCCACATTGCCGTACATGGCGTCCCCTACATGGAGGGCAATACTGCAGCTCAGCGGGGATTTGTCTTCGCGATCGCGTCGTCTGTTGAGAATACGCATATTCGCGACTGCCAGCTCCGCGGCACTCAACGCCCGTTCGCATATTTCGGCAATATCGGCTTCTTCCTCGATCCGGAAAATTCCGAGGACGGCATCACCGATAAATTTTAGGACCTCTCCGCCGCTGGCATGGATAGGTCCGGTAACAGCCTCGAAATAGTCGTTGAGGGTCGCAATCAGGTGGTTCAGCGGGATGCTGTCAGATAGCGACGTGAAACCCCGCAGGTCGCACATCCATAGCACGGAGCGGATGGTGTTGCCTTCGCCGCGTTTGATGTCTCCCGCATAAACACGACGCCCGGCCTCGCGACCGAGATAAAGATTGAGCACGCTCTTGGTCATCTCTGCCCGCGACTGGAGTTCGGCAACCATGCCGATGATCGGTCTCAGCGCGAGGAGTCGCTGGATTTCGTCATCCGTGAATCCGTTATCGCGGTCGGTGGTCCAGGATGAGCGGTATATATTGCCATCGCTGCGCGGCAGGCTGATTGCGATATAATCCGTCGATCCGGCGTCACGCTGCGCTTCCAGCATCGGGTAGGTAATTGCCGCGTCAGGCCCGGCAAGTCGCTGCCGCACAAAAGGTGTGCCTTCGTTGAGCGGACGGAAAGGGCCATCTAGGTATTGAGCGGTTGTCTCGATGCCATGGTGGATTTCTGTCTCGGAGACATATTTGGAACCGCGTTCCCAGGTATATGTCTTGGCCATCAGTTCGGGATGAAGGACACCGGTCCCAAGCACGGCACGATGGAGCTGCATACCTTCCGCGTTGAGCCGGGCGATAAGTTCTTCGAGGACATGCCGGCAGGAGGGCAGAGATGGTGCGTCGGTCAGGAGCCAGTCGAAAACAGGATCAGGGTTCATTCGTCCGAAATAGAGCGTCGCGTAACGCTGATCAATGGAATTTGCGGCGTGAAAGAATTATCCTGCGTAAATGAGAAAGAAACCCGAGTTCAATACTTTCCACGATTTCTGGCCGTATTACCTGTCCGAGCATACAAACCCGACGACGCGTCTGATGCATGTTCTCGGAACGGCGTTGGCGATGGCGTTTGTCGTATTGCTGACCTGGTCGGGCGATTTGCGATTTCTTGCAGCCGCTGCGGTGGCAGGGTATGGCCTTGCTTGGATATCCCATCTGACGATAGAGCGAAATCGACCTGCGATCTTGCATTATCCCGTCTGGTCGTTAATGGGGGATTTCCGGATGTTCTCGTTGGCCTGTACCGGCCGGTTGGATGCCGAAGTGAAACGTCACACCAGAAAGAGCGATATTTGAAGTCCAGTCCGGCCGTCAGCGTTTTGCGAGCCCGCTGGGCGCTGATTCCATCCCGTGTGCGCGCTATCCTGTTTGTTTCCGCAGGCGCATTACTGCTGACGATAATGGCCGTTTTCGTCAAAATTCTCGGCGAGCGCCTGCACCCGGCACAATTGATGTTCAGTCGTGCCATGATCGGGTTCCTGATTTTTGCGCCCTGGCTTCTGCTGCGGGATGGGCGGAACGTTATCCGGACGAACCGGCCGGGTATGCATCTGATGCGCGGGTTCTGGGGCGCATGTGGAAATTACTGCTTCTTTTTCGCGGTGACGCATCTTGTTCTGGCCGATGCGATGGCCTTGCAGTTTTCGCGCCCGCTTTTCATGATCGTTCTCGCTTTTCTGTTTCTGGGCGAGGTCGCCGGAGCGCGCCGGATCGGTGTCACGCTTGCGGGGTTCGCCGGTATCCTGATTATGCTGCGGCCTTTTGGCGGGGGCTTTGATCCGGATGGCATTGTCGCCGTGGCGGGCGCGTTGTTCGGCGGACTCGTTGTTATTTCCATCAAGAAGCTGGCAAGCACCGAGCCGACGCGTCGGATAATTTTTTACTACGCGTTCTATACCGCATTGTTCTCGGCAATACCGGCCGCCTATTTCTGGATCGACCCCACATGGGCAGAAGTGCCCGTTCTCCTGCTGATCGGCGTCCTCGGGATAATCGGTCAGTCCTGTCTGACCCATGGGTTTACCCTGGGCGAGGCGACCGTGACGGTACCGTTCGATTATATGCGGATCGTGTATTCAGGTATTTTCGGACTATTGCTTTTCGCCGAAATTCCGAGCTGGTGGAGTGTTGCGGGTGCGACCCTGATCGTCGGTAGCAATCTTTATCTGATGCGGCGGGGCTAGCTATACCGGCGTCACGACATCACGAGCCCGCCATCGACATACAGTGTCTGGCCCGTCATGAAGCCGCTCCAGGGAGAGGCGAGGAACAGCACCGGCCCCGTAACGTCATCGGGGGTCGCGATCCGGCCAAGCGGCGTCTGTGCCGAAATCATGTCCTTGACGCTTTCCTTCGTGTCCCGGCTGCCTTCGGTCGGATAGACAAGCCCCGGTGCGACGCAGTTTACTCGGATGCCGAGTGGCCCGGTTTCGACGGCAAGATTGCGGCTGAACCCGATCAGCGCGGCCTTTGCCGTTGTGTAATCGTGATAGGGGATGGTTGGTCGGGCGACCAGGTCGGTCGCAATGTTGACGATGGCGCCCTGTGCCCGCCGCCGCATGTCGGGCAGGACGGCTTTGCACAGGCCATGGGTGGATAGAAGCGCTCCATCGATCTGAGTCTGGTAATGCGACCAGTCCAGCTCCCAGAACATCTTGCGGTTTTCCGGGTCAAACACGTAAGGCCGAAAAGCGTTGTTCACCAGAATGTCGATCTTCCCGAAAGTTTCCAGCACGTTATTGACCAGTACCGGAACGGCCTCGCTGTCAGTCACGTCTGCCTGGAAAGCCGATGCATCGCCGCCGGCCTGTCTGCACGCGGCTACCACCGTTTCTGCAGCATCCGAACTCTGCAGGTAGTTCACGGCGACCGAAGCGCCTTCGGCGGCGAATGCCTTTGCAATGGCAGCGCCAATACCGCGGCTGGCGCCGGTGACGAGAACGACTTTGTCGGTGAAATCCATTGCGTTACCTGTTCGGCTTCATGGGTGTGTTCGGGTGTTCAATCTGCGTAGGGCGCCAGAGTATCTGCGGCGGCCTCGGCGGATCGTTCTATTTCCGTGATGCTTACGAGATCGAGCAGATTGAACCGCCCGTCATGATGCCAACCGGCCTCAGGCGCTGTCATGTGCCCGATGGCGCTGATCCGGGTAACCCCTGCGATCCCGAGCGCGGTCGACAACGCATAGAGTTCGGCCGGTGGTGCGGCGATACCGACTGTCTGCAGCAATGCCTTATAGGGTGCTATCCGCGGCACGATATCGGCAAGCGCGTCGACGGCGACAATCTTGATCGTTCTGTTCAGTCCGCTGGGGCTGAGATCTTCCGTGTCATCAACGAAGGCGACGCTCCATGCGCTATCTGCATTTCCGATCAGGCCGCGGTTTTCGCTGGCGAATGATTTGATCTCTTCGCCGTGACGCCAGGTCGCCATGTCGCGTGCTTCGCCGATGGACAGGGCGCGTCGGGGATACTTTTTCTCGAACGTCTCGAGTTCATGGGCAAGGTATTGGGCGAAATCCTGCGGTGATATGCGGCCATTCCGTTCCACGAAGAACACGTGAGGTGAATAACATCCCTGCTGGTCGTAGCGCACAACATCATATGCTGCCTGATGCGCTGTATCCGCCGCCTTCTGCGTATCCAGCGCCGCCCTGGAAATCGCGCCGAAACTGACTTTGTGGCCATAGGCGAGATAACGGGTTGTGACGGGGACGCGGTCCCGGATAGCGCTTAGGGATTCGTTACCGCCATAGGCGAGCACGACGTCGGATTCCTTGAGCAGAGCCTCTTCGCGGGCGGTGTCTCCGCCTTTCCACCAGACGACGGCAAAGCAATCCGCGATTTCGGGAGCCACCTCTGACAGGACCTGTGCGAACCAGCCGGCGAAAAGGGGCTCGGCGCTCGGAACCTTGCCGATATTTCCGGCTTTGACGAGCAGGCCGGATACAAGGCTCCAAACCGGTATGCCGGGCACATTGCCGGCCCAGATGTGGGTCAGGATATCCGGGCCGAAGGCGCGGGCGAAACCTCCTTTCGGCATTGGCTGAAAGTCGTCCAGGATCAACGGGTTGGCGAAATCCTCGACCGTGAATTTCTGTAGTTCGGGCTTGCGGAATGTTTTCAGGTACCCGGTCAGGCCCAATCGGATCATCTCTGCATCGTAGCCAGTGACGATGGGCAGGATCTCTTCGGCTTTTCGCCGGTAAGGATCTTTGCGGTCGAGCAGGCGAGCAACCGCGCGGTCGATTATGTCGATGATCTGCGAGATCGTCAGTGTTTTGAGGTGGTCCCGGCTTGCGACCCGGACCCGTTCGGCCATCGCCTGCATCTGGGCATCGGTCAGTACCGGCACGGCGACTTCCAGCGGAGCATCTGCGCCGCCGAAGCGCAAAATTTGCCAGTCGACCTCGTCATCTGTCAGACCCGGGAGATAGCCGGCGCGCTCTGTCATGTGCGGGTCATCTCCAGTTTATGCCTGTGCGGCTTTCAGGAATTCCTCGACTGCCATCGAGCATCCTTTTGCTTCCGCGCCGTCCGCGCGCCCAAGGAGCCGGAACCCGTCTTCGGTCTCGACGCCGGCATCTTCCGTCAGGATGGTCGACACGATGTTAAAATGGGCGAGGTCACAATGAACAAGGACGCCGGTTTCACCGAATGGAACGTCCTCACCTGTCAGCGGGTTGATCACGCGGCTGCGGATCCAGTGCGGGCCCGATTTAACTGACGGGCAGATGGCGTTTCCCCGGTCATAAAACTGAGTGCTGAGTTCCGTCATGCCGTACATGTTGATGCATTTTTCCCGTGGCACGCCGAAACCTGCAGCCAGTTGGTCGTAAAATTCATCGAGCCCGAGTTCACGCGACTGCCCCTTGAAGCCGCCAGTATCGAACATACGGCTGCCCTCGGGCAGCGCAAAGCTAAGTCCTCTCCGTTTCATCTCGTCCAGCAGGGGGACGAAACTGTAGCTAGCGCCGAGCATCGCATAGGGAGTGCCCGACATCTGTGCCTGGTCGAGGGTTGCGAAGAGACGATCGTAGGCGATCCCGTCATCCTGCATCATGTAGCCGCTATCCGACGTGCCGAAATGGGCGAGGGCGAGTGCCAGATAATGCGCGAGCGAAGAATTTGGCATGATGGTTTCGGTCGGAAACAGAATACCCATGTCGATCCGGTCGCGATCAGGCATGAAGTACTGTTTGAAACCGCGGGTCATCGATGCGTCATAAACCGACAGGGTCGGGTGATAGCTTTTGCCGCGCACGCCGCCGAGGGTTGTCCCGCTTGTCATGAATACCCGGGCCGCGTCTTCCGGTGGACAGCAACTCAGCGTTAGCTCCTTGAAGGCATTGATCGGAACTGCCGGAATGTCGCGCCAGGATCTGGCGGTGCGCGGCGTGCGCCCGCGCTGGACAGAAAACTGACGGAACGGCTTGTTGTTCTCGAATTGGTAGGCGAACAGCTGAAGTGCAACTTCGTTGAAAGCATCTTCGGATGCCCGGGCCTTTGTATCGGGTTGATCGTCGTCTGCGGCAATGAATGCCAACAGCATCTCGATGATGTGGTCCTGTGTCACGCGTCAGATATCCCTATGCAATCTATGGGATCCGGATTACTGGCGCTAAAGCGGGGGTGTTTTGCCTGCGCCGTTATTTCTGCGCGGACTTCCCGTTTCCCTACGCCGGCATAACCCGGATCAGGTTCTAAGGGTCGTCGCGTTGGCACAATCCACGCCTGTCGACATCTCAGCTTCCTAGCGAAGCTCCCCAAGGGTCGTGCGTTGATTATGTCCTTGTCAGAAGTCTGGCACAAGACCCGCAATTCCGTGATATCGGGTCTTGAAGAAACGCACTTATCGGGGGAGAGTGATCGGATGACAGCAATCAGAAAATTCACCCGCAATAAACTGGCCGTCGGATTATTCGGGGCGAACTGTGACGGTGGTCTTGCCTGCTCGACGTTTCCCGAACGTTGGGAGGCAACCTGGGACAACTGCCGGGAGCTTGCAGTGCAGGCGGATGATGCTGGTATCGATTTCATGCTGCCGCTCGGCCGCTGGATCGGTTATGGCGGCGAGACAAACCATAACGGATCGAACTTCGAAACCATTGCCTGGGCGTCGGGGCTGCTGGCCGCAACGAAAAACATCATGGCGTTCGGCACGGTCCACGTCACCGCGCATAGCCCTGCGGTTGCAGCAAAGCAGATGGTAACGGCAGACCATATCGGTGGTGGCCGGTTCGGACTGAATATTGTCTGCGGGTGGTACCAGAAAGAATTCGACATGCTCGGCGTCGACCTTGGTGAGCACGAACGGCGTTACGACCTGGGCCAGGAATGGATTGATCTGGTTACCCGCATCTGGACGGAAAAAGAGCCGTTCGATTTCGACGGAGAGTTTTTCCAGACAAAAGGTACGGTCCTGAATCCGAAGCCGGTCAGCGACCAGCGCCCGATGGTGGTATGCGCCGGCACGTCGGGGCGGGGGCGTGAATTCGCCGTTCAAAACGCCGATATGCTTTTTCATACGTTCTACGATTTCGACAAGTTCCGCGAAGACAGTAAGTCGTTACGCCAGGCGGGCAGGGATGCGGGAAAAGATATCGGACTGTTCACGAATATCGGTGTCGTCTGCCGGCCGACACAGAAAGAAGCGGAAGAATATCATCATTATTACGCCGTCGAGCATGCTGATACCGAGGCGTGCCGGATCATGATGGTCGAACGGGGGATAGATACCGATGCAATATCGGAACAAGACCGCCAGCGGTTCCATTTGCGCGCAGCGACAGCCAATGGCGCAACGCCCGTGGTTGGAGATCCGGACAGCGTGGCGGAGCAACTGGCGCAGCTCTCCGAAGCCGGCTGTGATGCCGTCGCGATGGGATTGCCAAATTACCTGAACGATCTGCCGATCATCGTCGAAGAGGTCTTGCCGCGGCTTGAAGCGAAGGGCCTGCGCAAGCCTGCGCCATAGACATCGACGTTAGACATTGATTTTTCCACGGGACCAGGCTGGCACACGATGCTGCCCGAGAATGGCATCCGAGGAGAGATTGGCGAGTCACTGGTTGACGGCTGGTGTGGCGCGAAGGCGGTCGACGATAAAGTCGACGAACGAACGCACCTTGGCCGAAGCCAGCCGTCCTTCCTGATGGATTATGTGTATTGGCTGGGGCGGCGGCTCGAATTGTTCGAGGATGGGAACAAGCGTGCCGTCGGCCAGCAATGGCGCGATCTGATATGATCTGAGCCGCGAAATGCCCCAACCGCGTGCTACCTGGTCGCGGATTGCATCATTCGTATTGATCTTCATCCGCGCGGTGGGGCGTACCGAGAACGGCTTGCCGTCTTCCTGGAAATTCCAGTTCTGGGAACTACCGACAGGAATCGGCAGTATAAGATTATGCCCCGCCAGTTCGTCTGGGTGTGATGGTGTCCCTGCACGGGCGAGATATTCCGGCGCGGCAAATACCATCATCCGTATGGTGCCGACCCGCGTGGCCATCAGCGAGGAATCCGCGAGTTGCCCGATCCGTATCGCAACATCATGGCCTTCATCGATCATGTTCACGATTCGGTCGACATAGACGGCTTCCGCCGTGACATGCTCATGGTCCTGGAGGAACTCGCCGAGAATCGGAGTCACGAACATTCCGCCAAAAAGTACCGGCGCCGTGATCCGCAATTCTCCGCGAGGGATGATGTGAGCACCGACAGCCGCATCTTCTGCTTCTGCAAGTTCGGCGATGATGCGGGTGGCGTCCTGCAAAAACCGGGTGCCCGCTTCGGTCAATCCGACTGAACGGGTGGTGCGCACGAAAAGGGCGGTTCCCAGGTGTTGCTCCAATCCTGAAACGATCCGGGTCACTGATGGCGGGGACATCGAAAGTGCGCGCGCTGCTGCCGCAAAACCGCCTGTCTCTGCGACTTTGATAAATATTTCCAGCGCTCTCAAACGGTCCATTATTTTTATCCAGCCTATTATTTCACAATATGAAATAATTAATTGTATAAATACATTATTCTAATAACTATTGGAATAAATAGATTGCTGCTTGCGGGTATGAAAACCGCAATAACAATCGAGGGACTGGAACAATGGGACACAAATTCGCGGAAATCGCTTTCACTGATACGGTCAGGCAGTTGCAGGAAGCTGATGGCTCAGGGAAATCGTACGCCCGTATGGAAGCCGGCGCGGATAGCAATAATATCCTGACCGACCGGGAGTCTGCTTTTATCGGGATGCGTGACAGTTTTTACATGGCGACGGTCGGTGAAACGGGGTGGCCCTATGTTCAGCATCGGGGCGGGCCGGCGGGGTTTGTCAGCGTAATAGATTCCAAGACGCTCGGGTTTCCCGATTTCAGCGGAAACCGGCAATTTGTCAGTACGGGCAATTTGCAGGTCGATGATCGTGTATCGCTGTTCTTTATGGATTATCCGAACCGGACCCGACTTAAGATGCTTGGCCGGGTAAATACCAGCGATGACCCTGCAATATTGGAGAGATTTGCGCTCGACGGCTATACCGCGAAGATCGAGCGGACCTTCCTGATTGAAGTGGCGGCGTTTGACTGGAATTGCCCGCAACACATTACCCCCCGGTTTACGGCAGAGGACCTGGAGAGCGTCGTTGCACCGCTGCAGGCGCGTATCGCGGAGCTGGAAGCTGCTCAGTCCCTCTAGGGCATTTGGCCCTCTACCCGCAGGTTTTTGCGCGCTGAATGTACCTTTTTGAGCAGAGGCTACAATTTTCAGAACAAGGTCCTATGTAAATAATTAATATAGGAAGTTGTTCTAAGATTAGTGTGTTGGATGAGTGTTTGAATATGCGTGATGACAATCCGGTGGAGAGCCGGGCAGATAAGTCGATGAAACGCCGGGTTGCGCTTGCGAAACTCGGGCTTACTGCTGTTGCTGTTTACGCTGCACCGTCAGTTGTTCACCTTGACCGGTCAGCCAATGCGCAGGTACGCCCCTCCTGCAACAGCAAATCCAAGGGTAATCCCTGGTGCAATACCGGCAAGGGCAAGAGTAAATCGAACGGTAAATCCTCGAAGCGGGGCAAGAACCGTCGTTAGCGGCCTGGCGGCAGCTATCCCTGTAACTGCGGACGTTTCTCAGACCGTTACCCTATTCGCCGTTGGGAATTTGGCCTGAGCAGGATTCGGTCTTCCCTGCTAGAATGTGGCGGGAAACCGCTTTCCGGGATGAGTATCATGCCTTCCAGACTAACCGCATTCGGCGTCACCTTCGGGATCGCCGCCCTCATGGTCTACGTGCTGGTGACCGGCAGTGACCTGCTGATCCCGCTCGCGATCGCTATCATGATCTGGTACCTGATAAATGCCCTGTCCCGCACGTTCGAAGTGCGGCTGAAGGTGCCGGGCTGGCTTGCGTTGACGCTGTCGATAACCGCCCTTGTTGTCGGGCTGGGGCTTATCGTCGAGATGATCAGCGGAAATATCGCGGCCGTTCGTTCAGCTGCACCGACGTATCAGGCCAACATCGAAAAACTTGTCGCGCAGGCGGTTGAGTTGGGCGGGCTGAAGGAGATGCCGACAATCGGGCATGTGGTCGATCAGATCGATGTTCGGGCGTTAATCGGCGGAGTCGCGTCCGCCACGGCGAAAGTGGCCGGAAACGCCGGGCTGATTCTCATCTACGTGATCTTCCTGCTGGCAGAGCAGCGGACATTCGGGCGTAAGATCGAAGCGCTTTTCCCGGACGGGGACCGGCAGAAAGAAGTACAGGATATTCTGTCGGATATCCGGGACCGGACTCAGAAATACGTTTCGGTGAAAACGTCGCTCAGTCTGCTGACAGCGGTTGTCAGTTACGTCGTACTCGCCATTGTCGGTGTCGATCTTGCGATATTCTGGGCATTCCTGATTTTTCTTCTGGCTTATATTCCGACGATTGGTTCGCTATTGGGCGTTGTCTTTCCGGCTATCCTGGCAATTATCCAGTTCGGCAGTCTTGGTCCCTTCCTCGTCGTTGCCATCGGCCTGGGGGTCGCACAATTCCTGATCGGAAACGTGCTGGAACCCCGGATGATGGGTAAGTCACTCAATCTTTCGTCTCTGGTTGTAATTATTTCGCTCGCTGTCTGGGGCTCTATCTGGGGTGTGACGGGGATGTTCCTGTGTGTGCCGATTACCGTCATCATGATGATTATACTGGCGGAATTTCGACAGACACGCCCGGTCGCCATCCTTTTGAGCGCTGATGGTCGGGTTTAACCGCGGATACCGAAAATGAACTAACACCTTGAGCAGAGAGAGCAGGCAGCTTATTAACGAGGTAATCGACGGTTGCCCGAGCGGGGCAGCCGGGTGATTTCTAAACAGTAATTTTAAGGGGTAGCCCCATGAGTACTTTGCGCAACATCGCTATTTTGACAGTTTCCGGGGCGCTTCTTGCAGCTTGCGCCGGTCCAGACACGAAAATGCTTGCGAGCATGCCGAACAAGGGCACGGCCTTTGATAAGGGCCTGCACGCCGGATATACCGAGCTTGCGAAAATCGAAGCGGCAGAATTTGATATCGCCGATGCCGATTATTTTGCAAGCAAGGCCAAGATGGCCGCCAACGGCCAGAACGTGCTTCCGGATCGTTTGTACGAACGCAATGTGCCCAAGAAATATGTCGGCGAACTTCAGCCCGCATGGCAGAAGCTGACGCTTGCCCGCACCCATGGCGGCAAGGAAAAGGCACCTGCCGCACTGGCGACCGCCCAGACCCAGTTTGATTGCTGGATCCAGGAAGCGGAAGAAGACATCCAGCGTATTGATATCTCGCGTTGCCAGATCGGCTTTAATGCTGCGATGGCCGAAGTGAACGCTGCGATGAAAGCGAAACCGAAGATGGCGGCTGCTCCGGCAGCGAAAGCGCCTGCGAAGGAAAGCCACCTGATCTATTTCGGTTTCAACAGCGCGAAACTGGCACCGTCTTCGATGATCGTAATCGAGGATGCTGCGGCGTCCATCAAGAAAGGCGCAAAAGCGGTCTTCGTGATCGGACATGCAGATCTGTCCGGCAGCGATACCTATAACAAGGCACTTGCTGATCGTCGCGCGAACGCCGTTATCGGTGCGCTGCGTAAGGCGGGCGTCAAAAGCGGAATAAGCAAGGTTGTTGCAGGTGAGCGCGACCCTGCCGTCAAGACCGAAGACGGCATGAAAAAGGGCGTGAACCGCCGCGTTGAGATCGCAATCCTGCGTTAGGTAATGATTTGGCGGGCCGGCGTTTGTCGGCCCGCTAACATCGATAGACGATCAAAAAGCGGCTGATAGTATCAGCCGCTTTTCTGATTCCGGACCTTGGGGAACCCAGGCCGGGGCGTTCGTCGAAGAAGTCGTTCAGGGGTTTTTGGTGGCCATGGTTACAGGCTCACAGAACATGTATCCGCCGCCGTGGACAGTCTGGATAAATTGCGGCTGATTTTTCGCAGGCTCGATTTTCTTGCGCAGTCGCGATACATGGATATCGATCGTGCGGTCGTAGCCCTTCATTTCCCGTCCGCGGACAGCCTGAACCAGTTGGGCGCGCGACATCTGCTGATTTCCGTTTTTGACGAATACTTCCAACAGGGCGAATTCGCTGGTCGTCAGGGAGACGTCGTCGTTGTTTGGAGCCGTCAGCCGGCGGTGAATGAAATCGAGTTTCCATCCGGCGAAAGTCGCGGAGGTGATTGTTTCCTGGACTCGTTCATCATCGCGCATCAGGCGCCGCGAAAGGCTATTGATGCGTGCAGAGAGTTCCCGCAGTTCAAAAGGCTTCTGCAGATAGTCATCTGCGCCGAGTTCGAGCGTCAGAACCCGGTCTGCCATATCGCCTTTACCGCTCAGAATGATGATTCCAACGCTGGAATTAGAGCGGATATACTGTGTTAGCGCGACGCCGTCTTCCTTGGGAAGAACCAGATCGAGAAGAACGAGGTCTACATCGCCTCTTTCCATCTCTTTTCGCATTTCGTCGCCGTCTTCAACCGTGATTGGGGTATGGCCCCGGTCACGCAGGTATTCGGCTATCATTGAAGAAAATGCCGGATCGTCGTCGACGATCAGAATTCTCATACTGTCGGTATTCATTTGACCCCATCACAATCTGCCTACCTAGCAATGACATTTTATGCGGGAGACTCGTTCCTTCGGCAACACACCGATACAAACCGACATATAAAAATTCTTGAGAATTCAAGCCTTTCAGGCAAATCTATCATAGTATCGGGTGGTAGAAATATTGTAATACGGGTAAGTAAATGAGCGACAGAAAACGGCTCCTCGTTGTAGACGATCACGTTGAGATCACCGATCTGATCCGCGAAATTGCGGGTGCAGACGGCTATGATGTTCATACCCTTAACCAGTCCACCCGGTTTTTCGAACAGTTTGAACAGATCAGTCCCGATATCGTCTGTATCGATATACATATGCCCGATGTCGACGGGATTGAAATATTGCGCTGGCTTTCAAATAGCGGTTCGAATGCCCGGGTCCTCATTCTGAGCGGGGGAGACCCTCTCTTTACCAAAGTCGCTGAACGCATCGGTGAGGCGGCGAATCTCGATGTCCGTACTCTGGTAAAACCTTTCAGTCTGAGCGATTTTCGGCTGATGTTGCGTGAACTTCCCGAGACGGCGACCGGCGCGGTCTGACCTCTGCGCGCGACTGTCACGGTTGTGCTGTTAATCGGATTTTAGGGTTAACGCACCGTTAATCATCTGACCTTAACGTTATCGTGTTCCCCGCAGCCTTCAG
>ERZ807291.34-NODE-34-length-173685-cov-23.817226_pt1 | contig 173685 bp, 171 predicted proteins | sample MGYA00521257_ERZ807291 | MGnify/ENA primary metagenome ERZ807291 (study PRJEB31413, sample SAMN03169783) | marine metagenome | biome: Marine; feature: Water; material: Subsurface seawater | place: North Sea | collected 2011-04-28 | depth 1 m m ... | reverse complement strand
TGATAACCTTTGCTTCAAATTGCTGAAGTTGCACGCCGATACTCAATAAAATAGAGTTGAATTAGAATTTTTCGGAGTAATAAAAAGGGAAAAAAATCCTTGGAATCGTTGCTACGAAAGCGAACAAAAAATGCCTTCTTTTCATAAACAGTAACAATAAAAAATCTTCATACAAGTAACCGCTAAATATGCTCATCAATGGAGTTTTTAGGAGTAATAAAAGAGATTTACCGATTGTAAAAAGGTGGATAGAGAATAAGTTACTTCATTTTTATGATTATGAATTGATACTCATAATGGTTGAAACCTCAAAAGCTTTAATTGAAGAATTAAACACTATTCCAATACCATCAATTAGATAAGATAATCGCATTAAGTACAGTATTAATTGTGGGTATAATTGTGGGTATAATGATAATTTCGTAATATTATTCTTTATTTACAACAAATAGTGGCGGAGAGGAAGGGATTCGAACCCTCGGTACCCGTGAAGGCACACTCCCTTAGCAGGGGAGCGCTTTCGACCACTCAGCCACCTCTCCGCCGCCGTTTTTAGTGAAGCGAAGCTCTCTTGTCAAAGCATTTCTAATAAAAAATCAATTAAAGAAAAAAAGAAGGTATGGAAATAAATTCCATGCCATTCATAAGGTCAATATATATAGCAATGAGAATAGTAAAAAATTAAGAACTCAACTCTTTACTTATACTACAAAACTATACTTATTAATGTGTTACTACCCATTCGCGTGCTTTACGTTGCGCTTCAGAAATTTCCATATTTGACATTATGTCTGCCAATTCTGCACGATCAACTTGTGCACTGATCATTCCACGCATTGCTGCGAGATTAAACCATTTGTGTGCTTCGATATTATCTTGCTCAACACCATGACCAATTGAATATAAAATTCCTAAATCATAAAGTGCTTCTGCTTTACCCTTTTCCCCCGCTTCGATGCGATTTTGAATGTAATTTTGGTCTACCATTCCCATTATGCTTGCTCCTATATTAACTATAAAACTTGTTTTTTTAATTTCAGCGCTTTTGGCGCGCCTTATGGTTAACAAAATTGGATTATAACCTTAAATAAATGGTTAACGGTTTGAAATTTATTGTAAACAATTGATATTAAAAGGAAAAAATTATTAACCATTAAAAGTTAATATTCATGGAAAAGGTTAATTTTGCTCAATTAACGGCTTTTTTAAGTGATTCTTAGATAAAATTAGAATCGCTTTTTCTATAATGATAAGAAAGCATAAACCATTTTTTTTGAGCCGTTTAGAAAACATAAAAAATAAGCCGATGAAATATTCATCGGCTTATAAGAAAAATTATTAGATCGTATACCTTAACCGTCCAATTTTGGTTTTAGCAATTGATTAACAACTTGCGGGTTCGCTTTACCGCCTGTTTGCTTCATCACTTGACCAACAAAGAATCCATATAGCTTGTCTTTCCCACCGCGGTATTCTTCAACCTTATCAGCATTAACGGAAAGAATTTCATCAATCATAGCTTCAATTGCACCTGTATCGGAAACTTGTTTAAGCCCCTTCTCGTCTACAATCGTTTCAGGTGACTTCCCACTTTCAAGCATATTTTCAAATACTTCTTTGGCAATGCGTCCTGAAATTGTTCCCTCAACTTGAAGGTTTAAAAGCTCAGCCGCATTCTCAACTGAAACAGGGTTTTCTGAAATGGTTTTACCAAGTTTTTTCAACGCTCCAAATAGATCACTTGTAATCCAGTTTGAAACTAACTTTCCAAGCTCAGACACAGGTTTCCCTGTTTTGTCAACAGTCACAGCAAGCAACGTTTCAAAATAATCAGCATTTTCTTTCTCAGCAACCAACACACTCGCGTTATAAGGTGTAATGTGAAGGTCCGCGATAAAGCGTTCTTTCTTCGCATCTGCTAATTCTGGCATTTCTGCAGCTAACTCATCTACAAATTCTTGACTGAATTCTAATGGTAAAAGATCAGGATCAGGGAAATAACGATAATCATGCGCTTCTTCTTTTGAACGCATCGTTCGAGTGGTTCCTGTCGCCACTTCAAATAGACGTGTTTCCTGATCTACCGTTCCACCATCTTCAATTAAATCTATCTGACGACGAATTTCGCTCTCAACCACCTGCATCACATAACGAATGGAATTTACATTCTTTGTTTCTGTTCGCGTGCCTAATTCTTCGCCGGGACGACGCACGGAAACATTGACATCAGCGCGCATAGAGCCTTGATCCATATTGCCATCACAAGTTCTCGCATAACGAACCAGAGATCGAATTTTCTTAAAATACTCAGCCGCTTCTTCCGGTGTGCTCATATCAGGCTTTGAAACGATCTCCATAAGAGCAACACCAGAACGGTTTAAATCCACATAAGTCATAGTCGGATGTTGATCATGCATGGATTTTCCAGCATCTTGCTCAAGATGAAGTCTTTCAACACCAATAATTTTTGTTGAACCATCGGATAGTTCAATGGCTATTTCGCCTTCACCAACAATTGGGTCTTTAAACTGTGAAATTTGATAACCTTGTGGCAGATCAGCATAAAAATAATTTTTACGGTCAAATATACTGCGCAAATTTATTTCACAACCCATTGCAAGGCCTGTGCGCACCGCTTGTCGAACACATTCCTCGTTTATCACAGGAAGCATCCCCGGTTGCGCTGAGCAAACAAAACTCACCTGTGTATTCGGCTCCGCACCAAAAGTCGTCGCCGAACTAGAAAATAATTTAGCCTCAGATATAACTTGAGCATGGATTTCAAGCCCAATAACAGCTTCCCAATCACCTGTGGCACCTGGATATAGTTTTGTCATAATTACTCTCCCCACCACTTAGTTGGTTTATAATTGAATGATGCCGCACCTTCGAGCACGTCAGCCACATTTAAAAGTTGTTCTTCGCCAAATGCTTGACCGATCAATTGTAATCCTAGCGGCAATCCTTCTGCGCTAAGACCAGCAGGAACAGAAATACCTGGAAGTCCTGCTAATGAAGCCGGCACTGTAAAGACATCATTTAAATACATAGCAAGTGGATCTGACACTTTTTCACCTAGATTAAAAGCCGCACTTGGTGCTGTAGGTGTTAAAATAACATCACATTTTTGATATGCCGTTTTAAAATCATTCGCGATCAATGTACGTATTTTTTGTGCCTTTAAATAATAAGCATCATAATAACCCGCTGATAAAACATAAGTACCAATCAAGATTCGGCGTTTTACTTCATCACCGAAACCAGCAGCACGGGTTTTCTTATACATATCATCTAAACTATCCCCTGTTACTCTTAGGCCGTATTTAACACCGTCATAACGTGCGAGGTTTGATGAACACTCAGCTGGCGCGACAATATAATAAGTCGGTAGTGCATATTTCGTATGCGGTAAGCTAATGTCTACAATCTCAGCACCTGCTGATTTGAGCCACTCTTTACCTTGCTTCCAAAGGTTTTCTATTTCCTCAGGCATACCGTCGACACGATACTCACTTGGAATACCGACTTTAAGTCCACGAATGTCACCATTTAATGCAGCTTCATAATTAGGAACTGCTATATTTGTTGATGTGGAATCTTTCGGATCATATCCCGCCATGCTTTCCATCATAATAGCCGCATCGCGAACCGTCTTTGTTAGTGTTCCCGCCTGATCAAGAGAAGAGGCAAATGCAATCATTCCCCAGCGTGAGCAACGCCCATAGGTAGGCTTAAGCCCCACTAGGCCAGTAAACGATGCAGGCTGGCGAATTGACCCACCGGTATCCGTTCCCGTTGTTGCAATAGCAATATCCGCAGCAACAGCGGCAGAAGAGCCCCCCGATGACCCACCAGGAACCGTATTTTTATCAGATCCTTTCGCACGCCAGGGGTTTTTAACTGGGCCATAATAACTATTTTCATTTGATGACCCCATGGCAAATTCATCCATGTTGGTTTTCCCGAGCATCACAGCACCATCATCCCAAAGGTTTTGCGAAACCGTACTTTCATATTCTGGTTTAAATCCGTCAAGAATATGGCTACATGTTTGGCTATGAACACCCTTTGTACAATATAGATCCTTCATTCCTATCGGAATTCCCGTCATCCCTTTTGCATTTCCAGATTTGATTGTTTCATCAGCAGCTTTTGCCATATCCATGGCTTTGTCACTGGTCACTTCGATGAAACAGTTTAATTCTTTTGCTTCATTAATAGCACTTATATGTGCTTGCGTAATTTCAACGGAGGAAATGTCCCCTTTGTGTAATGCGTCTCTCGCTTCAGATAAAGTAAGTTTTGTTAGATCAGTCATTTCCCGTTCCTATTCAATAACTTTTGGCACAGCAAAAAATCCATGCTCTGATTGCGGGGCGTTTTTAAGAACTTGATCGCGATATCCGCCATCTGTAACTTTATCTTCGCGACGTGGAAGTGATGCATCAACGACACTGGTCATTGCTTCAACGCCATCAGTGTCAACTTCTGAAAGCTGCTCTACCCAATCAAGAATATTATTTAATTCGCCCACTGTACTTTCCAACTCATCTTCGGAAACCTCAATGCGGGCAAGATTTGCGATCTTCGCAACCGTTTCTTTATCAACTGACATATCAATGTGCTCTTTTCATTATTTCAAGCGAATTTAATTGCCGGAAACTAACACCAGAGGCTTCATTTCGCAAGAGTTATAGTAGTTTTCAGATACTAAAATTTTTTGCTTTTTTTAACACTTGACATACAAATATAAAAAGATTAATTAATACTTGAATAATCAAGTATATTTAAAGTAATTGGAAAAAAATGAATACAATAAATAAAAACAGCGAAACCGCAATAACATTGTGGGTAAAAACGGCATCCTTAACACGAAAAATGGACGCATCACTTGCATCAGTCCACGGCATTGGGTTTCTCGAATATATCGTTCTTCATCGTTTAATAAATGCCCCCGGCAATGCTATGCGCAGAATTGATCTCGCTAATGCGATTTGCCGCACAGCGTCAGGAGTGACACGTATGCTTAGCCCGATGGAAAAAATTGGCCTTGTTGAAAAAGCAGATAATCCACGCGATGCTCGTGTAAGTCGAATTAAAATCACCAAAACTGGTGAAGAAATTTATCATGATGCGACAAATTCATTGAACGAAAAGTCTAATCAAGTCATGACACATGTTTCTGAAAAACAGATTGAAGGCATCATTGTATCCCTAGATCATATGAACTTGTGATATTTGCCATTCTTTAAAATATTTTATAAAGTAATTTCTCATAAATACTGGGAGAAAGAATTTGACAAGATTAATAACAATAGTGGCGACGGTTTTACTAATGATATCATCAGCAACTGCCGCTGATGTTGATGGAAATTGGAACGTAATGTTTTCAAGTGCAGAAGGTGGTGTAATGGTTCCAATGGAAATTAAAGTTGATGGTGAAAATGTTACCGCCATGGCGGATGGTGATGAATTAACCGGGACATATAAAGACGGTGAGTTAAAATTAAAGGGTCCTATGTATGTACCCGAAGCTGGTATGTCTGCAACATTAGATATGACCGCCAAACTAGAAGGTGAAGATCTCGTTGGAAAAGCGACATGGGACATGTATGTAGCAAGCGTGCTAGGAACAAGAACTGAATAAAATAAAATTCTGATTAAAGAGAGGTTAATTCAAACTCTCTTTTTTTTATTCTTTTTTATCGCTCCAAAGAAATTCACTTTTATAATTTAAAATTACCTTTTCCATTTGTGCGGCCATCATATTATACCCCCCTGCTCTAAAGACGCGAGCAATTGAATTTCAAGAGCATTGGATTTGCCCATAATTTCCCGGCGCCTGACGCCCGTTTCTTTTCCTGCTTTTTGAATAAGCGATTTTATTTCATCTAATAAATATGATTCGTACTGTTTCCCAGTAGTGGTTTCATCTGGAGCTTCAGGCGGCACATATCCTGGCTCACTTTTTCGCTTAAGCCATTCTTTAATTTTTATTTCAGATAATAAATCAAATAATTTCATCGCAGAACAAGTATACTTAATTAATGCAAAGATTAATATTTAATTTTAAAGCCTAGTCTTACGGTAAATGGTTCAACTGGGTGATAATGAATATCAGATACTGCATTGGCTTCGCCTTGCAGTTGAGATTCGTAAATATAGGTTATATCTCTGTCGTTAGTTCCCAACAAATTAAAGATATTAAATTCAATCGTGTAATTTGAAATATCATAAGCGGCGCCAAAATTAACCAAAGTCGTTGATACAGACCTGACACTATTATCTTCAATCAATGGGGCACTTCCAAAATGGCGTAAACGTAGACTTGCCGTTAAGCCATTATCAAGTGTCAGAGTTGTACCAGCACCAAGAACGGCACCTACAGAACCTGGAATATAATTATCATTATCCAAATTGAATTTTGCATCCGTCGTTGCTGCTGTGACATCAAAAGCAAGCCATTCATTAGCCTGCCAGAAGGCGGCCATTTCAACACCGTACCGTATTGAGCCGTCGTTAACTTCTGTCGTACCGGCGTCTCCCACAAAAACAAGTTCGCTATCAAGTTCAAGCCAGAAACCAGAAACAGTGAAATTAATATCAGCAGTTGGCTCAAATCTTATTCCAAGTTCACCGCCCCTACTCTTCGCAATGATGGGCACGTTCGGAACCGGGTCTCCTGATACTGGATCAACTGTAATCGCTGCGCCACGCACATCATTTGAATGAAAACCATGACCATAGTTTGCATAAACTTCTGCTTGCTCACTCAATCTATACGCTGCAGCAAACTTTGGACTAAGAACAATGTCATTTCCAGTGCCGGAATTAGCGGCTCTAATGGCATCAACAGAATAACTATATCGATCGGCACGTAATCCAGTAGTAATGCGAAGGTTTTCGCTTAAATAAAATTTCAAATCAGCATAAGTACCCAATGCCAACTCATCAACTTCATCATCACGAATGGTTTGAAATCTGATACGACTTTCAGTTTTATGAAGGCCAACTTCTGAAATATTATCATATCTTAGAGATCCGCCAAGCGTCCATACAACATCAATATCATCAAGCGTTAATTCATCCGAATATGAAATATTACCACCCCAAACTGAACGATTGTCAACTTGTTCAAACTCGTCCCCTCTGATCGGATTTTCAAGGAAATAAGTAAAGTTAGAAAAGAGATTAAAATCATAATATTGACCATATATTTGGGTTTTAAGATTTTCTGTTTCAACCTTAGCAGATAATGTCATACGGGTCGTTTCACCGCCTAAGTCATCATCAAGATTTCCTCTTTCATCTATCAAGCCACTTGTAACTGCGCGAGAAGCAATTTGATCAGTAGCATTCCAAGTTGAATGATACGCAGTGGCCAATAGCTCTGATTTCATAAACCCATGATCACGACTATATTTTAACATGGCATTATATTTCTTTAAATCATCATCAAGAACCCAAGGGCCATCATTTAATTGACCTTCTGCGGCAAATAATAAATTCCCGTCTGAAATTTCGGCACTACCGGCGCTGACAATTCTGTAATACCCATATTGACCAATGTTAATTTCGGTAAAGTTTTCATCTAAACTGTCATAGACATTAAACGTGGTTGATCCGGCAGATGAAAAATCACCAACTTCACTACTATAAGGCCCTTTTCGGTATTCAACTGTTTCAATAATTTCTGGAATAATGAAATTTAGATCAAGGTACCCCTGTCCGTGACCGTGTGTAGGCAAATTTATTGGCATTCCTTCTAATGTAGAAAGAAAATCCGTACCATGATCAAGGTTAAATCCTCTTAAGAAATATTGATTTGCTTTGCCTGAACCACTGTGCTGTGTTGCAACCATGCCCGGGATTACTTCAACTAATTCACCTACTCGCAATAATGGTCTTGTCGTAAAATCGTCATAACCAACTACACCGTCCGATGCCGATTCTGCGGTTCCAATTAATTGTTCCGCCCGACCGTAAGTTACGACACGATCAATATTATTCGCTTGGTCAAATTCGCTATTTTGAAAATCATTATCTTGCGCCCAAGAAATCGCTGGAACAAAAAAAATGCTGCTGAATAATAAAAAATGCACTTAACTTTTGGCACAGGCCACCCCTCTTATTTGATGTTATAGTATAACAAAAAAGGTATGCCAAATTTATAAAAAAAGTTCAAGCACTAAAAAAGGTTACTCAACTAGTTTTTCGATGGAAAAGCCACTAAACGGTTTAGTATTTGCTAATACAACATGACCGCTAATATTTGCTGTTCCTTCCATTCTTTCAATCAATGCATCATTAAGTGCCAAATATCGCTTCATATCAGGACAAACAACGCGGAGAAAATAATCAAAGTTACCACTTACAGTATAACATTCTGTAATTTCCGGAAATTCTTCAACAGCACTGTTAAAGGTATCAAAGTTTTCATTGGTATGATCGTGCAAGCTGACCGTTAAAATAATGGTTACGGTTCGACATACTTTATCGAGATTAATATGCGCCATATATCGGTTTATATATTTCTCGTCTTCCAAGCGTCTTACACGCTGAAGGCAACTGCTAGGGGATAAATTCACTTTATTGGAAAGTTCATGATTGGTTATTCTTGCATCACTTTGAAGAATCGAAAGAATCTTCAGATCAATATGGTCAATAGCCTTTTTTTTCATAATTTCTCTTTCAATTATAAAGTTTTTATTTTCACATAAGCCTTGTATTATGGGGTTTATAAAACATAATTTACTATAAGACAAGCTTACCGAATAATATTTGGCATTTTCTTTAATAATAGTTATTTCATTTATGTAAAAGCCAGTAAGATGACTGAAAATTAGATACACTCACTAATAATTATCAATGCCAGCTATTTTAAAAGGGTTTTACGATGACAGATAAAGTTTCACTTATCGGTGTACCAAGCGATATCGGCGCAAGCGACCGTGGCGCATCAATGGGGCCAGAAGCATTACGTGTAGCAGGACTTGCAAAGATGCTTATTAAGCAAGGTTGTGAAGTTCGCGATATCGGTGATCTAAACGGCCCTGAAAACCCTGAACTTCCGCCAAAAGACGGTTATCGACATTTAGATGAAAATGTCGCATGGGCAAATAAAATATCAGATACAATCTATTCTGAAATGAATGATGGGCATTTTCCAATAATGATGGGGGGCGACCATGCGATGTCAATTGGCTCTGTTGCCGCGGTTGCAAAATACTGTGCAGAGAAAAATCGTCCCATTTGCATTTTATGGATTGATGCACATGCAGATTATAATACGAATGACACTTCACCCTCTGGAAATATCCATGGTATGCCTGTGGCTGTTGCTACTGGCCTTGGGCATCCTGATTTACTATCTGTAGGCCATGCCATACCAATGGTTGCACCAGAAAATGTTTATCAAATCGCCATACGTTCCGTAGACCATAATGAAAAAAAATTGGTTATTGAAAGTGGTATTAATGTTTATGATATGCGACGTATTGATGAAATTGGTATTCGCCAAACAATGCAAGAAATTTTACATGAAGTGTCAGAAAAAGGCGCACATCTCCATGTTAGTTTTGATGTGGATAGCCTTGACCCTTCTATTGCACCAGGAGTTGCAACAACAATTCCAGGCGGCTTAACATATCGGGAAGCACAGCTTTGCATGGAAATGATTCATGATAGTGGCCTTATGGGTTCTTTGGATATTGCAGAAATTAATCCTGCACTTGATACAAACAATAGCACTGCTAAAATCGCCGTTGATCTAACAGCGAGCCTTTTTGGTCGTCAAATATTTCCAATTCATTCACTTTACCAAGGCGAATAAATATTCTTACAAAAGGAAATAATCAAACAAAAAGACGAAATTATAGGAAAAGGAATGTTCATCTGTATAGAGCTTCTTAAGTCAGTTTGGCTTGCCCGCCCTTATTGTGAAGCTCTGTTAAAAAAGCATGCTTTACAAAGAAGTCCTTTGAGTCTGTGATTAGATTAGCACTTATTTAATCCAATCAAGTCCCATATTACGGTAACGTTCTTTATCATCGCTCCAATCTTTTCTTACCTTTACGAATAGGAATAGATGTACTTTGCGGTCAAGTAGCTCCTCTAGCTCCTCACGGGCCATTTTACCGATCACTTTAAGGCCCCGCCCTCCCTTGCCGATAACAATTTTCTTCTGACTATCTCGTTCTACATATATGACTTGTTCTATGCGTACACTGCCATCTTTTAATTCTTTCCACCTTTCGGTTTCAATTGTCGCGGCATAAGGAAGTTCTTCATGAAAACGCATAAAAAACTTCTCACGAGTTATCTCGGCTGCCAACATACGCTCGGTAATATCTGTTAAGTGATCTTCAGGATATAACCAAGGGCTTTTGGGAAGAAATTCAGCAATCTTATCTTGTAAATCATCAAGGCCATTTCCCGTTTTTGCTGAAATCATCAAGGTTTCATTAAATTCACCCAGTTCATTTAATTCTTTAGTTTTTGCAAGCAAACTATCACGTTTTATAAGATCAATTTTATTTAACACAAGAACGGTTTTCTTGCCGCTTTTATTTAAACCTTCTGCTATTGCACGGGTACTATCATCAATGCGTAAAGTCGCATCAACCATAAAGACAACAACATCCGCGTCATTGGCCCCTTCCCATGCAGCAGCAACCATGGCACGTTCTAATCTCTTTTTGGGTGCAAAAATACCCGGCGTATCGACAAAAACCATCTGGTTGTCGCCATAAACCGCAACACCAATAAGCCTTGACCTTGTGGTTTGTACTTTGTGGGTAACAATCGCAATTTTGCTTCCGACAAGCGAATTTAACAATGTTGATTTGCCTGCGTTCGGTGCACCAACAAGTGCAACAAAACCGCAACGCTTATCTAATTGATTTAAATCAACGTTCATATATATCTCTCAATTTTTTTAAATTTTCCATTCGGACTTTAATCTTTTTAATATCTTTTCTGCAGCTAACTGTTCAGCATCTCTCTTCGAAAAACCTTTTGCTGTTTCTTCGCCTTCTCCTTGTACACTTACGACTATTGTAAATGTTGGTTGATGATCAGGCCCCTTCTTGTCTATGGTTGTATAGACAGGAGTACTTTTCCCCCGTGACTGCACCAACTCTTGGAGTCTGGTTTTCGCATCTCTTTTTGCGACTTTAACGTTATGCGCCATCTCATGCCAAAATTTTCTTATAAATTTCTCTGCTTCTAGATAACCAGCCTCAAGATAAATTGCGCCAATAACCGATTCACAAACATCTGCGATGATTGTTTCTCTTTTACGCCCCCCAGTGTCTTCACTGCTTTTTGCCATATGGATAAAATCGCCTAAATTCAAGTCTGCCGCAATTTTGGCGCAAGCTTCTCGGCGAACCAAATTAGTATGCCGACTAGCCAACCCGCCCTCGTCTGCATTTGGGTGTAGCTCAAACATCCATGCGGCAATGGCTAATCCTAATACACGGTCTCCAATAAACTCTAGACGCTGATAGCTAGGGGTTCCTTCAAGACTTGGATGCGTTAGAGCCTCTCTAATGAGGCTCTCATCTTTAAATGAATATCCAAGTATTTCATATAGCTCTGAATATTGACTACTCAAATTAAGTCCCTAATTGATTGCGGAGAAAAAGCGGTCTCTTCGTTCAGCTGGGAACCATTTCCAGAACTCCCATAGCGCACTTTTATTATCAAATGAAAGCGTCAACCATTTTGCTTTACCAACTATATTTTCATAAGGCACAAACCCTACTCCAATATTGCTTGGCCAGCGGCTATCCATTGAATTATCACGATTATCCCCCATGGCAAAATAGTGCCCTTCTGGTACTATAAAGACTTCGGTATTATCGGCAAGTGGACGATGTTCAATGTTAAGAGCGATATAAGATTTACCGTTAGGCATGGTTTCTTCGTACTGTTCAAATCGTTCTTCACGGCCATATTCATTAATGCGAACATAGTCATCCAATTTGATGCGAGGCACAGCGGCGCCATTTAATTGTAGCTCTCCATTTACCATTTGAATTTTATCGCCCGGGGCGCCAACAATTCTTTTGATATAATAGGTTCCAGGATCACGCGGCAATCTAAACACCACAACATCGCCGCGCTCAACGTCATCGGCAAAAACTCTTCCAGGGATAAGTGGCAGACTAAAGGGAAGTGAGTGTTTAGAAAACCCATAAGAGGATTTATTAACCAGAAGAAAATCACCAACCATCAAGTTATTCAACATAGATTCTGACGGAATTGAAAAGGGTTGCAAAACAAAAGTTCTAAAGGAGATCGCGATTATAAAAGCATAAAAGATCGTTCTAAAAAACTCTCCCCAAGTCTCATCATCCTTAAGTAGCGCTTTTTCTGCGCTTTCTTTAACTGTTTTCTTATTTTCGTTACTGTCCATAAACTAAATTCACTTATTTTATAATATATCTATTTCTTAGCCAAACACTAAGGGTTTTGAAGAACTTATCAACATTTAACTGCAGTGAGTATAACTATCGCCTGCGCTAAGGGGTATTCATCCGTCAAACTTAAATCGATTTGCGCTTCCATGCCGTCGGGTGTTAATGACTTTAATTTATTTAATGCTCCACCAGATAATTTCAACGAAGGCTTGCCTAATTCGTCATTTATTACTTCCATATCTTTCCAAAACACACCTTGCGCAAATCCTGTGCCTAACGCTTTAGAACATGCTTCCTTAGCTGCAAATCTTTTAGCAAAATTTGAAGCCTTATTACCTTTAGATTTTGCATATGCAATCTCGCCGTCCGTAAAGATACGCTTCATAAACCGTCCGTCAAATCGGTCAATAGATTTTTCTATACGCCTAATATCCGTTAAGTCATTACCAAGGCCAATAATTTTCATAAAACATTTCCTTTATGGCATAAAAATGACATCTATGGTTTAACCTCTAGCCTTATCCATTAACTCGCGCATTTTTAAGATAGTTTCTTCTAGACCAACAAATATTGCTTCCCCCATAAGGAAATGGCCAATATTAAACTCTGTAAATTCAGGAATTTTTGCGACCGCTTCAACGGTGTCATAGTTAAGCCCATGCCCTGCGTGGACTTCTAAGTTGATTTCACCACAATATTTTGCGCCTGCTCTTAACCTTTCGAGTTCATCTTCCTGATTTTTACCTTCAGCATCAACATAAGATCCTGTATGCAATTCAACTTTATCAGCACCCAATTCTTTAGAAGCTTTAATTTGATCTAAATCTGGATCAATGAATAGCGAAACACTTACTCCTGCTTGCTTTAATTTTCCTATGTAAACTTTCAAATTATCGTAGCCACTAATAACATCAAGACCACCCTCAGTGGTCAACTCTTCTCTCTTTTCGGGAACGATACAAGCGGATGCTGGTTTTAATCTAGAAGCGATTTTAAGCATCTCTTCTGTAGCTGCCATTTCAAAATTGAGCGGAATAGAAATATTTGCCATTAATCTTTCAATGTCTTCATCAACAATATGACGCCTATCTTCACGAAGATGGGCCGTAATCCCATCTGCACCAGCTTCTTCTGCAAGCAAGGCTGCCCTTAATGGATCTGGATGAAATCCACCTCTCGCGTTTCTAACTGTTGCAACATGATCAATATTGACACCAAGACGAATTCGATCTTCAGCCATTAGTCGATAACCTTTCTATTCTTTTGACGCCTTTTAAGTTGTTTAATTTTATATTCCGAAACCAATTTATATATTGGCCAATAAATAAAAAACCATAATGAAGCACCAATAATAGTACCCCCTAATAGCATAGGAAAGAAAATAGTTTCTAAAAAAGGACCTAATGCATTTAATGGGTCGTTCACTAAATCAACAATAGTAAAATTACCAAACATTTTATCCAATTGTCCCATTAAATCATTTGTTGCCGTACCACCTAATAAATTGATACCTACATTGTAGCTAGCCGCCCAAATAAAAGGAAAAGTCCAAGGGTTTCCAACCGCAGTACCAATTGCAGAAGTTAATATATTACCCCGCACAATCCATGCAATTATTGCCGCAAAAATAAAATGGAACCCTACAAATGGCGTAAAGGAAACCGCCGCGCCCGAAGCAAAGCCAGCGGCGATCGCATAAGGCGAACCATCAATACGCGCAAGTCGGTGCTTCATATAATGCCCCGCACGACGCCATCCGGCTGAAGGCCATAAGAATTCTCTTACCTTGATTAAAAATGATTGTTTTTTTCGGCGCCTAAACAAGGGCTTTCCCCCTGATTATTTTTTTAGATCTCTACTGCCAGGCTTTACTGCATCTGTTCCTTCTAAATGATCTGGAAGGTTATCTTTATCATAAGCCGCAATTTCAAGGCCAATAAGCGAGACCAAAGGAACTCCTACATCTATCTTTCCATTACTCCGGTCAATAAGACAGCTGGCCGCAACAACATTGCCACCAAATTTATTAATTGTTTCAATGCACTCTTTTGATGAAAGCCCAGTGGTCACTATATCTTCAGCCATTAAAACATTTGCACCCTTTGGAATTTCGAACCCTCTTCTAAGTTCAAACTCACCATCAACACGTTCAGTAAAAATCGATGGCACCCCTAGCTGTCGCCCCATTTCATAGCCAACAATTACGCCACCCATTGCAGGAGAAACCACAATATCAATTTTCTTATCAATAGTAGCATTAATTTTTTCTGCTAAAGCTTTACAAATCCTAGCGCCTCTCTCAGGATCCATCATAACACGGGCACATTGCAAATACATTTCACTATGAAGTCCCGAAGAGAGTAAAAAGTGCCCTTCTAACAATGCATTAGCATCTCTAAATTCATTTAAAACTTCTTCTTTATTCATGATAATCTTTCGTATTTCTTTATGTATATGCGCGCTCAATTGAATTGATATATTTGCTTGCTTGAAGTGCCGTAATCACATCCGTTAAATGTTTAGCATCTCTGACCTCAAGATCAAGCTCAATCCGAAAAATATCTATCGATCTTTCAATAAACTTTACGTTCGTTACATTTCCTTGGTCTTTTGCAATCAATAAAAGAACAGACGCTAATGCCCCAGATACATGCTTAAGAGTTATATTAACTCGAGCAATATGAATTGAGGATTTGTTTTCCGGATATTGCCATGATAGGTCAAGCCAATCTTCTGGCGTGTCCGTATAAACCTCAAGAGCTTCACAATCGATCGTGTGGACCATTATCCCCTTACCTTCAGCAACAATGCCAACTATTCTATCTCCTGGAATGGGATGGCAACATTTAGAAATATGAACATCCAGGCCAGAGGTTAATCCTTTAATTGGCAACTGATTGTCACCCGCTTTGTGGGGACGGCTTTTATCAACAACGATTGCCGAAGTGGAAATAGTATCCTGCTTATTCTTTAAGCTCGGAAACACAATTTCTAAAACCGCGCGATCAGAAAGTTCACCACTTCCAACTTTTTCAAAAACTGTCGCTGATCCACCTTTTAAATTCAACTTTTTTGCCACGGCTGTAATGGCTTTCTTAGTATAGTCTCGCTCTTCTTGCTCAAAACTAAGTTTGAGAATTTCTTCACCTTGGGTGATATGTTCTTTTTTCTTTTGCTGCCTTGTATACCGACGTATTGCAGCCTTTGCCTTTCCAGTGACAACGAAGTCGGCCCAATTCTGATGGGGTATTTGAGCTTTAGATCTCAAAATTTCAACTTGATCACCATTCGCCAATATTCTGTTAAGTTGTGCTGGTTCGCCGTTTACTTTTCCGCCCACACATGTGTCACCAACATTTGTATGAACTGCATAAGCAAAATCAACAACTGTTGAACCTGCAGGAAGGTTGATTAATTCTCCTTTTGGTGTAAAGCAAAAAACCTGATTTTGATACATTGCAATTTTTGTATGTTCTAAGAACTCTTCAGGATCTGCCGCATGCTCTAAAATTTCTAATAAATCCTGCAACCAGCGATAATGAACATTATCTTTTTTTGAACTTTCATTTTTATATCGCCAATGGGCAGCAACCCCTTTTTCAGCAATAATATCCATCTCTGTAGATCTGATTTGCACTTCGATCCGTTTTCTTTGTGGTCCGATGACAACTGTATGAATTGATTGATACCCATTTGGCTTGGGCATAGATATATAATCCTTAAGAAGCCCAGGCACCGCTTGCCATGTATTGTGAATGACCCCTAGCGCTTTATAACATTCTGCAACATCATCAACAATCACACGAAAAGCGAATAAATCCGCCTGATTTTCAAGACTTACATTTCTAAATGTAATTTTTTTCCAAATTGAATAGGGCTGCTTTCGTCTACCGACCACTTCAGCATCAAGGAAATTATCAGCAAATATTTTTTCTAATTCCCTAATCACTTCATCACGAACATTTTCGGTATTAGAGTATAAATAATCTAAGCGTTTCATGATTGATTCGTGTGCTTCTGGATAAACATGCGGAAATGCAAGATCCTCAAGTTCATTCATCAATTCCTGCATTCCTATCCGTTCGGCAAGTGGCGCATAAATATCAAGTGTTTCACGAGAAATTCGCGCCCTCTTTTCAGGTTTCTTAATATAATGAAGCGTACGCATGTTATGAAGACGGTCAGCAAGCTTAACAAGCAAAACCCTTATGTCATTAGACATTGCCAATAAGAATTTTCTAAAATTTTCGGCTTGTTTTGAAGTTTCTGATGTATATTCAAGTTCAGATAATTTTGTAACACCATCGACCATTTTGGCTATTTCTAAGCCAAATAATTCTTCTATCTGCTCATATGTAGCAACTGTGTCTTCTATTGTATCATGCAAAAGCGCAGTGACAATCGTATCACAATCAAGTTGCATTCCTGTCAAAATACCCGCTACTTCTAGCGGATGAGAAAAATAAGGGTCACCGCTAGCACGTTTCTGCATTCCGTGTGCTTTCATTGAAAACACATAAGCCCTATTTAGAAGCATTTCGTCTAAATCTGGGTCGTATGCTTTAACCATATCAATCAATTCAAATTGACGTATCATGAAATCAATTCCATCTTATTTTTCTATTTATGCATACTGTACAAAAAAAGACTTGCTGAGAACACCTCAAACAAGTCTTTTTTTTGAAAAATTTTTATTGGCGTTGAAACTTATGCTTCGCTATCACCTTTTAATGCCGCCTCAAACTCTGCTGCTGCATCAGCTTCCGCAGTTGCGATGTCATTTTTAACTTCCGTGGCAACCTTAGCAAGGTTATCAGCAGTCATATCCTGGTTATTTTCAGAGAGCTTCTGTTCAGCTAAAAGAAGTGAGATATCATCTTCTTCAGGCTCATCAACTTCAACATGCTTTTGAAGTCCATAAAGTACAGCTTCTTGAAGATCATCAGCAACAATAGTTTCATCGGCAATTTCACGAAGTGCCACAACAGGGTTCTTATCGTTATCACGTTCAACAGTGATTGGTGCCCCTGCAGAAATCTGACGTGCACGACGTGCAGCTAGCAACACAAGATCAAAACGGTTTGTGACTTTATCTTCACAATCTTCTACGGTAACGCGTGCCATATTGCACATTCTCCATATAATATTAATTTTGCCTTATTGGCATACAAAGATGGGCTTATACAATTCCTAAGCCATTCTGTAAAGTCGCTATATTGATAATTTAACCTATTTTTCAGATAAAAGCCGCACTGTTCCGACTGAAACTAGGTCATCAAGCAATTTTTGAGTATTTTTCTTGAAAATTGGGTGTTGCCAATCGGCTGCGACATCACTCATGGGAATCAGAACAAAGTCTCTTTCATGTAATCTGATATGTGGGATAATTACACCTTTTGGCACTTCTTCTTTTACTTTTTTCAACCATATTTTTTCATTTGGAACGATAAGATCATTATAACATAATAAATCAAGATCAATAATGCGCGCTTCCCATCTTTCTTTTCTAACTCTTCCCAACTCATTTTCAACATCATGTAAAATGTTTAATAGATTATCGGCAGCAAAAGATGTTTCAACTCGAATGGCTGCATTTACAAACCATGGCTGGTCAGATTTTGGAACAGGTTCAGTTTCATAAAAATTTGAAACTTTTCTAACATCCAAACCTTTCTCACGTAGCAATGAAATCGCAGCTTCTAAAATCTCTTTCGACGTTAAATATTTCTCTGTCGTAAGGTTGCTGCCTAATCCTATAACTATCATTTTATCAATCTACTCTAATAAATCGTCATGAAACTATATGATGAGGACTTGAGAAACCAGAAAAAACGAATACCCCCAACTTATGGTTTCAGAATTTCTTTAAAAATAACCCCTTTCGTGTTACAATTTGGAATATTTTATTTATATTTTAGGAATTTATTATGTTATTTTATCCCGATGAAAAATTGGCGATCTTTATTGATGGCTCGAACCTTTTTGCGACTGCAAAATCACTTAACTTTGATATCGATTATAGCAGATTACGTCGTTATTTTGCCGACAAAAGTCGATTAGTGCGCGCCAATTATTATACGGCACTCATCGAAGATGCCGATTATTCTCCCCTTCGTCCGCTAGTTGATTGGTTAGACTATAACGGTTACACCATGATCACGAAACCAACCAAAGAATTTACAGACGCACACGGTGATAAACGCATTAAAGGTAATATGGATATGGAGCTGGCCATTGATATGATGGGCATGGCTGAACATGTTGACCATATGGTTTTATTTTCAGGCGATGGAGATTTTAGAAGATTGGTAGAAGCGGTACAAAGACGAGGCGTGCGTGTTTCCGTTGTCAGTAGCACAAAAACCAACCCTTCAATGATAGCTGATGAATTAAGAAGACAAGCTGATAGTTTTATTGAAATTGCAAATATGGAAGAGGCCTTTGGTCGCCAGGCATCATCTGATGAAATTGGTCATCCATAATGCGGGAAAATATTGACATCATTGAAAGACATCAAAAATCCCTACCGGGAAATGCCCCTTTAAATTGTAAAATGTGTCCTAGACTAGTTAAATTTAGAAATAGTAATATTGAAAAATTTCCAGAGTATTTTAATGGTCCTGTGCCTGCATTTGGCACAAAAGATGCTGAACTCTTGATCGTTGGATTAGCCCCCGGATTAAAAGGTGCTAATAGAACGGGCAGACCTTTTACGGGTGATTATGCCGGTGATCTATTATACCCAACATTACTTAAATTTGGTTTTGCAAAAGGTGAATATGGTTCACGCATAGATGATGGTCTTTCTATGCATAAAGCTATGATTACTAATGCAGTGCGGTGCGTTCCACCGCAAAATAAAACCATCGGTGAAGAAGAGACAAATTGCCGCCCCTTTTTAATTGAACAAATAGAAAAAACGCCAAGCATAAAAATTATTCTTGCCTTGGGTGGCGTTGCCCATAATGCCGTGCTTTCAACATACGGCGAAAAAAAATCCGCCTTTAAATTTGCTCACAACCAGACACATGCTTTATCAAATGGTTTAAAACTAATCGATAGTTATCATTGTTCTCGATATAATACCAATACGGGACGGTTAACGACAGAAATGTTCGAAGATGTGTTTAAAAACATTCAAGAATTTTTGGGCTAACCTCAGTCATAAAGCAAGCTTTCTGAATGATTACAGCATTATTCAGTTTGAGTTCAGGTTAATAAAGTATATTATTATTTAGGTGGACGGGTTCTATTAATTAAATTTGAAGGAATAGAACATGAGTAAAATAAACAAATTCCTAAACAAAACCGTAGTAATTTCAGGTCTTTTTGTTGCTAGTTTAATAGTATTACCTATGACAGCATCATCTCAACAGCGCGGTAAAAACAAAAATCGTACAATCATTAATAATAACAATAATGTTATCGTTAATAACGGTGGAAATCGTGGTAGATTAAGCTTAAATCGCGGTATGGGTGGGCGTCAAATTGGCTATAATAACCGCAATCGCAAAGCATTCAGACGTAACGCACGCGTTAATAATCGTGCCTATAATCGTGGGTTTAGACACGGTCGTCGCAACAACGGCGGAGCTTTTGTAGGCGGCCTTTTCACAGGTGCAATTATTTCATCTACTTTTAATAGCAGAAACACACACGTCGGCGTGAACTATAATTATGGTCATCCAGGATACGGTTATGGTTATGGATATCCTGGATATCGTTTTGCACCTAGAACCAATGTAGTTTATGTGGAGCGTCCTGTTCAAACGGTTGTACAGCAAGTGCCTGTTTATCAACAACAGAACCCATACTTACAATCGCAAAATCAATATCAACCTACACAGCAGCAGGCTGTAAATAACAATTGCTTGCAATCTCGGGAATATACGACAACGATTGAAATTGGCGGCGAAGCAGTTCCCGCATACGGTCAAGCTTGCTTGCAACCCGATGGAAGTTGGAAATTTGGTGATCCGGTCGCGGTACCGAGCTTCTAAAACGAAAATAGAACCCGTAATTTACTGAATACCCGCCAAATTGGCGGGTATTTTTTTATTACTGATGATCATTTTTTAAGATGCGACCCTGTTCACGGTTCCAGTCCCGATCTTTAACGGTTGCTCGTTTATCATGGAGCTTTTTACCTTTGCCTAAACCAATCATTAATTTCGCACGGTTCTGATCATTAAAATAGATTTTTAGTGGTACTATCGTCATACCTTTACGTTGCATTGCCGCCATTAATTTATTGATTTGCTTACGGTGTAATAATAATTTTCGTGGACGCTTAGCTGCGTGATTAAAGCGGTTCGCTTGCTCATACTCTTTTATATGAGCATTAATCAAAAAAGCTTCCCCGTCTTTCACTTCTGCGTAACTATCAGCAATATTCGCTTCACCCAGGCGTAGTGATTTTACTTCTGAGCCGGTCAGTACAATACCCGCTTCAAAATCTTCTTCTATATGATAGCTAAAGCGCGCTTTTCTATTTTGCGCTATCACCTTATAGGCACTATTCTTATTATCACTACTCATTAGGCTTCCTAATCATTAATCCCTGCAAAATAGGGATATGACGCTCTAACTTCAAGTGTTTAAAATAAAAAAAAGGCGAGAGATATCTCTCGCCTTTTAAGTAATGCGCTTTTGAACCTATGGGGTAAATTCATTGCACACGGGACATTCTATATTATCTGCCGTCGCGACCGCCCCTTCGGCCTCTCTCACCACGATCACGGCGATCGTTTAAAATACCGTCATCATTTCGGTCCATTCGGTCAAACATTTTATCGCCAGCCGCTGCATATTCTTCTGCTGTTACTGTTCCGTCTTCATTCTCATCAAGACGATTGAAGCGTTCTTGCAATCTTTCTGCCATTTTTGCTTCGCGTTCAGCTGATCGTTCCTCTTTTTTGGCCTCTCTTTCGGCACGACGTTCCGCGCGTCTCTCTTGCCATGCAGCACGATCTGCTTCTGCTTTAGCCTGATATTCTTCAAATGTAATACCATCGTTATTTGTATCCGTTTCAGCAAAACGTTTTTCAAACATAGCAGTGAATTCTGATTTTTCTACAGTACCATTACCATCTGTATCCATCCGGCTCATGCCTCTGCCAGGACCACGGTCTTGTGATATGGCTAAGCCTGCAACAGACAAAGTTAGAACACCTGTTATTAGATAAATTGATTTTTTCATTTTAATCTCCAAAATATTTCAATCCCATTCCCACAAGTCATGTACCCATAGTACGGGGCACCTTTAGAAAACCCGACAATTTATTTTAATTTTAAGATGAAATGTTTATTTTTTGCGATAAAAGCGAATAACTGAAGCTAAAAATGCAGCAAAACACATTCCCGCCATTGCGAGATAAGCATCACCAGCTGTTTTTTCATATATTAATCCACCCGCATAGGTGGCCAACCCCATTCCAAGCCCTAAAGGTAATGATGAATATAAACTCTGCGCCGTGCCGGCATTCTCACTTAATACTTTCTGGCCTATATATTCTATCGCCACCAAGTGGCTAGCACCAAAGGTAAAGCCATGGAGAAGCTGGACAATAAATATGACCGGCAATGATACTGTCGACGCCATAACGACCCATCGCACCACCCCCATTAATCCGATAACAGCAAAAATTGCTGAAATTGGGTATTTTTTAACCATTCCCCCACCAAATACAAAAAATAATATTTCTGCAACTACGCCCACAGCCCAAAGAAAGCCGATTATATTCTCTTCTAAACCATTTTCTTGCCAGAAAATACTACCCATCGAATAATATACACCATGGCTGGCTTGCAAAAGTCCTACAATGCATAAAAACCAGAGAAAGTCCCTACTGTATAATAAATCTTTAATCGGTGATTTTTGCTGTTTCTCAACAACATTTTTATTTTGCTTGTTCCCGCTTGGTAAAATCATCACTGACATTAATAAGACCAACAAGCTGCCAAAAGCATAATATAGTATTGCATCAATTGCTTGGCTGCCTATTAGCCAACCGACAACGACAGCAGCAAATATAAATGAAAATGATCCAAATGACCTTATTCTACCATATCGTAATTTATGTTTTGATGTTTGCGCAACAGTAATCGTTTCCATCAGCGGAACAATTGCAGGATAAGTCAAATTTACCAATACGGTAATCGTTAACAACATCCAAAATCCATCTGAAAAAAAATAGAATGTCGAAAAAACAACACTAGATAACACGCATAATATAAGTGGCCTTCTGTATTCTTTACGTCGATCGGCTGTTTGGCTAATGAGAGGAGCAACTATAATTTTTATAATATAAGGAATAGCAATTACTACGCCAATTTCACTGGGACTTAATCCTTTATATTTAAGCCAAATAGCCCAAAATGGCGTCATGACACCAAGGTATATATACATACTAGTATAATTAAGAGCGAGTTTAGAAAAAACGGTACGACTAGTTTCCATATAATACATCTTCTAAATCTTCGAGTTTTCCCTTTAATATCTTTATAGATTCGCTATATGAGTAACCTGCTCGTGCCATTGAGGCTAATTCTTTATCAAAAGTTGTTTCATTTAATTCGCGAATACGAAAAGGGCCAAAACGTCTTTTTTTTGCATATTTGATGGCACTCTTAAAATTAATATCTGGGGTATTGCTTATCGCTTCATTGATTACATCGTTAATTATGTCTTGTGGAACACCTTTGGATCGAAGTTTATTTTTTATATTGGCTAAAGAGTTTCCAGAAAGTGAATATGAATTCATTTTACTTTCGGCGTATAAACGATCATTAACAAGTCCATGCTTCACACACTCTACAACTACTTCATTAATCCACGCTTCAATTTCACTTATATTAAAATCTTCTTGATCGTTTTGACTAAGAATTCTATCCGTTTTCCTCTTTAAAATGAAAAATAAATTCGCCTCTGTAGTTGCATATCTTTCAAGGTAGCGATAGGCTGCGCCTTGAAGATAGGATTTTGTAATATTTCTATTATTTCGCTTTTTATACATAAAGGGACAATAACCATTTCATATGACTGATAATAGACCAATTTCTCATTATTTTTACTTATTATTCCTTTCAACTGTCTGGGGCTGTTCATTTTTGTTTCTAAAAATTATGGCCCCTACCGTTCCTCCCTTAACAATCGCAGCCGCAAGAATAACAATCGGCGCAGTAATAATTGCTGCATATGTATTATTTAAAGGTGGAAAATTCCCAACCCACTCATCTATTTGGATTAAAGGGACCATAATTGGGTTCATTGGAACCTGTATACCATTCGTTTTCATAAACTGGTCTATGAACTATATTAATAGTGGTGTTGGGGCTATTTGCATGTCCATCATTCCGTTATCTGTTTTTGTTATGGCCCATTTCACAACCCATGATGAAAAAATGAGTTGGACTGGCCTTGTTGGTATAGTGAGTGGTGTTTGCGGTATTCTCGTACTATTTTATGATAATCTTTCCGCAGATAATAGTACACTCGGTACATTAGCATTAATAGCGATGTTATTAGCCGCTTTTGGTTATGCACTCGCAAACATTTTAATAAGACGCTATGTAAAAACGGAGCCTATAAATACCTCATTAGTCATACTAACGACTTCCTCAATTATTACCTGGCCCATAGCGTTTATATTTGAAAGCCCATTAGAGGTAAATTACGGTACTTTTGAAATATTATCATTAATTTACCTTGGTGTTTTGCCGACAGGTATAGCGACAATGGTCTTAGTAATTTTTACTCAAAAAGCCGGCTCAACATTCGTTTCATATAATACTTACCTTATACCAATTGTCGGAGTGTTAGCTGGTTTTATTTTCCTTGATGAAGCATTAAAAGAAACGACTTTTCTTTCCATTTTCTTTATTGCTATTGGGATCTATATTTCTCAAAGACCAAAGAAAAATGCTTCATTGTAGTATTTTAAAAATTTAATAGCTTCAATTTGAACTATATTATTTGTTTGCAAAAACCTATCAGCTCTATAAAATATCTACTGAAAAAGATAAAAAACTACTTGCGATATAATGCCCCAGCATGTATCGAAGGGGAATTATTTAATACGAAAATATAACATTATAGTTTTTTTTATATTAAACTATATAAACAAAAGATTGTCAGAATCGTAACGACTGATTATTCTTGGGTTATTTTATAGAAAACAGCTAAGTGACAAAACTCATATATGCTTAAACCTACTCCAACACAAGACACCACCCTCCCTAGAAGGTATGCCGATTTTGATACTCTCTTGGACGCATTAGATTATGCGGCTCAAGGTAAGCGTGGGTTAAACTTTTATTCACCACGTGGTGAGTTGGAAACAAGCCTTACATATGGACAAATTAGAGACCGGGCACATGAAATTGGTCGGCGTCTCGTTCATTTTGGTATTGAGAAAAACTCTCGTGTTGCACTTATTGCTGAAACTAACGAAGATTTTGTGTGTTATTTTCTAGGCTGTCAATATGCTGGATTACTTCCTGTACCTCTTCCCCTTCCAACATCATTTGGTGGGCGCGATGGATATACAGAGCAACTGCATCAACAAATGAAAAGCTGTGAGGCAAGCGCCGCACTTTCTGCATCTTACATGTTGCCACTTCTAGATGAAGCGACGAGTGGTTTAAATATGGAATTTGTTGGCACGCCCGACACTTTTGAAGCACAATCAAGTTTAACAGATATCAAAAATGTAAAATTACCTGAAGTAGCTTCAGATGATTTGGCTTATTTACAATATTCTTCCGGCAGCACACGCTTTCCACACGGCGTCGCCGTGACACACAAATCCCTTATGTCGAATTGTTATGGTATTGGTAAAATAGGCATGGAAGTGGACGATGACGATCGTGCTGTATCCTGGTTGCCGTTTTATCATGATATGGGTTTGGTTGGTATGTTAATATCGCCAATTGCCTGTCAGGTTTCAATTGACTATTTAGCGACAGAAGCATTTGCAAGAAGGCCGATGCAATGGCTAAAACTGATTTCAAAAAATAAAGGCACAATGTGTTCTGGACCAACTTTCGGATATGAAATATGTGCTAGACGTGCAAATTCTACGGATTTAGAAGGTCTTGACCTTTCTTCATGGAAAGTGGCGGGTATAGGCGCAGATATGATACGCCCTAACGTACTTGAAATTTTTGCTGAAACATTCAAAGAATGCGGCTTTAATAAAAAGGCATTTATGCCGAGTTATGGCTTAGCAGAATGTACCCTAGCGGTAAGTTTCGGTAAAAAAATATCCGGATATTCCGTCGATCTTGTTAGCGAAGAAGTGCTTAATGGGAATGTAAAATCCTTTAAAGAACATAAGCTTAATGGGAATGGAGCTAATTACCGTGAAGTTGTTGACTGCGGTAAGCCTCTTCCTGAATATAATCTTGAAATTCGTGGTGAGCATGACAAAGCACTTGGCGAGCGAGAAATTGGTCGCGTTTGTGTAAAGGGTCCAAGTGTTATGGTTGGTTATTACATGGACGAAGAAGCCACAAAGCAGTGTTTATCAGAGGATGGATGGCTTGATACTGGCGATATTGGGTATCTGGCGAATGGTTCATTATTTATTATCGGTAGAATAAAAGACCTTATTATTATCAATGGAAAAAATCATTGGCCACACGATATTGAATGGGCTGTTGAAAAATTACCTGAACTTAGGTCAGGTGATAGTGCTGCTATTTCAATCCCCGGTGATAACGACGAAGAAGTTCCCGCTATTTTAGTACAATGTCGCAAACGTGATGAAGAAGATCGTGAAGACCTAGAAAATAGAATTATAACAGAAGTTCAGGCGGTTATTGGTAAAGCTCCAATAGTTATACTCGTGCCTCCTCGCTCACTACCGCGAACTTCGTCAGGAAAGCTTAGTCGCGTAAAAGCGCGTCGGCAATATCTTGAAGGTCAACTTACCTAAATAGTATAAGTCGATTGACGAAACCGTTTCAAGAACGCTAATCTATAATATAGACTAGCGTTTTTTATTTGGGAATGTAGATGACAAAAATAATAGCCTTAACAGGTGCGACAGGTTTTGTTGGCCGTCATTTGCTTCATACGCTAGCATCGCAAGGTTTTATTATAAAAGCCTTAACTCGAAGACCTCAGCCTGAGTTAAAAAATGTAATTTGGGTGAGCGGTGATTTAGAAAACCAATCTTCACTCAAAGAATTAGTAGCAGACGCAGATGTCATTATTAATGTTGCAGGATTGGTAAAGGCAAAAAACTTAGATGATTTTCTAGATGCAAATGCAAATGCCATTGAAAATATATTAAACGTAATAGATAGTCATAAAAAACCACATTTCCTTCAAATTTCATCGCTCGCGGCTAGAGAAGAAAATATATCTGATTATGCCTTTAGTAAAAGGCAAGGTGAAATAATCCTGCAATCTAACACCCATCAACTACCTTGGACAATCATTCGCCCTCCTGGGATATATGGGCCTAGAGACACTGAAACCTTGAAAATTTTTAGAATGTTAAACGCTGGTCTAGCACTTTTTCCTGAAGATAAAAATAATCGTGTTTCATGGATAAACATCAATGACCTTATCATTGCAATAGTATATTTAATGAATAATAAAAATTATTTCCAAAAAACTCTGGAAATCGACGATGGGAACCAGAACGGTTATTCACATGAAGAATTTTATAAAACTGCAAGCGAAATTCTTAGCGTTAGTCCTTTTTATATCACTATACCAAAATTTCTTTTAAAACTATTTGGACATATAAATGACATATTCGGGCGTATTTTCAACTATGCTCCCATGGTATCTGCTAAAAAAGTAAACGAAATATGTCACTCTGATTGGGTATGCAGAAAAAATAATGACTTTGACATAAATGGATGGCACGCGAAGATTGATTTAAAAACAGGCCTAAAAGAAACGCTCGACTGGTATAAGAATAACGAATATATTTAATCTAAATTTTATAATAGATTTTAAAAGCGATATTCTGTAAGTTAACGACCTATTTTAAAGGTATAAATAATGACACTTAGTACAACAGACATTTTTGATCAGATTTGCGTTCTAGTTGAACCATTCAACCAAAAAGCAATAGCGGTAACAACCGAAACTACTTTTGCCACTGATCTTGAATTAGATTCACTTTCAGTAATGGATATGCTTGCTGCCATCGAAGATCACTTTGATGTTACAGTCCCTCTCAATATATTACCTGACTTAGAAACAGTCGGGCAAGTAGCAGAAGCCATTAAAAAAATTCTTGAAGAATAATATTTCTCTTATTTGGTAAGACCATAAATGACACTTGATTTATTTGAAAAATTTGATGCCACCTTAGATAGCTTTAATCAGCTCCCAAAAGGTGATTTAAACCCTTTTACTGTTAAAATGGATCAAGTTATTTCCCCAACAGAAGCCATTATTAATGGTCGCAAGACAATTCTAGCTGGCACAAACAATTATATGGGCATGACCTATAATCAAGAATGTATGAATGCCGCAGAAGATGCGCTTAAAAGCTTTGGTACAGGTACAACAGGATCGCGTGTTTTAAACGGCACTTACCATGGCCATAAACAGTTAGAAGAAACACTTAAGGATTTTTATGATGCGGATCATGCCATTGTTTTCTCAACTGGCTATCAAGCAAACTTAGGAGTAATTGCAACCTTAGCTGGCCCCAAAGATTATGTCGTTATTGATGCAGATAGCCATGCGAGTATCTATGATGGGTGTGCTATGGGCAATGCAACGGTCGTAAGATTTTCCCATAATGATCCAGAAAATCTTGAAAAAAGACTCGCACGTATCAGAAAAAAAGATCCCGAAGCAGGTATTCTAGTGGTTATTGAAGGAGTCTACAGTATGTTAGGCGACCAAGCCCCAATTAAAGAACTCGCTGAAGCGTCTAAAAAACATAATGCATATGTGCTCGTTGATGAAGCACATTCAATTGGTGTATTTGGTAGTTCTGGACGTGGTGTCGCACAAGAACAAGGTGTTGAGGCCCTAGTAGATTTTACAGTTGGTACATTTAGTAAAAGTGTCGGCACAGTTGGCGGATATTGCGTATCAAACCATCCTAAATTTGAAGTATTAAGACTTGTTTGTCGTCCTTATGTCTTTACAGCGTCACTTCCGCCATCAGTCGTTGCATCCGCAACGAAGGCGTTAGAGTTAATCAAAGATAGTAACCTACGCGTCAAACTTCTTGATAATTCCATGAGACTTAACAAAGGGTTAGCTGATGCTGGCTTTAATGTTGGCACTACAGGTGAAAGCCCTATCGCTGCGATTATAATTGATGCTCAAGATACCGCTATCGCATACTGGCAACGTATGATGCAAGAAGGTGTATATGTCAATCTTGCGGTTCCACCTGCAACGCCAAATGGTTTAAATCTTATGCGCTGCAGTTTGTCAGCGGCGCATAGTTTTGATCAGATTGATTATATGTTGGAAAAATTTATTGCCGTTGGAAAAGAATTAGGCGTGTTAAGCTAATTAATCTAATCTAATAAAAGTAAGTTTTTCAGATGACGTGATGAACAATTCTCCACTCAAGTCTGTTTCATAAAAACAACCATCAACAACAAATCTTTTTTTGAATACCAGTCTTGAATGTTCAACTTCCGTAATAATATGCCCTGGAAGCATTGCTTCCTTATATTCACCTTTTAACAGTCTATTGCCAGTTTTGAGAATGGCATCTTTTGTATTTTCAACACTTAAAAAATTCAACGTATCAGCACTTTTTTTAGGGGGAAACTTTGTTCCTAAGAAAATCCAATCAAGGCTACTAATAATAACCATAAAATAACGCCCTACTACGGCGCCTCTCTGGTTTCTATTAATACGTATCATATCTTCCACGTCACCAGACATGCGTGAACCAATATACGCCTTATAAAGAAGAGAAACTATTGTGCTATAATTTTGAACTGTTTGCTTTAGTCCTGAGCGATGCAGAATGCGTTGAAACAATGACTTTTGTTCAACTATATCACCAGCACAAAAATATAATCCATATAGCTTACCCACATGCATCACACCTTCTACTTTCATCAACGGAGTTTTAACCAGATGGTTAAGAAGTGAGCCGGCTCTATGTTTTTTAAGAATATTTTTAAGATCATCCTCTACGTTAGGCGCTGTTGCACCAAAACTTTGTGAAATGAACCTCTCGTTACCGCCAGATAATACGGAAATCGGAATGCTTTTTTTACCAAATGGTTTTTTATCTATTAAATATTCAAACGTAGCCGACGATATGGCCTGCCCACCCACAATAATTATCGCGGAAACATTACATTGTTTAAATCGTGTTAAAGCCTCACCAATATCATTGAAATTTTTCACTTCATAGTGAATAATTCCTGATCCCTCTTCTTTGATAATAGCCCGAATTTTATTCATTTCATTTTTTTTCTGAAATGATTCAGGGCTACTTAAAATGGCAAGCATGCTTATTTTTCCAATTTCTTGTATTTCGTCGACATAATATTATTAAAGTAAAAAAAACAATTTTAAAATCAAATTGCCTAATATTGACCATAAAGTTTTAGCATACACAAAAAACATTTATTTTGTTGCTATTTTTCCATACTATAAAGATGCATATCACTTAAATAAGTTATATAGTTAGCCATAAATGAGCTATGATAAGATTACAAGTCAATATTAAGACAGTTTATAAATAATGCTAAAAAAAGTTGATTACTATATTTTAAAAAACACAATCGTGCCTCTTTTAGCCACGCTAGGTGTTGCAGCATTATTGCTTCTTCTGGAAAAAATGCTTTCCCTATTTGATTTTGTTATTAATCAAGGCGGCCCTATTGATGTTGTTTGGCAAATGTTAGGCAATTTAATGCCTCAATATCTTACATTGGTCATTCCGCTTGCCATGTTTTTAGGTGTGCTACTCGCTATTCGTAAATTTGCATTAAGCAGCGAACTAGACGCATTTTTATCATGTGGACTTAGCCTGCATCGCCTTTTATTTCCGTCATTTCTGATTGCTCTTACTTTGCTCGCCATCAATATTATCGTAGTAGGTTTCGTTCAACCATATAGCAAATATGCTTATGAAGAACTTATCTTTGATGTCAGAAGCGGCGCACTTGGCGCTGCGATTAAATCCAATGAATTTACGAACCTTGGTGAAGGACTGACCCTTCGTATTGAAGAATCACGTAATTCCGGACGTGAACTCATTGATATCTTCGCTCAAAAAGAAGATGCCGATGGCCATATATTCTCCGTGAGTGCTAAAAGCGGAAACTTCTTCGCATCCCCTGATCAAAAATATATTATTTTAAGGCTATATGAAGGAAGTCTGATTGATTTCGATGCCAGTCAAGACCGCCCAAGAATACTTAATTTTGATATGCATGATTTACCATTAGAAGTTCCAATGTTTGAACAATTCAGAAACCGTGGTGATGAAGCTGCGGAAATGACATTTCTTGAACTTTGGGCCGAACGCAATTCAGGGGATACTGCAATTATTGCAACACTGCATTCAAGAGCGGCGCGGGCCTTATCTATCTTAATTGTGCCTTTTCTTGCCGTCCCTCTTGGATTGGTTGCAAAAAGGTCAGGACGTGCACTTGGTATTTCGGTAGGCGTTTTTCTACTGCTTCTTTATCATAAAGTGCTCGAATTCGGTTTAGACTTTGCCGCTGAAGGAAGCATCGATCCTATTATTTCTATATGGTTACCGACCGCATTATTTGTCCTTCTTACGGCGCGATTATATTATATTGGTGCTTATAAAGTAGGTGGAACCCCGCTTAAAACGCTTGAAATGATTTCTGAAGTGATCTCCGAGGCGGCGACAAAAATATTCAAACGACTGAAGATGGCGAGCTGATATGGTGGAACGCGTCATGAGCTATGGTGGACATTTTGGCAGGTTTTTCAATCCTGGCAGTATGGATGTTTATCTCGCAAAAATCTTTATCACTCGATATGCAATTATCCTCGTTGGGCTAATTGCAACTCTACAAATGCTAGATTTACTAGCTAAATCAGAAGAAATTCTTGCAGGTGATGGTGCAGTATATGCTGACCTATGGCGATATATAACATTAAGAAGTCCGCATCTCATTACATTATTCTCACCATTTGTCGCTCTATTATCTGCTATTTTGACCCTGTCTGTTTTGAACGTGAATAGTGAAATCGTGATAATGAAAGCATCAGGATGGTCGGCCTTTCGGATCCTTGTACCTTTAATGGGAATTTCTCTTCTCATTGGTTTGGTTACATTTGTATTTTCAGAAACCGTTACTGTTCATGCAAGAGCCGAGCTTCGTAACTGGGAAGCCAATGCCTTTGCTGCTGATATTCCACCTGCCCCAGATTCCGTCTATGATTCCTGGGTTGCTGACGGTCAAAACTTAGTTAAAGCAGAAAGTGCTAGTAGAAACAGTAGCATCCTACTTCTTGACCAAGTGACACAATATATTCGTGATGAAAATAAAAACATTACCAATATAATTAAAGCCGATTTTGCCGTTCATCGCGATAACAAGTGGAAACTATTTGAGGTTAAAACATTTGATTTGGAAACACTTGAAATCACCGTACTAGAGAATCTAGATTGGGACACAACAATACCTCCAGAAAGATTTATCTCACTTGCCATAATTGCCGACCAAGTTAACTTACCGCGACTTCGCCGTGCAATCGATCAATTGCAATCTGAGGGTCATGGTACAGACAATCTTGATACCATGCTCCACCAGAAATTCGTAACGCCACTAAGTACACTATTAATGCCTTTATTGGCCGGGCTTGCTGCCTTTGGGTTACATAGGGGCGGAAATTTATTTGGCCGAATACTGATCACTCTTTCTATGGGTTTTGGTTTTTTTGTCGTCAATAATCTCTTCATCGCATTAGGGCAATATGGCGCGGTCCCACCTATCATTGCTGCATGGCTTCCATTTCTATTATTTGGTCTGGCTGGCATTAGCTTTATCTTATTAACAGAAGAATAAATATTAAAAGGATCTTTTGTGTCTTCACATTCAATTGAAATAAAACCCGTTCTGAGCAAAAAAGATCGCAAGATTTTTGTTACGCTACTGTGGGATATCTTCAAAGATGATCCAAATTGGGTTCCACCGCTTATCATGGAACGTATGGATATAATTGATGAGAAAAAAAATCCATATTTTCTTCATGCGGATGTGCGGTTATGGATCGCTTATAAAAACGGTATGCCGGTAGGACGAATTAGTGCTCAAATAGATGAGCTTGTAGAACCGCAGCATGGCGTTAAAACCGGACATTATGGCTTTTTTGATTGTATTGATGATCAAGACGTTGCCAATGCTCTGTTTGACACTGCCTGTTCGTGGTTAAAAGAAAATGGAATGATCGAGGTTATTGGCCCCTTTAGCCTTTCCATTAACGAAGAAACAGGTATGCTCGTTGAAGGATTTGATACACCACCCCGCCTTCTTATGGGCCATGCACGCCCCTATTATGAAAAGCTGGTCCACAATTATGGTTTATCGAGTGTTAAAGATACTTGGGCTTATACCCTTGATATCAGCGACCCTATCCTTCCACCTACGATACAAAAATTGGTTGATCGGGCTGTTGATAAAGGTCAGGTAAAATTTCGCCCTATCAATATGGATAAATATGAAGAAGAATTAAAAATCATTCTAGATATTTTTAATGATGCCTGGATTGAAAACTGGAAATATATTCCATTTACTGAAGCTGAACTTGATCACGCGGTTAAAGAACTAAAAATGATTATCCGAGAAGACTTCACCTATATTGCAGAAATTGATGGTGTACCGCAAGCGATTATGGTAACTCTGCCTAATATCAACGAAATCATAAGAGACTTAAACGGAAAATTATTCCCATTTGGTATATTTAAACTCCTATGGAGACTGAAAATAAAACCTAGTTTCAAAACCGTAAGGGTTCCTTTGATGGGAGTTAGAACAGAATATCAGAATAGCCGTTTAAGTGGTATCATGTCATTTGGGCTATTTGAAGCTTGCCGACAAAGTGCCATTAAAATTGGCTGTGAACAAGCCGAACTTTCTTGGGTACTAGAGGAAAATACACGTCTCTCTAAATTGTTAGAAAGCATTGGCTGCGTAAAATATAAAACATACAGACTTTATCAAAAAGATTTATAAATGACCGAAATAATAGAACCTCCGAAAAAAGTAAGCCTTTTTCATCGCCTTAGAAATTATTTTCTTACAGGACTTGTTGTGGCTTCACCAATTGGTATTACGATCTACATTGGTTGGTGGTTCATCACTTTTGTTGATGAAAGTGTAAAACCACTCATTCCAAATGCATATAACCCTGAAACATATTTACCGTTTTCTATTCCTGGTCTTGGCCTTGTCGGGGTTGTCGTTTTCCTGATCATATTAGGGGCATTAACCGCTAACCTTTTTGGGCGAGCATTGCTTAGATTTGGAGAGAAATTTGTTGACCGCATGCCAGTTATTCGTAGTGTTTATAGCACATTAAAACAAATATTTGAAACGGTTGTATCACAGGAAGCCAAAAGTTTCAGTGATGTTGTTCTGGTCGAGTACCCTAGACCAGGCCTATGGGCAATTGCGTTTGTTTCTGGCGAAAATACGAGCGAAATTCAAGGACGAATGGAAGATGAAGTGGTCAATTTATTTCTACCCACAACACCAAATCCAACATCTGGGTTCTTGTTATTTGCCCCTAAAAAAGATTTGATTTATTTAGATATGACTCCAGATCAAGGCGCCAAATACGTCATCTCTGCTGGCCTCGTAAATCCTGAAGATTTGCCTAAGAAAAATGGCTAAAAAAATTCAAGAAACGCTTGTTTGTGATTTTGTTGGGGGTCCAGTAGGTCATCGCTTTCGATCTGGCGGCGGACGCGGACAAGCACTTCCAAAAGCAATTGGTTTAAAAACCGGCATTAATCCAATTGTGGTTGATGCCACCGCAGGATTAGGTAGAGACAGTTTTTTACTCGCATCATTGGGGTTACACGTCACATTAATCGAACGAAATAAAGAAATGCATCAGCATTTAAAACTAGGATTAGATAAGGCACGAAATGCCAGTGACGAATATAGAGAAATAATTGATCGCATGACCCTGCTTTATGGAGATGCGAAAGATATTATCCCTACATTAGAGCCAGACGTCATTTTGGTCGATCCCATGCACCCAGAACGAAAGAAATCTGGGCTCGTGAAAAAAGAAATGCGTCTCATACGAGAAATTGTCGGTACAGATCCAGATGCGAAAGAATTGATTGAGATTGCCTTAAACCATGCAAAAAAACGTGTGGTGTTAAAATGGCCTATGAAAGCAGACTCTATTCAAGGACTTAGAATGCCATCTCATCAGATAACTGGTAAATCAACCCGTTATGATGTTTTTATCCAGAATTAAGGTAGCGCACACCTTCATCTCTTTCAAAAAGATATAATAAAATCCTTAAGTTCTTTCCACGCTCAGACGTAAGATCCATGTCTTTTTCCAAAATCAATCGTGCATCATCACGTGCCATTGGAATTAAATGATGATGTTCTTCAAGGCTTGCCACTCTGAACTTTGGTAATCCGCTTTGACGTGTACCTAACACTTCGCCCGCGCCTCTTAATTTCAAATCCTCTTCAGCTATAATAAACCCGTCCTCGGTTTCACGCATGATGGTTAATCGCGCTTTCGCTGTTTTTCCAAGTGTTTGACCATATAATAAAAGACACGTTGATTTATCAGCCCCGCGTCCGACACGTCCCCTAAGTTGATGAAGTTGTGAAAGACCAAAACGTTCCGCATGTTCAATAATCATAACAGTAGCTTCAGGAACATTAACGCCCACCTCAATAACCGTGGTAGCAACCAAAATATCAATTTCACCATTTGAAAACCGCTGCATTACTTCATCTTTATCTTTTGATTTCATCTTTCCATGGACAAGACCAACACGATCGCCAAATATTTGGGATAAATGACGATACCTTTCCTCTGCGGCGGCTAAGTCAAGTACTTCCGATTCCTCCACGAGTGGGCATACCCAATAAAGCCTAGCACCATCTTGAATAGCACGACGTGCAGCGCCAACAATATCATCTATTCGGGTTAATGACATAACGCGGGTATCAACAGGCGTTCGCCCTGGCGGCTTTTCATCAAGTCTTGAGACATCCATATCACCATAAACGGTCAACGTTAAAGTTCGCGGAATTGGGGTTGCTGTCATGGCAAGAAGATCCATACCAACACCCTTTTTCCCTTTCGCCGAAAGAGCCATTCTCTGCTCTACGCCAAATCGATGTTGCTCATCTATAACTGCCATTGCGAGATCATTATAAATAACGTCTTTTTGAAATATTGCATGTGTACCAATTAATATATCAATCTCGCCCTTCGCTAATTTAGAAAGTAAAGCCTCTCTCGTTTTTCCTTTATCGCGCCCTGTTAAAATTGCGACATTGATATCAAGACCACTTGTCATTTCTGACAAGCTATCAAAATGTTGCCTTGCTAAAATCTCAGTTGGTGCGAGGATTGCAGCTTGCGCATTATTTTCAACGGCAACCAACATAGAGATAAGCGCAACAACTGTCTTGCCACTGCCCACATCCCCCTGAAGTAACCTCATCATCGCTGAAGGATCCTCCATGTCCTTTTTTATTTCATCAATAGACCTTAGTTGGGCATTGGTTAAGGCGTAAGGAAGCTGATCAATCACTTGCTTAGTTAAACTATCATTAGATGCCATTACCCGACCTTTTTTCTTCTTAGTTTGTCTACGCATTATTTCTAATGCAAGTTGATTTGCTAGTATTTCATCATAGGCCAATCTTATTCGTGAAGGAGTATCACTGAAGGTGTCTTCTTTATTCTTGGGATGATGCATATCAATTAAAGCATCATACCAATTCAACCATTTCTCGCGATCCAAAAGACTTTGATCTAACCACTCGGGTAACGGTTTCGCCTTTTTAGTTGCCTCGCCAATTATGCGTGCCATAACTTTACCGCTTACCCCGGCAGTCAATGGATATATGGGTTCAATATGCGGAATTTCGTTTCTTTTATTAATTGGCATTATATATTCTGGGTGGCTCATTTGAAGAGCACCATTATAGATTTCAACTTTTCCGCTAATCAGTCGATTTTCGCCTTCTGGTAATTGCTGTAAAATATAATCCCGTCTCGGGTGAAAGAATATTAATTGCATCGATCCCGTATCATCATGACACCATACCCGATAGGGTTTACGGCCTTTCCCTTGTACACCTTCATGTTTTCCGACGGTAATTTCAACCGTGACGATTTGATCGAAAAGAATATCTTTTAAGGCTGGGCTATTACGTCTATCAATTACGTCTAAAGGCATATGCCATAAGAGATCAATGATCTTACTGCCAGCTACTTTTTCCAAATTTTTTGCGATACGCGCGCCTACCCCTGGAAGAGTTTCCGTATCAGCAAATAAAGGATATAAAATTTCCGGTCGCATTAGGTTTGTCTTTTTTTAGGTTTAATTGTTTTCATTTCAAACATATTTTTATATACACATAACATACCTTATCAATTGATGAATGAGAAGTTAAGTGACACGTTTTAACACACCCGGTTTTATCGAAGGACAAATAGATAAAAACGAAAGTATCGATATCCGTAAAAAACGGCTTAAATTCCGAAGCTGGCACCGCGGTATAAAAGAAGCCGATATTTTATTGGGCTCATTCGCCGATCAATTTTTACATGATATGACAGACGAGCAACTTGATAAATATGAAACTTTGCTTCGCGAAGCTGATTCTGATCTTGTCGCCTGGATAACAAATGATCGCCCCGCACCAGAACATTATGATCATGATGTCATGACAATGTTAAAATCCATTGATTATATCAAGATATTAAAGTGAACGATATTTCAGAAGAAAACACCTCGTTAACTTTAAGCAACGTACCAGAAGGTATGGACGCACTTATAATTGCTGAAATTGCAAATTCAGTTAATGCAAACCGTCCATTAATGCATATCGCACGTGATTATTTGCGCATGGAAAATATAGCTGAACTTGTTCAGTTTTATTTTCCTGAAGCTAACGTTATTACGTTTCCAGCATGGGACTGCCTACCCTATGATAGGGTATCCCCAAATCCTGACATTCTAGCACGGCGTATGACCGCCCTTATGAATATCTTAAATCCAACTGATAAAAAACAAATTATCATCAGTACCATTAATGCCGTCACACAGCATATTCCCTGTAAAGAGATCATTAAAAATGCAAGTTTCACGGCTAAAATTGGCAGCACCATTAATATTGATAACCTGACAAATTATTTAACTCATAACGGATATAGCAGATCCAGTACTGTAGTTGACCATGGTGATTATGCCATTCGCGGCAGTATTATTGATATTTTTCCACCTGGTAATAAAAAACCCGTACGAATTGATCTTTGGGGTGATGAGGTTGATACAATAAAGTTATTTGACCCTGTTAGCCAAAGGACCGACACCAAGATAGACGGTATTAAGCTTGTTCCAATGGGGGAAATTTTTCTTGATGATAAATCAATAAGTTGCTTCAGACGCAAATATGTCACCGAATTTGGCCCTGCACGTGGCAATGACCCTCTTTATGAAGCCGTAACAGATGGCCGCAAACATGCTGGTATGGAACATTGGTTGCCGTTTTTTCATGAGAAACTTGAAACTATTTTCGATTATCTAAATGCACCTTTAATTACAATGGATAATCTCAGTACCGAAGCCTTAGAAACACGCTTAAGTGCTATATCCGATTATTATCTATCTCGTAAAACCGCCTATTCAGAAGCCCCTAATAAAACAGATACAATCGCTCCTTATAAACCAGTTCCGCCGGAACAGTTATTTATGAGTGCGGCTGAATGGAACGATTATTCTGATCAATTAAATTTTCATCAGTTTAACCCATTTGAAGTACCACCCGCTAAAAACACCCGTTCTTATAAAGGGTCACAAGGTCGCAATTTTGCACCGGAACGTAATGATAAAAAAATCAATATTTATGACGCGCTTAGAAAGCATATCGTTGCGAAACAAGAAGCGGGCAAGAAAATATATCTCGCAAGTTATAGTATCGGTGCACGTGACCGCCTAAGTGCAGTGCTAAATGATCATGGAATGTCGCGCTATAAGTTATTAGACAGTTGGAAAAGTGCAAAGCGGCTACCCCGTGATACGATCGGTCTTATAATTTTACCGCTAGAGCATGGTTTTGAAACTGATAAGTTCGCGATTATTTCCGAGCAAGATATTCTTGGTGATAGACTTATTAGAAAAGTTAGACGCACGCGCAAAGCAGAAAACTTTATTTCTGAAGCTTCCGCATTAACGCCGGGGGATCTAGTGATCCATATGGACCATGGTATTGGTCGATATGTTGGACTTAAAACAATTGATGTTGGTGGAGCCGCACATGATTGCGTTCTTCTCACTTATCATGGTGGTGATAAACTTTACGTTCCCGTTGAAAATATTGAAGTTTTAAGCCGGTACGGTAACGAAGACAGTGACGGAAAACTCGATAAGCTTGGTGGTCTAGCATGGCAAGGCCGCAAAGCTAAACTTAAAAAACGTATCCGAGAAATGGCGGATGAATTAATAAAAGTTGCTGCAGAGCGTGCCCTACGTAAAGGGGAAGTTATAAAACCCGCTGATGGTTTATATAACGAATTTTGCGCACGTTTCCCTTATTCAGAAACAGATGATCAATTAAATGCTATAGGCGATGTAATAGAAGACCTTTCTAGTGGTCGCCCTATGGATCGATTGATTTGCGGCGATGTTGGGTTCGGTAAAACGGAAGTCGCCTTAAGAACGGCATTTCTTGCCGTTATGGAAGGCTTCCAAGTCGCGATTGTCGCCCCCACCACCTTGCTTGCGCGACAACATTATAAAACTTTTTTAGAACGCTTTCGCGGATTTAATATTAAAGTTGGCCACTTATCACGGTTAGTAACGGCAAAAGAACAAAAACTTACAAAAGAAGAGTTATCAAAAGGTGATTGTGAAATTGTTGTAGGCACTCATGCTGTACTTGGGAAAACGATCAATTTTAATAATTTAGGCCTTCTCATTATTGATGAAGAACAACATTTTGGTGTTGGTCATAAAGAACAATTGAAAAAATTAAAGAGCAATGTTCATGTTTTAACATTAACTGCGACACCAATTCCAAGGACATTACAGCTTGCCATGAGCGGTATTCAAGGCCTTAGTCTCATTGCTACTCCTCCTGTTGACAGATTAGCAGTGAGAACATTTGTTCTACCGATGGATGATTTGGTTATTCGTGAAGCGCTTCTTCGTGAACATTACCGTGGTGGACAAAGTTTTTATGTTTGCCCCCGGATTTCTGACCTTAAAGAAATTCATGAATTTTTAAAAGAAACCGTCCCAGAAGTAAAAGTTGTTATGGCACATGGGCAAATGTCACCCGGGCAAATTGAAGATATTATGAATGCTTTTTATGATGGTGCATATGATGTCCTTCTTTCTACGACTATTGTTGAAAGCGGCCTTGATATTCCAACGGCAAATACGATGATTATTCATCGTGCTGATAATTACGGTCTTGCACAACTTTATCAATTACGTGGCCGGGTTGGCCGGTCTAAAGTTCGCGCCTATGCTTATTTGACCTTACCACCAAGACGCATTCCTACGCCACAAGCTGAAAAAAGATTAAATGTACTACAAACACTCGATACGTTAGGCGCGGGTTTTACACTTGCTAGTCACGATCTTGATATACGTGGCGCGGGTAATTTATTAGGCGATGAGCAATCCGGGCATATCAAAGAGGTTGGTATTGAACTTTATCAACAAATGCTCGAAGAGGCAGTCGTTCAGGCGAAATCTTCTGCCAATGATGATGATGCAGAAGGAGCATGGTCCCCTCAAATAAATGTGGGTGCATCTGTTATGATACCTGAACGCTTCGTTAAAGATTTAAATCTAAGAATGTCCCTTTATAGAAGAATTGCTGAGTTGAAAAATAGAAATGATATCGATGCTTTTGGTGGAGAATTAATTGATCGATTTGGGTCATTACCAGAAGAAGTCGAGCACTTATTAAAAGTTATAGAAATTAAACAATATTGTAAAATTGCATGTATAGAAAAAATTGAGACAGGCCCAAAGGGTGCAATTATTTCTTTTAGAAATTCGAAGTTCCCAAATCCACCTGGCTTGATCGATTTTCTAACTAAACAAGGCTCGGTGACAAAATTACGTCCAGATCATAAATTGGTTTATGTTCGAAAGTGGTCGAAAGTTGAAAATAGATTACTCGGTTCATTAAACCTTTCAAAAGCACTGGCAAAAATCGCTAATAAAACCCCTAATAGTTAAAATTTTTCCTAATCCTTAATTAATGATTAGAAAGTGCAGTATATAATTTTCGCATGATAAATGGAATTAACACAAGTCTATCTGGATTACTTGCAGCGTCGACGCGCGCCAATACGGCCGCAAATAATATCGCGAATGCATATAATACGTCTTTACCTGTAGGAGGTGACCGTAATACGGCTACGTTACAGGCATCTCGAGCATATGTTCCGCAAAAAACGGTCAATTCTTCACTTAAAAATGGCGGAGTGACGGCAACGCGCGTGCCTGTAAGTCCTTCTTCTTTAACCGTTTTTAGTCCTGATAATCCCGTTTCCAATGAAGAGAGTTTTGTTAATATTCCAAATATTGAACCAGCCATTGAATTTTCAGAGCTTATTAAAGCTAAAAACGCATACAAAGCGAATGCTGCCGTCTTAAGAACTCTCTCTGAAATAGAAGATACAGCACTAGACATTATTGAATAATCTGAACTTTTTATAATTATATAACTTTTTTCTATTTTATTTTGAAAAGATGTATTTTCTTAACCTTTTACCTTTATAGTTTTCCATAAGAATAAAAAAGACTTTAAAAGCCTTCAATTTATGTGGAAATAAATGAGGTTATCTGGTGTGTAAACAATGAGTGAAACAGAGAATTCAACCGGCGAAGAAATCGCGAAATTAATGGTTCTAGCTCACAATAGTAGCAAAGAAGCTCGAGCGGAATTATTTGATGGTATTACGGATTTAATCGAAGCCCAACATCAACAAATTTCAGTTACTGAAATTGACTTGATGATGGACATTCTGAGCACGATTATTTCAGATATTGAAATAAATATTCGTAAAAAATTATCATTAAAACTTGCTGATCGTTCTGATGTTCCTGCTGAACTTATTATACTGCTTGCTAATGATGAAATTGAAGTCGCAAACCCTATTCTTATTCAGAACACTCTTCTTACAGATAAAGATCTTATAAAAATTATTCAACGTCGATCTCGCCAACATCAAATGAGCATTGCGTCACGTAAAATGCTATCTGCTGATGTCTGCAGAGAATTAGTGAGTACAAACGATGATAATGTAATTGTGACGCTTCTGACAAATCAAGAAGCAAAGATTGACAATGACACGATTGAAAAAATTATCGAAAAAGCGAAAGTCAGAGAAGTCCTTCAACCGCCACTCGTAAGACGCGAAGATTTACCAAAAGACATCGCAGCACGCATGTATAGTTGGATATCCATGTCGCTTAAGAGCGAGCTTCTTAAAATTCATGACTTTGATGCTGATGAGCTTGAAGGTGTCCTTGAAGAAAGCATCAATGAGTTAAAAGAAGAAGATGACCTTTCAAGTCCTAATATTGAACCTGAAGTCGCTCTAATATCTAAGCTTAAAAAAGCAGACAAACTACACATTTCTTTTTTGATGAAAAGTCTGCGTCAAGGAAATACATGCCTATTTGAACTTGCTTTTGCAGAAATCTTAAATATTCCTGATGAAATCATGTGTAATATTTTATATGATCGTGGTCCAGCTGCCCTGGCTATTGCTTGTTGCGCTGCACGCATTGATAAATCGGTTTTTCTAACTATTTTTCGCTTAACCCGTGAAGCAAAAATGATGGATACCGAGCTAAGTAAAGAAGAAATCAAGCATACATATAATCAATTTGTGAACACAAACGAGCAGCGCGCTAAACTCATTTTACACAAATGGGTTGAAGATTCCGCTCGCACGCCTATATTCTAATCCTGTATTAATTTCTAAGATTGGCGTATTATGTCGAAAACTGACATTAAACTTGCTTTGGTGAATAGCCACAATGAACTTGCTGTAGAATCCGCTTCAGCACTTCGAAAATTATATGATTTTGTAGATATTAACAAAGCTGACGTCATTGTCGCCCTTGGTGGTGACGGTTATATGCTACATTTATTTCATGAACTGATTGAAGTAAATAAACCTATTTTCGGAATGAATTTAGGTACAGTTGGCTTTCTTCTTAATCAATATGATACGGATAATCTTCTGGAGCGTGTATCCAAAGCCATTCCTTTCCAACTGCATCCTCTTAGGATGGAAGCCATCGATATTGATGGTAACAAAACGGATGCAATCGCATTTAATGAAATTTCATTATTAAGAGAAACACGCCAAGCGGCAAAAATCAAAATATATATCGACGACAAACTTAGATTAGAAGAGCTCGTTTGCGATGGTGTCTTGCTTTCTACACCTGCTGGAAGTACTGCTTATAACCTATCTGCTCATGGTCCAATTATACCAATGCATGCAAATATTCTTGCCCTTACGCCCATAAGCGCATTTCGACCACGCCGTTGGCGTGGAGCACTTCTTTCACAAAGTGCAAAAGTTGTATTCGAAGCATGTGATCCAAACAAAAGGCCAGTAAGTGCGGTAGCTGATACTATCGAAGTGCGTAACGTAAGAACAGTATCCGTTGAGCAAGATACGTCACATTCTAAAAAGCTTTTATTTGATAAAGAACATACACTTGAAGAACGTATTCTAAATGAACAGTTTATTAGCTGAATTATTTAGTAAGCGGGATTAACACCGTAAATTCAGATCCCTCACCGACTTCACTTTTCAAGATCACATCTCCACCCATTTGGCGTGCGAGGTGCTTTGAAATATGTAATCCAAGTCCGGTACCTTCTTCTTTTCTCGCATAAATATGACCGCGGTCTTGATGGAATTTTTCAAATACAAGGTCTTGTTGTTCTGGTGATATTCCGATACCTGTGTCCCAAACACTTACAGCGATGACATTCTCAGCAAACAATTTCGTTCTAATACCAATTTTACTACCTTCCGGCGTAAATTTCACAGCATTGCTCATTAGGTTTACGAATACTTGAGTAATGCGGCGCGTATCAGCATAAATATTTATATCATCAGTTATACTTAATTCACTGATATCAATTTCTTTTTTATCTGCGTTAATCACAACCATATTACGTGCTGTTTCCACTACTTCTCGCAGTGATACGTCTTCTGTTTCAAGTTGGATTTTCCCACTTTCAAGCACAGCAACATCAAGAATATCATTAATAAGATGAAGCAAATGTCGGCCGGCATTCATGATGTCGTTACTGTAAGAAATATATTGGTCATTAAGTTCACCAAATGCTTGCATTGTCATGGTTTCAGCAAACCCAATGATTGCGTTAAGTGGTGTTCTTAATTCGTGGCTCATAGCCGCAAGAAAATCTCCCTTGGCTTCAAGTGCTTCCTCAGCTTGCTTTGTGGCCACATCTAATTTTGCACGTTTATCTTTTAAATCGTTAAGTGTTTCATTAAGTGTTTTTTGAACTTTTTCTGCTTTAACTTTCGATTTATGGCTATCGGTAACATCGGTTCCTGCCCCCCTAAATCCTTGGAACTCACCGGATTGAACATCAAATAATGGCACACCGCTTAGATAAATATAGATATTCTCATCATCTTGATCTTTTAAGACCATAAGTTGATCCCTAAAGGGGGCATTCTTTTTCATAAATGATGTACATTTAACTTCGCCACCTTCAAATCCCTCTAAAAGATTTCCGACATCATCAAGACGCTTACCCATCATCAAGAATGATGGCACACCAGTGATCGCTGTAAAACGGTTCGACAAATATGTGAGGTTAAATGATTTATCAACTTCCCAATACCAGTCTGACGTTGCACGCGCAAAGTCACGATAGCGTTGTTCAGTAATACTCGCGTCTTCTGAGTTACTCGCTTTATATTGTTCAGTACAATCCGTATATGTTCCACCAATCGCGATGACATACCCTTGATCGTCACAAATAGGGAAATGACGAGAACGATACTGACGCATATTACCATGAATATGTATTGTTTCTTCTACCGTTACGCTACTACGCGTTAACTGTACTTCGTTTAAAATTGATAAAAGGCTAGCCGGGAGAGTATATTCGCCGCGCGGATGATGCACCATGCCGTTTATCGATTCACTATCACTCACAAGCGCACGATAGCCATCATTAACAAACACCAATTCACCTTTGATAGTAGAAACATAAAGAGGAACATTTTCATCGAACTTCATTTTTGCCAGAAGCATATGAATTTGATCTTTTACTGTTGGGTTATCGCTTCTTTCAAGCTGATTTTTGACAAGCTTTTCCGCCCTAAGCTTCTCGACGATTTACAACGGTATGATCGTTTTGTTCGTTATATTATTCTTGTTTTGCACTTTACTTTCCTATCCCAGTAATGTGTGGAGCATGGTTTGGCTTAGCATGCGTCCTGTAATAACATTTGTGCTTCCTGATAATGATAATCGCGTTGCCAATATTTTACGGCCGCCTTTGCATTATCTGGTTTTATTCTATCATATAAATTTAACATCGTATTCAAGATTGATGTCGATCTTGCTTTTGGTCCACTGTTGGCTTGCAGGATCAAAAGAAACATCGTTGAAAATTGGCTCTTCTCTAATCCTATCGCTCTTGAAATTACAGCAAGTTCTTCATCATTCTTTTCTCTTATCACTCGCCATATTATTTTTACACCAAGTCCGCTCAACTCAGCAAGTGCTGCTACAGCAACATTAATTTTTTGCTGCCTAAGAGAGGTAACAACAAAATCAAAATTTAATTTTCTTTGGCTATCCAAATTTTTGACCAGAAGGATTGCCTTTTCCATGACCCCTTCTTTTTCATTATGTTTTTCAATGACTTCCTTGGTTGCATCTTCTAATGCATCATCCAGTAAGGTTTCATCAATATCAAATTCCGCGACAATTTTTCGGCGAAGTGCAGCTGAAACCCACCAATACATTTTATGTGCAAGTTCAAATGAAAGATCGTTTCGATTAAGCAGTGGTTCTTGGAATCGGTCTACTGATCGCGATACTTGTACTAAATAATCCATGGATGCTTTTGAAAGTTCGGCATTTGAATTTTGAATTAGAGCTTCAATAACATCTTCGTTTCCATGTTCAATCAGTTCATCAGAAACAGTTTCACTTACATGTTCACGTATGGCAATTGATAAACGATGAGAATCCGTTCTATTGCGAATCGTTTCAACAAGATCTTCATCTTTTAAAAGTGCACTTTTCTCTAAAACTGGTCTTGCAACCTCAATGTGATCATTTGCAAGCATAGTCACTAGTTCAATAGAAATCTCATCAGATTCGGCTAATCTCTCAGATAATCCTTTACGGATTTTCTTTTCAACGTTCTTAAGAAGTTTAACCATTATATCGTTCATCAAAACGCGTTCATGATCATTCAAACGCCCATCAGGAGATAGGAACATATCAGTGATATTTTCCATAAGGGCTTCTTTAGACCCTTTGGTGCTATCCTGAGCCAGTTTGATCAAGCCTGCTGATGAAAGATTCTCGTTCATAACTTTCCAACTAATCCCTACGCTTTTTGCTTACTGCAATTTTACGTAATGTTATTATTTTCTTATATTTTTTACTAACAAAGTCTAAAACGATAAGGTTAACAAAATCTAAAAATCCTTATATTTTAGAGAGTTCAATATATCAATTCAATTAAAACATTAAAAATTCTTAACAATTCTACAATCTTCATATTAATTTTTCTAAAATTTGAACAATAAAAATTTTCTAGAAAAAAATGCATCGCATATAGTTCACGAAATCATAATTAAAACCATTGTCTAATTAACAATTGGCTTAAAGAGCACATAAAAAGATATTTTATTGTTTTATTTCAATTAGTTAAGGTAGGTGGTGCGCTCGGCCGGACTTGAACCGGCAAGCCCGTGAAGGCGGCAGATTTTAAGTCTGCTGTGTTTACCAATTTCACCACGAGCGCACAATTGAAACGTGATTGGTAAATCGATAAAAGGGTATGCCACATTATTTTAACGAATGGAACCACCAGTTTTCATTTTTTTCATTTTTTTTGTCTTTTTTGGCAATTTTCTTCAAGATTTCATCAAAAAAGTAAAGACTCGGCGAAATTGATTTTACTTTGGAGCTTCTCCAGCAAAATATTCGTATCCCAATCCAATGATTTTTTCTTTTAAACTATTTAGTGCTTGATCAACATTTTCTTCAATTGCTGATCGAATAACGAATGTAGCACCATAAGCCTCTTCTTTATAAAAAGGATAACTACCAATAGTTAAATGTTCAAAAGTCGTCTCTACTTCAGAAAGGATATTTGCGAATTTACTTTCTCCATGAAAAACATGTATTGATTTTGATGTAATTTTTGGCCCACCTGTAATACGATCTTCTAAGTCTTGCAACATGCTTTGCATAACTGCTGGAATTCCAGCGAGCACAAATACATTTCCCATTTGAAAGCCCGGTGCTGCACTAACAGGGTTTTTAATTAAGGTTGCGCCATCAGGGATCATTGCCATTCTTAAACGTTCTGGCGTCATATTTTCTTTTCCCATTTTATCTTCAAGTAGCTTCTTTGCCTCTTCATTCAATAAAAAATCAACACCAAATGCACGCGCTACATTTTCAGCTGTAATGTCATCATGTGTGGGTCCGATACCTCCCGTCGTAAACACATAATTAAAAGTAGCACGATATTCATTTACCGTTTTCTGAATACGTTCAGCGACATCGGGAATGACGCGGACTTCATCTAAAATAACGCCCATGCTTCCTAACCATTTGGCTAAATGATTTAAATTCGCGTCTTTGGTTCGGCCGGATAAGATTTCATCACCAATAATGATGAGGGCAGCAGTAACTTTTTTTACCATTCTTTTTATCAACTCAATTGAATAAACATTAAAATAATACTATATCCTAAGATATGAAATATGAACACGAACTTTTCCATGGAACTTTAATTAAACGATATAAGAGATTCCTGGCCGATGTAAAATTGGATAATGGCGAAATTGTCACCGCTCATTGTGCCAATAGTGGATCAATGCTTTCATTAAAAGATGAAGGCAATGAAGTTTGGTTGTCACCAGCGACAAACCCTAAAGCAAAGTTAGATTATAAATGGGAAATTGTAAAAGCTGACGGTGCTATGGTCAGTATCAACACATCTTGGCCAAATAAATTGGTTGAAGAAGCAATCCTTGACGGCACGATATCAGAATTACAAGGGTATGATGATTTGCGAAGAGAAATGAAATACGGACAAAAAAGCCGTATTGATTTATTTTTAAGTAATCATCCTGAAAATGCGGATTGTTATGTGGAAGTCAAAAGTGTCACATTAAGCCGTGAAACGGCACTTGCTGAGTTTCCTGATTCTGTTACAGCTCGTGGTACAAAGCATTTAAATGAATTGAAAGACATGGTTGATCAAGGCAGCCGCAGTGTCATGTTATATTTGGCACAAAGGTCCGATATAAATAAATTCAAAGTCGCATCAGACATTGACCCCGCTTATGCAGATGCGTTAAAGATGGCAAAAGAAAACGGTGTTGAAGCATATTGTTATATTTGTACAGTTACACCATCAGGTATAAAGGTGGATCATAGTATCCCCATTTTGGAAGAATAATGAGATATATAAAAGCATCTGATGCACCGGTCGAAGCAACGAGCGCAATTAAAATTCATGATCCTCAAGATTTTGAAGGCATGCGAAAAGCTGGAAATTTGGCGGCGCGCACTCTTGATATGATAACACCTCTTGTCGTGCCGGGCGTCAGTACTGACGAGCTGGATAAAATTTGCGCTGATTTTGTCGCTGATCATGATGCCATTAGTGCCCCTCTTAATTATAATGGCTTTCCAAAATCCATCTGTACATCGATCAATCATGTTGTTTGTCATGGCATACCCGGACCTAAAAAACTTAAAAAAGGCGATATTATTAATATCGATGTCACCGTTATTGTTGATGGCTGGTACGGCGATACGAGCCGCATGTTTTATGTTGGCCCACCAAATGTTAAAGCAAAGCGACTGGTTGACATTACTTATGAATGCCTCATGCGCGGTATCGATCAAGTTAAGCCCGGTAATACAATGGGTGATATCGGCTATGCCATTCAAGAATATGCATATAGTCAAAGATGCAGTGTAGTGGAAGTATTTTGTGGCCACGGCCTTGGGCGCATTTTTCACGATAGTCCAAATGTTCTGCATTATGGCCGAAAAGGTGAAGGCGCCGTCATCAAAGAAGGCATGTTCTTTACAATTGAGCCAATGATTAATCTTGGCACTAAAGAAGTAAAAGTTCTATCTGATGACTGGACTGCCGTAACGCGCGATAAATCGCTTTCGGCGCAGTTTGAACATAGTATGGGGGTGACCGCTGATGGAGTAGAGATTTTCACTCTATCACCAGAGGGTCATACTAAGCCCCCTTATGTCTGATGAGCATAAGAAAGGTCATAGAGAGCGTTTAAAAACACGCTTTAGAAAAGACGGTGTAAAAGCACTCGCCGATTATGAACTTCTCGAACTTTTATTAATGATGGCCATTCCAAGACGTGATGTAAAACCACTTGCAAAATCACTTATTTCGGAATTTGGTTCTTACGCCGAAGTCATTAGTGCCTCACCGGAAAGACTAGTGGAATTTAATGGTGTAGGCGAAAATGTCGTAACGGCATTAAAACTCGCGGAAGCGAGTGCACAAATGCTATCGCAAGGCAAAGTTATGGAAAAACCAGTGCTTAGCAATTGGCAAGCACTTATAAATTATTGTACGTCACAAATAGCCTATAAAAAGAACGAGCAATTCCGTGTGCTTTTTCTTGATCGACAGAATAGATTAATTGCCGATGAAAAAATGCAAGAGGGAACAATTGACCACACGCCCGTATATCCACGTGAGATTATCAAACGTGCATTAGAATTAGGGTCAAGCGCGATTATACTGGTACATAACCACCCTAGCGGTGACCCAACACCAAGCCGCGAAGACATTGATATGACTAAGAAAATAGCAGAAGCCGAAAAGCAATTAGGTGTGATGCTTCATGACCGTCTCATAATTTCCAAAGGCGGCCACAGCAGTTTTAAAACCATGGATTTAATTTAAACCTTTAATCGCGTAAGATAGGGTTTCAAGCAATTGGCCGTGTGGTAGGCATGCCCCCCAGTTTGATTGGAATATTCTGTATTGGTGATCTCTTCATCACCATCTTTCCCAATGATAGTAACAATATCTCCTATTTCGATATCATCCGAACCTGTAACATCAATTGAAATATGATTGGCCGTGATAAGAGCAATCATAGGGTATTTCTTACCCTTAATAAGGACATTAGCATTATTTACGCTGCTTAGGGCAAAGCCATCTGAATACCCAAGCGGCAATGTGGCGACCCGCATTGGTTTTTCAATTTTATAAGCTTGGTGATACCCAATTGAATCGCCCGGTTCCATGTCTTTCACATAAATAATTCTCGTCTTAACACCTAGAACAGGCCTAATATCCATATTTGGCATTGGCTCTAAACCAACAAGGGCGCTCCCTGGTCTCACCATATCTAAATGTGAGCCGGGATCATGATCCACTTCGGCGCTTGATGCAGCGTGACGCACTCCTAAATCAATCCCCTTGGCTTTTGCAGTATCATAGATAGAATTTAATCTTTTAATTTGGATGGGATTAAAATCGGCATCTTCGGTCATGGCCGTCAAAACACCTTCAATTTCAATATGTGAAAGCGCGGCGACTTTCTCGACAAAGGCATCAGCAATTTTATAAGGCACCCCTACTCGCCCGAGCCCTGTATCAATTTTAATATGAACTTTCGCAATACGATTTAATTTCACAGCTTCTTCATTTAATATGTCAACCGCATCCGAAAAGACGGATTGGCTAATATTATGTGTAATGGCCGTTCTGGCATCACGTGCAGAAAATGGGCCAAGGTTTAAAACCATACCTTCTATACCATTGTGCCTTAAGTGTTCCGCTTCATCCATTTTTACAACAGCAAAATGGCTAATTCCCTTTAACTCCATTGACTTGGCAATTTCAATGAGACCATGACCATAAGCATTACATTTAATAACAGCCATAATCGGACGCCCATCAATTTTTTTACGTACTTCGGATATATTATGATTTAGATTATCAATATTTAATTCCACCCAAGTATCAAACTGATCTTCAACTGTTTGCGGTAGAGGTCCAGCTATATCACTTTCTTGCGCTTTCGTAATTGTGGCCGCAGTTCCCGTTAAGACAACACCTGCATAAGCTGTGCTTGCCAATTTTATGAAATCACGCCTATTTTGATCTTGTCTCATTTTATTCCCTCATATTCACTTTTTAAAAATTGTATCATAGTTTATAATTGGGTCAACTAGGGGTAATAAAATGACCAGAGACGAATTCAACGATTATTGTAAATCATTAAAATCAACCTCCAATGTCGTACAATGGGGGGATGCTAGCGTATGGAAAATTGGCGGTAAAGTATTCGCAATACATTCAGGACAAGATGATAACGCGCACACTATGAGTTTTAAATGTAGTGAACTTAATTTTCGGATTTTGACGGAATTGGATGGCATTCAAAGAGCCCCTTATCTAACTCAAGGAAACTGGATACAAATTACATCTGAAAAAGCAATGAACAACCAAGATATCAAAGATTATATCAAAGACTCATATGATATCATTGCCGCAAAATTGACGAAGAAATTAAAAGGTGAATTGGGTATTTAGTGAATGGTCGGAATGACAGGATTTGAACCTGCGACCTCTTCACCCCCAGTGAAGCGCGCTACCATGCTGCGCTACATTCCGACATCAATTCGAACGCAATATAACCATAGAGCATCGCTCCTGCAACAGGCCAATTGATCTTTTGCTATTTTATTTATAAAGTACTCACATATTAAAAATATAGGATTTCAAAATGCTAAAAAAACTAATTGCTATCTTCTTTGCTGGTGCAATCTCAAGCGCACAAGCACAAAATCTCGAAGAGTTTACAGTAGAGAACATTCATTTTCACATGGGCGTCGTGGCTGCCTTTGCCGAGGTGGTAAGTATGGATGTTAAGCAAATCGGACTTAGCGAAATGTTTTCAGAAGAAGAAGCCACCAAATGGGAACCCGTTGTCAATCATATTGCTGAACGTAACGGGGTAAAAGCATATCGTGAAAATGACTTTTTAGTGACCGATCTCTTTTCACCTTCAAGAACCAATGGCCTTACATTATTTTTAATTTATAAGGGCGACACCCTGGAAAAATATAACGCATTGAAAAAACGCAAAGCTGAGCTTATTGCAAATAATCAATATGACGAATCCGGCAGACGAGAAATTGCAACCGGATTTGGAAAACTACTCGATTATTCAGATGATGTTATCAATCGACTTATTGCATCCAATGGTGGCCAACATTAATTTTTATTCGAATTTCATTTATTACAATTTTAATTAATTCTTAAATCAAATTTAAAATAGCTGTTTTATCCTAAATAATTAGAATTTCTTTGATTATGGATATTAAACAGAATGTTTAAACGGTTAGACAATGTTACCAAATCTACTATTGCGGTATTTTCTTCCTTTATCGGAAGAAGTGCTAATCGTTATGGTGATATCCAGAATTTTGAAAAAATTATTTCTGTTAGCGATTTATTTGCAACTGGAAAAGTTCATTTGATAAGCCTTCAGTATTTGAAAGAGCAACTCGGGTTTTCCTGGTACGGGAAACGCGACGAAATTTTAAAAAAACTGTCGATACGCCTCAAGCAAAATACCAATGACGAAGATGTAATATTCTCAAGATCTGAAACAGAACATTTAGTTGTTTTTTCAAATACCCCTCAAAGTGACGCACAGCAATTATGCGGAGATATACTAAAAAAACTATCAACTGAATATTTAGGACAATGCTACGATTGCAACGTTATTATCAGAACAGCAACAGGACGGCGTCACGGTAAATTGCTATTTCAAGATGTTGCTTATTCCAGTATTAAAAATTCCACTCCTGATATCATAGAGCAAGCGCCAAAGCCTAAACTTGAGTCTTTTCCATCACCAATAGATGAAAAAAAAGAAAGACCATATGAGTTAATATACAAGCCAATTTGGGATAAAAAGAACAATATCGTTTCTACTTTTATGATTAGTCTAAGAAGTAATAAAAAGAAAAAAGGAAGTAATATTGACACGTCACCTATTGGATACCGTTCCTTACCAAACCCCTTTTGCCTGGCATCAATGATAGAGCTTGATAAATATATGCTCGATGAAATTATAGAAATGATGCAGGATTTCTTTAAAAATAACTTTAGGGCTATGTTCGCTATCCCCTTACATTATAAAACCCTTTTTAATCTTACACGGCTCCATAATTTCTTATTTCATTGCCAGTCTATCCCCATACCCTTAAGAAAATATATTACTTTTTCTCTTATTGGTTTTCCAGAAGGTTTTCCAGAAGCTCGTATGAATTTAATTACAACAAGCCTACAAAAATTTTGTAGGAACGTAACAATAGTCAGTGAAAAAATTCCGAGTGATATCGGCTATTATAAAGGGTGTGGTGTATCCGGTATTTGTCTTTTTATTCCAGAAAAAATAAAATCTACAAAAGGTTATTCCTCTGAGCTAAACAAACTCGCTAAGAAATGCGCAAAAGAGAATATAAAATTGTCACTTGATGGCGTTGATAAATTCGAAGAATTGGAACCGATCAAAGAAACTGAACTCGATTATATATCGGGTAATATAATTGGTCGATATGAAGATGCTCCATTACATATTACACATATGGGATGGAATGATATTGTTAAGCACTAATGATGGTTAAGTTTTCAAAGACTTCTTTAAATTGTCTCTCGTAACTTGAAGATTATCTCTTATAGACGTCAATGAAACATCGTCACTATTTGCAACTGCAATAACGTCTGGCGCAGCATTGTCATCTTCTGCGGAGGCATTAGTATATGTCTGATGAACAACGGCTTTGACACCATGTTCTCTTAATAATTTTTGCGCGCCCTTAATGGTATAACCATCATCATGAAGTAACCGTCTTATTGCCTCAATTATTTCAACATCTTCAGGGCGGTAATAACGACGACCACCACCACGCTTCATAGGTTTAATTTGGCTAAACTTGCTTTCCCAAAACCTTAATACATGTTGTGGAATACCGATACCATCAGCGACTTCACTGATAGTTCGAAAAGCATTTGGTGATTTGGCATGTTTTGAGGCTGACATTTAGCTCAATATCTCTCTGCGCTGCATGTGTTGCTACTATAGAAGCAGAAACAATTTCCAATTTCTATGAATTACTCACTCTATCTTTTAAGACTTGTGAAGGTCTAAAGACGAGTACTCTTCTTGGTTCAATTGGAACTTCTTCCCCTGTTTTTGGGTTACGTCCAATACGGCCACCTTTATCGCGAACAATAAAGCTACCAAATGAAGAAATTTTAACATTGTCCCCATTGGTCAAAGTAGAGGCAATTTCATCAAGAACTGTTTCAACCAAATCTGATGATTCATTTCTGGATAGCCCCACTTCCTGATACACTGCTTCAATCAGATCCGCCCTTGTTACTGTTTTTCCACTCATGTTTCCTACCTCTTTTGTTTTCTTTAGCCTACTGCAGCAGAATTATGCGGTCAATATCAAAGGGATGCACAAACTTTCTAAAGGACTAGTTTACGTAACAAAATAGCAAAAAAGGTAAAAAAAGGGGGGTAAAATAAACTTTTACCACCTTAAAAGACAAGCACCCCACGTAAATCCCCCACCCATTGCCTCTAGAATCACAATGTCATCTTGGGTGATTCGGCCATCGCGCACCGCTTCATCAAGCGCTAAAGGAATAGAAGCAGCCGATGTATTCGCATGTTTATCGACCGTGACAACAACCTTATCAGGAGAGATTTTTAACTTGCGAGCAGTGCCATCTAATATGCGTTTATTGGCTTGATGAGGTACAATCCAATTTATATCGTCAGATGTCATATTGGTATCTTCTAAAACTTCACCGACCACTGAGGCTAAATTTACAACTGCGTGACGGAAAACTTCTCTTCCTTGCATTCTTAAATGTCCAACCGTTTGTGTCGAAGAAACTCCACCGTCTACATAAAGCATATCATTATAGCGACCATCAGAGTGAATGCGTGATGCAAGAATTCCTTGATCAGAATTATCGCCTACACCTGCTTTTGCAGAAAGTACGATGGCACCGGCTCCATCACCAAACAAAACACATGTTGTTCGATCTTCCCAATCTAATATTCTTGAAAATATTTCAGCACCGATTACTAACACATGTTTTGCTTGCCCAGCCTTGATGAAATTATCCGCAGTTGTTAACGCATAAACGAAACCGGAACAGACTGCCTGCACATCAAATGCGGCACCTTTCGTTATGCCTAATTTACGTTGAACAGTAGTTGCGGTTGAAGGAAAGGTTTGATCCGCCGTCGATGTTGCGACAACGATAAGGTCTATGTCTGCAGCATTTAAATTTGCGCTTTCCAAAGCTTTGGATGCAGCGGCTACTGCTAAATCTGAGGTAACCTGATCATCCGCGGCAATATGGCGTTGCTTAATGCCTGTTCTCTCGATAATCCATTCATCAGATGTATCAACTTTATTCTCTAAATCTTTGTTCGTTAGGATATTTTCAGGTAAATATGATCCTGTGCCCGATATAATCGAACGAATGGCGGTCATTATGTTTGTTCCTTGATATTCATTTCTATAACCGTTTCGTCAGCCTCATCTTCATCGGTTTCTTCAATTGTATTCTTAAAGTTTGTTAAATCACGTGTAATTTTCCCCGCAAGGTCATTTTCTGCCATGTCAACAGCAACACCAATTGCAGCAGCAAATCCCTTAGCTGACGCGCCACCATGGCTTTTAATAACCAAACCATTCAATCCCATAAATACGGCACCATTATGATTATTTGGATCAAGATGATTTTTTAAAGACTGCAATGAAGAACTGGCAAATAAAGCGCCAATTTTGGACAGAATAGATTCCATCAGACTACGTTTTAATAGGTTAGCAATCATTTTTGCCGTACCTTCAGCCGTTTTAAGCGCAATATTACCCGTAAAACCATCAGTCACCACGACATCAACTTCACCACCACCTAATCCATGGCCTTCTGTGAAACCTTTATAATCCATTGGAATATTAGCTTCGCGAAGCATTCTATCAGCTTCTTTAATGACATCGCTGCCTTTTAATTCTTCAACACCCACATTTAGTATAGCTACAGTCGGCTTAACGACACCTAATACTGTGCGCGCAAATGCAGCGCCCATAATTGCGAACTGAACCAAATTATTTTCATCACATTCAACATTCGCGCCGAGGTCAAGCATTACACTTTCCCCTCTACTTGTCGGTATGAGTGATGCAAGAGCTGGTCTATCGATCCCTTCCATAGTACGAAGAATAAATTTCGCCAGGGCCATTTGAGCGCCAGTGTTGCCGGCAAGAACCGCCGCGCAAGCTTTATCATCTTTTACGGCTTGTATGGACTGTCCCATACTCGAATCTCTTCCTCGTCTTAAAGCTTGACTTGGTCGTTCATCCGCTGAAATCACCTTATCTGTATGAAAAACTTCACAACAATTTTTGAGAATTGGGAAGCGCGTTAGCAAAGGGACGATTTTAGTTTCATCACCAAATATTAAAAACTTTAGACTAGGAACACGTTCACGCGCAATACTCGCCCCCTCGATTACGATCTCAGGAGCGTGGTCACCGCCCATTGCATCCAATGAAATTACAAGTTCACGCGTCAAAGCATACCCTTAATTTGAATTTTACTCTAATTATCTTAACTCAATCTAATATATATAGCCCAATAAAGATATCATATAAAATATAGCAATATCAGTTATCTTCAAGTGTTATGTTAAAGCTCTTTCAAAACTGCAAAAGGATTTTTCTTTTCTAATTTCTTTGTTGCTTCATCTTCACTAAGAATTTTATAACCTAATTCTTCGCCTTTGATCTCATTTTGTCGAGGATAGCTATTCATAAACAGGGCTAAATATTCAGCAACGTATTCGCCAATATCTACCTCTTTATCTTCGATAATTTCAATATCATCATCATCAATGTTAAAAACAACTTCTTGACTATCATTATTGTTTTTTGATGGCGGCGCGTTTTTTTGAAAAATAATTGAAAATTCTTCGTTTATTGATTCGTGCACTTCATTTAAAGTCACAACACACGATTGAATAACTTCAGCGTCCATTTTGACGCGAAGCAAATAATCGCCTAATTCTTTTTGTTTCCTTCGATTAAGGATACATGTAGCCTTCAGCGACACAACTTCAATTATCGAGAACCTTTCGGCAAGTAAAAGGCATTCATCCGAAGTCGCTTCGATAATTATCTCAGTCGCTTTTTTTTCTACTAGATCGAGATTAAAAGTCCTACTGAATTCATTAGCTGTGTTTTCTTCATTCATAATTTTTAATTGCTCGGTAATTTAAACTCAATATGACCATCTAAGATTTTCTCAATATCTTGCTTTATAATCAATTCATATTGCTGATATATATATGAAACCATTTTTTTCAATATGTCCTCATTTATTGTTTTCTCACGGTATAAATTACGCTTTAATGTATTAGACATTTCATCTTTATTTTCACTAGAAAATAAATTTTGATACGCTATCATTCGTCCATAGAATGCTTCAGCCATCACTTTAATTTTTTTTCCCACACCCAAATCACCCACTCCAATTTCTCTCAAAGTTAAATCCAGGTTATCAAACATTATTTCTTGTAGAATTCTTTTAAATTCTGGCACGTCTTTAAAATTTTTATGATGATCTAATTTTTTCAAAACTATCGCCATATGAACGGACATTAAATCAAAACGTCCATCTAAACTATCCTCCACAGAATAGTTTTCGTAAAAATCGATTACGCGGGAATGTTCGATGATTATACTGAATATATTATGTGCTGCATTATTCAGTTTCTTTTTATTAAATAAAAACCCAAACATTTTTCATTATTTCTTTCGATAAACTGGTTTTAGTTAAGAATTATACCCTTAAATAAAATTCATACACTAAATGATTGACTACTGTTAATCCAAATGTCATTTTGTTGCTAAAATTAAGGCTTTATATTAATATGTAAAGCTTAGACTTTGTAAGATGAATTAACATTTTGCTATTAATTCTGCAATTAAATCTAAGTATAGGACAGTTTTTATAACTGAAAACTTAAAAAAATGAAGATAAATGTCAAAAATAGCATTATTATGATGTCTTTAATTACTCTTCTTGCGGGATGCTCCTCAATTAAAAACTACCGTGGCTATATCCCCGACCCAGAAATGAGTGATGCTATTCGAGCAGATGTTGATACAAAGGTTTCAGTTCAAACCATGCTAGGCAACCCTACTATGCGTCCCACATTCGATGATAATAACTGGTATTATTATACCAAAAGAACGGAGCGATGGGCCTTTTTCAAAGAAAGAGTAACAGAAATGGACATTCTTGCTATCTCGTTTGATAATGAAGACTATGTTTCTGATATTAGAAGATATTCTGTAGAAGATAATCAAATCGTCGATCCAGTTTCCAAAAAAACAGTAACACATGGTAAAGATGAAAACTTTTTCGCCGAATTATTTGGTAACGTTGGGCGCTTCGGTGGTGGTGGATCAAATCCTACGGCAGGGAATTAAATTAAAAATTTCTACTTTCACTAATCACTACCCTGTTAACGATTTCCCGCCCAATTTCTTGGTTTTCTACTTCTTTTATTTTTGCTGATAACCTATCAAAATCCACTATTCTTGGGTTATCTTCACGTCCTATCGGATTAACACTAAAATAACGAAGCAATGCATCTTTGATAATGATAACGTTTTTTACAACCAATAACTTATCATCATTTCCGATAGTTTCTAATGACACATTCATTACAGCATAATTGAGAACTCGACCCTTATAAAATAGTGGTAGGTTTAATTTTTCAATTTTTGCATATTGATAATCAGGAAGCTCAGGTGCTTTCTCTTCAATTACCACTTCAACAGGCTCAGTTTCATCACCAGACTGCATTATAAAGAAGCCAGCGGCACCTCCACCACCAACTATTAACCCCGCTAAAAGACCTACAATTAAAAGTTTTTTACCACCACCAGATGGCTTTTTATTTTCTTCACTTGTCTCTTTTTCTTCTTCTGCCATTTGCTTACCTAATTTTCGAAATGGCGGTAACCTTTATTATCAATTCTTATTTCGGCTTGCCGCTCATCTAATAAAAATATTCTTTGCTCAGCTATAATTTCACCTATTTTTGTAATGCCATGACTTTGACAATTCGGGATATTAAGCAAGCTTTTTTCATTTTCTGGAGGCACTGTGAAAAGTAATTCATAATCATCACCGCCTGTCCACGAAAGATGATTATACTCTGGTTTAGTTTCCAAAAGATTACCGAAAGCAGCAGAAATTGGTATCTTGGGTTGATTTATGTGAGCGCCCACCCCCGAATTTTTGCATATATGAGATAAATCACCAATTAATCCATCGGATATATCAAGCGCAGAAGAGGCAATATTCACTAACGCTTTACCTAATTTTAGTCTTGGGAAAGGTTTATAAAAACGATTTAGAATAAAATCACTCCCTGCAACATCCAGATCATTTTCGATAATTTTAATAGCAGCCGCGGCGTCACCAAGAGTGCCGGACACATAAATACCGTCGCCTACTTTTGCACCCGTTCTAGTTAAATGACTTGCTTTTTTAGTTTCACCAATGGCCGTTATAGATATCGTGATTGGGCCATTAGTCGCGACACTATCCCCGCCCCATAACGACCATTTAAACAATTTTTGATTATTCTCTAATCCTTTACAAAAACTTGATAGCCATGCTTCAATATATAAGTCTTTGTTTGGAAGCGCTAAACTTAATAAATAACCTAAAGGCTCTGCCCCCATTGCAGCAAGGTCTGATAAATTACAACGCAATGCCCTTTCGGCGATTAATTCAGGATCATCGTTTGAAAAGAAATGAACATCCGCTACCAATGCATCTTTCGTGAAAACTAAATCTGTGTCTGACTTGGGTGAAAATACAGCCGCATCATTCTTCAATGAAAAAGCAGGTGCCCCATTTCCTGTTAAAGGAGAGAAATATTTTTCAATCAAGTCAAATTCGGATGTCGTCAGTGTTCAATCACCTTTAACTGCGTTTTTCTTTCGCTATTTTATCTAAAATTCCATTTACGAAAGCTGGGGTTCCATCATCAAAGAATGCTTTAGTGGCATCAATATATTCATTGATTATAACACTCGTTGGCACGTCAACCCTTGCTATCAATTCATATATACCCGCACGAACTGCCGCTCTAGCAACAGATTCTATTCTCTCTATTGTCCAATCATCACCCAGTTTGGATTTAATTAAAGCATCAATTTCTTCTAATCGCTCATTGGTCCCAAGAACAATATCACTAAAAAAAGCCGTATCAGCTTTCTCAAGCGGCGTATCATCGATTATTTCATTAATTCTGTGATCAATAAATTCTTTAACAACAATTTTTGCCGGCGAGTTGTTTGCTTCAATTTGATAAAGTGCCTGAACGGCGGCTAGGCGAGCAGAACTTCGCGCACCGCCTTTTGCCTTTTTAGTGTCAGCCATTTTAAGCAATTCCATATTGTTTTTTAAGTTCGATCATTCGTACAGCCGCTTCAGCAACAGCACCGCCCTTATTGTACTTATCAACAGAGCAACGTGCCCATGCTTGGTCGCGATTTTCTACTGTCAGAATTCCATTGCCGATTGCCAATCGATCGCGAATGGCTAAGTCTTGCAATCCACGTGCGCTTTCACCACAGACATAATCATAATGGCTTGTTTCACCGCGAATAACACAGCCGAGCGCGACAAAGCCGTCATAACCATCATTACCGTCAGCAGCAAACCTAATAGCCGCAGGAATTTCAAGAGCACCAGGCACATCAATACGGTCAACTTCTGCTCCGACAGCTTCTAATGCTCCAATGGCGCCTTTGGCAAGTTCATCAGCAATATCGTCATAAAAACGTGCTTCTACGATTAATACCTTCATTGCGACTAATCCTTTTTATCCACAACTTTTAATTCAATATTTTTATCAAAACGTTGATGGCCAATAATATTCAAACCATATCCTTCAATTCCGACGACATTTTGCTCACTATCCGAGAGAAGCACGAAATCCTTAACCCCTAAATCAAGTAAAATTTGAGCCCCTATGCCATAGTTCTTAATGTTTGGAGATTTTTTCTGCGCTTTCTGGTCTTTTTTAGCAATTTCATCAGTAATATAAGTCTTACGGTTTTCGCGAAGAAATACCATAACACCGCATTCTTCTTTGCCAAGTTCTACCATCGCCCTTTTAAACTGACCCGTTCTAGGTCCTTTTTGGCCAAGTAAGTCTTCAAAAATATTAAAGGAGTGCATACGGACTAGCACTTTTTTGGCTTTCGTCGGATCACCTTTAACAAGAGTAAAATGCTGAATACCGTCATCTTTTGCCATATAAGCGCGCATTTTAAACTCACCGCCAAATTCTGAATCGACATTTGTCTCATCAATACATTCAACAAGATTATCATTACGGCGGCGATAAGCAATGAGATCAGCAATTGTTGCGAGCTTTAAATTATGTTTTTTTGCAAATTCCACAAGATCCGGTAAACGAGCCATTGTGCCATCATCATTCATGATTTCGCAAATTACCCCAGACGGAATTAGCCCCGCTAAACGCGCAATATCAACTGCAGCTTCAGTATGACCCGCACGAACAAGTACCCCACCGCGACGCGCAATAATTGGAAAGACATGGCCAGGTGTTACAATATCGTCCTTGCTTTTTGTGGGATCAATTGCAACGGCGACAGTATGAGCGCGATCCGCTGCAGAAATACCAGTGGTTACACCTTCAGCAGCTTCTATAGATGTTGTAAAAGCAGTATGATGGCGCGTTCTATTATTCTGTGACATCATTTCCAGCCCGAGTTCTTCTGAGCGCTCAGCAGTCATTGTCAGACAGATAAGTCCACGACCATGTGTTGCCATAAAATTAATAGCATCAGGTGTCGCCATTTGAGATGGGATAATTAAATCACCTTCATTTTCACGGTCTTCATCATCTACAAGGATGAACATTCTTCCATTCTTCGCATCTTCCAATACGTCTTCAATGGGAGATAAAAAATTATGCGGCATTTTACTCTCTAATCAATTTCTTTAAACTTCACGCATTCTAGCGACATAACGTGCTAAAATATCAATCTCAATATTTATTTTGTCGCCAATGCTTGCAGCGCCAAATGTTGTTTTTTCTTGGGTATGCGGAATAATGTTAATTGAAAATTCTGTGTTTTCACTTTTATCTTCAACATTATTTACTGTTAATGACGCACCATTAATGGTCACTGATCCTTTTGAAGCAACATATGCTTTTAGCTTAGTTGGTAATGAAAATGTAAATTTTTTACTATCACCATCCGTCTCAATATTTAAAATTTGTCCAACGGTATCAACATGCCCAGTGACAATATGGCCGCCCAATTCTTCGCCAACTTTTAAGGCACGTTCAAGATTAATTTGACTTCCGGGCAACCAATCTCCGAGAGATGTACAGGATAATGTTTCAGCAGAAACATCAACACTAAAATAATCTGATCCTTTATCAACAACGGTTAAACAAACACCTGAACAGGCAATAGATGCACCAAAATCAATCGTCGAGGTATCATAAGATGTGCGAATAACAATTCGTGTATCACCCATTTGAGTAATTTCGCTCACTTCGCCAATATCAGTTATAATTCCTGTAAACATCTTTAACCTAATGTGTCGTTATATATTCTAGCCAGATATCTTCACCTACTTTGCCTTCATCATAAAGGTTTAGGTTTAGATAACGATTTAATTCAGTTATGGGAATATCGTATAATGCATTTACACCAGTTGCGCCAATAGATTCTGAAGATTTAAGCCATATTATGCGGTCAACTAATCCTGCTTTAATTAAAGAGGCATTTACCATTGCTCCGCCTTCACTTAAAACTCGTGTGATCCCTCGCCTCGCTAAAACTTCCATAATATGCGTTAACGATGTTTGACCTTCGTCATTTTCTTCAACTTTAATAACGGTGATACCTTTTGTCTCAAGTCTTAAAATCTTTTCTTTGTCTTGATTTAAAGTCATAACCCATGTTTCAATATCTTTAGCCGTTTCACAAATTTTACTATTTTCAAGTATTCTTAATTGGCTATCCAAAACAATCCTAATGGGCGACTGCGATGACAATCCGGGTATACGACAGTCTAACATTGGATCATCGATTAATACTGTATTTATCCCAACTAAAATCGCATCATGATTGGCGCGGTATAAATGCCCCCTTAATCGCGCCTCTGGGCCTGTGACCCAGGTTTGCTCACCTTCATTTTTAGCAATCTTACCGTCATTTGAAGATGCTATTTTCACTGTAATCAATGGTCTTTTATCGGTTACTTTTAGCAAAAACCCTTGATTGATTAAATCAGCTTCCTCTTTTAGCAAACCTTCTAATACCGCAATCCCTGAATTTTTAAGAATATCAACTCCTTTTCCACTCACCCTGGAATCAGGATCTCCTGTTGCGACAATAACTTTAGATACACCTGCACTTACCAAGGCTTCTGCGCAAGGTGGTGTATTGCCATGATGTGCGCATGGTTCGAGCGTAACATATACAGTTGCACCATTTACATTTTTTGCTTGCGAAAGAGCATTTATTTCACCATGTGGTCTGCCACCATCACTCGTACAGCCACGTCCAATGATATGATCATTTTTTACGATAACACATCCAACAGATGGGTTAGGTGATGTTTTACCAAGGCCACGCCTTGATAAATCTAATGCCATTTTCATATAGGCATGGTCAGCTTTAGAAAATTGAGAATTAGCTTTCGTCATGATCAGCTATCTCGCTGACGAAATCTTCGAAGTCACTTGCTTCTCGGAATTTTTTATATACGGATGCAAAACGAACATAGGCAACTTTATCTAGGTGTTCTAAACCTTCCATAATTAGTTTCCCTATTGTTTCAGAGGGAATTTCGCTTTCGCCCATACTTTCGAGTTGACGAACAATACCACTTACCATCCGTTCAACCTGATCTTCTTCAACAGGGCGTTTGCGAATTGCCATTTGAACGGATCGTTCAATCTTCTCTCTTTCAAATGGTACTTTTTTTCCAGACGTTTTTAACACGGTTAATTCGCGAAGCTGCACCCGTTCGAATGTCGTAAAACGCGCACCACAGCCGCCACAAGAACGACGGCGCCTAATAGCAGAATTATCCTCTGTAGGACGACTGTCCTTTACTTGAGTATCTTCATTTACACAAAATGGGCACCGCATATTCTTATCCTAACAAAATTAGTAAATTGGGAATTTATTACAAAGTGCGATCACTTTTTCACGCACACTTGCTTCCGCTGCACTATTATCTTCCGGATTTTTTTGAAGCCCGTCAAGGATTTCAAGAATAAAATCGCCAACCTGTTCAAATTCAGTAACCCCAAAACCACGTGTTGTTCCTGCTGGTGTTCCAACACGAATTCCAGATGTTACCATAGGTTTTTCAGGATCAAATGGCACACCGTTTTTGTTACAAGTAATGTTTGAGCGTCCAAGTGAATTATCAGCATCACGCCCCGTTAGTCCTTTAGGACGAAGATCAACTAGTACCACATGAGTATCAGTACCACCCGATACAATATCACAGCCCCCTTCTTTTAGCCTATTGGCTAGTGCACGGGCGTTTTCCTTAACGGACGCAGCATACTGTTTAAATTCAGGTTGTAGTGCCTCACCAAATGCGACGGCTTTTGCAGCAATAACATGCATTAATGGACCACCTTGAAGTCCTGGAAAAACAGCGCTGTTAAATTTCTTACCTAAATCAAGATCATTGGTCAAAATCATACCGCCACGTGGGCCACGCAATGTTTTATGCGTTGTTGTTGTCACAACATGAGCATGCTCAAGTGGGCTTGGATGCTCTCCTGCTGCAACAAGACCCGCAAAATGGGCCATATCCACTAGTAAATAAGCACCAACGCTATCGGCGATTTCACGCATCTTTTTAAAATCAATTTCACGTGGGTATGCTGATCCACCTGCGATAATCATTTTCGGTTGATGTTCTTTTGCAAGAGCTTCGATTTGATCAAAGTCCATTAAATGGTTATCACGACGAACGCCATATTGAATTGCATTAAACCATTTACCGCTTTGTGCTGGTGGCGCACCGTGTGTTAAATGTCCGCCTGCATCAAGTGACATACCAAGGATTGTATCACCTGGCTTCGTCAATGCCAACATAACAGCACCGTTAGCTTGTGCGCCAGAATGTGGTTGAACATTTGCAAATTCACAATTAAAGAGCTTCTTTGCGCGCTCAATAGCAAGGCTTTCAGCAATATCAACATATTCACAACCACCATAATAACGACGCCCGGGATATCCTTCAGCATATTTATTGGTCATAATGCTGCCTTGAGCTTCCATAACGGCACGGCTAACAATATTTTCAGACGCAATCAATTCAATGTGATGCTGTTGGCGCCCCATTTCAAGATCGATGCTTTCCAGTAATTCCGGATCACGTTCACTTAGTGAGGCATTAAAAAACGATTCCATATTCGATGACATATGCTTTAAACCTTTAAAATTAAATATATATTATGACATTTTATCAATACGTCGTTGATGGCGATCGCCCTCAAAATCCGTATCAAGAAATACTTTTAAACAATCTTGCGCAACCGCAATGCCAGTTGTACGCCCACCTAGTACGAGTACATTGGCATTATTATGTTCGCGGCATAGTCGTGCCGTTAAAGCATCATGAACCAGTGCAGCACGAACATGTAAATGTCGGTTCGCTGCAATACTGATACCGATCCCCGATCCACAGATCAAAACACCGCGTTTAGCAACACCTACTTTTAAAGCATCTGCTAATTTATCGGCATAATCTGGATAATCAACAGAGGAACTGTCATTGCATCCAAGATCGGCAACTTCATAGCCCATTTTTTCTAAATCAGATTTGAGAATTTCTTTAAAATCGAACCCGCCATGATCACAGGCAATAGCTATAACTTCGTTTGGCATTTTGCTCACTCACTCTTAATGAAAGCGTTCATGTTTAAGTTATTCGCTTCATAACATATGTGACTTTTTTATGAAACAGAAAAGGTAGTCGAAAACGGATTTCTTTTTAAGCTTTCCGTTGGCTGATAAACATTAATTTCAAATTTGCGAATTTGACCCCAAAAGTCAATTAAAGTAAGCTCATTTAATCATAAATCCTGTAAACGTGAATTTCGAAAATATCATTCTGAATTGAGGCAATGAAAATGACCAACCATAAGAAAAAAATAAATATTAAAATGCACTTTGAATATCACCATGTTTTTGCCACTTTGAAGTCGGCAATTTTGTTATTCTTAATGATGGTAGGATCATTACACGCTCAAGTGACAAATAATCCATTTAAAGATCCTATTGAAACAGAAAAAGACGTTATCACAATTGGGTTTGAAGAATTCGCAATTCTTCCCGATCTAGAAGAAGAAGCCGCGCTCGCTATGGACCTGGAATTAGAGCCGGGTGGTAAGCGTTATTTTGTTAATGATCTTCATGGAATTTTATACACCGTTAGTCAAAATGGTAATGTAACTGAATATTTGAATTTAAGTGATAATAAATGGAATGTTGATCTTAGATGGACCGTTCTTGAGAGAGGCTTCACTGGTCTTGCTCTTCATCCAGATTTTAACAATGCAGGTTCGGACGGTTACGGGCGCTTTTATACGTTACTTGATAGTTCAAACACAGGACCAAATCCCGATTTTACACCAGAAGGCGGCAATGACGCACATGACACACTACTACTTGAATGGAAAGCAAATGATGCCAGCGCTTCGCAATATGATGGCGGTTCACCACGTGAACTAATTCGAATGGAACAGCCCTTTGGCAATCATAATGGTGGACAAATTGCATTTAATCCCCTTGCTGAAGCGGGCTCTGCTGAATTTGGAACGCTATATATTAGTATTGGTGATGGAGGTAGCGGCGGAGATCCGATGAATATGTCGCAGAACTTAACGTCACTTTTTGGAAAAATTCTGCGCATTAATCCACTTGGTTCAAATAGCAACAATGGCCAATATGGTATCCCAGAAGATAATCCGTTCGTTTTGGCAAATGATGGGACCATCCTTCCAGAAATATATGTATATGGGACCCGCTCACCAAATCGTATCGCATGGGATACAAATAATGGCCAAATGTATGTAGCCGATATTGGACAAAATATTGTTGAAGAAGTCAGCCCAGTAAGAGCGGGCGCAAACTTAGGATGGAAAGAATGGGAAGGAAGTTTCCGTTATGTAAGCAGAAGTGGGGTTAATGTAAGCGATCCGCGAAATGATGAAAATATGATATTCCCGATAATTGAATATGATCAGAAAGATGCTCTTTTTCAGTCTTCTGTCGCGTCTAGTGGACTTGCTGTATACCGTGACACCGATATCCCGCAGCTTAAAAATTTAATTGTTTTTGCTGAGCTCGCTAGTGGTGAGTTATTTTATGTTTCCGCCGATCAAGTACCAGAAGGTGGACAAGATGCCATTCGCCGCATTTTATTAAAGGATAATGGCGCAAACAAAACTGCACTGGACATTATTCAAGCAAAAAATGAAAGTCAGGGTAAAGATCTAGCTTACCGCGCAGATGTAAGGCTTGCACATACTAAGGATGGTAAATTATTTATGCTAAATAAACGCGATGGCGTCATTCGACTTTTAACAGAATAATTGAGGGACAATAAATGACATTATCTAGACGCAAAGTTTTAAAATCGGCGCGTACAATATCCTTGGCAGGTGCAGCTTATCCTTTAATGAATAACTTTGCGTTTGCTGCCCCATCACTCCCTGATAAGTCATCCTTTGGTAAAATGGATACTATTTATCTGAATAGTGCTTCGCAGCATCCTATCAGTTTAGCTTCATCAAGATCAGCCGAACTCTAACTTTCAAAAAGACGGCTTGATCCAAGTGCTCCTGGTGGACGACACGATAGCAGCGAACCGCTTATCAATTTTGCAAAAATAATCAATGCTGATGTCAGTGAAGTTGCCTATGTCGAAAACACCACTTCGGCTGAGCAGATGATTGTCCGTGGACTAGGATTGCCTAGTTCAGGAGGACATATTATCACTGATGAGTTTCATTTCCCAGGATCGGAAGCCCTTTATAAAGGGTTAGAGCGAAGAGGTGTAAGTATTACGCGAATTAAGCCTCGCGACGGTAAAATTATTCCCGAGGACATTAAAAAAGCGATGCGCCCAGATACTAAATTGATTGCTATTTCCCTGGTATCTATGTTGAGCGGTTTTGAACATGATATCAAAGCCGTATGTGATATAGCGCATGAGCATGGAGCGCTCGTATATGCTGATATAATTCAAGCCGCAGGCTCATTACCGATTGACGTAAAGAAAAGTGGTCTCGATTTTGCGGCATGTTCAACATACAAATGGCTAATGGGTGATTTTGGTATAGGGTTTGTTTACACCAGTAAAAATGCACAATCTATACTTAAAAGACCCGGGTATGGTAGCATGGGTTTCTCAGGTGCCGGCGAAACCAATGAACAAGATGATGATGGTTTTCCAAAAAACGCAGCCGGCCTATTTACTCTTGGTACACGTTCATATAGTGGAATTTCTATATTAAAGGAATCACTGCCTTATATCCTTGATATTGGCGTTGATAATATTCATGCTCATTCTAGAATAATGACAGATATGCTAAAAGAAGAACTACCGAAAATCGGATATAAACTAAGAACACCATTAGACAGCAATGGTCCACTGGTTGTCGCCTGGAAAGATAATGCAAGAGAAACGCTTACACCTGCACTGAATTCTGAAAATATTCAAATTTCAACTTATTCAGATCGCATTCTGATTTCACCATCAGTATTTAATGACACGAATGATATAGAAAAATTATTGACGGTCTTAAAAAAAGCGGCCTAATTCTTTTGGCATGCTTTTACTTTTGGGGCGCGGTAGTAAATATAACCTAATATTACTGCTGCATAACCAATTAATAATGACCAACCCAAATCACCAATAAAATCCCAGGATGAATAAATACCATATCCATAAATCACAACGGCAATGATCGGGAATAATTTCGTCGCCCATACGGGAAGCCTAAATGGGGCATTTTTATAGGCTTCTGGATTGCGATTGCTTAAATTATAAAGTGCCACCACAGGAAACAGTCCAAATATTGCCCCCACCGCATTACCAAGAATTGAAACATATTCGAGGCTCAACCCAGTTAAAATTGGCGTAATGCCAACGACAAAAAATAAAGTTAGATATATGTATGGAGTTCCATATTTATTTTTAATAGCAAGACCGCTAGGAAGCCAACCGTCTTCGGTTGCCATATATAGTCCGCGTGTACACCATGCAAATATGGCATTAAGTGACGTGACCAATGAAATCATTACACCACCTCCAATAAAGGCTACATAAACAGCTGGTGAAAACACAACCTCAGCCGTTGCACCTAAATTTGCGCCTTGTATTTCTTCAAGTGGTAAAACACCCGATGCCACAATTGCCAGACCGATATAAAGAATAATCACAACAAGCAATGAAATTCCCATAACAAGTGGAATTAATTTTCCTGGGTTTTCCATTTCACCACCGAATTCAGACACAAATTCAGAACCAATTAAACTTAAACGCAGCAAGAATGCCGCTGCAAAGAAACCACCAAATCCATTTGGCATAATTTGTTTAGGATCCGTATATGGCGCGTAATCATCGATATGGCCAAAGCCCGAAATGATATAAATTATTAATGAGATCACAAGAACAAGAACCATAATGCTTTGAAAGCGCGCTGCTGTTTTTATTCCCATTAGATTAGCTAAATAACAAAGCACCATTATAGCTGCAGCAACAAGCGTAAGATTAATATCTGGAAAAAGTTCAGCAGCATATTCCGAAAAACCTATCGCGAAACTTGCTAGAATCACCTGCCCTGCAATTAATAAAGATAAATAGAAAAAGGATGTTCTTGGCCCAAGAAGGTCACGTACATATGTATAATTACCACCCGTGTTTGGTATGGCAGACCCAAGTGCCGCAATTGAAATGGTTGGAATTGCAACAATCAGTAAAGCAAGCACAAACGCCCACGGTGCCCCGTAACCTGTCATTCCAATACTAATTCCAGTAAGAATAACAACACCAGTACCAATGATTTGACCGAGTGAAATTCCCATCAAATCCCAAAACCCAAGTAATTTTTTTGACCCCTCATTCATGTACACTCTCCCTTTTCTAAATAGTCTAGCGGAAAAACAATTTATGTATAATTCTTTTATTTTTTGATCACATTTTTAATTGCGCACCATATCTCATTAATAGGTTACTTCATCGCAAACAGTTTTCTATAAACAGTGAACTAGGCTTAATTAGAATTTATAATAAATATGATGATATTGGGCCTTAGTATGAAACTTATCTTTAGCAATGTTATAGTTTTTTTATGTTCAATTGCATATGGATATGCACAATCTGAAGTAAAGATATCGAGATCAACACTCAGTATTCCTTCTAGTACTTATGATATAAAATAAAAATTGACGAAATGCAAAGAGATTGGCGAATTTCACCAAATGTTTCGCCCGACACTTTAATGGTTGAATGCAAAAATGACCAATTTACAAATGTCGTATTCATAACAGATAAGAAAAAACAGTTATTTCAGGTATCCGGCCAAGATTTAATTCAGTTTAACATCTTAATGGATGACGGCTTATCTGCGCTAACCGCTATAAAATGTATAAAACCCAGAACTCGTTATAAAGGTGATTATTCGCCAGAACGTCAAAATGCGGGTAATTATCAAAAAGACTTAGTTCCTTTGTTAGATACATATTTCAGCGATGATCGAGCTGGTGCTACACTAACTATATGGAAAAAAGGTCAATTAAATTTTAAATATTCAAAGGGTTTAGCCAACATTGAAGCGAGTGTTGTGAGGAATTTTCAACAGCTTTTTGATATTGCCTCAATCAGTAAAGAATTCACAGCTATGTCTATACTTCAACTGGTAGAGGCTGGTAAAATTAAATTAGAAGACACGCTTGAAATTTATATTAAAGGCTTACCAAATGGTAAGAACATTACAATTCATCATTTATTGACCCATACACATGGGCTTCCAGATGTTATGCAATCAGAAGAATTTGATGGTATATCTCCCCAAAATAAAGAAAAGACATTAAATTGGTTGCGAAATATGAAATCTCAATTCGAACCAGGTGAAAAATATGAATATGGTAATACCGCCTATTTCGTATTATCAGTAATAGTAGAGCGCGTTAGTGAGCAAAACTTAAAAAGCTATATTCGAAATAATTTATTTATGCCCGCAAAAATGAAAGATAGCCATTTTCTAACCGATAGTAATATTAATGTAGAACGCGTTACAGGTTACAATGAAAATAATGATATTTCTACAATAAGAAAATTTGATTTTCATGATTCACAGGCTTCTGGTACTGGTGATATTGTGAGTACTGCAAATGATCTCATCAAATGGCATCGCGCACTTTCAAACGGTACCATTTTATCAAAAAAAATGTTTGAAATGGCATTAGCCCCTAAATATTTAAATGACGGCACTAAAATTGATAGGGGTTACGGTTTCGCACATGGAATTTTTCAAAACCAAAATGCAATTCATAACACGGGGGATTTATATACGCATACGCGCTATTTTTATATTCCTGATCAAGATTTATCTATCGTTCTCAATATGAATGGAAGTATCGAAAATGATGGCGGTTTAGCAAGTATCGTATTTATGCAAATCATTGGTAAAGTTTTAAATCAACAGACATTGCAAATGTTTGATGAGGTAGTAGATTTAAATAAATTGTGAAATAATCAGCTTTGTTCTTTATTAATCACATACTGCATTTTACGAACAGCAGCGTTGCTGAGCTGTGATCTTGGGGCATTTGCGGGACCAATCGTTGAAACTTCGCGTCCCGTACGCGGGTCAATACATGTCACTTTGACAGAGTTACCCATGGCAATGAATTCAATGATAAAACCGTTATCTTTATTCATTACCTTTCCTATTCAAATTGAATTAAGCCGCACTTGAATATTTATGGATATCCAATTTTTGCCAAACTTCTTGTAATGAATTCACAAGATGCTCCATCATTTCATCGTCATGAAGTGGGTTTGGCGCAAACCGCAGACGCTCCGTACCACGAGGAACCGTAGGATAATTAATGGGTTGTACGTAAATACCGTATTCTTCAAGAAGCATATCAGATGCTTGCTTACAAATTACGGGATCACCAACCAAAAGCGGCACAATATGACTTAAAGACGGCATAACCGGTAATTTTTTATCCCGCATCATATGCTTTAATGTTGCCGCGCGTTCCTGATGACGGTCGCGCTCCACTTGGGAATTTTTAAGATGGCGAACACTGGCTAATGCACCAGCCGTAATTGCTGGCGATAAAGAGGTCGTGAAAATAAAGCCTGGGGCGAAACTTCTCACACTGTCGACGATATCTTTGCTTGCGGTAATATAACCGCCCATCATACCATATGCCTTACCAAGCGTACCCTCGATGACATCAATACGGTCCATAAGGCCACGTTCTTCTGCGACACCGCCACCGTGTGGCCCATACATACCAACTGCATGTACTTCATCCATATATGTCATGCAGTTATATTTATCTGCTAGATCACAGAATTTTTTAATAGGTGCAAAATCTCCGTCCATTGAATAAACAGATTCGAAAAGTATTATTTTAGCTGCCTTCGGATCATCGGCCCTAAGTAATTCTTCTAAATGCTTCGCATCATTATGCATGAAAATTCTTTTTTCACATTTACCGTTTAATACACCGTTGATCATTGACGAATGATTTAATTCATCTGAATAAATAATGCAGTTAGGTAACATTTTTGCAATTGTAGAAATGGATGTTTCATTTGAAATATAGCCTGAAGTAAAAAGAAGCGCGGCTTCCTTTTTGTGAAGGCTGGCTAACTCTTCTTCAAGCATGACATGATAATGATGAGTACCGCTGATATTTCTTGTGCCGCCTGAGCCTGCACCAACTTTATCAATTGCATCTTTCATAGCTGCAATTACGTCAGGATGTTGGCCCATTCCTAAATAGTCATTACTACACCAGACAACAATATCTTTTTCACCATTTTCAGAATGCCATGTCGCGCTAGGGAATTCACCCTTCTTACGCTCAATGTCCATAAAAACACGATAACGTCCCTCATCTTTGATGGCCGTTATAGCATCCGAAAAAATACGGTCATAATCCATTACAAAATTCCACACGATTCAATTTGCCATTGTCCTACCTTAAATTAACGAACAAAGGAAGCCAATTCTGCTTTATCAGAAAGGTTTTGACTCTATATTATTTGAAAAGTGATCACAAAAGAAAAAATTTAATGTGTGAAATATTTCTTATTCTGCAAACCGGAGCATATCTGTCCAAAAACTTTCATGTGAACGTAGACGATCACGAAGTTCATTAACCCCTTGATCTGTGAATAGTTTCTGATCTTTAACCATATCTAAGTTTTCGTCGAATAGTTCGCCAACAAGGTTACAAACAGATTTTCCACTATCACTTAGCCAGATTCGCAGTGCACGTCGATCATGCTCCGAACGCTCTTGTCGAATGTATCCGGCTTCTACTAGCTTCTTGAGATTATAAGAAACGTTTGAACCTAGATAATAACCTCTATTTCTAAGGTCACCGGCTGTTATTTCATGATCCCCGATATTATAAAGCAACAAAGCCTGCACAGAATTAATATCACTTAAGCCTTTAGAATCAAGACGATGCTTAACGATATCCAACATTCTTCTGTGAAGTTTTTCAATTAATCGAAGACATTCAAGAAAGTTATGGCGTGTTCTTGATTCTTGTGTTTCATGGCCGCCAATTAAATTACTGCTATGATGTGTTAATGACATTCTTGCATTCATGTCTATAAAAATATTTTGCTTTATTATGCTAGGTTATATAACAACATACCTAACAAGCTGTTAAAAATTTGTTTACAATCGATTAAATTGAATAAAAAAACTGAAAAAAGTTTCAGGAGCTTATTATGATCGCAGGATCTTACCCCAATAGCCGTCCTAGACGCCTAAGACAAAACGAGTGGACTAGGGACATGGTCCGCGAAAACTCTTTGACCGTTAAGGATCTTATTTGGCCACTATTTGTACAAGAAGGAAATAATGCATCGGTTGATATACCTTCAATGCCAAATGTAAAGCGATGGACAATAGATCTTATTGTGGAACAAGCCGCAAAGGCATATGAACTCGGTATTCCGGCAATTGCAATTTTTCCACAAACACCAGCTGAACTAAAATCCGATGAAGGATATGAAGGTGTTAATCCAGAAAATTTAATTTGCAGGACTGTGCGCGCTATAAAGTCGCAAGTTCCTGAAATTGGTGTCATTTGCGATGTTGCACTTGATCCATATACAAATCATGGACAAGATGGATTAATTAAAGACGGTTATGTAGATAATGATTTAACGTTAGAAGCCCTGGTTAATCAAGCGCATGTACAGGTTAGTGCAGGATGCGACATACTTGCACCTTCTGATATGATGGATGGTCGTGTGGCGGCTATTCGTGAAATGCTTGAAGAAAAAGGCATGCCTAATATTCACATTATGTCTTATGCCGCTAAATATGCATCTGCATTTTTCGGACCTTTTCGTGATGCTGTCGGTTCATCTAATAGTTTAAAAGGCGGAAAAGAAACCTATCAAATGGATCCGGCTAATACAGATGAAGCCATGCGTGAAGTTATTATGGATATTGATGAGGGTGCGGATAGCATTATCGTCAAGCCTGGAATGCCTTACCTTGATATTATTGAACGAGTAACCAAAGAATTAAATTTCCCAACTTTTGCATATCAAGTAAGTGGCGAATATTCTATGATTCAAGCTGCGGCTGCAAATGGTTGGCTTGATCTTGAAAAAAGCATGATGGAGAGCCTAATGGCATTTAAAAGAGCTGGCGCATCCGGTATTTGGACATATTTTGCACCTGAAGTCGCAAAAAAACTAAATGGATAAAAAAATGCCCGTCCTAAGGACGGGCAAAATGCAGTTTTACTCATACTTATTACTCAAAAAAATTACGCGAATACATCGTTGGGTATCTCTTGCAGAACCTCATCTAATTCATAAAACGTTGGTTGGAAGTCATGTGGCACAGCTTTTCTTGCTATTTCAGAAGCGATTTGCGGTGCACTACCATGTAAATGGGCGATTATAAAATCTTTCATTACCCCATAAATATGACCTTCTTCATCAACTATTTGCTGTAATCGTCCTGCAATAGGCGCAGCAACTGTGTATGAAATCAAAATACCTAAGAAAGTTCCAACCAGTGCTCCCGCGATCAAAGCGCCAAGGATTTCAACAGGCTGATCGATTGATGACATAGTATTAATAACGCCGAGCACCGCAGCAACAATTCCAAGTGCCGGGAAAGCATCTCCGACGACAGAAAGCGCATGTGCGCCTTCACTTTCTTCATGGTGATGTTTTTCTAAATCTTTTAGCATAACATCTTCCATTTGGTGAGGGTCATCAAAGTTCATAGTGGTCATAAGGAAATAGTCACATATAAAGTCAGTAATATGATGATCATCTTTAACTCTTCCTACATGATTAAAAATTTTACTCTCATGAGGGTTCTCAATATGTGCTTCAAGGGCAATTACACCTTTTGTTTTTATTAACTTAGAGATCATAAATAAAAGACAAAGGACATCTTTATAATCATCTTTCTTCCAAGCAGGCCCCTTAACAACTTTCCCAAGCCCAGAACCAGCTTTTTTCATTATTGCGCCACCATTACCCGTAATAAATGAGCCAATAGCAGCACCACCAATCACCATCGCTTCGGTTGGCAAGGCACCAATAATAACCCCCATATTTCCACCGTGGCTGATAAATCCGCCAAAAACCATTCCCATGGTTACGACAATTCCAAGTATAACTAGCATGTATCTAGACCCTTATATCTTTTAAATTAACCATACTTATAGTTAAATTTTCTTAAGCAAGTTTTAATGCGGAGAAAAAAATAAAATTTTATCTATAAATATTTTTTGGACTTTTAGGGAACGACCCAATATATGAAGCATATATTTTAGCAAAAATCATAGCGGCAGACCGATTATGAACGATCAAATAAACCAATTATCCGTCGAAGACATTAAAAGTGCATTAGATGCATTTGGTGGCTCAATTAAACATACACCAACGACATATGCCATTACGCTCTCTAAAATTACGGGCGCAGAAATATATATAAAGAATGAAAATGCGCAGTTTACCTCTTCCTTTAAAGAAAGAGGAGCACTTAATAAACTTATGAACCTTACAGATGAGCAGAAAAAACGCGGCGTCATCGCAGCGAGCGCAGGCAATCATGCACAAGGAGTGGCTTTTCATGGTAGTCGTTTGGGTATCCCCACAACTATTGCCATGCCGTTAGGCACACCATTTGTAAAAGTCAGTAACACAGAAGAATTAGGTGCAAAAGTTGTGCAAGTCGGTGAACGCTTTGATGAAACGGCCGAAGAAGCAATGAAAATGGCTGAAGAACAAAATCTAACAGTCGTTCATCCTTTTGATGATTATCATGTAATGGCTGGACAGGGTACAATTGGCCTAGAATTATTAGAAGATGTATCAGACGTTGATGTTGTTTTAGTGCCTGTTGGTGGTGGCGGACTTATTGCAGGGATAGCAACGGCAATTAAATCCATTAATTCCAAAATTAAAGTCATAGGTGTACAGTCTGAGAGGTTCCCTTCTCTATACCGCGCTATGAATGATGAAGAATATGTTCCACAAGGTTCAACTTTGGCAGAAGGTATTGCCGTAAAGAACATTGGAGAAAAGACCCTCGAGGTCTGCAAAAAATATGTAGACGATGTTTTACTCGTAAGTGAAGAGGAAATTGAAAAAGCACTCGGATTGCTGTTAACGATCGAAAAAACAGTTTGTGAAGGTGCCGGAGCATGTCCACTGGCCGCCGTCATATGTTATCCAGAAGTTTTCAAAGGTAAAAAAGTGGCTCTTATCGTCAGCGGCGGTAATATCGATACTCGTCTACTCGCTTCGATATTAATGAGAAGTTTGGTGAGGGACGGTAGAATAACCAGATTAAAAATTGAACTTCCTGATATCCCAGGCGCGCTTTCGATTATATCATCTATTATCGGTAATAAAGGTGGAAATATTATTGATGTGTCACATCACCGCCTATTTACAGAATTACCTGCCAAGGAAACATATTCTAATATCACTTTGGAAACTCGCGATTCGCAACATTTCGAAGATATACTTGAAGAATTACGCTCTGAAGGCTTTGTTGTGACCGTAAATCCTAATATTGATATGTAAAATTAATAAATTTATGCTTTGATAATAATTAATTAACCATCAGACGTCATTATAGCCAATTATAAATAATATTATTAATTTTATAGGCTTTAAATGTCTGAAGAAAATCTACAACGCCCGATAATTATTAAGCGAATTAAAAAAGTTTCCGGTGGCGGCCATGGCGGCGCTTGGAAAGTGGCTTATGCTGATTTTGTGACGGCGATGATGGCCTTCTTTCTTCTACTATGGTTACTTAACTCCACCTCTAAAGAACAAAAAGAAGGGTTATCAGATTATTTTACGCCAACAGTTGCCAGTACAAATTCAACATCCGGTGCGGGCGACATTCTAGAAGGTATGTCTATCAATACGGATGGAACTTCAGCAAGTGCCGTGACCGCAGCTATTCCTGATAATGTGGTTGTCAAAGAGGAAGAAGTAGAAGTAACACCTGAAGATTCATTCGAAACAGCAATAGCCAATCGAGAACAAGAAGCATTTGAAGATATGGCAACTGAGCTTTCTTTAAGCATTCAAGATAGCGCCGAATTTTCAGAGCTAGAAGATCAAGTTATTATTGATGTAACAGAAGACGGCATGCGCATTCAATTGGTAGACCAAAATAACCGTGCCATGTTCCGGGATGATACAGCAGAATTATATTCATATGCGGAACGTATGGTTCGCCATATTGCGAGCAAAGTTAACAATCTGCCAAATAGAATAGCCATTAGCGGGCACACTGATTCCAAACCTTTTCGTGCTGGCTCGACTTATTCCAACTGGGAATTAAGTTCTGATCGCGCACATACATCAAGACGTGTGATGAGTAGCGCAGGTGTATCTGCAGATCGATTCGCAGAAATCACCAGCAAAGCTTCAACTGAACCGCTTTTACCGGACCGTCCAGATAGACCAGAAAACCGTAGAATAACAATACTCGTTATTCGTGAAGCACCAATTTTACCGACTAATTTCTAAACTAAGCAGAAAAACAACCTTGTTTTTTTAAAAAAACTCCTGTTACTATATTTTTAAAATATAGGATGAGGACATATGGACGTTTTAGAACCAACATTACAAATGTGGTTAACTTTTGCGATTATTTCGGTAGGGATAATATCCTATATACTTGATAAATTCCCGATGGAAATTACGTCTCTCGGAATTATTTCATCAGTACTTATCCTGTTTCATTTTATGCCGGTTGTTAACCTTGATGGTGAAATAATTCTCACTACAAAAATATTATTGTCTGGTTTTGCCGATCCTGCGCTCATATCCATTCTAGCACTTTTAGTTGTTGGCCATGGTATGGTTGAGACAGGAGCACTAGATAGTCCGGTTAAAGTACTGGTTCGTTTAGGAAATAATTACCCCATAGCTATTTTAGTTTTATCGCTAATTACCGTGATGATTATTAGTGCTTTTCTAAATAATACGCCAGTTGTAGTTATTTTTATCCCTATCATGATTACCTTGGTCGAAAATCTTGGAAAATCGCCATCGCTATATTTAATGCCTCTCAGCTTCGTTGCTATTTTAGGGGGCATGACAACACTTATCGGCTCAAGTACGAACTTGCTTGTTTCTGGTTCCTATCAGGCGATCGGCGGTGACGCGATAGGATTTTTTGATTTTGCTATTCCTGGCCTTTTTCTTGCGACAATTGGTTTTTTCTATGTTTTAATCATTGCTCCACGCATTCTGCCAAACGATCGCGCGTCATCAAACCAAGAAATGCAGATTACCGGCAAGCAATTTATCGCGCAGATTGATCTGACATACGGAAATTCTTTAATAGGCAAGAAAGCCGTAGCAGGTATGTTTCCTATTCTATCAGGCCTTACGGTTCAGATGGTAAAACGCGGAACGCAAAACTTCCTTCCGCCTTTTGATGATATTACGCTCGAAAAAGGCGACCAAATTATTATTGCAACAACAAGGAAAGAACTCACCGAAAAAATAGCTAAAGATCCAATGTTACTAGCAGATGTGAAAAATCTTTCTGTTGTAGATTTAGATGATGACGCTGATAGAGATATCACCCTTTCCCGCGGACAAAAACTTGTTGAAGTTATCGTTGCACCAAAATCACGCCTTGATGGCAGAACACTAGATCAAGCAGGGTTCGTCTTACAAGGCGGTAGTAAAATTCTAGGTGTACAAAGACGAAGCCGCATGAATAGAACCTCGATTAATGACATAAGATTGGTCGCAAATGATACTTTGCTCGTACTGGGTACACAAAGTCAGATCCACTCTTTAAGACTAAATGATGATGTGATGTTGCTTGAATGGTCGGAAAAAGAAATTCCAATTAAAGCCGATATGTGGAAAGCACTTGGCATTTTCTTAGGTGTGGTTGTACTCGCATCTGGTGGCATTGTTCCAATCGCTATCGCTGCAACATTAGGTGCTTTCTCCATGATTGTATCCGGTTGTTTAAACGTCAGAAAAGCCGCCCATGCTATTGACCGTAATATATTTCTTCTTATTGGTGCGGCACTTGCGATGGGATCTTCATTACAAGCGACAGGTGGTGCCTCTTATATAGCGATGGTTATGATTAATCTTCTTGATGGTGCTAGTACAACGGTAATTTTATCCTCCTTCTTTTTACTGATTGCCTTCTTAACCAATATTTTAAGTAATAATGCGACGGCCGTGCTCTTTACACCCATCGCCGTTAATGTAGCGAGAGAGCTGGGGGTTGATCCCTTTATATTTGTTACTGCCGTCATTTTTGCGGCAAATTGTTCATTTGCAACTCCAATGGGATATCAAACCAACTTACTTGTATTGGCACCAGGCAATTATAAATTTGCTGATTTCTTAAAGGTCGGTGTGCCTTTAATCTTAATTCTGTGGGCAAGTTATACTTTATTCGCCCCTTGGTATTATGGTATTTAGGGATTATGACAGATCAATCTTCGCACTTTCCAAAATTCTATGTAACGGCCCCCTCACCTTGTCCCTATCTTGATGGTGAAATTGAAAGAAAAATTTTTACTGAGTTGGTGCCTGCTCCCCTTGCGTATGATCAAGACGCGATTTTAGCCCATAACGGTCCAGAAACAGAACGTGAAAAAGCTGAAAACCTTCATCATTCTCTAGCATTAGTAGGATTTAGGAGAAGTCAAGACATTGCCTATCGTCCAGCTTGTCAGGAATGTCATGAATGTAAATCAGTAAGAATTCCTGTCGTAATATTTGAAAAAAGCAAAAGCCAAAAAAGGGTCACGAATAAAAACAAGGATATTACCTTCGAAATTAAACCGAATATTGCCACGCATGAACAATATAGTCTTTTAAAAAAATATATTTCTGATCGCCATGAAAATGGTGGAATGGCTGGCATTACGTTTGAAGAATACCAAGATATGGTTGAGGGCAGTCCTATTAGCACTTCGATCATTGAATACAGATCTGATGATGGAAAATTGGTTGGCGCCGCATTAACGGATAAACTCGAAGACTCGCTTTCGATGGTTTATAGTTTCTTTGATATTAGCTCAGAGTTTCAAAAAAGAAGCTTTGGTGTATTTATGGTGCTTAACCACATACAAATAGCGAAAACCAGAGGACTGAATTATATTTATTTAGGGTATTTCGTCAAAAATAGTCAGAAAATGAGTTACAAAATGAAATTTAAACCTTTCGAAATGCTTACTTCAGAGGGTTGGCGATTAATAAAATAAAATGCTGAAAAGCACAGTAACCATTGAATTTGACAATATGTATGGTTATAAGTAAACCGTATATTATAACTAAAAATTTCTTAACAAAATTAAGGCATACTAATGGAACGTCGTTCATTTCTAAAAAAATCCGCTGCGCTTGGTGCCGGCACGATTGCAGCTGGTGCAGTAGCATCATGTAGTCCAAGCTCAGTAGACCCTAATTCAGGAACTTATAAAAATGCGGGGGCATCTGAAAACACTGGCGGTAATGCAAACAGCAGAGCGTCAATTGATCTTAAAATGGTGACGACTTGGCCTAAAAACTTCCCTGGACTAGGCACTCGCGCAGAAGAATTTGCAAGAGATATTGAAATCGCAACTAATGGTCGAATTCGAATTCGTGTTTATGCTGCAGATGAAATGGTACCTGCGCTTCAAGCATTTGACGCCGTATCTCAAGGGAATGCGGATATTTACCATGGACCAGATTATTACTGGCAAGGTAAACATATTATGTTTAACTTCTTTGGTGCCGTTCCTTTTGGTCTTTCTGCTACTGAAATGACGCAGTGGCTTCAATATGGTGGGGGGCAAGCACTATGGGACGAGCTAGCGGCTGATTTTAATGTGAAACCGATGCTGTGTAACGCAACAGGAATGCAGATGGGTGGTTGGTTTAATAAAGAAATCAATTCCGTTGAAGATTTCCAAGGCCTTAAGATGCGTATCCCAGGTTTCGGCGGTGAAATTATCACTCGAATGGGCGGTACACCTGTAACGCTTCCAGGTGGTGAGATTTTCTTATCTCTTTCACAAGGAAACATTGACGCTACTGAATGGATCGGGCCCTGGAATGATTTGGCCCTTGGCTTCCATCAGGTTTCAGAATATTATTATACGTCCGCTTATCATGAGCCTAGCGCTTCTGTTTGTGCAGGCTGGAACCTTGATGTGTGGAATGATCTTGATCCATCAGAACGTAAGATAATCGAAGCACTCGCGGAAATGCATTATGCGCGATCACTTGCAGAATTTAACGCTCGAAACGCGAATGCGTTAAGACAGCTTGTGAATGATCACGGTGTAAAATTGCGCCAATTCCCACAAGAAGTTATGAAAGCACTTGCGGATGTAGCCGCAGATATCGCAGCGGACATGGGTAGAACGGATGACATTTCTACGCGTATCTATAACAGTTACATGACCACACTTTCAGAAGTGAAAGAATGGAATGGTGTTGCTGACGAGCCATATTTTGCTGCACGTCGTCTATCGGATAAATTTGGTCAGGCTCTTTAATAGCCTTACTATAAACAATAATTAGGTATTAAAAACGGGAGCAAAATCCATGGACGGAATTGCAAAATTTGCCCGCTCAATAGACGGCCTCAATGAAGTGATTGGAAAAATCACCGCATGGTCTGCGCTAGGGTTGGTACTCGTACAGTTTGGGATCGTTATGATCAACTATCTTTATAGTGAAGGTAGTATTGCTGTGCAGGAAGGTCTTACCTATATGCATTCACTATTATTTTTAGGGGCGGCAGGATATACTTTACTTCACAATGGCCACGTACGTGTTGACATTGTTTACAGCAAAATGGATGAAAAGAAGAAAGCTTGGGTTAATCTTCTTGGTACTATTATCATTTTATTTCCAGTTCTTATTATCATTGGCATCTATGCTTTGCCATTTGTATCGCAATCTTGGCAAATCATGGAAGGGTCCATTGAAACGAGTGGCCTTCATATTGTGTATATACTTAAATCAATGATCCTTCTGTTTGTAGTCAGTACATTCCTTCAAGGGGTTTCCATATCATTACACTCTCTTCTAGTGCTTAAAGGATACGAGCACCTTGTCGAAGAAGACATTGTGGAGGGCGTATAATGATTTTAGATTTATTATTATTTCAAATTGATTTTGTTGTTTTCGGCATTTGGTTAAGCGAATTTTTTGGTATGCCTTTAGACTTGCTATTATGTTCTGTCATGTTTGTTCTGGCATGCGCATCCCTACTAATTGGTTATCCTGTTGCCTTTACACTCCCCGGTATATCAGTCATTTTCGCGGGCATTGGTTTTGCAACCGGTATATTTGATATGTCGATTATTGGCGGTGTACCCCAGCGGATATACGGTACCATGACCAATGTCGTAATGATGGCCGTACCACTCTTTGTCTTTATGGGTGTAATGCTTGAACGATCGCGGATCGCGGAAGACTTGCTTGAAAGTATGGGGCAACTCATGGGCGGCATTAAAGGTGGTCTTGGAATATCTGTGACGATCGTTGGTGCCCTACTTGCTGCTTCTACAGGCATCGTTGGTGCGACAGTAGTGATTATGGGTCTTATGGCTCTGCCGACTATGCTTAATAAAGGATATAGTCCTGCGGTCGCTACTGGCGGTATTGCCGCGGCGGGTACGCTGGGACAAATTATTCCGCCATCAATCGTGCTTGTTCTTCTTGGTGATCAATTATCTTCCGCATGGCAAGCATCACAATTAGCGCAAGGCAATTTCTCACCAACTCCACTTTCTGTAGGTGATTTGTTTGCTGGCGCTCTTATTCCGGGCCTTGGCCTCGTGATGCTTTATATTCTTTATCAAGTTATTGTTGCGATAGTTTCACCAAATTCTTGTCCTCCGGTAAAAGATAAAGAAGAAAAAATTGATTTAAAACCCGTTCTTGCGGCCTTCTTGCCCCCAATCATTTTGGTGGTGGCCGTGCTTGGTTCAATCCTCGGCGGTATCGCGACACCGACTGAAGCGGCAGCTCTTGGTGCCGTTGGTGCTATCCTGATGGCAGGGTATAAAAATGATAAAGACAGACCTTTACCTGTTATCGTTGCCGGTGGTGCAATTTTCTTACTGCTATTACTAGGTGGTCTTTTTGACTTACGTATGGGACGCGAAGATATTGCCATTATGGATTACATTGCTTTTGCAATATCAATTCCGACTATACTTGCTATGTTGTGGGGACTGGCTGACAGCTTAATGCGTGTTTATCGCAACCGCGTTATTCACGAAGTTGTACAAATGACAGCAAAAACAAGTTCTATGATCTTCATAATCATGGTTGGTGCCGCACTCTTCACACTCATTTTCTTAGGATTTAATGGTGATTATTATATCACTGAATTCCTAACCAACCTACCTGGTGGTCGATTGGGTGCATTTGTCCTTGTGATGCTAGTGATGTTTGCGCTTGGTTTCTTCCTAGATTTTATTCAAATCGTCTTTGTTGTTGTTCCAATTGTGGCGCCGGTTCTCTTCCTAATGGATATTAACCCAATTTGGCTTGGAATTATGATGGCAATGAATTTACAAACTTCATTCCTGACACCACCATTTGGTTATGCGTTATTCTATCTTCGTGGTGTTGCACCAGAAGAAACGGTTAAAACAACTGATATATATAAAGGTGTGATGCCGTTCATCCTGATACAGGTATTGGCACTCGTTATCCTTTATAATTTCGAAGGGTTGGTAACTTGGCTCCCAAGTATAATCTTCGGAAAGGGTTTATAACAATATCATCAAAAAAGGAGGCGAGAGCCTCCTTTTTTATTTCCATACATTATCCACGACCACGATATGTCGGCACGCCTTGATCGGGGATCCAAATATTTTTTGGGGGCTCCCCTGTTTGATAAAACACATCAATCGGAATACCACCACGCGGATACCAATATCCACCAATACGTAACCATTTTGGATTAAGTTCTTCAACAAGCCTTTCACCTATTCCTACGGTGCAATCTTCATGAAAACCTGCATGATTTCTAAAGCTATGAATATAAAGCTTCAGCGACTTACTTTCAACGAGAGCATCACCAGGCACATAATCGATGACAATATGAGCAAAATCTGGCTGTCCTGTTACTGGGCATAGAGATGTAAATTCAGGACATGTAAAACGCACAAAATAATCAGAATTTGGTCTTGGGTTTGGTACTGTTTCAAGAACCGCTTCTTCGGGACTGCTCGCTTGAACTGTTTCACCGCCAAGTTGGGATAAACCCTCATAAATTTCTTTTGCCATTTGCTATCCTAACATCTTAAATTTCATTCTCTATAATCCAATTATATATAAAAGTCATCAATGAACTAGAAAACACTATTTTGTATGAAGCGTTTATTGACCTTAAGGGATATTGAAACTATCTTCGTTCAATTCTTAAATTTAAGGAAACGAATATGTCCAAAACACCTTCACTCGTATCAATCAACTGGCTCGCTGAAAACCTTGGTGATCCTAATATTCGCATATTCGACAGTTCATGGCATATGCCAAATGCGGGAAGAGATGCAAAAGCAGAATATGATGCGAGCCATATTCCAGGAGCATTATTCTTTGATGTCGATGAAATAGCTGATACGGAAAACCCACTTCCCCATATGATGCCAAGCGAAGAAAAAATGGCAAGTCGTTTGCGATCATTTGGAATTTCAAATTCCGATCACATTGTCATTTACGACCATAGTGCAGGTTTATCAGCATCACGAGGGTGGTATATGTTTAAAAGCTTTGGTCATGAAAAAGTTTCCATACTGAATGGCGGTTATGCAAAATGGGCCGCAGAAGGTCACCCCGTAACTGACGACATTCCTGTTTTTAACAAGAGTCACTACATCGCATCAAAAGATGATAATGCTACAAGAACCGTAGAACAGTTAATTGAAAATATTACCACTAAAGCCGAGCAAGTGATTGACGCGAGATCAAATGGCCGATTTTTAGGAACGGAACCCGAACCAAGAGCAGGATTAAAGTCTGGCCGTATTCCTGAAAGTTTTAATGTCCCTTTTAATGTATTATTAAATGATGATAAAATGTTCAAATCACCTGAAGAACTTAAAGAAATATTTTTAAATAGCGGCATCGATCTTGAAAAACCATTAGTAACCAGTTGCGGTAGCGGCATGACCGCCTGTGTTTTATTATTTGCACTTGATCTTGTTGGCCAGAATAATAAGTCGCTTTATGATGGTTCATGGACAGAATGGGGGTCGCACCCCGACACTCCGGTCATAAAATAAAAGATTAAACGTCATAATGAAAAAAGATACAAAAATTGCTCATGCGGGCCGTAAAAAAGAATGGACAGGAAAAGCAGTAAACCCACCTGTTTATCACACATCTACCATTATCCATGACACTGTAGCTGACTTAAAGTTTGCACTTAAAAATTTAAAAAATAAGATCATGTATTATGGCCGTCGTGGCACCCCTACTCATTTTGCTTTTCGTGAAGCGATGGCAGAACTAGAAGGCGGCCATGACTGTTTATTATATCCATGTGGACTTGCCGCAATTAACGCCGCGCTTATGTCTTTTCTAAGCAGCGGAGATCACCTTCTTATGGTCGATACGACCTATGGGCCAACTCGGGCCTTATGTAAGACGGTTTTAAAAAGAATGGGGATAGAAACAACTTTTTATGATCCCTTAATTGGTGAGGAAATATCAGAGTTAATCCAAAAAAATACCAAAGTTATATTTACCGAAAGTCCGGGTTCCGTAACAATGGAAGTGCAAGATATTCCTGCAATTGCAAAGATTGCAAAGAAACACAATATCGTTTTGATGCTTGATAATACTTACGGCAATTTGATTAATTTTTCCCCATTTGAATACGGAATTGATGTCTCTATTCAAGCGGCAACAAAATATATTGTTGGACATTCAGACGCAATGTTAGGAACAATCACAACCAATGAACAACACTGGAATCAGCTTTATGAAAATAGTTACTACATGGGATATACGGCTGCACCAGATGATATAAATCTTGCTCTGCGTGGAATTCGCACAATTAAAACAAGATTAAAACAACATGAAGCAAGTGCCTTAAAAATCGCCGAATGGCTTAATTCAAGAAATGAAGTTGATTTAGTGCTACACCCAGCTTTTGATGATTGTCCAGGACATAAATTTTGGAAACGAGATTTTAATGGTTCAAACGGCCTTTTTTCATTTACATTAAAAGAAGGCAATGACGCATCCATTACTGCATTTCTAGATCATTTAAACCTCTTTAAAATGGGTTTTAGTTGGGGTGGTTTTGAAAGTTTAGTGATGAGTTTTTATAATTTAAAAGGAGAACGTGAATTACCATTATGGGATGATTATGGCCCTTTAGTTCGATTGCATGTTGGCCTTGAAGATGCGGATGATTTAATTGCTGATCTTGATCAAGCATTTGACCATTATAAAGCTGCGTTATAATTTATGCGCGCGAAGTAAAGCGCCCTAGTAAAAATAATACTGTCGCCGATAAAACGATCGCAGGGCCTGTTGGAACGTCCCATTGGCTTGAGGCCATGATACCAGAAAAGACTGCAACTACACCTGCGATTGCTGAAAATGCAATCATTTGAAGTGGCTTTTTTGATATTGATCTTGCGGCGGCGGCTGGAATAATCATCAAGGCCGTAATTAATAATACACCAATTACTTTAAGCGCAACAGCAACCAGAAACGCGATTAATAACATATACATTATCTTAACACGCTGTACTTTTACCCCTTCAGTATGGGCTAAATCCTGATGTACTGTTAATGATAACAAGTCACGCCAAATAAAATAAAGACAAACCCCACAAAGGACAGCAACCCCACCGATGGTATATATATTTTCCTCAGTAATTCCTAAAATATCACCAACCAGATAATACATCATATCTGTTCTAAAGTTATCCATCATAGATATTAAGATAATACCTATTGATAGTGCACTATGCGCTAGTATCCCGAGGATTGTATCTGAAGAAAAACGGTTATCGCGCTGTAAAAACAAAAGAAACATCGCAATAGCCGAACATGTTCCAATCATAATCAATGGATTTTGACTGTCGAACGCAATTCCAAGAGCAACCCCCATAAGGGCAGAATGCGAAATGGTATCACCAAAATATGCCATTTTACGCCAAACCATAAAACATCCGAGTGGTCCAGCGATAAGCGCAATCAAAACACCCGCGATTAACGCATTTAAGATAAAATCATCAATCATCTTGCTGATCCTTGCTATGATCGTGGCCATGATATTTATGGTCATGGCCTTCACTATGATGATGATTATATATAGCTATTCCCTCCATCGGTCGTCCCATTAAGGCATGATATTCTGGGTTATCTTTCACAAATTCAGGGGTTCCTCTACAACATATATGGCGATTAAGACACAAAACTTGATCAGTAGAAGCCATAACCAAATGCAAATCATGGGAAATCATTAAAACACCACAACCCGTTTTATCACGTATTTTTGCGATTAATCCGTATATTTCCTGCTGACCCATAATATCAATACCCTGAACCGGTTCATCAAGAACCAGCAAATCAGCTTCTCCCAAAATCGCTCTAGCGAGCAGAATTCGTTGCATTTCACCACCAGATGCGCTTTGAACGGGTTGATCTGCCATGCGTGACAAGCTAACGGTTTCAAGTGCTTTGGCTACATCATCATATGAAGTTCTTGGTCTAAGATAGAGAAAGTCTTTTACACTTAAAGGTAATACCTCATCAATCATAACTTTTTGCGGCATATATCCTATGGTGATATCATTTTCACGTTCAATTTCACCAGAAGTTGCGTCAAGAATACCTAATGAAATTTTCATTAAAGTACTTTTTCCAGCACCATTTGGACCAATCAACGTGACAGTTTCACCACGATTCACAGAAAAAGACACGTCTTCCAGCACAGGACTTTTGTGATAGATTTTACTTACATTATTAAGTTTTATGAGAGGGCCAGCGTTACTGTCCATTTCAGCTACGCTCTGCAATTTTCACAAACGCCTGCAATTTCAAGAATTGAGTTTTCATAACTGTACCCATTTTCCTTGGCTGCATTTTCAATTACGTTATGAAGTGATTGTTCATTCATTTCTGTTACATTACTGCATTTAGTGCAAATCATAAAATGACCTTGGTGTTTATGGGCTGGGTCACTACACCCTACAAATGAATTTAAAGATTCGATCCGATGTACAAATCCTTCTTCTACTAAAAAATCAAGAGCACGATAAACAGTTGGGGGCGCCACACGCTTCTTCCCTTCACTAAGCATATCAAGAACCTCATAAGCTGTAATGGGCTCGTGCTTGCTCCATACTAATTCTAGCACACGGCGCCTTAAAGGCGTAAAGCGCGTTTCTCTTTCTTCACAAATTTTTTGGGCGGATTCTAAAGCGGTTTCAACACATACGCTATGATCGTGCTTATTATTCAACATTCTGTTCTCTTCTCTTTATTACTATTTCCTAGAGACAATAAATGTGATATTGCCCTGTATGTTATAAAATATCAAGCCATCAAGGAAATATTATGGCAAACACCGAGAATAGCAACTCTTTCACACTATTATTAGACAAGCTAAAGTTCAATGAAGATAGCCTCATTCCGGCTATTGCGCAAAGTCACGATTCGCATGAAGTACTGATGATGGCGTGGATGAACCGTGACGCCATTATTGAAACGCTCAATACTGGACGCGTCTGTTATTATTCTAGATCACGACAAAAATTATGGCGTAAAGGGGAAAGCTCCGGTCAAATTCAAACATTGAAAAATTTTCGTGTTGATTGTGATGCGGATACACTCCTGCTTTTTGTTGATCAAGTTGGCGTTGCCTGCCACACCGGAAGACGCAGTTGTTTTTATGAAGAAGTCTCAAAAGACGGTAGCATAAAGATCGTCGCGGACATCCTTAGAAGCCCGGACGATCTTTACGGTAAAAAATAATTTATGCACCAGGACCACAGTCCATGCAGCGTTCAATCATTTCAGGACCTAAGAATAATTTTGCATTTAAATCACGTAATGCGGTTCTCAGTCCCTCTTCAATAACCGGGTGATAAAACGGCATATCAAGTGCTTCTGACACGGTCATGTTTTTTTGGATCGCCCATGATAGCAAATGCCCAATATGTTCAGCCCGAGGGCCAAACATTTCTGCACCAAGAATTCGGCCCGTACCTTGTTCACCATACACTTTCAAAATACCTTTATTGATATTCATCACGCGGCTTCGGCCTTGTCCTTCAAAGCTTACTTCGCCAACGGCGTAACAAGCTTGGCATTGTTGTTTAACTTGATGAATATTTAAACCTGCCGTCATCATTTGTGGCTCAGTAAAAGCAATCCCGAGTGATGTTCTGCGGTGCCCTGATTTTATCTTAGGATAACGCCCGGCATTTTCACCGGCAATACGCCCTTCATCAGCAGCTTCGTGAAGTAATGGAATATCATTATTTGCATCACCCGCCATAAAAATATGGTCAACGCTTGTTTGAAGCGTAAAGTTATTTGCTTCGGGTACACCAAGTTCATCACGTTTTAATGATGTATTTTCTAATCCCAATTTATCAACATTAGGACGCCTTCCGGTAGCGGCAAGTAAATATTCAAAGCTTTCCCTTTGCTCTTTACCGTCTTGATCAACATAGGTGATTTCAACAGTATCGCCGACTTTTTGAATATTCTTCACATCGCCATCACTATTTAAATAAAATTCATCATTGAATGTTTTATCAGCATAATCACGAATTTCCGGATCTTGAAGCATACCAATTGCACCATCTTTCCCGAAAACTTTCACTCGTACACCCAATCGGCTGAGTGCTTGACCAAGTTCAAGCCCAATAACGCCGGCACCGAAAATCACCATTGATTCTGGTAATTGCTCTAACTCAAAAACTTGGTCTGTCGTGATTAAACGATCTTCTGCACCATTAAAAAACCCTGGATAAGCCGGACTTGATCCCGTTGCGATGACTATCGATTTCGCCTTTACGGTGGTATGATCATCAATCTGCAATGTGTTATCATCAATGAATTTTGCATATCCTTTTACGCGATGTTTTTCATCAAACCCTTCAACGGATTCAATCACAAAACCCACAAAGCGGTCACGCTCACTTCTTAATCTTGTCATTACGGCTTTCTTATCAACCGTCACATTATCAACCGAGACACCAAAAATGTCTGTGTGACTAGAATGATACGCTGCTTCCGCGGCTGAAATTAATAATTTACTTGGCATACATCCAACCCGCGCACAGGTTGTCCCGTATACGCCACCTTCAATAAGCATTATATTATCTGTATGCTCACTGGCTGTTCTATAAGCGCCCATCCCGGCTGTACCTGAGCCGATAATCGCTACATCTACTTCTTTATTGATCATGTCTTTTTCCTCTCAAGAATTTATAATTATTCTAATGAATTGAACCATATATTGAAGTTCAAAGATTTTTTTCAAGGTACCTCACAAAAACTTGATTAAAAAAATGCCCCTCACTCAAAATAGAGTGAAGGGCATTGAATTTTTATAAAGGTAAAATTTATACTTTCATTGCTTTTTCAAGTTGATCCGCAATTGGAAGTTTTCTGATCCGCACTCCACATGCATCGAAAATCGCATTACAGAGTGCCGGAATGGCGGGCGGCAATGACATTTCACCCAATCCTTTTGGATCGATATGATTGCGTACGACTTCGGATGTAAGCATATGAGGGGACGTTCCGATACGCGCCATTTGGTATGTATCGAAATTATTATTAATCACACGACCTTCCTCTAGTTCAATGGCCTGACCAAGGGCTGCGCTAAAACCATCAAGCGTTCCGCTTTCAATTTGCGCGCGGCACCCTTGCGGGTTAATGGCAATGCCGGGATCGGCCGCACCACTAGCATTTATAATCGTTAGCGTTCCGTCACTGTCCACTTTAACTTCGACTGCGCAGGCCGCATAACCGCCGAATGTCATAAAGCTCGCGATACCCATACCATGCCCTTTGGGAAGTTCTTTACCCCAACCAAGGTTTTTCGCCGCAATTTGTAGAACGTTAATGAAACGATCCGCTTCCATAATGTCACTACTAAACCCCGGCGCTGGTGTATCACCAGCATCCTTAAACATATCAATACGGAACTGAAGTGGATCTTTACCCGCTAGATGCGCCATTTCATCAACAAAGCTTTGCATCGCATAACCCGCTACATTTTCCGTTGGTCCGCGCCAAGGGCCGCTTGGGAGCACCTTACTATCAATCACTTCACCGCGGTAATTGGGGACATGATGAGCCGGAAAAGCATGTGTCGCGAAATCATTATCCGTTGAACAATGGAAATAATTTGCCGCAACTAGTTTTCCATTTTTATCAAGTCCGCCCTTAAACATATGACGACCTTTTGGATTATAGAAATCTTGTTCAAGATCATCTTCGCGTGTCCAAATTACTTTAATCGGTTTGCCAACCGCTTTTGAAAGCACCGCCGCTTCCGTGCAGGCATCAACAATAAATTTACGGCCAAAACCGGAACCAAGGCGCATCAATGTCACATCAAATTGGTCATGGGTATAACCCGGTAACACACGCATTAAATCATTCATGACCCTAACGGCCGTTTGATTTCCAGCAATCACCGTGACTTTATCGGATTTTACATCAACGATACCGCATGGTGTTTCCATGGTCGCATGGGCCCAATAAGGTTGATCATACGCAACTTCAAGGGTTTTATCGGCCTCGGCAAAGGCTTTATCAAAATCACCATGCTCTAATCTGACGTTGGTTTTACCTTCTACGATAACTTTGTCAAAATTGCGATCAATCCATGCATTGTCCACATCGGCCCAGCGCCCTTTGTCCCATTCGATTTCCAATGCTTCGCGACCTTTAAGAGCCGCCCAATGACTGTCAGCGATTACGGCGACACCATCAGCGATATATTTCTGTTCGTTTATATCTTCGGGGATACGGTTCACGCGCACAACATGGCGCACGCCCGGCACTTTTAATGCCTCGGTATCATCATATGATTTCACAAGACCATCAGCGTGTGGGCAGCGCGCGATCACCGCATTTAGCATACCCGGTAATTCCATATCCATCACGTATTTTTGTGCGCCAATTGCAATATCGCCCGCTACTTTTTGCGGTTGATCCGTACCAATGACTTTATATTCATCTGGTGATTTTAATTTCGGTTCAGCGGTTAAAGTCACAATCGCGGCTTTTTCCACGAGCGAACCATAACTGATTTTTTGATTGCCGCTGATCACATATCCATTATCTGTGTTTAAACTTGAAATATTCACACCAAGATCATCAGCCGCGGCCTGTTTCAAACGTTCACGGGCTTCTGCTCCTGCCATTCGCAGCATTTCATAGGAACGGCGGATTGATTGGCTACCGCCAGTTGATTGATGGATCGGATGCCCTTTATAGGTTTGATTGATATAGGGTGCATCACCACCACGCGGGTTGCTGCCGTCATTTTCTTTATAAAGTGGTGGTAATTTTTCAACATTGACATTATCAAAATCAACATCAAGCTCTTCAGCAACAAGCATTGGTAATGCCGTATTAACACCAGTCCCGTCGTCGGGCACTGAATAGCCAATGGACACCATATTATTCGTATCAATTTTCAGATAAAAACCGAGATTAGTGTCAAGATTTCGGTAGCGATCCTTGGAGCCATTTTGTGCAAAACTAAATGAAGGACTAGAAATAACAAGCGCACCCGCGGCGGCTGTTACTTTTAAAAATTGGCGTCTATCAAAATTTCCCATGATTATGCCTCCCCTCTTAAATAGGCTGCGGCCTTATGAATGGCAATTCTCATGCGGGCATAGCTCGCACAGCGACACAGATTGGTATGATTTTCATCAATGTCTTCATCCGTCGGGTTCGGGAAATCTTTTAAAAATGATGCCACCGCCATAATTTGTCCAGATTGACAGAACCCGCACTGGGCCACGTCTTCTTCGACCCAAGCACGCTGCACCGCATGCAGGCGATCTTGATCGCCTAACCCTTCTATGGTAACGATATCTTCACCATCAACGGCAGCCATGGGCACAGAACAGGACCGCTGCGCCATACCGCCCATATGAACGGTACAAGCACCGCACTGCGCAATACCACAACCAAATTTAGTCCCTGTTAATTTCACATCTTCACGCAAATACCAAAGAAGTGGCATATCCTCATCACCTTCAAAGGTGTGTTCCCTGCCGTTGACCATAAATTTAACCATTGATCCACCTATATTTTATTTGATTTTAAAAAAACGATTTCCAAAAACAATCATGCCTATCCCAATAATCATGATAGCATATAATAGTATATTTTCTTTGCCAAGCCATATGGTTGCTGTGCCCGCAACGATTGACATTAACAAATCAATCATACCATAAGCTGTCGATTTTTCTTCACTACTTGAAAATAATGTAATCGCACGCGCCAGTAAAACACCCGCAATCACCAGCAGTGTAAAACTGCTTAAAATGACATTCCATTCGCCAACCATCAATATTTCAGGGTTATAGATAAAATAAAAGGGAATGATAAATGCAGATAATCCGAGTTTAAGACCAGCCATACTTGTTTCACGTAAATCTGCTTTCGCAAGGCTCGCTGCCGCATAGGAAGCAATCGCAACCGGCGGCGTTAAAAATGATGCAAGTCCAAAATAAAAGACGAAGAAATGTGCTGCAATGGCCGGCACACCCATATCGGTTATAGCCGGCGCAAGAAGCATCGCGACAATGATATAAACGGCAGATGTCGGCATACCCATCCCTAGAACAATGGACGCTAGCGCCGTCAATAAAAGCATTACAAATAAACCATAAGCGATCCCAACATCGCTCAGTGCGAGAGCAAGGCTAAAGCCAAGACCGCTCATATTTATTACGCCAATGATGATCCCCGCCCCCGCACAAATCATTACAAGCATGACAAATGGTTTTCCAAGACCCAGAATACATTCATAAATTATCTTAAGTGATGGTAATTTCTTAAATTTCAAAAGCGCAAGGAACAAAAGAGAAAGCGTCGCATATAGGGCAGATTTTGCAGGATTAAATGCAAGAACAAACAAGAAAAAAATTAGCACACCCAGCGGAATGATAAAAAGCCAGCCCGCTTTTATCACATCAAACATTTTTGGAAGTTTCGATTTTTTAAGACCTTCTAATCCTTTATCACGGGCATAAAAATCAATCTGACAAAATAGAAAAACATAATAAACAATAGCCGGTAATATTGCAGCAGCGACAATAGTTGAATATGGCATTTCCAGATATTCCGCGATGATAAAAGCGGTTGCCCCCATGACGGGTGGTGCTAGCTGACTACCGTTTGAAGCCACGGCCTCAATCCCCGCTGCCATCGCGCCTTTAAAGCCGTTACGTTTCATCAAAGGAATTGATATCATGCCCGTTGACATTATATTCGCAACGGTCGCGCCACTAACGGTTCCCATTAGCGAACTACCCACTACGGAAACCTTTGCAGGACCGCCACGTTTATGACCGATTGATGCCATGGCAATATCTGAGAAAAATTTAGTCGCTCCGCTCGCCTGCATTACCTGTCCAAGGATTAGAAATCCTAAGATCAATGTACCTGCTACCATTATAATGAAACCTAGAACGGCGCTGCTATCAATATAAAGATACATGAAAAGGGCGTCATAATCATTTTGCGCACCTTCAAAAATACCAGGTGCTTTATGACCAAATATACCGTATAGCAGTGACGCTAAAATGATTATTGCCATACCGTTTCCGGTTGTTTTACGCACCCCTTCAGTGAGCAATCCAATCGAAATAACAGCCATGGAAATTTTAAAAAATGTTCGGTCATGTTGATTAAGAAGCCAATCTTCATAATGGTAAGCACAAAGAAGCCAAACACCACCCGCGATCAACGCCAAAATATAATCTATAGTTTTGGCATTATCACTATATGGCCAATAAATAAAAGCTGCTGCAACAGAAAACCCAATAAGAAGAGCTAAATAATTTCCGCCTAAAATGGCTAAGCCTAGCTGCAGCGGTACGCCCATAATCCAACAAACGCCAAATAAAACCGGCAATCCAAAAATAAAAACATTAAATGCTTTTTTAATGGTGGCATCGCCCTTGTCTATTTCTTGTTCACTCACCGTTTATTAATTCCAGACTTCCAACAACTTTTGGTTTCTCATCTCCGCTGCCTCATCCCATTTCGCTAGTACTTTTCCACTTTTGAAATATTCAATAGCCGCTTTATGATAAGGCACAGTTTGCGTTTCATGCACTAAATCCGCAGGAGAGAAATTGGTTAGATTGTTATAATCCTTGCCAATATCATCCCAATTTGCATGTAATACATCCAATATTTTCACCACATCTTGATCTGATAATGATTTGGGCACCACAATATAAATATCAAGCGCAAAAATTCTTGTTTCCGTTTCAACGCCCGGATAACTATCCGCACCCACGACAAAAGGTCTGATTTCTGAATAAGCTGATTGGCTCAATCTTTCTTCAAACCCCTCTTTTTCAAGACTTAAAATTGTAATTCCCGCTGTCGCGTTGGCTTTTCTTACGGCTGCCATACTCACACTTCCGGGTGCTGCATCTGCATTTCCTTCAACGACCGCTTCAATGCCTTGCCCGACGCCAGATACAGTGACCACTTCAACATCTTCGCGTCTTAACCCTGCACCATCAAGCATGGTTTGTGACATTTCAGTCAAAGCACCAGCGGCAGCAAAATCAAGCACTACTTTTTTTCCTTTAAGGTCTGCGATTGTTTTAATTCCACTGTCTTTACGAACAACAAAAGCAAACGGCATAGCAACAATACGTCCTATGGTTCGAATATCTTTCATAGGTTCCGTTTCAAGCCCCAAATAAGAAGAATTTGATTCACCCATGGAGGATAATCCCATTGTCACTTCACCGGCATTAATTAATGGCATAAATGCGCTTGGTCCCACATATGGTCGCGCCGTTACACGCATGCGAAGGTTTCTTTGCATATGCTTAGCCATAACTGTGCCAAGGGCATGCATGGAACTACCAACAAAACCTGTTCCGATGCTAAATTGCCTACTTTGCGCGAATGTCGGCAATGTCGACGACATAATCATCTCCACGCTTAATAAAATGACACCTATATTTTTAAATATGCTTTTCATCGGATGATGGTTTTCCCTATAAATCATTACTGTAATAACATATCATTTTCATCTTACCTATTTTAAAGATGAATTCAATGATGAATAGGGATTTAATCTAACCTAGAACAACCCTTGTACCAGACCATTCTCATCAATTTCAATGGCTTCGGCTGCGGGAACTCTAGGTAATCCTGGCATGGTCATAATGGCGCCACATACAACAAGAATAAACTCTGCTCCTGATGAAATCCGTACTTCTCGGATTGGAACCCCATACCCGGATGGCGCACCTTTTAACGCTGGATCGGTGGAAAAGCTATACTGCGTTTTCGCCATACATACCGGCAAATGACCGAAGCCATCCTTTTCAAAATCTTTTAATTGATTTATAATTTTTTGATCGGCAAAGACTTCATCGGCACGGTAAATTTCTTTTGCGATGACCTCAATTTTAGTCATTAATTTTAAATGATCCGGATAAAGAACATTAAAGTCAGATTTACTCTCATTAATGGTATCAACAACCGCTTGCGCAAGATTGGCACTGCCTTCACTACCTAATCCCCAATGATAACTTTCTACCGCTTTAATACCTACGGCGGCGCAGGCATCTACCACTGCTGCTATTTCCGCATTAGTATCTGTGGGGAAACGGTTAATACCTACGACGGCTTCAACGCCGTATTTTCTAATATTTTCAGCGTGACGTTCAAGATTTGCCAAACCTTTTTTAACGGCTGAAACATTTTCCGTTCCTAAATCATCTTTACCCACGCCACCATGCATTTTTAAGGCACGAACCGTCGCAACAAGCACAACAGCATCAGGGTTCAAACCTGCTTTGCGGCATTTAATATCAAAGAATTTTTCGGCGCCTAAATCTGCACCAAATCCAGCTTCCGTTACCACGTAATCAGCCATCTTAAGAGCGGCTTTTGTCGCCATAACCGTATTACAACCATGGGCAATATTGGCAAACGGACCGCCATGTATGAACGCTGGATTATGTTCCAGTGTTTGAACCAGATTAGGTTGAAGCGCATCTTTTAACAATACGGTCATTGGACCATCTGCTTTAACTTCGCGGGCATAAATCGTTTTTCTATCACGTGTTTGACCGATAGTGATGCCGCCAAGGCGACGACGAAGATCATCAAGCCCACTGGCCAAGCAGAAAATGGCCATTACTTCGGACGCAGGAGTAATATCAAAGCCACCTTCACGCGGGAAACCATTTGCCACACCACCAAGTGAAGTTGCAATATCACGCAAACTGCGATCATTCATGTCCATCACACGGCGCCACGTAATTCGGCGATTATCAAGTTGGGTGGAGTTTCCCCAATAATTATGATTATCAATCATCGCCGCAAGCAAGTTATTTGCCGATGTAATCGCGTGAAAATCACCCGTAAAATGAAGATTAATATCTTCCATAGGGATAACTTGCGCGTACCCACCACCTGCTGCACCACCCTTCATTCCGAAGCATGGTCCTAAGGAAGGTTCACGAATACAAATCATTGCTTTTTTACCGATCCGATTTAACCCGTCACCGAGCCCCACTGTCGTTGTGGTTTTACCTTCACCTGCGGGTGTCGGTGTAATGGCTGTAACAAGAATGAGTTTACCGTCCGGCATGTCCGAAAGACTTTCAATATAATCGAGGCTTACTTTTGCCTTATCATCTCCGTATCTAATCAATGCATCTTCAGGGATATCAATTTTTGCGGCAATGTCGGCAATTGGTTTTGCCGTTGCTTCACGGGCGATTTCAATATCGCTTTTATATTCAGTGACCATTTTTAGTAACTTTCGCAAATTGTGTTAGTTTTTCTATTTCCGGGAAACGCCTTGGCGGTTTCCTGTGCATTGTGTTTTGTTCATATGAATAGGCAACGGCGAATAATAAATCTTCGCTATAATCTCTACCAAGAATTTGAAGCCCTGCCGGAAGGTTTCCATATGTAAAGCCCATGGGAATACTAACTGCAGGTAGTCCGGTTGCTGGGGCAATAATTTGACTATTATCGCCTTTATAATCTTCGTCAGCGCGCGCTAATGTGGCTGGTGGGTTTGTCCAGCTCGGATAAATGATAACCTCGACATTGTGATTATCCATTGAGGTCACAACATCATGTTTAAATACATTGCGTCCTGCGTGATTTGGAAATTCCATACATGGTGGTGTGCGATCATTTGGATGAACGTCAAGGGGACCATCACCAAAATATTCAAGCCCGCCTTTAACATCAGGTGAAAATTGGCCACTTTCCATAACTTCCATGACGTCCTTAATTGGCGCATCCGCCCCTAATGATTTTAAATAAACATACATATCATACCTAAAGCGACTGCAGCTATTATTGGCTTCACGGTGTGTAGAAAAATTATCAATTTCAAAAGGGTCAACAATAATTGCGCCTGCCGATTTCAAATCCTCAACCGCTTGAATAAAAAGTGCCGTAATCGCTGGATCCGCATCTTCGGTAAAAACAAGTGATCTTAATATGCCTATTCGTTTTCCTTTTAATGCATCTTTATCCAGATAGTCGGTATAATCTTTTTTACGTTTTCCCTTACCCAATTCAGTCATCGGATCCTTTGGATCATACCCTGCCACTACATTGAATAGCTTGGCAGCGTCACGTACAGTTCGGGCCATAGGTCCAGCAATATCACGGTCGCCAATAAGCGGAATAACACCGTCACGGCTGGTTAAACCCATCGTTGAACGAATACCAAACAACGCCAAATGTGACGATGGGCCACGAATACTATTCCCCGTATCAGATCCCATCCCCGCCACACCGAAACTTGCAGCAGTGCCTGATGCTGTACCACCGCTAGAGCCTGCGGGCACGCGGGATAAGTCATAAGCATTTGCCGTCGTTCCATAAGAAGAACTTTTGGTTTTTCGAGGGCTAAACGCCCATTCCGCCATATTAGTTTTTGCAATTACAATAGCATCGGCGTCGCGTAACTTTTTAACCATAAACGCATCGTCAGGTGGATAGTTTTCTTTTAAAGCAATTGATCCGCCCGTGGTCGGCAAATCATGAGTATCATAATTATCCTTAACCAAAATAGGCGCACAGAATAGTGACCCTAATTCATCACCCTTTTTAAGACGTTCATCTATCGCGTCCGCTTTTGAGAGCGCCCCTCGATTTATAACGGTGATGGCATTTAATTTTGTATCTTCGTCAAAATAATTTATGCGATCAATATAACCGGAAACGATTTCACGACAGGTCATTTTACCTGACTTCAAAGCATCGTGAATATCATCAATTGTCGCTTCAACAAATTGGAAGTTTTGAGCAAAAGAAAAAGTTATACTCAACACATAAAATAATAAAACTAGTAAAGACTTATACAAGGTTATGTCCTTTTGTTTTTTTATCATGCTAACTCAATTTATCTGATTGAGGAAGTAGATTTTTTATGTTCTATTATCTTCTCGTTTTAGAAGGATAAAGACATGTCATTTGATAAAGAAAAAATTTACGGCGATACACCCGGCAAACAAAAAGTCATCCATTTTAACAATGCTGGCGCATCCCTAGTGACGCAAACGGTTCTTGATACTCAAAAAGATTATCTTGATTTAGAAGCGGATATCGGCGGATATGAAGCCCTTGCTATGTCTCAAGACAAATTAGAAAATGTATATAAATCCGTTGCCAAAATGATAAATGCTACTCCAGAGGAGATTGCAATCGTTGAAAATGCCACCGTTGGCTGGGCCATGGGGTTTTACGCCATCGATTTTAAACCGGGCGACCGAATTCTTACGGTTGAAGCTGAATATGTATCCAATTTCATTGCCTACCTTCATATGGAAAAGGAAAAGGGCGTATCGGTTGAGGTAATCCCGAGCGATGAAAATGGCAATCTTGATTTGAAGCTTCTTGAATATATGATTGATGAAAATGTAAAGCTCATTTCCGCCACACATGTTCCAACCAATAGTGGCCTAGTGAATATGGTGAGCGATTTGGGGAAGATTGCGAAAAAGCATGATATTTTATTCCTCGTTGATGCCTGTCAATCAGTTGGACAAATGCCCATCGATGTGAAAGCAATCGGTTGTGATATGCTATCGGCAACAAGCCGCAAATATTTACGAGGCCCCCGCGGCGTTGGGTTTCTTTACGTCAAGAAATCTATCATTGAAGAATTACACCCGCCAATAGTCGATCTTAGAAGTGCGAAATGGTTAAGTCCGACCGTTTATGAACTTCGAAATGATGCTAAACGATTTGAAAATTGGGAAAATAATTGTGCTGCTATTCTTGGGTTTGGCGCGGCCGTTGATTACGCGCTTGAAGTTGGGCTTGAAAATATCAAAGGACGCAATGATGAGCTCGCTGGCTATTTGAGAGATAAATTAAATTCAATTAGTGGCGTAAATATCCATGCAATTAGTGATCATCAATGTGCCATAACCACTTTTCATGTTGATGGCCATGACGCCGTAGATATCGTCAATAAACTTAGAGAAAACGGCATAAACACTAGTCTTTCCGAGCCGAGCAGCACGTTGCTTGACGCGAGAAAAAATAAGCTCCCCAATATGGTTAGAGCATCAATTCATTATTATAATGACGAGACAGAAATTGATCGCTTCATTGAAACGCTTACTAAAATGATCTAGTCTACTTTTTCAAAGGTCATTAGTTATATAAAAAAACGGCGTTTATATTGAAATTAATTGCTTACTATTCTAGCCAAAACAACTCTTTTAATAATGAACAATTAAAAGAGATTGTAAATATTGCTGTGAAGCGAAATAAAGAAAATAACATCACTGGCATGCTGTTATATGCTAATAGATGTTTTTTTCAGATCATCGAAGGTCCTAGCGAAGCCATAGACAGTCTATACGAAATCATACAGCATGATGACAGGCATAACACGATCACAAAAGTACTCGATCAAGAAATCACTGGGCGTGCATTCGCCGATTGGTCAATGGGCGCGCTTAAACTTGATCCGACAATGTCAGAAAACAATCAAGTATTTGAATTATCAAATCAGGTGCTTGAAAATAAAGTAATTACAACATCTCATGAAATTCTAAAAATTTTAGCGCAAGCCTTTTACCAATCCGCGGGGCTTTCACTTAATTAAATGAATTAATTTGGCCAAGTGTCGTCGTTTCTTGGGCCACTACAAAGTTTGTTATCAACATATTCACGCGTATTTATATTACGGCAACTATAAACGGTGTTTCCATCGCTATCTGTAAAACCATCCCACGCATAATTAGTCACAACACCTGTTACACCATCTGCTCTTCCGCTATTTGTTCCCGTTTCACATCCGGTTGCAACCAAAGCTAAAACGAGAATTAGGATAAAAGTATAAAATTTCATGGTTCATCACCTTTAAAAATTAAGATATTTCATAAAAACCAGTTTATATATTCTTGTCAACAAAAGTGGTGTTACAGTTTCATGAAGATTTCTTATATATGGATTTCTCCCATAAAAAAAGCGCCTCGGGCGATTGCCGTTGGCACTTTTTTTAGTACCGAACTTCTTTAGAAGAAGTGGTGACCCCTACGGGAATCGAACCCGTGTTTCAGCCGTGAAAGGGCCGCGTCCTAACCGCTAGACGAAGGGGCCATCTATATCGGTGTGGGTGGTTTCTAACCCTTCACGTCCATTCGGTCAATAGCTTTTTTGTAATATAGATGACTTTTTTTAAAAATGCCCTAAATTCCTGAGTTATCCAGACTATTCAGATGCATCATCAATAAATATTTCCGCGCTTGTGCGGCCATTCCATGTGTTATTTCTAATGGTTCCCGCGATTTTTATACTTTTCCCACGAGAATCCAGTAAAAGCCGCCCTAGAGGCTTATCAGCGGAGCGAAACGACATGGCTTTGACGGTGCAGCCATCGCCGCCTTTGAAAGAGCATTTCACATGATCTTTACCGACCACATCTACATAGCTTACAAATGCATCAGAAAATGCAAAACGCGGCCCTGCATTACCCTGCCCGAAAGGTCCAATTTGATCAAGCATATGAACCAAGTCGGGATTTACCGCCGATAAAGATAATACGCCATCAAGTTTTAAGGATAATGACTTCACGGCGTCATCAACATTTATTCTTAATCTATCCGTTAGGAATTCATTCAAAGCGTCAATTTGTTCACCGCGCATGCTCAGTCCCGCCGCCATTGCATGACCGCCACCCGCCGTTAAAATTTCCGCTTGTCTAGCGGCCGTAATCGCCGAACCAAGGTCAACACCGGTAATTGACCGCCCTGACCCTTTGGCATCGCCATTTTCATCAATCGCTATGATGATTGTTGGTCTTCCAAAATGTTCCTTAAGCCGTCCTGCGACAATGCCGATCACGCCAGGATGCCAACCATGACCAGATGCGATGATGATCGGTGGCACAATACCGCCTGGGCCAATTTTTTGACTGACTTGGTCCATTGCATCTTCAAGCACCATTGCTTCAATGGCTTGGCGTTCCGCATTATAAGTATTAAGTTCTGAGGAAATTTTTACGGCTTCTTCTTCATCATCGGTACTTAATAAAATTGTTCCTGCTTCCGATCTTCCGACACGTCCACCGGCATTAACCCGTGGACCAAGAAGAAATCCTGCATGATAAGTTCCAGGCGTTTCTGAAATACCCGCCACATCACTAAGCGCTTTTAAACCCACATTGCCGCGGGTAGCCATAATTTTAAGTCCCTGCGAAACTAGAGCGCGATTAATACCGACAAGTGGCACGACGTCACAAATTGTGCCAAGCGCTACCAAGTCCAGCCATTCAATGATATTAGGCTCTTTAATGCTTTGTTCTTTATACCATCCACGATTTCTAAGCTCACGATTTATGCCGACGATGGTGATGAAACTGACACCGATAGCGGCAAGCTGACCATACCCCTGCTCTTCATCCAATCGATTGGGGTTAACCACAGCGACCGCGTCCGGCAGTCTTGCTTCCGCCTGATGATGATCAACGACAATGACATCAAGTCCCGCACCATGAGCCGCAGACAACGGATCGAATGATACGATGCCACAATCAACGGTAATGACCAATTTATGACCCGCAGCTTTTAATTCTAATAAGGCTTTGGTATTGGGGCCGTAACCTTCTGACATTCGATCAGGGATATAGGCCGTTATATCTTGATTGATAGATTTAAAAAATCTTTTGAATATTGCTGATGAAGTTGCCCCATCAACATCATAATCACCAAAAACGGCTACTTTCTCACCCGAAACAATGGCATCCGCAATTCGGTTGCAGGCTTTATCCATATCTTTAAAATGGGAAGGGTCAGGAAGCGTTTCCTTTAAGGTTGGGTTTAAAAATGTAGTGGCTTCATCAACAGTTATACCGCGCCCGACAATAACACGCGCCACAATTTCCGGCAGATCATGATTTTGAGCAATTGCTTGCACGAAACGATTTTCAGCAGGGCGCGCTACCCAAGCCCGCCCTGTAATTGATTTTTCCACAGCCAAGATTAAGTCATGCTCGGCTATGGAATTTTGATCATTCGTCATAAAGATATATTAAGTTAATTTAATTTCGCGGTTGTGTTCGGTTTGGATGCGGCGAACCGTTTTTGATGCTGAACGCATCACAACTGTTTCCGTCGTGTATCCTTTACCGTCAATCGTTGTATGAACACCACGAAGTAAAGTACCGTCAGTAACACCTGTTGCAGCAAAAATAACATCACCCGCGGCCATTTCTTCAGTTGAATATTTACGGTCAAGGTCTTCGATACCCCATTTACGCGCACGTCCACGTTCAGTATCATTTCTGAATGTCAAGCGGCCTTGAATTTGTCCACCGATACAGCGAAGTGCCGCCGCGGCAAGAACACCTTCAGGTGCGCCACCTGATCCCATATAAATATCAACAGATGTATCAGGATTTGTTGTGTCAATAACACCGGCAACATCACCGTCACCAATTAATTTTACGCGCGCGCCACAAGCACGAACTTTTTCAATAATATCACCATGTCGAGGACGGTCTAAAACACAAACCAATATGTCGCTTACTTGACGGCCTTTTGCATCGGCAACGGCTTTAATATTTTCTTCTACTGATTTATCAAGATCAATAATACCTTTAGGAAGACCTGGGCCAACAGCAATTTTATCCATATAAACATCAGGAGCGTTTAAAAGGTTACCTTTTTCAGCTAGTGCAACAACAGCAAGTGAATTTTGCATTGCTTTCGCAGCGATTGTTGTTCCCTCTAATGGGTCAAGTGCAATATCAATTTCAGGACCATTGCCGGTGCCGACTTCTTCACCGATATAAAGCATAGGCGCTTCATCGCGCTCACCTTCACCGATCACAATACGGCCTTTAATATCGAGTTGATTAAACTCATTACGCATAGATTCAACGGCGGCAGCGTCAGCTGCTTTTTCGTCACCCATACCCACAAGTTTTGCTGCTGCAATCGCGGCTGATTCTGTGACACGTACTAATTCGAGTACGAAGATACGGTCCAATGTTGAATTAACTGCCATAATTATTTCCTATTTTTAAAAAATATTTACTAATATTTCTATGTGGCGAATATAACTGAAATTTATAATTTTTCAATTCTTATAGACATAGTTGGTTCTAATACAACAGAAAGTTCATTAATTCGATTAATGGCATCTCTTAATGCGGTTTCCGTTGTTTCGTGTGTGGCGATGGCAACATAGACTTTTCCTTGCACTTCCGCCGGCTTTTGTTTCATTTGATCAATTGAGACGCCCGATGCTTTTAAAGCGGATGTAATATCAGCCATAACACCGGTTTCATCATTAGCGAGAATGCGAATATAATATTCACCTTTACGCTGATTAATTGATACAGGCTCAGCATCCACCAATGTTGATGCAGGCTTATAGAAAGCAGCCCCCGTATGACCGCGTGCGATATCAATTAAGTCAGCAACCACAGCCGATGCGGTTGGCCCCTCACCAGCACCGCGGCCTTGATAAAATGTTCGGTCAATATAATCACCATCAACAACCAACGCGTTAAATCCGTCCATCACGCTCGCGATCGGAAGGTTTCGGTCGATCATGACAGGATGCACGCGTTGGCTTAATGTACCATTTTCATATTTTGTCATACCCAGTAATTTGATCCGAAAACCAAATTCTTTTGCGTTATCGATATCAATTCCTGCGATTTTACGGATACCTTCAATATATACATTTTTGAAATCAGTTTTTGTGCCAAATGCAACACTGCTTAAAATTGCTAATTTATGAGCTGCATCAATACCATCGAGATCAAGTGCAGGGTCAGCCTCTAGATATCCTAATTCAGTAACCTCATCTAAAATTTCATCATATGAAAGGCCACGACTTTCCATATGTGTCAGCATATAATTGGTCGTTCCGTTCATAATGCCATAAACTTGAGTTAGTTCATTTGCGGCTAACCCTTCGCCAATCGCTTTAATGATTGGAATACCGCCAGCGACGGCTGCTTCATAACGTAGCGCAACGCCATTATTTTGTGCCAAATCAGCAAGTACGGCACCGTGATGCGCAACCATAGCTTTGTTCGCTGTAACAAGTGATTTAACGTTTTTAAGTGTGTTTTGTGAAAGTGTATAAGCAATACCGTCTTCACCGCCAATTAATTCAATAACAATATCTACATCATCAATATCTGCCATGTCGGCCGCGTTATCAACCCATGCATATGGCGATAAATCTATACCACGATCTTGTGTTTTACTTCTGGCTGAAACCGCCGCTATTTGAATTTCACGGCCCGCTCGTTCTTTGATTAATTCTTTATGCTGTTCCAGTATTTTAACTACGCCAACGCCTACATTCCCAAGACCCGCGACAGCCACTTTTAAAGGAGTACTCACTTTAATTTCCTTTTTTCTTTTCTATAATCTGATTTAAATATTGATCACTTTTTTTCATGAATTGCTTCATATTTCTAATTGCTTGTCGGATACGTTGCTCATTTTCCACTAGCGCAATGCGAACAAAACCGTCACCATATTCACCAAAACCTATTCCAGGTGCAACGGCAACCTTCGCATGTTCAAGTAATGATTTTGAAAATTCGTTTGATCCGACTTTTTCCCACCCGCTAGGAAGCGGCACCCAAGCAAACATTGTCGCCTCTGGTGACGGAATTTCCCAACCAGAACCCGCCATGCCGTTCACGAGAACATCCCTGCGTGTTTTATAAGTCTTTCTTGCAAAGTCAATACAGTCTTGAGGGCCATTCAAAGCGGCCGTAGCAGCAACTTGTATTGGCGTAAAGGCACCATAATCAACATATGATTTCATGCGCGTTAAAGCACCAATAAGTTTCTTATTTCCAACGGCAAAACCCATACGCCAACCAGCCATAGAATATGTTTTGCTCATTGATGTAAATTCAACGGCAATATCTCGCGCGCCTTCTACCTGAAGAATGGAAGGTGGTGGGGTATCATTGAAATAGATTTCAGCATAAGCTAGGTCAGATAAAATATATATTTCATGTTTTTTACAAAAAGCGACTACCTCTTTATAAAAATCCAAATCCACAACTTGCGCCGTGGGGTTTGACGGAAAATTTAAAACGAGTGCTAATGGTTTTGGAATACTGTGTTTAACCGCCTGTTCCAATATATCCATAAAATCTTGATCTTCGGTTGTCGGAAGATGACGCATCGTCGCACCAGCAATTATAAAACCAAAATGATGGATCGGATAGCTTGGGTTAGGCACAAGAATTACATCGCCCGGCGCCGTAATGGCTTGCGCTAAATTTGCTAACCCTTCTTTAGACCCTAACGTTGCAATAACTTCGCTATTTGGATCGAGGGATACATTAAAGCGCCGTTCATAATAACCGGCCATTGCTTTACGTAAACCGTGAATGCCTTTTGACACAGAATAACGGTGCGCCTTTGGATCATACATGGTTTCCGTTACCTTATCCATCACATGTTGTGGTGGCATAAGGTCAGGGTTTCCCATTCCTAAATCAATGATATCCTCACCCGCGGCTCTTGCTTTTGCTTTCATCGCGTTTACTTCTGCAAAAACATAAGGCGGCAATCTTTTTATTCTGTAAAATTCAGAATCCATTGTATTTTCCATATAATCAATGAGAACAATATAATTCCGCCCTCTAATAACAGCAAAATCCCGTTCAGGGAACAGGATTCTGCATTGGAAAAGCTAAAAAATGTACTTTATGATTTAATTAAATTGCGCAACGATTTGAGAGACAAAAACAATGGCTATCGCAATTGGACATAAAAACTTGATTACCATGTAAAGAAGATCAAGATGACTTTCATTTTCACCGAAGGCTTCTATCACATTCTGCTTTTTGATAACCCAACCAACAAATACAGCGGTGAGCAATCCACCAAGTGGTAATCCGATTTGATTGACATACCAGTCAAAGCTATCAAGGAGCCCTAATCCAGCGATCTTCACATGTGAAAGAATATTACTCGAAAATACGGACAGCATACCTACTAGGAATATAGAACCAGTTACAATAGATGCAGATTTACGGCGTGTCATATCATAAAATTTATTCAAATAAACGACCATTTGTTCCATCAATGCTAGAAGTGTTGTAAACCCAGCGATCGCCAGAAGCGTAAAGAATCCAGCACCAACAATGCCACCATATTCTAACTGGCCAAATGCAACAGTCATAGTATTAAATACAAGCGCCGAGCCAACATTAGGCTCCATCCCGAAACCAAATACGATTGGGAATATTGAAAGACCCGCAAAAACAGCGACACAAGTATCCGCAATACAGATGATAAATGCTGATTTAACGATAGATGTTTCTTGCGGCAAATAAGCACCAAATGTAAGCATGATCCCAAGGGCAACACCGATAGAGAAGAATGCTTGACCAAGCGCGCTTACGACTACTTCAAGCGTTACTTTTGAAAAATCAGGTTCAAATAAAAACGCAGCGCCCGCGGCAAAATCACCAATGAATGCGGCCATCACAATAAGTGATAGTAATAGAAAGAAGAAGATTGGCATCGCGATTGATGTCATTCTTTCAATTCCATCATTCAGTTTATTTGATAGAATTAATGCGCAGACTATCATGAAGAAAGCATGCCAAAATGTCAGTTTAAAAGGATTACTGGAATAACTTGCATAAAGATCGACGGCGCCATCGGGTGTAATACCCACAAAACTTCCCATCACTGCTTCATAAGCATATGCAGCCGTCGTCCCCGCAATCACACTATAATAAGAACATAAAATGAATGAGCTAAAGGCGATAAACCAGCCGATATACTTCCAATTTTGTGATTTGTTTTCCATTCTGGCGACATGGCCAAAATTAGTAACAGCCCCTTGCTTACCGTACCGTCCAAGCATTGTTTCAGCGGCAAGAAGCGGGAATCCAATAATGATAACAAAACCAACATAAATAATAACAAAAGCGGCACCACCATTTTCACCCGCCTCAAATGGAAATCGCCAAATATTACCAAGTCCAATGGCACCACCAACGGCAGCTAACAGGAAACCCGTTCTTGAATTCCACTGACTTTTCATTTCATGTTCAGAACTTATCGCCATACTTTTACCTTCCCTGATTATTCAGCAGATTGTTTTTTTATTTCAAGTCGCTTTTGATGTGCTTCTCGTGTCATTTGGAATATTTCCGGGCTTTTAATGAGTAACGCAATTAAATTTGGCGCAGCCAAAATACCTAATGTTGCCAACCCAAAGGCCCAAATTGTCGCAAATTCACCTACACACCCTAGGAAAACCGTCGCCACGCTTAACAGTCTAAAGACCATTATTAATTTTTCACTGCTTAAGAAAACACCTGCTCTTTCCACATATAAGCTCCACGCGATGATTGTAGTAAATGAAAAGACCAATTGACCAACAATCACGACATAACCACCACCTGGTAGCCCCGCGGCAAAAGCCTGCGATGTTAAAATAGCGCCAGAATTTCCATCATCACCAAACATCCATGTACTTTGAACAACACCACCAATATCAATTTGAACCGTCAATATAATTAGCGATGTGAATGTGCAAATAATAATCGTATCAATCACGGTTCCAAGCATCGCGATCTCACCTTGTTGAATAGGATCACTGGTTTCCGATGATGCATGGGCGATAGCTGCACTTCCTGTTCCTGCTTCGTTGGAATAAAGCCCGCGTGATACGCCTTGTGCAATCGCTGCTGAAATCGCTGCACCCGCAAAACCGCCTACGGCAGCGGTACCACTAAAAGCACCCTCGAATATCAAACCAAATGCAGTTGGAATGGCTTCAACATTTATAACCAGAATAACCGCACCACATAATAAATACAAAATACTCATGGTTGGCACTGTAATTTCAGCCATACGTGCAATTGAGCGCACACCGCCAATAATAACGACAAAAACCAAAATTGATAACAGAACCGCCGTTACCCAATTATTGACGCCAAAATTTTCACTTAAAACGACGGAAATAGCATTCGCTTGAACCATATGGCCAGTGGCAAGACCGGCGATGACCATCATAATTGCGTAGGCCGCACCAAGGAACCACCATTTTTTTTCCAACCCTATTCGAATATAATACATGGGACCACCGATGAGCATGCCATCTTCACTGCGCGTACGGTATTTAATCGCCATCAATGCTTCTGCATATTTTGTGGCCATTCCACAAAGGGCCGTCATCCACATCCAGAAAATAGCCCCGGGGCCACCAATAAGTATCGCAGAAGCCACACCAATAATGTTACCAGCGCCAATCGTGCCGGAAAGTGCCGTCATTAAAGACTGTAATGGGGTAATACCATCATTTGCTTCGGTATGTTGTGTTGATTTTTTACTAAAAAGTGTTTGAAATCCAGCTTTTAAGCGCCGCACCGGCATTAATTTAAGACCAATTGTTAAATATACACCCGTTCCAAGTAACAAGACGGGCATCACCACGTTCCAGACAATACCATAAAGCTGCCCAGCGAGATCCGCTAAGGTGGATTCCATAAAATGCTCCCAATACTATTTTGTATTTTATTTTTTTGTTAATTTTAATGAGATTAGTATTTAAAGCAACGAGTAATTATATTCACTTGTATTCATCAAGATAATCTATTGCTGTACGAACATATTTTGCCGCCCCCTTGGAAAGAGCTCGAAATTCACTTTCGCCGAGTTCACGAACAAATTTTGCTGGTCGTCCCATCCACATTTCACCTTCGCCCACGGTTTTCCCAGGACTTAGAAGTGAACCAGCTGCAAGCATGCCATTCTTTTTAATTAAACTACCGTCCATTGTCATCGCACTAAACCCAACGAAGCCTTCATCTTCAATTGTGGTACCATGAACCATCGCCATATGCCCAATCAAAACATCATTACCAATAATGGTATCATTTCCACCACTATCCACGTGTAATACACTTCCGTCTTGCACGTTAGATCTTTCCCCAATGCGAATTTTACCAACGTCACCGCGCAAAACACAATTAAACCATATGCTACTTTGATTGCCAATTTTTACATCGCCAATAATGCGTGCACCTGGCGCGATGAAAGCGTCTTCTGCAATTTCTGGCCAAACACCTTTATATGGATAAATTTTACCACCGCCATTAACCGTTTTTTCAAATTTTTCTTTCATTAGGAATTTAACGCTTTCACAAAAGTTTCTTCATCAACATTACCACCGCTTAAAACGATGCACAATTTCTTACCCTTCACGTCGATTTTACCATGAAGTACAGCTGCCAGCGCAACAGATGCCCCTGGCTCAACGACAAGTTTTAATTTTTCCCATGCATATTTCATCGCGACGAGCACTTCATCATCCGTGACGGTTAAGACACCGGATAGATTGTCGCTCATAATTTTATGGGTCATAGGTTCTGGGTGTACAGTCAAGATTGCATCACAAATAGAACCGGATGGTCGGGCATTATGTTCAATTTTACCACTTTCAAGCGAGCGCTTAACATCATCAAACCCTTCTGGTTCTACGCCGTAAATTTCCGTGTCTGGACTTAATCCCTTAACGGCAAGCGCGCAGCCGGAAATTAGTCCCCCGCCACCAACAGGTGTCATAAAAAAATCAAGAGAAACGCCCAGCTCTTCTGCTTGCTTAACGGCTTCTAGGCCTGCCGTCCCCTGCCCGGAAATGATATAATGATCCTCAAAAGACGGAACAACGATGCAGCCACGTTCTTCTGAGATTTTCTCAGCAATTTCTTCACGGCTTTCAGTGTTGCGATTATAAGTAATCACCTCTGCGCCATAATCTTTCGTATTTTGTAATTTCATTTTTGGACTGTCTTCGGGCATTACAATAACCGCGTTCATATCCAAAATTTGTGCTGAGGCCGCGACACCCTGCGCGTGATTACCTGACGAATATGCGACGACCCCACGTTTTCTTTCTTCTTCGTTTAATCGACTTAAACGATTAAAAGCACCACGAAATTTAAAAGCACCAACACGCTGTAGACACTCAGGTTTAATGTAAATCTCTGCATCCAATTTTTCTGATAGATCTTGCGCTTTTAAAAAAGGTGTTTTAACCGCGTAACCCTCAATTTGCTCAGCCGCTGATAAAACATCATCAAAGTTTGGTAATTTCATTTACATTATCTCTGTCTAAAAAATTTTCCCAAACATTAGATGATTTTAACAATATTGTGAAGCTTGCTTTTAATTATTTAAAACAGATTTCTTGCACAGGTTCCCTCTTTTCAATAGGATTTATTCATAAGCATAAAATTAAAGGGGACTTTAAATGAAAATCGCACATTTTCTGTTAGCGTCAATTGTATTACTTTGCACCACTTTTTCCGTTTCTGCGGAAATAGAGCGCGGAAAAGATATTTTTCCTTCTGACATAAATTATAATCCAGATATTCCAAGACCAGCAGATATTATCGGCCATCCCCTAGGGCACCGTGTGGCAAGACACGATTTGTTATTAGAATATATGCGTACCCTTGGTGAAAAATCAGATCGGGTTATGGTTGAAACAATTGCGAAAACCCATGAAGGGCGCGATATTTTAATGCTCACAATTTCTTCCCCTGAAAATTTAGCCCGTATCGATGATATTAAAGCCGCTCATGTTGCCTTGAGCGACCCAAATTCAAATCAAGAAATTTCCGACGATATGCCAGTGGTCACGTGGTTAAACTATGGTGTTCATGGCGCAGAAGTCAGCTCAAATGATAGTTCTATGGCTGTTGCATATCATTTAGCCGCTGCTGAAAGCGATTATATGAAAGAAACCCTTGATAAAAGTGTTGTTCTTCTTATCGCTATTTTCAATCCAGACGGCAATGCCCGTCAAAGTGCATGGAACCATATGCATGGATCAAACGTAGTTATCACAGATCCTAACGGTAGAAATCATAATACCTTCTGGCCGGGCGGAAGAACCAATCATTATTGGTTTGACCTTAACCGTCAATGGTTACTTCAGCAGCAACCTGGCCCCCAAGGTTGGGTGAAAAAATTCCATGAATGGAAGCCTAATTTAAGTGTTGATCATCATGAAATGGGAACCAATAGTACTTTTTATATTCCACCCGGTGTGCCACATCGAACATTTCCTTATATTCCAAAAGAATCTATCGATTTACTCGATGAAGTGACTGATCGCCCACGTGATTTTATGGACAGTGAAGCACGTCTATATTTCAGCGAAGAAGGATATGATAATTTCTATATTGGTAAAGGAGCGACTTACCCGCATTTAAATGCCGGCATTGGAATGCTATTCGAGCAAGCCAGATCCCTTGGTGAAGTGGAAACACAACATGGCATTCTTTCCTTTAGAGACAATATTCGCACTTACTTAAATATAAGTTTATCCGTAGTTCGCGCGGGTTTGGAACTTCGTCCACGCCTTCTCGATTATCAAAAACGATTTTTCAATAATGCAATGGAATTGGCAAGCGACGATGATGTTAAGGGATATATATTTACATCCCCCAAAGATAAGGCAAGAAGCTATCACTTCCGTGATCTGCTAGCACGTCATCAAATTGATGTTAATGTCATGAATGAAGATGTAACATTAGACGGTAAAACCTATAAAGCTGGTGAAAGCTTCATGGTTAAAACCAATCAGCAGCAGTATGTCCTTATTAAAGGCATATTTGAAAAAATCACCACATTTGAAAATAATACTTTTTATGATGTGTCTGGCTTCACTATGCCTTTAACATTTGGCATGGATTATGCGCCTGTTGGCAGTCGCGCATTATCAAGCGCCGGTGAACTTATCGACCCTATATTTGAAAGCGCCCAAGCGCCGGAAATGGCAACTGCTGCTTATCTGTTCGAATGGAACGAATATTATTCACCTCGCGCGTTAAACCGATTATTGCAAGCAGGCGTAAGACCTAAAGTTGCAACGATGCCTTTTTCAATCAATACTTCAGAAGGCACTATTGATATGGCGGCGGGTACTATAATGACATCCACTGGCTGGCAAGGAAGTGAACTAAATGGTGAAGAACTTCATCAATTAATGAGCACAATAGCAAATGAAGACGGTATTAAAGTTCATGCAGTCGGTGGCATTCGTACTCCTACAGCTGGAATGGATCTTGGTAGTAATAATTTCAAGCCAATAGAAAAACCAAATATCCTACTTATGGTTGGTGAAGATACACGTGCTTATGACGCCGGTGAAGTATGGCACTTACTTGATTACCGTATGCGTATACCAGTGGTGCTTTATGATAAGCATAAATTAAATTCATTAGACATAAGTGACTATACACATATCATATTTGTAGGTGGGTCCTATAATGCGAATGATGAAGCCCTAAGTCGCAAAATGAAAAACTGGGTAAGAGCGGGCGGTACCGTGATCGCACACCGACAAGGCGCAAAATGGGCTGGTGAAATACTTCTTGGTATCAAAGATGAAAAAGAAGAATACCCACTTGAGCGGCAAGATTATGGTGACAAAATTCCAAATGAAGTAGAGAATATTGTCGGTGGCGCAATCATGCGCGGCGATTTGGATAACACCCATCCAATTGGTTTTGGGTATCATAGTCGGGATTTATATACCCACCGTGATACATTGATCGCCTTTGATAAGCCAGAAAATCCCTATGCTACTGTTGTAGAAATTCCTGAAAACGCACTTGAGTCCGGTTTTGCTTCAAAAGACAATCAGGCACGACTTGCCGGAAAAGCAAATGTTATTGCCGAACGTATGGGGCAAGGTTCTGTCATTTTATTTGCCAATAATCCAAATTTCAGGGCATATTTTTACGGATCAAATAAAATGTTCTTAAACGGACTTTATTTTTCAAAAGCATTTAATCCTCCGAGAAGATAAGGAATAAAAATGATTAATTTTAAACAATCTGCGTTTATTTTAGCACTATCAACGGCCTCTGCATTCGCGCAAAATCCCATCACTGATAATCATTTGAATGCACAAGTCGCAGGATATAAAGCGGCCTTTACTTGTTCTTCGACCTTTAACGGTGGAAAATCCGTCGAACAAATTAATCGCGAAGATTTAGCGGGGATTTACCCTGCCTACCGTGAGGCACTTCAAGCGTTACCAGACGCCGTAATCAATCATCAGGAAAAATATGTTACCGCCTCTTATAGTGATGTCATGCCACCACGTATTGTGGTGTGGCGCGAACACCTTGGATGCGTTCAGGTGCCAATAGGTTCAACTCTTGAGGATTCTAAACATATGCCTCGCATTGATATTGAAAAACCTGCTGAAAAAAATGCCCCTTGGCCGGTAGGAAATCAAACAGGTTCATATGGTAATGAACGTTTAAATAAAATCATTCACGATGCATTTGACAGTAAAACATATGGCGATGGTACTTATACCACAGCAGTACTGGTAACAACACCTGATGAAATGCTCGGTGAAGAATACCGAGATGGCTTTAATATGCGTACCTCTCACCGTACGTGGTCGGTTGCGAAATCAATTGCAGCGACAGTAATTGGCGCCGCTGTGATGGAAGACATAGTCGACGTTAAGAAGCCCGCGAATATTGCTGCATGGAACCGTCCGGGTGATCCTAGAGGCGATATTACACTCGAAAATTTACTCAATATGACAAGCGGACTTCATCATAACCGTGCTGGGAATAGAACCGACGATGTTTATTTCGGTGGTGCTTTAATGAGCGATTGGTCAACTGGCCTTTCGCTTGAAGCTAAACCGGGAACGAGATGGAAATATGCCAATAATGATACGATGCTTGCTATTCGATCACTTAGGTAAAGCATTGGCGACAGAGATGCTTATTTAAAGTATCCCTTTGAAAAAGTTCTATATAAAATCGGTATGCTTGATACCAAACTAGAAACAGACTGGGATGGAAATTTCATTATGTCATCACAAGTTTGGACCACAGCCCGCGATATTGGTCGCTTAGGCATACTGCATTTAAATAAAGGAATGTGGCAAGGAGAAAGGATCATTCCAGAAAATTGGGCAGACTATGTCTCCACCCCAGCGAATGTTGAGCCATCACGTGGTGCTGGTTATGGTGCACAGTGGTGGTTATATCCGACTTCAAAGTTTCCTGACCTTCAAGCCGATATGTATATGGCAAATGGTAATCGCGGTCAGCGGATAATGATTATTCCTGACCGAAATATCGTCATCATAAGACGTGGGCTTGATGATGGTACCGTGGCTAGCTTTGATGTCGTCGCCTTTACAAGGGATGTGTTAGACGCCGTTCAGTAAAATACGATATTTCAAAAACGATTAGGCGAGCCAAGAATTTTTATGTTTCTCAACAAATTTTCTCAGCGCCTCTAATGCTTTTGGCATGATGCTTTCGCCAAAACCAATTCGGAAGTAATCATCATAATCTTCTATTCCGTCTGAGAATACATAGGCCGGCTTAATGGATATGCCTTCTTTCGCAAGCTCTGCGCCCAATTCCTCTGTAGTAAGAGGTCCTTTAAATTTAACATAGGCAATAGCACCCGCGTTTGGACGTTCCCATTCAAATAAATCGCTATAGTCTTCAAAGAATTGGTCAAGTAATGATAAATTATGGTGAATAATTTTGATGTTTCTTTCTAAAATATCATCGCTGGACCTTAATGCCATCATGGTTTGAAGTTCACTTGCTCTGCTTGGACAAGCGGTACCAAAATATTGCACATCAAATAGTTTTTCTTTTATGCTCATTTCTTGAAATGCGAGCCATCCTATAGTAATTCCGCACCCGCCCCAAGGTTTTGAAAATGTACACGCGCTAATCCCTTTTTGATAAAAATCTGCCATAGCCAGCAACCTATCTTTTTTGTCATGTTCTAAAAGTCGATAAGCTTCATCTGACATAAAATATAAATCATTTTTCTCAGCTATCTCTTTTAATCTTTGCTGTGTTTCATGGTTCATTAACGTCCCCGCCGGATTATAGGGTTCATTAATTACAATATATTTGGTATTTTCTTGAATAGCCGCTTCGACTTCATCTGGCTTTATTTGCCATCTATTTTCGGGATAAATCCTTATTTTTGTGATCTGACAACCCGCATGCAAGGGTGCTACCTGAACGGACTGATAGCCCGGTGTAAAAACAATTGCATGATCATTTTTATTCAGCAATGCAATTGCCGCAGTCTGGAGAGCGACCTGACCACCAGCAAAAACAACAATATTATCCGCTGTTATCTTAGACCCATAAAGGTTTGCGATTTCTTCACGTACATCCAAACTACCACCATTTGGCGTATATTCTAACGAATGATTATGGTATTCATCGACGATATTCTGATCGTCTCGCGCAAGTGATCTTTCGATCAATTCTTTATTACTTAGTGGCTCTGCAAAAGAATTAGACAAGCTAAAAGGCAACCCGCCCGTAACTTTTTTATGTCGACTAGACCACGGAACACTATAAGGCATTTTCAAGACTTTCGTAAAATCAGTTAAGTGAGGATATAATTTTCATCTTCTAATTGTTTAAAAAGGACAATTCCTGGCTTTTGCGCGACCAAAATATATTCATTTTCAGGATAAAGCGTCGCATTATAGGAAGACATCGTTACAGTTGTAATGAGGCGCATTACCATCAAATCAAACAAAATTTCACGTTCTTCATCCAATATTTTAAATTCTTGGTCATAGGCTTCAATGACAGCGCGTGATGCCATACCAACATCATTTTCGCCCAAAAGGCCATACGCCAATGTAATAGCCAATTCATTAATTTGGCTCGCATATTGAAGTTCACCAAAATCGATCAATCCCGATATTTTGGTTGGATTATCTGGTGAAATAAGGAAGTTTTGTTCATTCGCATCGCTATGAATGACGGCTTTTCGTAAATGCGGTAATTTTGGAAGTATTTTTTCTTTATAAACAGTGAACTGTCTCTTCATTCTGTCGCGTGTTTCATCATCCTGAACATACTTCACGTAAGGCTCACACGCCATTACATTATCCAATTTCCAAAGTGGGTCAGACCCTTCAGGATTTAAGGGCTTAAACGTTTGCATGGCTTTTGAAAATTGTCCTAAAAAACGGCCCACATCCTTATAAACTGCTTCATTTCGCGGCATATTGGTTAGCATTTCTCCTTCAAGGAAAGTAAGAAGCCTAACGCTAAAGCCATCTATGATCGTCATCTCATCGCCATTCAGCGTATTCACAGTTTCTGAAAACTTGAGATCCGGTGCGGTATCTTTTAAATGTTTTAAGACATCAATTTGTGTCTGTATAAATTGGCGAGGCCATTTCGTATTGGCAATTTTCAGAACAAATTTCCCCTGTTCTGATTTGATAAGTGCATTTTGATCTTCATAGGAAACAAAAGGTGATATTTCACCCTCTAAACCATATAAATCTTTAGAGATTTTTGCGATTTTTTCATCGCTAAAATTTGGTACAATTTCAGACATATAATCTTTTCTTTTTAGTTACTTCCTAAAACTTAGCGAAAACCCCATTGTGCTCTACGTTCATCAACAAATTCTTTAAAAGCATCAAGTGCTGCAGGCATTGTTTTTCGGCTAAAGCCTATCCGGAAATATTGTTTTAAATTATCTTCGCAGTCAAAAATATAAGAAGGGAAGACAAGTATCCCTTCCTCTAGTAATTCTTTAGCAAGTTCATCACTTGTAATCGGTCCTTTAAACTTTACAAATCCTGTTCCGCCCGCTTCCGGTTTCATCCATTCAAATAAGTCGCTATTTTCATCAAAAAACACATCTAGTAGTTTCAAATTATCTTTAATGATATTGATATTACGTTCAATAATTTGATTACTAGCACGCACCACCATTCGCGCTTGTATTTCCCCAGCACGCGAAACGCAAACAGCAAAGAGGTGCTGTGCTTTTCTTATCTTTTCAATGATGGTTTTATCTTGGCAAACTGCCCATCCGATACACGCGCCGCCTGCCCCCCAAGGTTTTGCCATAGTACCTAGCGCGATACCATTTTGTGTCATCTCAGCAATTGAATTTGATCTATCATCAGGATTAATTTCCAACAAACGATAAACCTCATCGGAAAGAATAAGAATGTCTTTTTCCTCGGCGATAGAAACCAGTTCTTTTTTAATATTCTCTTTCAGTAAAGAGCCTGAAGGATTATGGGGGTCATTAAAAATCAAATATTTTGTATTATCCTGAATGGCATTTCTAACGGCATCAACATCAATTTGCCAATTATTTTCAGGCGTTAATCCAACACGTGTGACGGTCCCACCTGCATATTTCACACCTTCTTCTAGTGATTGATAACTAGGTGTAATGATAACAGCATGATCCCCATTATGTATCATCGCTAGTGTTGTAATGGTCATGGCGGTTTGAGCACCAGGAAAAATTACTACATTATCTGCTGATATACTATCATCATAAAGTGTGGCTATTTCTTCACGGACATCTTGGCTGCCACCATTATCTGCATAACCAAGTGAATGATCATTAAAGAGATTAATAAGCGCATCATCACCGTTTTCTCTTGTCCATTTTATTAATTCTTTATGGGTAAGAGGCTCCGCGGAAGACGCATAAAAACGATGGTCAATATCAATTGTTTCAACCAATAATTCATCCGAACGTATAGGATTATCTAATAGGTGCATAAGACTGCCTTCGATATAAAAATTTATTACTGTATTTTAAAAGATAGATAGATATTTTCTAGCAGTAAAAGAGTGAAAGGTGAACACATTTCTCAGCTGCGAAATAGGAATTATGACTAGCTTTTCAAATATTGCCTTGGATTAACCGCCCTTGATCCTTTACGCATTTCAAAATGAAGCTGTGGTCGGGTTACACGACCCGTTTGTCCTACCTGGGCAATGATATCACCGCGGCGAACTTGATCACCTTTTTTAACCATTAAAGATTGATTGTGGGCATAGGCCGTCACCCATCCATTTTGATGTTTAATCAAAATTAAATTGCCATATCCGGAAAGTTTGTTATCAGCATGGACGACAACACCACTTTCTGAGGCGTATACGCTGCTGCCAACAGGCGCAGCGATATTAACGCCGTCATTATGATAACCTGCTTCTTTAGGGCCGTAATTTGAAATAACCCTTCCCTGTATCGGCCACATAAAACCTTTCCCGGTAATTTTTGGTGGCGGCGCAATCGTGGCAACTTGTCTTGAAGGTGCAGAAGAACTTCTCCCCGGTAGATTTAATTTCTGGCCAACGTTTAAGGCATAGGGAGGTTTTAAACCATTAATTCTAGCTAGTTCGCTCATCTGAATACCGTTTGACCGAGAAACTCCATATACTGTATCTCCTTTTTTAACGGTATAAATGCTTCCAGAAGGAACTCGTAATGACTGACCAGGTTTTAACAAGTATGGCGCTCTAAGGTTGTTACTATTAATTATAGAACGTACGGAAACACCATATTTGCGCGAAATCGCATAAACCGTATCTCCACGAACCACAGGAACTGTCGTCATGCCGGTTGAGCGCACTATTTTCACAGGCGCACTTTGAACGGGCTGTTTATTAGCCGCTGGGACAGCAGGTTTATTTCTAGGCGTCGGGATATTTGCCGGTGAATTTTCAGGTGTTTGCGCAGTGCTTTGATAAGTCGTTTCGGGCGGGCGATTAACATGTGAATATGGATATGGTCCTTCACTATCATACCCTAATGAGCATGCAGACAGCATTAATGCCGTAAGCAAGACCATATGTTTTTTTAGAAGCCGCTCTATAATCATATACCTCATGGTTAAAATTATAGCAGGCATTAGGATGAATGCACAATACCAGAAAGCAAAGGAACAAATTTTACCGGAAGAAGCGTCTTAACATCAAAATCATCGCCATTTCTCGTGATCCTGACAACATGTTGCGTTTCATCCTGCGCTCCTACGGGAATAATCATAATACCGCCGTCTTTTAACTGATATAAAAGTTCATCAGGGATTTCTTCACCAGCGGCAGTTACCATAATGCGGTCAAAGGGTTGCTGTTCTTTCCACCCCTTCATTCCATTGCCAAAAAGTGTGGTGATATTATAAAGGCGAAGTTTTTTAAACATTTCTTCAGCACCCTTAAAAAGGGGCATATGACGCTCAATAGTAAAAAGCCTTTTGCAAAGTTTTGCAAGAACCGCAGCCTGATAACCTGACCCTGTACCAATCTCGAGAACCTTATGGTTTTTAGTAACTCTAAGTTCTTGTGTCATATAGGCGACAATATAAGGCTGGCTTATAGTTTGCTCACTTTCAATAGGTAGGGCAGCATTTTCATAAGCTTGCGACCTTAAAAAGTCAGGAATAAAATCTTCACGAGGAATATCAGCAATAACCTCCAGAACTATTTCATCCGTAATGCCTTGCTCCTTCAATTTAGTTAGAAGGGTCTTTTTTTTATCATCTAATGAAACATTCATAAATTAGGAAGCCTTAATTAGATCTTTCCCACCCATATAGGGGCGAAGCACTTCTGGCACGGTAATGGAACCATCTTCGTTTTGGTAATTTTCCAAAATCGCTACCATGGTTCTACCAACAGCCAAGCCAGACCCGTTTAATGTATGAACAAAACGCGTTTTCTTATCATTTTTTGACCGACATCTTGCTTTCATTCGGCGTGCTTGAAAATCGCCTGTGTTAGAACAGCTTGAAATTTCGCGGTACATATTTTGTCCAGGAAGCCAAACTTCTAGATCATATGTCTTATGAGCCGCAAAACCCATATCACCCGTACATAATTTTACAACACGGTAAGGCAGTTTTAATCTTTGCAAAACTTCTTCGGCGATGCCCGTCATGCGCTCTAATTCATCATTAGATTGCTCGGGTGATGTTATACTGACCATTTCAACTTTTTGAAACTGATGAAGTCGGATCATGCCGCGCGTATCTCTTCCTGCTGATCCTGCTTCTGATCTATAACAGCTGCTAAGACATGTAAACCTGAGGGGGAGTTTCTCTTCTTCAACAATAGTATTATTAACCAAATTCGTAAGCGGCACTTCGCCAGTCGGAATTAAATAATGATCCGATGTGGTTTTAAAAAGATCTTCTTCAAATTTTGGTAATTGGCTTGTGCCGTATAATGCCTGATCGCGCACAAGAAGGGGGACGGAAACCTCTTCATATCCAAATTCTGTTGTATGCATATCAAGCATGTAAGCCGCGAGTGCACGTTCTAGTTTTGCTAAATCAGAGCGCAAAATAACAAACCTTGCACCTGACATTTTTGCGGCACTCTCAAAATCCATTTGGCCTAAGTTTTCGCCAAGATCAAAATGCTGTTTTGGTTCAAAATCAAAAGAAGGGAGATCGCCCCATTTACGGACTTCTAAATTATCGTCTTCGCTTTCACCATCCGGAACATCAGGATCGGGGATGTTGTCAATTCTTGATAATGCTGAGTTCAACTTTTCTGTCAAAACCCGAACATCTTCTTCCAAAGAAGACATCTTGGCTTTTAAATCGCCCACTTCTTGAATGGCGGCCGAGGCATCTTCGCCTTTAGATTTAGCCATACCAATCGCTTTTGACGCTTCATTGCGTCGCGATTGACATTCCTGAAGCTCAGTATGCTTTTTTCTAAGTTCCACATCCATTGATAGAAGGGACTTTGCTTGCGGCTCTATACCGCGGCGTCCCCACGCGGCATCATAATGATCGGGGTTCTCACGTATTGATTTAATATCAAACATCTTCGGGGTTTCTTGTTGTTAGTCGTATAATGACAATTGAAATTTCATATAGCGCAATTATTGGTAAGGCTAATAACAATTGGCTTAAAGGGTCCGGCGGTGTCATGAACATGGCGAACACAAACGCCCCTAATATTGAATAGCGTCTTTTTGACGCTAAGCCATCAGCTGATATTATTCCGGCCCTTGCTAATAACAGTAAGAGTACCGGCAATTGAAAACTCAGCGCAAAAGCAAACATCAAAAGAATAGTAAGCGACAAATATTCACGAACGGCAGGAAGCGATTGAATTTGTAGAGCAGCTTGATTTGCGAGTTCACCCGCGACTTCTGGTGCGACACCAACTTCGAATGACATAAAGAAGCCCCAAGCACGTGGTATGACAATGTAATATGCCATAGCAGCCCCAAGTGTGAATAATACTGGAGTCGCTAACAAAAATGGTAAAAATGCTTTTTGTTCATTCTGATAGAGGCCTGGCGCTACAAATTTCCATATTTGCATCGCTAACATTGGAAATGTAACACAGAGCGCCACATAAAAACTCAAACGAATATTTACAAAAAATTTATCTTGAAGCCCAGTGAAAATCATTGTTGGTTCTTTGCCATTTTCCATGGCGACATCAACAAATGGCTGTGCAAGAAAGTTATATATCTGATCTGAGAAATAAAAACTTACACCGAAGGCTAATATTATATAAGCAATACACCATATTAATCGTGATCGCAGCTCGATCAAGTGATCCAGAAGCGGCGCAGAGCTTTCATCAATCTCTTCTGCTTCTTCAGTCATCAGTTTTACTCTTTATTTTTTCGTCGGACGCTTCTGGAGTATTATTTTCTTCAACTTCCGGGCTCTCATCAGAAGCCACTTCTACTTCTTCTATTGCTTCATCTTTATCATCTGAGGCTGGTGTTGAGGCGTCCTCATCCGCAGGCTTTTCTTCTTTTTTTGGTGCAGGTGGCTCGTAGTTATGACCTTCATAATCATATTCATCATAATCGAATTCATCATAATCTGAAGCTGCCGTCGCAGAACTTGCAGATTTATCGTCTATTTTGACATTTCCTGCTTCATTCAATTTGCGAGTAACAGCATCAAGCTCGACCTCATCAGCCATTTTCTTTACACCGGCTTGAAATTCGCTACCCATTTCACGAACCTTACGAATCATTCCCATAACTGAGCGAATAACCTTGGGCAGGTCTTTAGGCCCCACTACGACAATAGCAAGAACAGCGACAATAAAAAGTTCCGGAAAACCTACATCAAACATGTATGATCCAACCTAACTAATAAAATTATTTAATACTTAATCAGATTTTTCTGAAGACTCATTTTTTTCTTCAGATACTGTTTCAGCCTTTTGCTGTGAAACCTGAGGTTTATCTTCAGCAACATGCGGCTCTTCATCAGCAATACCTTTTTTAAAACTTTTGATACCTTGCGCAACATCGCCCATTAGAGCGGAAATTTTACCGCGGCCGAAAAGTAAAATTAACAAAACAACTACGATGATGATTTGTGGTAAACTAGGTGACATTTGTTTCTCTCCTAAAATTCATACAATGCCTTCACAAATGGACAGGCGCTATTTTTGCAAAAGATCAACGATCTTGAACAGGAAATCAATAGAAATATATATTTTTAAGAGATTACCTGCTCCTCAGAACTGCTTTCATCATCATCCATCGGCAGGTCGGGTTGCTCTTCTTCTGGTTTATCGTCACTTAAAAGGTTAAGTCTTGAGGTGTTCACATTCTCTAAGAAACCTGCTGCTTTAAGTTCTGCTAAGCCAGGTAAATCTTTTACACTATTTAATCCAAAGTGTACAAGAAAATCTTCAGTTGTTCCATAAGTCATTGGTCTACCTGGAGTTCTACGGCGTCCCAGTGGCTTAATCCATGTCGCCTCCATCAAGACATCGAGAGTTCCTTTACTAACACCAACTCCACGCACTTCTTCAATTTCAGCACGGGTAATTGGTTGATGATAGGCTATTATAGCAAGCGTTTCGATAGCTGCTCTTGATAACTTTCTTTCTTTTTCTTCTTCTTTACGAAGCAAAAACGCAAGATCAAATGCAGTTTGAAACATCCATTTCCCAGCAACTTCAACAAGATTGACGCCCGCATCTGCATATTTCTCTTGTAATGCTTTTAAAATAGAATCCGCATCACTACCTTCTGGCAACTGTTCCGCTAAAGCGATCGAGGATAAAGGTCGATTAGATGCAAACAACAGAGCTTCACATATTCTCATCTGTTCATGAACTTCCATTTTATTCTTCATCCTCTGCGTTTTCTTGTTTTCTGCCTCTTATGAAAAGAGGGCCGAATAATTGTTTTTGTATGATATCCGCTTTACCATTTTTAGCCAGTTCCAAAGACGCCGTAAACATACTTGCTTTTGCCGACCTTATTATTTGTGGATCATCTATATCAGACGGCATAAATTGTTCTAAATCAGTCCAATCAATAGCAAGTCCCAACATTTCGGATAATCTTTCTATGGCTTTATCTAATGTATAAACCGCGCGTTTATGAATTCGTATATCTGCCGCCGCACCCCGCGTTTTTTGTTCTGAGTAAGCCTTGAGTAAGTCATAAAGGCTTAATTCATATGTATGGTGTCGTGTGACAATAACCGGTTCCGGTGCTCCGCGCGCAAACATATCCCTTCCCATTTGGTTACGAGACATTAATTCCGCAGCACGATCACGGATCGCCCCTAAACGCTGAAGTTGATATGTTAATCTTGCTGCAAGTTCTTCTGCAGAAAGCTCATCTTCGTTTTCTTCTTCAGGTAATAAAAGACGAGATTTCAAATAAGCTAACCAGGCTGCCATAACCAAATAATCAGCCGCCAATTCTAATCTTAACTCACGAGCTTGTTGAACAAATTCTAGATATTGTTTGACGAGATCTAATATTGAGATTTGTTTCAGATCTACTTTTTGAGTTCTAGATAATGTCAATAGAACATCAAGAGGTCCTTCAAAACCGTCGATATCAACAATCAGGCGCTCTTCTTCGCTCACGTCATCCATTTTACCAAGACGAGGGTCTGGTAATTCAAATTCATCAATATCGTTATTTTCTATTTCATTCATTATTTTATAGGTTCGCTAAATTTTCTGCCCATCCCAACATTATTTCAACGGGAGGCATAACAATATACTGGAATATATTTAAATTCAAACCGATATATCGCCCGCCGATCGGGATGATGAAAAGGGCCATTAAAATAATTAACATACCATATGGCTCAAGCCGACTAAGCGGCCTTGCGAGAGGATACGGTAATATCCCGACCGCGACACGCCCGCCATCAAGTGGTGGGATTGGAAGCATATTAAAAACGGCCAATATTGCATTAATAATAATCATATTAATCATATTTTGCCTGAACCAATCTGACATAAAGTCTGGAATTAAAGCCATAACATTGAGTAATAATGCAGCCATAATCAGAAGGAAAATATTAGCGCCTGGCCCCGCTAGTGCAACCAATACACCGTCACGCCGGGGATTATTTAGTTGATTAAAATTAACCGGCACCGGTTTCGCGTAACCAAACATAAAACCTGAGCCACTGAATAGAAGAATTAGTGGCAGAATAACTGTTCCAAAAGGATCAATGTGCGTGAGCGGATTAAAACTTACACGTCCAAGCTTTTTAGCGGTATTATCTCCCAATTTCCAAGCCGTCCATGCATGTGCCGCCTCGTGAAGCGTAATCGCAAAAAGTAAAGGCAGCGCCCAAACTGAAATGCTAAACATAAAATCTGCCATTATGATTGATACTCCGTAAGAATTTCTTGTAATTGACCATACAATTGTTGGTGATCAATTGCTTTAATTGACGCATCTTTAATAAAGTATGATCTTAAACGTAGGTACTCTTCATCATTTAAATCATCTGTTGCGTTCAATACTGCACGTCGGTCATTTAGACTACCATTACAATGTAGCGCTAAATCGCACCCCGCATTAAGCACATCTTTCGCATTATCAGCAGCCGTTTTATTGAGTGCTTTCATGGTAATATCATCAGAAAATAAAACACCCTTAAAATTGATTTCTTCACGAATAATTTCAGTAATGACTTTTTTCGAAATGGTCGCGCAGTTACTTGTATCAATATCCGAATAGATTACATGCGCCGTCATAGCGCAAGGTAATTTATTTAAGGACTTAAAGGGTGAAAAATCAGTTTCCTTTAATTCATCTATCTTAGTATCCACAATGGGTAGTGATAAATGACTATCAACATCAGCACGGCCATGCCCCGGAATATGTTTAATAATAGGGGTAACACCAACTGACATCATCGCCTCGGCACCTGCCCCTGCCAGCGCAATTATTTTTTCAGGTGTGCGGCCAAATGACCTATCACCAATTACTTTATCCGCACCATCAAAAAGAATATCCAACACCGGATAACAATCAACATTGATGCCGGATTTCAGCAAATCAACAGCCATTAACATTGCGTGTATTTTAACCGCTCTAATCGCCATATCTGGATTAAGTTCATAAATATCAGAATAAGTTTGAGCCGCGGGATATTTTTTCCATGAAGGTGGTCCTAATCGCGCAACGCGGCCCCCTTCCTGATCAACCAAAATCGGCACATCTTTATCGTCAACGATATCTCGCATTTGGTTGGTTAGTTTTTTTAACTGCTTTTGATCATCACAATTACGTTTGAATAAGATAAAACCAAATGGTTTATGCTCTTTAAAAAGTGCTTTTTCATCAGCACTCATTTCCAAATCTTCTACATCTGAAATAACCGGTCGAACCATCTAATTGGTTACCACCATGCAGGATTGATTATTTTTCTTTAAATCAGCGCAAACCTTATCAGCCGCTTCACGACTTTCAATCATGCCACCACGTACACGGTATAATACGCCACGTGACCCTAGATCAACACGCATATATGAAGGATTTAAATTTGATAAAGCACTACTATTTTTTGATTTTACGGTCGCCCAATGAGTTTCTGCTTTTGCCCGCTCTGCAAAGGCGCCCACTTGAACCATAAAATCGCCTTTAGATGCTGTGGCTTTTGGTTCTGCTTTAGCCACTACAACATTTACCGCTTCTTCCACTTTTTCGACAACTTCTTCGGGTGCTTCTGGCACTGGTTCTTCTGCGACTGGTCTTTTTAAGGGAATTTCAGCACTTGACGCCATGACGTCTTCTGCTTCTTTTGGAAGGTTATCAACACGGTCAAAAACTTCTTTATCCTGAAATGGAATTTCTTTGCCGCCCGGCTCATCTGGTTTTTCTTTAATGACTGCATTATCAGCACGTACAACGGGGATCGGCCCCCCTTCTTCATTTTCGGAAGTATAGCTAAACCAAATCATCAAACTAAACCCAATCAGTACAGCCGCACTAAGTCCAACGAGCATTAATTTTCTTTTTTTATAATGGCCTTCATCTGCAAAATTTTCTGGTAGGGGCCTTAACCATGGTGCGTTATCAGGATCGTTTTGGTTCAACTTTTTCCACTCCTATTTTGCAAATTACATTTCATTAACCGGTTCAACACCCAAAATATTAAGGCCAGAAGCAATAATATTTGAGAATGCGCGTATCATTGCCAGACGCGCTAAGGTGATATCCGTATTATCATCAATAATGAATCTTAGATCAACCCTGTCATTTCCTTTATTCCATAAACCATGAAACTCTGACGCAAGATCATATAAATAATATGATATACGGTGCGGCTCATGGGATGTCGCAGCGCTTTCAACGATACGTGGCCAATTAAACATCGCTTTAATCAATTGAAGTTCGCTCTCATCATTAAGCAAGGATAAATCGGCATTTTTAAGGCTAATATCAGATACATCAATATTTTTGATTGTCTCTTGTGCTTTCTTTAGCACTGAAAACACACGTGCATGTCCATATTGAACATAGAATACCGGATTGTCTTTTGATTGCTCTGTCACTTTCGTAAAATCAAATTCAAGTGATGCATCATTTTTACGCGTCAGCATAATAAAGCGAACTACATCTTTGCCCACTTCGTCGACAATATCGCGAAGGGTGATAAAATTACCGGACCGTTTGGACATTTTAACGGGCTCACCGTCTCTCATCAATTTGACCATTTGACAAAGTTTAACATCGAGCGTTGCTTTGCCATCGGAAAGCGCTATTAATACTGATTGCACACGTTTTACATATCCACCGTGATCCGCTCCTAAAACATCAATTTGTCGATTAAACCCACGATCCATTTTGTTTTTATGATATGCAACATCAGCGGCAAAGTATGTCCAATCACCATTAGACTTCTTCAGGGCCCTATCTACATCATCGCCAAATTGCGTTGATTTAAAAAGCGTTTGCGGACGTTCTTCCCAATCATCCGGCAATTTTCCTTTTGGCGCTTCTAGCACACCAGTGTAAATCAACCCTTTTTCTTCAAGTGCCTCAAGTCCCTTCTGAATATCACCATTATCATGCATTGATTTTTCAGAGAAAAAGACTTCATGCTTTATTCCTAATGTTTCAAGGTCATCACGAACAAGATCCATCATTGCACTACTTGCGAATGCTTTTAAATCTTCTAGCCATTCGCTTTCGTCTTTACCTTTTAGGCTATCTCCGTATTTCTCAACGAGTGCATTTCCAACGGGAATGAGATATTTTCCCGGATAAAGGCCTTCAGGCACTTCACCCACGTCTTCACCTAAGGCTTCCAAATATCTATGATATGCTGATTGAGCGAGGGTATTGATCTGACCACCTGCATCGTTAATATAATATTCTTTTGCTACGTCAAACCCTACATAATCCAAGAGTGTCGCTAGAGCATCCCCAAAAACGGCGCCACGGCAATGGCCAACATGCAATGGTCCCGTTGGGTTTGCCGACACATACTCAACATTTACTTTTTCATTATTTCCATATGTGCTGCGTCCATAATCCAACCCTTTATCAAGAATTACCGCTACTTGATTTTGAATAAAATTAGTTTTAAGGCGAATATTGATAAACCCAGGGCCCGCTATATCAACTTGTTCGACATTTTCGTGTTTTTCTAGCCCCGTGGCAATCAATTGCGCAATATCACGTGGCTTCATTTTCGCTTGTTTCACTAACACCATAGCGGCATTGGTGGCGATATCACCATGGCTCGCGTCTCTAGGAGCTTCAGCGGTGATATTTTTGAGATCCAATCCTTCTGGAAGGGAACCATCGTTACTTAAAGATGTGATAATATCTTTTATGTTTGTTTGAAAATCTTTAAAAATGTTCATTATGTTGTGGTCTTTATATTACGCAATTTGGTCACTGCACTCTTTGCTATAGCTCAAATGTTGAGGTATCAAATAATCTTCTGTGTTCCAATAGCGCAAATCTGTCCGTCATGCCAGCAATAAAATCAGCAACGCGTCTTGCTCTTTCAGAAGCAGTTCTTGTTTGCATTTCCACTTGCCATTCTGTCGGGAGGCATTCGGGTTCCGTAAGATACAAATTAAATAAGTCCGTTACTACACGTCTTGCCTTACTGGACATGCGATTTACTTTATAATGACGGTACATATTTTTCATAAGAAATGCTTTTAAAGCTTTATCTTGTTCTTTCATATTATCTGAAAATGTGACCGTCATTTTTTGAGCACCACGAATATCATCAACTGTTTCGGGCTTTAAAACGTTTAAGTTAAGTTGGCTATGGATAGTAACGTCATTAATCATGCGGCCAATAAGGCTGCGGATGACTTCTTGTTGCATTTGCTTTTCTTCTAATTTACCATATTTATCAAACACTTTTTTAATCTTCTTAGCGACAATTGGCACTTCAGATAATTGTTCAACTGTTATGAGACCCGCTCTTAAACCATCGGCCATATCATGGTTATTATAAGCTATATCATCCGCTATTGCTGCCACCTGTGCTTCTGCGCTGGCATAGGAATGCGGTTCAAGATCATGTTGATCATTATATTTATTAAAATTGACATGTAAGGATGATGTATCACCCTCATAACTACATAGCGGGCCATTATGTTTAGCTAGTCCCTCAAGTGTATCCCATGTTAAGTTCAACCCTGGAAAATCGGCATAATTATTTTCCAATTTTGTGACAACCCTAAGCGACTGTGCATTATGATCAAAACCGCCATATGGCTTAATGGCCTCATCAAGTGCATCTTCACCCGCATGGCCAAAAGGCGTATGACCAAAATCATGCGCTAAGGCCAATGCTTCGGTGACATCTTCATTTAAACCAAAGGTACGTGCAATGCTTCTGGCAATTTGGGCTACTTCTATTGAATGGGTCAATCGGGTGCGGTAGTAATCTCCGACATGGTGAACGAACACTTGAGTTTTATGCTTCAGTCTTCGAAAAGCACCAGAATGAATTATTCTGTCACGATCTCTTTGGTATTCAGTTCTGTTGCGGCTTGGTTTTTCTTCATGAAGCCGACCTCTTGATTTTCCAGGAATAAGTGCATAAGGAGCAAGATTAGCATTTGGTTTAAAGAGTTCAAATTCAGCCATTTTAGTCACTTTTTTATCATTAATTTATTATTTTTCTTATCATAAGCCTTTTTAGTGGCTATTGACAATTCATTCATTTAAATTACATATGAATTCAAGGGGTAATTTTTACTCAAGGTATATATAAAATGACAAATGATAACTCACCCGTAACACTAAGTGAAAATGCTGCTAAACGCATTAATACTTTAGTTGAATCACAAGGGAATAAAAACTTAAAGTTCCGCATTACTATTAATGGCGGAGGATGCAGCGGTTTTCAATATGATTTCGCCCTTGTTGAAGATAGCAAAGAAGATGATCTTGTTGTTGAGCGTAACGGGGCGACTATGCTTGTTGATGGACTTTCAATTATGTATTTAATGGGTTCAGAAGTTGATTTTACAGAAGAGCTTGCCGGTTCAATGTTCGTGGTAAAAAATCCAAACGCGACTGCATCTTGCGGCTGCGGTTCTTCTTTCGCGGTATAATTTATGAAAATTGCCACTTGGAATGTTAATTCGATTAATGCGCGCATCCCACGCGTAACTGAGTGGCTATCTGAGGCTTCACCAGATGTGGCATTGTTACAAGAATTAAAATGCGTTGATGAAAAATTTCCTCGTACTGAAATAGAGGATCTCGGCTATAATATCGTCACGCACGGACAAAAATCATATAACGGTGTCGCAATTCTTTCTAAGCATCCTATCGAAGATGTGATGATTGGACTTCCCGGTGATGACAGTGATGAACAAGCAAGATATATTGAAGCCACAATAAACACTGTCCGTGTTGCCTCTATCTATCTACCTAACGGAAATCCATATCCTGGCGAAAAATTTGATTATAAAATTGGCTGGATGGATAGATTAATCGAAAGAGCAAAATACCTGCTTACCTTGGAAGAAGATTTTGTTCTGGCTGGTGATTATAACGTCTGCCCAAAAGATGAAGATTGTTATGACATTGTTAGATTTGCAAATGATGCACTTGTTCAGCCGGAATTAAGAGATCGGTTTTATACGCTTTTAAACCTTGGTTTAACTGACGCATTTCGCGCCTTTACCCCTAGCGGACGTAATTACACCTATTGGGATTATCAGGCAGGCGCATGGCAAAAAGATAACGGCGTTAGAATTGACCATTTATTACTCAGTCCCACAGCGGCGGATAAAGTGATAAAATGTGAAATAGACCGCACACCACGTGGAAAAGAACGCCCTTCTGATCACACTCCAATTTGGTGTGAATTATCACTTTAATTCTCAGAAGGTTGCTTTTTCAAAATATATTTTCTGAAAATATAAAGCCCTAATGAAAATAAAACGAGTGCAAGAATACTCAATGCTTCCTCATATTCCATTTGGAATAACATCCATGCAATAACTGCGCAGCTAAGTACCGGAATAATAAATTTACCCGGGACTTTAAATTGATCATCCTTAGGATCACCATCACGAAGACGAAGTTTAATAACAGACAAACTTACACCGGCATAAATCAGCAAGATAGATCCTGATGCGAGCACCGCTAAAACTGAAAAAGTACCACTAATTGCAATCAAGCACATCACACCTGCAAAGAAAACCACGGCCACATAAGGTGTGTGGAATTTTGGATGAACCTTTGCTAAGAAAGCGGGTAAATTTCCATCCCTAGCAGATGCAAACACGACGCGTGGCGTAACAAGAATATCTCCACTTAACGTACTAAAAATAGATATCACCCCACCGATCAATAATAAATTCACACCCCATTCACCAAAGACTTCCTTGGCAGCAGCAGCCAGAGGTGCTTCCGTATTATTCGCAAGTTCAGGGCCCAACACCCCTTGCGCAACCGATTGCAAACCAAGATAAAGCAAAAAGATGCTTCCCATTCCAAGCAGCACGCCCCTTGGCACAGTTCGGGAGGGGTTTTTAATTTCACCGCTAGCATTTAAAGCGCACTCCGCGCCAGAAAAGGCAAATATTAAAATGATAGTACTTGCCCCAACTTGTTCAAAGGTAGGCCATTCAGAAATTTTCAAATTATCGAAATTTATCGCAAAAACACCAAATATCAGAAGCATGCCTAATGGAACGAACTTTGCGATTGTATTGACGATATATAGCCTCTTTCCGGTTTCAACCCCTCGTATATTCATAAAAACAAGAAAACTTAGCAAAACCACCATAAACAAGGCTCGGGGAATTGGTTCCTTTAAAACGGGTACAACAATGGAAATTGTTTCCACCATCGCCACAAGAATGGCCGCGTCTGAGAGTATAGCCCACCCAAACCAAAGCAACATTGACGAAACAAATCCTGCCATTGGGCCAAATGCATCTTCAATGTAAGCATATGATCCACCACTACGGGTAATACGGCTTCCGATTTCCGCGTAACACATAAAGATAAGGCCCACGGCCACCGCACATATAACATAAGCAATTATCGCAGCAGGCCCAAGGTTTGCCGCAATAACACCTGGTAGTACAAAAATACCGCCACCAACTACCATGTTAAAAATATTTACCCCAAGTGCTTTTGTTCCAATGGAACGAACCAGACCCTCTCTGGTTTTTTTCACTTCATTCGCCATTTTTCGGCTTTCTGTTTGTTTTTCCCTATATAGCTATAGTGGAGAAAGACGCCAAACTTGTCTAGGAGAAAGAATTTGCTTCAATCTGTGTCTAGTTTAAATGGAGAGAAATCAGTTTTATCATTAAACACATCCACACCTTCGGCACGTTTAAGAAGTGCAACCAACTTATAAGTTACGGGCGTTAAAACCGCTTCCCAACTGACTTTGATTAGAAAGTTAGAAATCATTACGGTAATTATGACATCATTTTCCCATATTCCGTAAAAAGCGACTGGATAGAAAATAAGACTATCCATGCCTTGTCCAACAATTGTTGAACCGATCGTTCGTGACCAAAGGTGCTTACCCTTTGTCCAGATTTTCATCCTCGCCATTACATAAGCATTGATCATTTCACCGGTAAAAAAGGCGCTTAAAGACGCGATTACAATTCTTGGGACTTGGCCAAATATGAGCGCATAAGCCTCCTGCCCTTCCCATCCGGGGGCTGGCGGCAATTCAACGATAATAAAGCTTATGATTGACGCAAAAATAACACCGATAAAGCCCACCCATATTACTTTTCTTGCACGGGCGTATCCATAAACTTCAGTTAAGACATCACCAAATACATAGGATAAAGGAAAAAATAATACACCAGCTCCATAAATATAAGGTGATCCTAATATATCAATTGTGGCAAGCTTTGCTGGGCCAATAATATTTGAACAGATGAGGACCACTACAAAAGCGGCCATCATCAGATCATAATATTTAAATTGGTATTTTCTCGTATTCAAAGTTAGAATCTTGAGCTAGTCAACTTCACATCAGAATTTGCCCACATTTTATTGTAGCGATTCATAAATTCTTCCGCGAGCGCGTCTTTATTTTGCGCCGTTAACGCTTGATACATTCCATAAAGTGAATATGCATTTTCAGGGTTATGCTTAAGGTCATCCCAATAAACGACTTCTGCTTCTACCGGGCGCCCTGCATCTAAAAGAATGGCACCAAGAATATGACGCGTAGGGAAATACCATGATGGTGGTTCATTATATGCAAGACTATCTTCCATGCGCGCGGCACTGCTTAGATGGAATACCGCTTTATCATAGTCCCCTTTTTTCGATGCCATTTCACCTTCAACGACTTGCAACGCGATCGTTAGCAAACCACCTGCGTCTTCAAAATTAGAATAGCCAGGTTGGCCTTCAGTCATTATATCAACGAGACTTGAAAGTGACGCAGCTTCTTTTTCAGCTTCAGACATGTTTCCTTTATGAAGGTGCGCAAGCGCACGACCATAATGCCAAATACCAGTCATAAATTGCGCTCGCATGAATGGCTTTTCAACTTTAAGCAAATCATCCCACATACCAAAACGTGTCATTACAAAAATTGGCTGTGATCGGAATGTTTCATTTAAACCCCATGTGTTCGAACGCGATCCCGCTTCGACCCTATCTTTCACTTTCCACGCCGCCGCGATAGATTCGCCGCTACGTCCCGTATACATGGATGACCAAGCAAGGAAATGAAGGTTATGAGGGTAATAAGCAAGTGGGTACAAACCTTGCGCATTACATTTCGCAATATAGTTTTCGTCCACTTTTGCGGCTTCAATATTGATGTCATAGGCATCCTGATAACGACCAACACGCATGAAGATATGTGATGGCATATGAATCAAATGACCCGCTCCTGGTAATTGAGGCGCAAGATTATCAGCACTGCCCTCTGCAATTTCAGGGCGCATAGATTCGGAAATATGAATATGGTAATGCATCGCCGCCGCATGATTTGGGTGTTTTTCAAGAACTTTTTCCAAAGCGTCGATAACCTGCTCCGTACGCCCTTTTGTACTGCCATCTAAATTCCAATAATCCCATGGCTGTGCGTTCATGGCCGCACCTGCAAATAGGACACTTGCATCCGGATCATCAGGGTATTTATTCATTAATTTTTCCATGGCAACAACGTATGCTTCATCAAGCACTTCGTTAGGAATAGAAAGATCAGTGCTATAACGCGCCGCTAAGGCATCGATATAATCTGCTTCTCGCTCACTCACTTTATCTTTAAGTGAAAGCGCCATGCCAATAGCGTAATTTGCTTGTTCTTTTGAATTAACAAGCATTGGTAAATTCAAGTTACGCCCAAGTGATAGCGCCCATCCCCAATATGCCATAGCATTATCAGGATCTAATCTTATGGCTTCCTTAAAAGAGCGCATTGCTTCTGAATGATTAAACCCTACCCAAAGACGAAAGCCTTGATCAAAGAAATATTGAGATTCAGCATTATCAGTTGTCACTGCGAATTTATAATCCCCTAACCCCGATAATTTTGGTGATAAGGGACCAGTCGCCGTTTTCGGATCAGCATTTAACGCTGTTGGGTCCCACACTTGCGCATTAGTTAATGTTGCAGTAATTGAGCCAACAAAAACGGCCCCCATAAGAATTTTTTTAAGCATAATAATCCTCTTGAATTCAATAATTTAGCTATTCTACGTTTATTTAATACGCGTACTTGTAAGTTTTATATCAGAATCTTTCCATTCCTCTTCATAAAGCGCAAGAAATTCTGATGCTTGTTCCTCTTTTCCTTGGGCGGACATACTTTGATAAAGCCCATAATATGAATAAGCATTTTTAGGGTTATGCTTCAAATCATCCCAGTAAACGGTTTCCGCTTCTCTTGCACGTCCAGCTTCCATTAATACAGCTCCTAAAACATGTCGTGAAGGGAATTGCCACGCCGGTGGTTCTGAATATGTGTCACTGTCTTCAAGTCTAACGGCATTGCTCAAATGATAGACAGCTTCACCATAATTACCCTTGGCTGCTTCAATTTCACCCATTACATATTGCTCGCCAATTAGAAGAGTATCACGAGGAATCCTTAGACCTGTCGTATTATAACCCGGCAAACCTTCTTTAAAAGCTGCCGCAATTTTACTAAATTCGGCTAGCTCTTCTTCTGCTTTTTCCATATCACCCGTGTGAAGATAAGCAAGGCTACGTCCATATCGCCACATTCCATTTAGGAATTGTGCTTTCATAAATGGTTTTGGCATTTCAAGAATTTCTTCCCATTTACCAAAACGAACCATGACATAAATTGGCTGTGCTCGAAAATATTCATTACCCGAGCCCCATGATGTTTTACGAACACCTTCTTCAAGATATGCTTTCACTTTCATTGCGGCATCTAATGAATTTTGACTTCTACCAGTGAACATAGATGACCATGAAAGAAAATGAATATTATGTGGATAATAAACGAGCGGGTATATACTTTGGCTTTTTGTTTCCTCAATATATTCTTCGTCTGCTTCAACTGCTTTAATATTAATATCATAGGCATCTTGGTAACGTCCTACACGGATGTAAATATGCGACGGCATATGCACCAAATGTCCAGAACCTGGAAGTAATGGATGAAGTGCATCCGCACTTTTTTCAGCAAGCCAAGGTTTTTTAAATTCTGTAACATGAATATGATAATGAAGTGCACCTGCATTTTCAGGGTCTCTTTCGATAACACTATCTAATACAGAAATAATTTTTGCTGTATTTCCTTTTGGCGTTCCATCTAAATACCAATAATCCCATGGTTGCGTGTTCATGGCAGCACCCGCATAGAGAACGGCAGCATCCAAATCATCCGGATATTTATTCATCAATTTTTCAGCGGCGTTCATATAAGCAATATCTAGCGTTTCGCGAGGAATAGAGAGATCGTCATTATAACGGGCTTCTAAAACTTCTATATAATCACGCTCGCGCTCAGTTACTTTATCTTTTAAAGCGCTCGCCATATGTATCGCTTCATTGGCCTGATCGGCTGAATTCATCATCATTGGGATATTTAAATTTCGGCCAAGCGACCATGCCCAACCCCAATATGCCATCGCGTTATCAGGATCCAATCGGGCCGCCTCTTTAAAAGAACGCAGTGCTTCAGAATGATTGAAGGCAAACACAAGTCGCATACCTTGATCAAAGAAATATTGCGATTGTTCGTTATCAGTGCTGACTTTAAAATGATAATCGCTGAGCCCACTTAAGCGCGGCGCAATCGGCGAAGTCGCTGTTGCAGGGTCAGCATTTAAGGATGCAGGGTCATAAACTTGTGATAGCGATGTGCTTGAAATGGCCAGTGAAAGTACCAACCCCGAAATAATACCCTTGTACATGATGTTCTCCCATCAATCTGATTTAATTTGCGAGCAGCATAACACAAATCAAATATTTATAATACTTATTCTAAGTCACGGTGCCTACCTGTTTGAATTCAGGTTTATCCCATGCGTTTGTTTCCATTATTTGCACGAGGCGTTCAACGGCATCCCAAACATTGACATATGAAACATAAAGCGGCGTAAATCCAAATCGCATAATATCAGGGGCACGAAAATCACCAATAACACCCGCATCGATAACCGCTTGCATAATTGGAAAACCATTCTTCGAAGAAATTGATACCTGACTTCCTCTTTTATCATGTTCTCTTGGTGTCACGATTTCAAAGTCATAGCCATCTAATCGTTCTTCAATCAATTGAATGTAAAGGTCACATAATTTGAGTGATTTTTTGCGAATTTCATTCATATCAGCTCTTAAAAAGATATCCAAGCCAACCTCTGACATTGCGAGTGAAACAATCGGTTCTGTACCCGTCGAAAATTGGCGAATATCTTTTCTCGGGCGATAATCCCTTTCAAACCCAAATGGTAAATCATGTCCCCACCATCCTGTTAATGGCTGCATGGCGACCCCTTGATGGCGTTTAGCAACAAACATAAATGATTGTGAACCGGGTCCGCCGTTTAAATATTTATAAGTACAGCCAAGCGCAAAATCGACGTTGCAACCGTTTAAATCAACGGGCAGCGCCCCAGCACTATGACATAGATCCCAAACAACCAAAGCACCCACATCATGTGCTTTTTTAGTTATCGCAGCCATATCATGAAGGTGACCCGTTTTATAATGCACATGAGTTAAGCATACGACCGCTACGTCATCCGTAATAGCATCCATTATTTCACCGTCTTCGGCAAATGTGATTTCGTGCCCACGATCAAGTTGCTTGATCAAGCCCTGAACCATATAATTATTGGTCGGAAAATTACTGCCCTCCATTACAATTTTCTTTTTATCTTTTCTTAGATCTAATGCAGCGGCAACCAACTTATAAACATTGAGGCCCGTTGCGTCCGCGTAAATGACTTCGCCGTCATTTGCACCGAGAAGCTTCGCCGTTTTATTTCCTAACTTTTCAACGAGTTCGAACCAGCCTGCTTTATTCCAACTTTTAATTAGGTCTTCGCCCCATTCCTGTTCGATCACTTCTAATGCGCGCGCCTTAGCAGCTTTTGGCATGGCGCCGAGACTATTACCGTCGAGGTAAATCATCCCATCAGGCAGATGAAATTCATCTGCGAATTTTGCTAATGGGTCGGCTTTGTCAAGGGCTTTTAAATCATCACGGGTCAAAGACATTTGTTATATTCTTTCTTATAATTGAAATTTGAAGCAGACTATCATTGATAAAATAAATCTTCCATGTAAAATTTCTAATTTAGATATAACGAAAAATGCATAACAGGATCGCTTAATGAAACCATATCATTCTATGGATAAAGAAACGTTGGAACGGGAATATAGCCCAAGCAGCTGCATCGATGACATTATGGTATTCATTAAAATGTATATTGATGAAAGTAGAGCCGCACACCGATCCTTAAAAGATATCATGAAAGCCGACATTAAATATGGTCCAGAGAAACGATCAAATTTGGACATGTTTATCCCTGATAGTGATGAAGCATTACCAATACACGTCTTCATTCATGGTGGATATTGGCAAGAACTCTCGAAAAATGAAAGTGCATTTGCCGCACCAAATTTCGTCGATCATAATGTTATTTTTATTGCTTTTGATTATACACTTGCCCCAGAAGCAAATTTGTTTGAAATTGTCGACCAAACCAGAAGAGGCATCATTTCGATCATAAAAAAAGCAGCAAGCTTTGGTGGTGACACGAATAACATTACCATTTCAGGAAGCTCCGCAGGCGGCCATTTGGTTGCTGAAGTACTAAGCACCAATTGGAAAGAATATGGTTTTGATGAATGCCCGGTTAAAGGTGCGTTATGTCTTAGTGGTGTTTTCGATCTGGAGCCCATTGTAAATACATATGTCAATGATCCCCTTAAAATGACGAAGAAAGACGCGCATGCACTAAGCCCGCTTTATCATATTCCAGATCAAAGCTGCCCAATTATTTTCACAGTAGGTGAAAATGAAACATCCGAATTTCATAGGCAAACCCATGAATATATGCAAGCCTGTACTGAAAAAGGAATTGAAACATCATTTATCGAGATGCCCCGCTTTAATCACTTTGATATAGCACTAGAACTAAATAAAAAAGACAATTCGCTTTTTCAAGCTGTCTTAAAACAGATTAAATCTTAAATCATTTTGCGTTTGCAATAATTTCTTCTGCCATTTCATCTGCGACGACATTCGTTGGTCGTTTTTCGGCGTCAGCACGCTCGAAAATATGTATAAGTGTGTCATAGATATTATCGACTTTGGAATTGATACTACTCAGATCGTAATTACCAGAAGTTTCGCCGGATACATTGATAATTCCACCCGCATTTATGACATAATCGGGCGCATATAAAATACCCCGGTCCATTAAACGTACTCCATGACTGTCGTTTGCCAATTGATTATTGGCACCACCCGCGACAATAGCCGTTTTAAGATTTGGGATCGTATCATCATTTAAAATCGCCCCAAGGGCGCATGGCGACAAGACATCACATTCAACGGATAATATATCATCTGGGGAAATAATCGTTGCACCATATTTATGGACAGCTTCATCAAGATGTTCTTGAATAATATCCGATACTATGATCTTAGCGCCATCACGATGTAGATTTTCACATAAGTATAAACCCACATGCCCCACGCCCTGAACGGCCACGGTTAAACCTTCAAGACTATCTTTTCCAAGCTTATTTTTTATTGCAGCACGGATACCATTATAAACGCCGCGTGCGGTAAAGGGAGACGGATCACCACTAGCATGATCACCGTGTGGAAGCCCTGCAATATAATCGGTTTCACTAGCGATGATCAACATATCTTCGGTGGTCATGCCCACGTCTTCAGCGGTAATATATTTACCGTCCATTTTTTGATCACAGCGCCCAAATGCTTTTAAACAGTTCTTCCGATTTATCGGTTTTTGAATTGGCAATGATTACTGCTTTACCGCCACCGAGTGGCAACCCCGCCATCGCATTTTTATAGCTCATGCCTCGTGATAATCTTAGTGCATCATTAAGCGCATCCATTTCATTTTCATAGGGCCAGCGCCAGGGCCAAGCACCGTATTATGCACCGCAATAAATGCTTTTAAGCCACTCTCTTCATCATTGAAATAGACGAGCTGCTCGTGACCCCGAAACTGATTATTATCGATCATTATTTATCTCTTTATGACGCCTTCTTGAAACTCTCAAATTCTTCAAGTTGCTTTAATAACTTCTCTTGTCTTTTCTTTGCCTTATCGACATTTTTTTCTTTCACATGACCATATCCTTTATAGGATAATGGCAGCTCAAGAATTTCAAGGCACAACTGGTAATTCTCTTTGGTGAGTCTGTCCAGTACTTTTGGTACCAAATGTTCATATTCCTTAATTAAAGAACGTTCCATTTTACGTTCATCAGAATATCCAAAGACATCGAATATAGTTCCGCGCAGAAATTTCAGCTTTGCTAGTAGCTTAAGAGACATCATCATCCATGGGCCAAACTCGCGTTTTTGAACTTCACCTGCGTCGTTTTTCTTTTCAAAAATTGGCGGCGCCATATGAAATTTCAATTTATAATCGCCGTCAAATTGGGCATTTAATTTTTTAAGAAAATCACCATTGGTATAAAGACGAGCGACTTCATATTCGTCTTTGATCGCAAGCAGTTTAAAATAGGACCTTGCCACTGCTTCATAAATTTTATCCTGGTCTTTCGCGCCAACTTTATTGATTAATTTCATATATTTATTGGCATATGTTTCATTATGATAGTCGATTAAATTCTTCGTTCTTTTTTCTATAACATCGGAAACATTCTCAGAAATATCTTCATGAAAATTTGCACTTATGTATGGTTTTACAAAATCCTTAAGTGCATCCATGTCATGGGCTGCCATTCGTCCGCAGGCAAATGTGGTTTGATTGGCTTTAACGGCAACACCATTGAGCTCAATGGCTTTATTGATCGCATTAAAGCTTAGAGGAATAAGTCCGAGTTGCCATGCATATCCCATCATGAACATATTGGTCGCAATACTATCACCAAGCAAAATAGTTGCAAGTTCCGTCGCCTCAACATAGTGGCGATCGCTATCAAGGGTATGCGCTTCAACAGCACGTTTTAATCCTTCTTGCTTGAAATCAATCTGATTATTTTCAACGAAGGCAGATACAGGAGAATTGTGACCATTGATAACTGATTTAGCACGATCACTGCGCACACATTCTATGGCATTGGGACTAGCGGCGACAACGAGGTCACAGGCAATAAGTAAATCTGCACAGCCTGTCATAATATGAGGCGTGCGTAATATTTCAATTTCTTTGCCCAAACGTACATGCGAAAGCACTGCGCCTCCTTTTTGGGCTAGGCCTGTCATATCGAGTGAATTACTGACGAGTCCATCCACATGAGCGGCCATTCCAAGAATACCGCCTATGGTCAAAACACCTGTTCCACCAACACCCGTGACCAAAATATTATATTCTGTCTCAACTGTGCCCACTTTCGGCATGGGGATATCAGATATTAAGTCATCAAGGCCGGTAACTTTCGGTTTTTTGAGCTCACCACCTATGACGCTAACAAATGACGGGCAAAAGCCATTGACGCATGAATAATCCTTATTACAGCTGGATTGATTAATAACCCGCTTACGACCATATTCCGTTTCAATAGGCTCAACCGATACGCAATTTGATTTTACGGAGCAATCGCCGCATCCTTCACATACCGCATCATTTATGAAAACACGTCGATCAGGATCAGGAAATGATCCACGTTTGCGGCGGCGTCTTTTTTCCGCGGCGCAGGTTTGATCATAAATGATAATTGAACATCCTTTAATCTCGCGTGCTTCTTTTTGGATAGCATCCAAATTTTCACGTGGCAAAATCGGTATATCAGCGGGGATTAAACCGCGGTTATTATAACGGTCCATATCTTCTGTAAGTATCCAGATATGTTCCACGCCTTCTCCGCGCATTTGCTGGGCGATCATTTCAACGGTTAGTCCACCTTCAACCGGCTGACCACCCGTCATTGCCACCGCATCATTATAAAGAATTTTATACGTAATATTAACGCGCGCCGCGATGCTGGCACGGATCGCTAATATGCCAGAATGTTGATATGTGCCATCGCCAAGGTTGGTGAATATGTGTTTTTCATCGGTGAAATTAGCTTGCCCGATCCAAGGCACACCCTCGCCACCCATCTGGGTAAATGTATCTGTGCTGCGGTCCATCCACATGGCCATGATGTGACATCCAATACCGGCGGTCGCACGACTGCCTTCCGGTACATTTGTTGAGGTATTATGCGGACAGCCAGAACAGAAATACGGTTTTCTTAAAAGGGGTAGTTCATAGCTTGACTGCATTGCTTCGCGTCGATCAAAGTAATCTTTAGCAAATTCAACCATTTCACCTTGATAAAAATGTGAAATTCGATCCGCAATTACATGGGTAATCAAACCAACGGACAAATCATTTTCCGGCGGCAATAGCCATTTTCCTTGTTCGTCATATTTACCGACAATCTTGGGTCGTTTATCCGCATGCCAGTTAAAAAGTTGTTGTTTAAGCTGATTTTCAATCAGTTCGCGCTTTTCTTCAACGATAAGGATTTCTTCCAACCCTTCGCAGAAATTCCGCATTCCTTCTGGCTCTAGGGGCCAAGGCATGCCAACCTTATAAAGACGCAGGCCAATTTTTTCAGCAACACTTTCATCAATACCAAGTTCATATAATGCCTGACGCACATCACCATAGGTTTTTCCGCTGGTGATAATCCCAAAACGTGGTTTACTGCTATCAAAAACAACGCGGTTTAAATCATTTTTCTTTGCGAATGCAAGCGCCGCGAAAAGTTTATAACGTTGCAAGCGATAGTCGTTATCGCGCCACACATCATTTGGACGGATATGAAGACCGCCTTCCGGCATTTCAAAATCATCATGACCCGGCATTATAATTTTCCGGTTTTCACGACTAAGATCAACGACACCAGTGCTTTCCGCGGTTTCTGATGTGACTTTAAAGGCCGTCCAACAGCCACTATAGCGTGACATAGCAATTCCGAGCAGACCATATTCAACAAATTCCTGCATATTGGCAGGATAAAGCATCGGAAGCATAGTGGAATAAAATGTGTGATCCGATTGATGGGGTATGGTTGAAGATTTACACGCATGATCGTCACCCGCTATTGCTAGAACGCCGCCATGAGGACTTGTTCCCGCCGCATTGGCATGACGAAGAACATCGCCACTCCTATCTACCCCAGGCCCTTTTCCGTACCAAATACCAAAGACACCATCCACATTGGAGCCCTGATACATATTGACCTGTTGTGTGCCCCAAACGGCGGTCGCGCCTAGCTCCTCGTTTATTCCTTCTTCAAAATGTATATTTTCAGCTTTTAAGTATTTCGCTGCCTTGCGAAGTTCGGCGTCATAATGACCCAGTGGTGAACCACGATACCCAGAAATAAACCCGCCGGTATTTAAACCCTCTTCTTGATCTCTCCACCGTTGCACCAATGGAATGCGCACCAAAGCTTGAATTGCCGTCATATAAGCACGGCCTTCTTTAAGTTCATATTTATCATTCAAGGTTATATTAATACCCATCTTACAGCTCCGAAATTCGCAATATTACATAAGGATATTTTACTCTATTTTTATTGAAATATTATTTCTATTTTGATAATATTTACGCATAATAGGGAATATTTATTAAAATTATTTATTAAAAGAGATAAATTTATGCTTATAAATTTGAGCGATACGGATAAGAAAATCTTATCCGCTATTCAAGAAGATGCAACCATCACCAATGCGGAACTTGCCGAACGGGTCGGGCTTTCAGCGGCACCTTGCTGGCGACGTATTAAACGATTAGAAGAAAAAGGTATCATTTCAAAACGCGTAGGTATTTTGGATACCAAAGCACTTGGGCTCAACATTACCGCATTTGCAAATGTTAAACTCAGCCACGTTCAAGAAGATGCATTAGAGAAATTTGAAGCGGCGGTCAAAGAATTTCCTGAAGTCACAGAATGCTATACCATTAGCGGCTCAATGGATTTTCTGATCCGGATAGTCACAGAAAATATGCAATCCTATGAAATTTTCTTACGTAAAAAGCTCTTAAAGCTTCCTATGGTTTCCGAAGTAAACACCCATTTCGCTGTGACACATGTGAAATATACCACGGCGGTGCCGCTTGAAATTTCCTAATTGCTTGTAAGTTTTCCAAAAGCACTATACTAGTCTTCGCAACAGATTGGATTTCCATATGAGCAAGAAAAAAATATTCGTCAGTTTTGACACAGAAAACGATGGCGCCTTCAAAAATATCGTCGTTGGAAAGTCGCAAGAAAAGGACGCAAAATTCAAAGTCGCGAACTGGTCTATGAAACCGGATACCAAAAATTCAAAATGGCTAAAAGATGTAAAATATAAAGTCACCCGTTGTGACATGCTTCTTGTCATGGTTGGTCAAAATACTTACCGCGCCCCCGGCGTCATCAAAGAAGTCGAATTTGCCACTACCGCCAATATGAAAATCATCCAAATCAACGCCAAAGGTGGCGATGTCCATGCCGTGAATGAAGCTGGCGTTGCCTACAGCATTGAAGATTTGACAGATTTGCTTAATTAACCCCTCTTCATAGCGCGTTTCGATTTAGTAAAAATTAGAAATCTAATATTTTTGGTATAAATTTTTTCTTTAATTAAAGCGCATCTCTTTGCAATTTCACTTTAAATTTTTGAAGCATAGGTCTATCCTGTGGCCAACTTAATAAAGGTCACAAAAAATGTTAAAAAATATTTCTATCACTCTTTCTTCCATTGCCTTGCTTAGCGCCTGTGGTGACAACGCCCAAGAAGCGGCGTATGGCACATGGGAAAGCCCTATTTCAGCCGAGCTCACCACCGAAAGCGCCGTCGGTTTGCGTAGTGTTCGCATTGATGGTGATGATTTATACTGGATCGAAAGCAGATCCGAAGAAGGTGGACGTCGCGTAATCGTAAAACGCGATGAAGATGGCAATATTTCAGACGCTATTCCGGCCGACTATAGCAGCCGCACCCGCGTCCATGAATATGGGGGCGGATCATATTTCGTTGATGACGGTATGATTTATTTCTCAAATCATAAAGATCAGAAATTATACCGCTATAATGGTGAAGGAACACCCGAAGCCTTAACAAGTGAAGGATACCGTTATGCGGATTGCATCATGGATGCGTCCCATAATCAGCTTATTTGTGTTCAGGAAGATCACACTTTTGATGGTGAACCGGTCAATACATTGGTTGCCGTATCTCTTGAAGGGGGCAGTAAAGTTAGATCATTATTCAGTGGCACTGATTTTGTTTCAAGCCCCGCGATTAGTCCGGACGGTAATACGCTCGTCTGGATCACATGGGACCATCCCAACATGAATTGGGACGATACCAAAATGTGGCAAGCATCCTTATCAGAGAATGGAAGCATTTCAGGTACAAAGACCATTGTTGAACGCGCGAGCCTTTCTGTGCAAGAGCCGCGCTTTAACAAAAATGGAGATTTATATTATATTTCTGATCCAACGGGATGGTGGAATTTCCAAATTTATGAAGAAGACGAGCAAGATAGTCGTTCCATCACAAGAAAAGAAATTGAATTTGGCAAATCGGGTGCGCTTGGCACCCATAGCTGGGCTTTTTATGGGGATGATCAAATCATCGCAAAATACGGATCCGGCGGTACATCACATCTTGCGACCGTAAATTTAATGAATGGTGAAGTGACCGAAATTGAAACACCCTATGTCAGCATTTCAAAAGTTTATTCTGATGGTGATGATGTCTTTTTATTAGCCGCAACGGCGACATCAGCTACAGAAATTGTTGAATGGGATGATGGTGAGTTTGAAACCATCAAAATATCACAAGACCAAATGGTTGATGATGCCTATGTTTCCGTACCGGAAGCCATCACATTCCCAAATCAAAAAGGCGAAGATGTGCATGCCTTTTATTATGCACCTAAAAATCCAAACTATACCGCACCAGAAGGTGAACTTCCCCCAACCATCGTGCGCCTTCATGGCGGGCCTACTGGCGCGACAAGTGCCGCCTTTAGACTTAATCGTCAATATTGGACAACACGCGGTTTTGCTATCATCGACATCAATTATGGTGGCAGCACAGGATATGGCCGCAATTACCGTGAACGGCTCCGTGGTCAATGGGGCGTTGTCGACATTGATGATACCAAAGCAGGTCTAGATTACCTTGTGGAACAAGGGTTGGCTGATCCGGAGAGACTACTTATCGCGGGCGGCAGTGCTGGAGGATACAGCGTACTTGTGGCCCTTTCTCAGCATGATGTCTTCGCAGCTGGTGCTAATTATTACGGCATCAGTGATCTTGAGGTATTAGCACGTGATACTCATAAATATGAAAGTCGATATTTGGACAGTCTTATCGGTCGTTATCCGGAAGATATCGATATCTATAAGGCACGTTCTCCAATTAACTACCTTGATGGATTTACAAGCCCGCTGATTACGTTCCAAGGCTTGCTTGATGAAGTTGTACCGCCAAACCAATCGGAACTGATCGTATCAGCCCTTCGTGAAAAAGGGGTGCCCGTGGCATACTATCCTTATGAAGGTGAGTATCACGGGTTTGGTAAAAAAGAGAATATTATTCACGCCCTTGAAAGTGAGCTTGTTTTCTACGGAAAGATTTTAGGGTTTACGCCAGCTGGTGAATTACCGGAAATTCAAATCGATAATTTTACGGAATAGAATAAAGATTAACCCATTAAAAAAGAGCCCTTCCGCATGACGCAGAATGGCTCTTTTCTTTTGAAATTTTAAACAATTATTTCTGAATGCTATATTCTTCCGGAACTTCGGGATAGGCCATGATGAAATTACCTGCATTTGGCATTTTAACGTCGGGAAGTGTTTCTTTGTTAATCACATCCCCTTCACCGATTATGCCGTTTTCATAAAGCAAATAAGCCGTTATTGAATAATATTCGCTGTTCGTCATGGACATCGGTGCCGTGTAGGGCATTGCTTTTCTGATATAATTAAAAACCGTTGTAGCATATGGCCAGTAACTACCAACTGTAGCCAAAGCCTTATCAGTACCAATTGTACCATGCCCACCAAAAAGAACATCATTTTCACCGCGTGCTTCGGGTGTTCCGTGGCAAATTGTGCATTGTTCTTCAAATAATGGTTTTCCGAGCATTGCTGTGCCCTGCCCGTCTGGCAAATTTTCACCGTCCGGGAATGTGGACCAAAAGCGTTTGTCAATATCCGCTTGTGTGGCTGGCGTTCCAAATCGACTTTCCTGCGCAACTGTTATGGTTGCGCCACAAAGCAATAAAGAAGCCATAAGTATTTTACGCAAAAACATGTCTTACTGCCCCCCTAGCATTAATGGACCAGCTATGGATCGCATGATAATGATAATATGCTTGCCTTCCACGCGCAGCGAGAAGTTCTTTACGGCTGGGTTGCACACGGCCAAATTCGTCAATAGCGCGGCTTTGCAGGATCGCAGGCCTTCCTTCCCACATCCAAGGAATTCTAAACCGTGTTAGCATTTTGCTTTGGATTGGTCCTTCAAGCATGGCTTCTGCCCACGTGCGGCCGCCATCGGCGGACACTTCAACCTTGGCAATTTTGCCTCGTCCTGACCAAGCCAGACCAGTAATTTCATACATTCCCCGCTTTTCAAGGCTTAATGCATTAGACGGACGTGTGATAACCGACTTCACATCCATTTCAAGGGAGAACTGCAATGATTTACCGTCATGTAATTTGTCGGTATATTTCGATGTTTCAAAGCGTGACATCACAGGCTTATCAGTAACATAAAGTGAACGCACCCATTTAATGGATACGTTCCCCTCAAAACCAGGGTTTAATATCCGCATTGGATAGCCCTGGCTTGGACGTAAACGTTCACCATTTTGATAAATGGCAACCATCGTATCATCAAGAGCTTTATCAATAGGAATAGACCGCGCTAGGGATCCACTATCCGCCCCTTCGGCGATAATCCATTTTGCATCTGGTGAAACACCACATTCATCTAACAAGGTTGATAGTGGTACGCCCGTCCATTCGCTGCCGGAAACAAGACCATGTGTCATATACATAAAATTCTGATCCGGTTTCGGGTCGGCCCAATTGACGCGGGTATTTCCAGAGCACTCGAGGAAATATTGCCTTGAAACCGTCGGATAATTTTCAAGCTGTTCCACATTCCATTTAAATGGTTTCTTGACCATGCCATGGATCACCATTTCGTGCCTGTCCGGATCAATATCAGGAATGCCGTGGTGGGTTACTTCAAAATGAAGACCGCTTGGGGTAATAGTACCATGAAGAAGATGAAGCGGCGTACGCCCGGAAAGTGATGCCGTTGCAAGACCCGGTGGCGGTGCTACAAATCGTTTTACGCGTCCCTTTTCGTAACGACTAACATCACCATATTCGGGCAAATCATCCCCCGGCATTAACGTCCATTCTTCTTGACCTTCACCAACAACAGCTTCCTGTGCAAAAGCGTTTCCTGCGGTTGCGAGTGTCGCACCGCCGGCAAATGCTGAATTTAAGAAAAGCCGTCTGCTCATAAGGCCATTGCCTGCCGCTTGATCAATCGGATCGACGACGAGTGTTTTATTTTTCTCAGTCATATTCTTCCTCCCTTAATACATAATATATCGGGAATTAAATCAAATACAAGCTGCTCTATATTTCTTCATATTCTTCTGGGGTATCAATATCGTGGAAGATGGCTTCGGTATTAAGATCTACTTCTATGATATTATCGGGATATTTTTTTAAGAGTTTTCTGGCGCCTTTATCCCCATTTAGGGCATAAAAGTCATCAAAATATTGGCGTGCGAATATAAGCGGATTACCAATTTTTCCATTTGTTGTCGGTGCAATGATCATTTTATCGTTAAAGGCAGTGATTAAATCGTTATAATTTTTTGATGTAATATAGGGCATATCTCCAAGACAGATCATGACACCATCAACGTCCTCGGGTAATGACTCTATGCCTGCCTTAACTGATGAGCTAAGCCCTTTAAAAAATTCAGGATTATTGACAAAATTCACTTTTGCTTGAATGCTACTTTTAACCGCACTTGCGTCATTACCGGTTACCACATAAATGCTTGATACTTTACTCGCAACAAGTTGTTCAACCACATAATTTACCATGGTTTTATCGTTAAAGGTTAGAAGTAATTTATTTTCTTCACCCATACGGGTAGACTGACCCGCGGCCAATACTATCGCGGCGATGCGGCTTGTCACGCGATACCCTTTATATTTTCAGAACGTCGAATGGAAACGAGCTCCGCCAGGATAGAAAGCGCAATCTCCGCTGGCTCAAGACTACCAATATCAAGTCCCGCAGGTCCATGAATTCTTGCAATTTCCTTTTCTGAAAAACCTTTTTCTTTTAGACGTGCGCTGCGCTCTTGCTGGGTTTTGCGACTGCCTAGTGCGGCGATATAAAAAGCATCTGATTTCATCGCAACTTCAAGGGCGGGGTCATCAAGTTTTGGATCGTGACTGAGCGTCACAATAGCCGTACTAGAATTAATGCCTATTTCTTCCAAAGCTTCATCAGGCCAATCGGTAATAAATCGTGTACCTGGAAATCTTTCTTCACTGGCATATGCCATTCGGGGATCAATCAATGTGACATCGATATCAAGTGCTTCCGCCATTTTCACAAGCCCTTGTGAAATGTGAACGGCACCGACGACAATTAACTTCAGTAAAGGTTTATATTCATGAATGAATATTTCATCGTCTGCCGTTTTTATTGTGGCCTCGATCGTTCTGACTTCATGTGGATCACCATCAAGTAAGTAAACGCACGTTTTCTGAATATCTAATAGTGGTTCGACAATTATATGAACTTCACCGCCGCAACTAAGGCCCACTTCCCATGCCTGATCTGTAGCAACTTCAAATTTAAGAAGTTCTCCTTTACCGCTTTTTATAACTTCAAATGCGGTCGTGACCACAACACCGTCGACACACCCACCAGATACGGACCCTTCCATATGCCCTTCTGCATCAATAACAAGGTGGCTGCCCACAGGTCTCGGCGATGACCCCCATGTTTTTACAACGGTTGCCAATGCCATTTGACGGCCTTCACCATCCCAATCGCGAATGGTTTGCCATATATGTCGCCAATCTGTGCTCATGGCGCGGACAGTAGCAAATCCATCCTCAAAAATCACTTAAAAAAACGCAACAATATAACAAATTATTGCACTTAGCGTTTCCACTACCTATATTAACGCCATAATAAAAAGGCATAAAAATGGATCCATTTACTCAGGGCGCACTTGGCGGTGCATTTTCACAAAGTTTCTCAAATAAAAAAACAATGGCTATTGCGTGTTTTGCTGGAATTTGTGGTGGATTGGCCCCTGATCTTGATATTGTAATCAAATCATCGACTGATCCATTACTTAGCATTGAATACCATCGCCATTTTACTCATTCAATCTGGTTTATTCCCTTTGGTGGCGCCCTTGTTGCCACGGCCATTTGGCTCTTATTCAATAAAATACTCAAAAGGAAAAGTTGGGATTTTATAACCATTTTTAAATTCGCAACATTGGGGTACGCCACACATGCCACCCTTGATGCATGTACTAGTTACGGCACACGACTTTTTTGGCCCCTATCCAATGCCCGTGTCACTTGGGATTCAATATCCATTATTGATCCTTTGGTAACAATTCCGCTCATTGTGTTCGTCATTTATAGCGCCAAGGGCAAGTCCGCTAAGGTCGCGCGAATTGGCATGGGTGTATTTTTATTCTATATGTCACTTGGGTTTTTGCAAAATGCCCGCGTTACAAATACAATTGAACAACTCGCAGAAAGTCGTGGACATCAAGTCGAGCGAATTAAACTTAATCCTTCCATTGGGAATTTAATCGTCTGGCGGACCGTCTATGAATATGACAATAATTATTATGTAAATGCGGTTGTAGCACCACCATTTAAAAAACCTTCAATCATAGAAGGTTCTTCCGTTGCTGCCATTGATCCGGAAAAAATCTACCCTGAGATTGGTTCAGATAGTGTTGCTCGCAATGATATTCGCCGCTTTGATTATTTTGCTGAAGGATTTCTTTTTGAATATCAAGGTGGTCTTGGTGATGCGCGCTATAGTGCGGAACCCCATAAAATTCAACCCATTTGGGGAATTATCGTTGACCGCAACAACCCGGAACAACATGTTCAATATGGTAGCTTTAGAGGTCCAAGTGGCAGAGCGCTTGACGTTACATGGGATATGATGTGGGGTGATTACGAGCCTGAACCAGAAAACGGCCTTACCCCATAAAGAGTAAGACCGCCAATTCGGATTTTAGATATTCGTTTTTAACCACGCATATTACGTAAACGCAGACGAAGAGCATTAAGTTTAATGAAGCCTTCCGCATCGCGTTGATCATACACTTCATCTTCTTCGAAGGTGACATGTTCCATCGAATATAATGAACGTGGTGATTTACGGCCAACAAGCATCGCCGATCCTTTATAAAGTTTAAGGCGTACTGTGCCATAAACATCTTCTTGTGATTTGTCGATTAAGGCCTGCATCATTTCACGCTCTGGTGAATACCAGAAACCATTATAAATGGCTTCAGCATATTTCGGCATAATTTCGTCTTTTAAATGCATGGCACCACGATCAATAGTGATGCTTTCCATACCACGATGTGCGGTTAACAAAATTGTGCCACCAGGCGTTTCGTAGATACCGCGGGACTTCATTCCGATGTATCTATTTTCAAGTAAATCAAGACGACCGATACCGTTAATTCGACCAAGATCGTTTAATTTAGTAAGGATCGTAGCCGGGCTCATTTTTTCACCATTAATGGCTACGGCGTCACCCTTTTCAAATTCAATATCAATATATGTAGGTTCGTCAGGTGCACTTTCCGGTGAATTAATGCGGCCATAGACATATTCCGGTGCTTCTTCCCACGGATCTTCCAGAAGCTTACCTTCACTTGAAGTATGAAGAAGGTTGGCATCTACGGAAAATGGTGCTTCCCCTCTTTTATCTTTCGCGATCGGAATTTGATGCTTTTCGGCATAATCAATAAGCTTTTCACGGCTGTTCAAATCCCATTCGCGCCAAGGGGCGATGACTTTGATTTCAGGATTAAGTGCATAATAACCAAGTTCAAATCTTATTTGATCGTTTCCTTTACCTGTCGCACCATGGCAAACGGCTTCGGCACCAACTTCTGCGGCAATTTCGATTTGACGCTTTGCGATTAATGGTCGCGCGATTGATGTCCCAAGAAGGTAGGTTCCTTCGTAAAGCGCATTGGCACGAAACATCGGAAAAACAAAATCACGGACAAATTCTTCACGTAGATCGTCAATGTAAATATCTTTTACGCCAAACATTTCCGCCTTTTTACGGGCCGGTTCGAGCTCTTCACCTTGACCAAGGTCCGCTGTAAAAGTAACCACTTCGCATTGATATTCATCTTGCAGCCATTTCAGAATAATCGATGTATCCAGACCGCCAGAATAAGCAAGCACAACTTTATTAATAGACATCTATTTTTCCCTATAGAATTACGATTCTTATGTTTGCGGCGCAGTATAGGGAAATCTTATTCATTAGCAAGCCTAGTAATAGGCTTTTTTACATAAAATATACATAAAAATACATAATCATCAAAATATTATTCATTTATTTAATAAAAAACAAAATTTTATTTTGAAAATATAAAATAACTAGCCTTTATCATTATGCTGTGCGTTAATACAGATGATACAAAATCATAATCAATCTAGAGCAAAATTAATGTCAGACGCCACATCATCTTATACTTCTCCTCCTGTTAAAAATTATACGTGGCGACTTTTATCAATTGTTCTGACCGCTCTCGTATTATTCAGCGTCTATAATACTGCGGGAATAAATAACGCTTTACTCGCTATGGTCGGTATCTTAATCGGTTTGACACTCGTGTTTGGTAATTTCGGTTTTACCGGGGGATGGGTTGCTTGGATTAATCGACGCGATGGCCGCGGATTAAGAGCACAAATGCTTATTCTCGCGCTCGCATCAGCAATATTTTATCCTATTCTTGATAGCGGCACTTTATTTGGTTCCGACGTCAGGGGTTTTGTTGTGCCCTTTGGTATCGCAACGATATTCGGCAGCTTTATTTTTGGAATAGGAATGCAGTTTGGCGGATGTTGTGCGTCTGGTGCCCTTTCTTGGGCGGGGGCCGGAAGCGTCCGCGTGTCGATTACCCTGGTCGGATTTATCATTGGGGGAGTATGGGGTGCTTATGATATTGAATACTGGCGTTCCTTACCCGGAATACGCGTTGATTTAACCAATGAATTTGGTCTTTTCGGTGGGCTTGGTGTAACCCTTTTAATATGCGCGGCCGTGGCACTTTTTACAATTGTCTTCGAAAAACGCAAACACGGTAAAGTTCTTCCGCTAAATGAAGATAATGAAAAACTTGGCCTCAAACGCATTATAATTGGAAATTGGCCTATTCTCAGTGTCGTGGTTCTTTTGGTGTTTGCTAACTTCTTAACACTGGCCCTCGCCGGAAGGCCATGGGGTGTCACGAGCGCGTTCGTGCTATGGGGTTCAAAAACAATGACGGCGGCTGGTGCGGACCTTACAACGTGGAATTACTGGCAAAATTCAGCTCCACTTGAACGGTCCGTCTTTTTCGATGTCACATCGGTAATGAATATTGGTATTTTATTAGGATCACTAGTCGCTGCATTAACAATGGGAAGTTTTAAACCTCAATGGAATATCAGCCTTAAAATGGTCCTAATATCTATTATTGGCGGATTAATGCTCGGATATGGTTCACGTATTGCATATGGATGCAACATTGGTGCCTTTTTTAGTGGCATCAGTAGTGCCAGTTTAAGTGGTTGGGTTTGGTTTGTATCCGCTTTCGCAGGCAATTTGGTCGGAAATCAAATAAAGAAGAAATTATCAATTTAAACGTTCACCTAATAAAATTTTATTGGTTAAGGTTCGTTCCTTTATCAAAAATAATTTTCCATTCCCCCGCATCATTCTTTCGCCAGACTGAATTAAAATATGCATAAATTTCCCCATTGGCATTCATTACGGGGCCAGTGCTAAAGACAATCCGTCCATCCGGATTAACGAGTACTGTTTCAGATTTCCAAGAAAATGGCACTTCCGTACTTTCATATAGAGGCTTCCACCCAGCCGCTACAGCTTTTGCGCCACGAAGCGGTTTTCCGTCACTCCAAAAAACAGTATCAGGATCAAGAAACGATTGAAATGCGTCAAAATCCCGATCCGTCATTGTCTTGGCAAATGCATTTTCAATTTTCGCGACTTCGGCCTCCATTTCCTCAATATCCTGTGCTATTGCCGCAGAATTGATAAAGAGAAAACCTAAAATGAATAAATTTGAAAAATACCTTTTCATCATTGTTTAATCCTATCACCCGGAACAATGAATTCAAGGCGAATACCACTTGGTTCATTAATCATCATATGAGTTGTAGGACCGTTTCCTAAATACTCCGGCGCAAATTCAATATTAACGCCTTCAATTTCTTTTATTCGGTCATGAAGTGCGTGTAGTTTTTCCAAACTTTCCACGGTAATCGCGAGGTGATGTAATCCAATATTTTTACAGCGATGAAATGGTATCGCAGTCATCGGATCCTCCACTTGCCAAAGAGTGATCAAGGTTTTGCCATTACTAACAAAGACGGAGGGGTAATCAGGATCACCACCCACTTTTTTCCAGCCAAGCCCTTCCACAAAAAAGCTCACACTTTCATCAAGCCTGCTGACCGCAAGTCCGGTATGATTAATACCCTCTGTGCCGAAAGGATTTTCTTGCGCATTCACTATTGAAAAACCGATCACCCCTATTGTGATAGTTATTAAAATAGTTTTAAAGATGTTCGTCATTTAGAATATCCACAATGAATTTAAAAAAGTCATTCTGGACGTTTTTCTAAAGAGGTCAATTCACAATAGTGTGAAGAAAAAAATTATTTGGTCGCTTTATTTTGATCAATGATCGCTTGATCTTTTTTCTCTTGGATCTTTTTTTCTTGAGCAAGCGTTCTAACTTCTTTCATATTGATGGCAATATGCTGCTCGCCGCGTTCTCTCGCAAGATCAATTTGTTTTTGTCGTTCTGCTGAACGCTGTTTTTTCTCTTCTGGTGTGTCTTTATAACAGCGGGGGCAACAGACGCCCTTAATATAATGTTCAGATTTCTTATCATCGTCTGTTATAGGCCAGCGACAGCCATAACATTGATCATATGATCCTTCTTCAAGGCCATGTTTAACGGAAACGCGATTATCAAAAACAAAGCATTCCCCTTCCCACAGGCTTTCTTCTTTTGGTACTTCTTCAAGATATTTCAAAATACCACCCTCAAGGTGATAAACATCTTCATATCCCTGTTCTTTCATATAGGCCGTTGATTTTTCGCAGCGAATACCGCCCGTGCAAAACATGGCAACTTTGGGTTTACTCAGCACATTATGATTGCGCTGAACCCAATCGGGAAAATCACGGAAATTTGTGGTTTTTGGATCAATCGCCCCTTTAAAGGTGCCAATTTCAACTTCATAATCATTGCGCGTATCAACAAGCACCACATCAGGATCACTGATCAAGTCATTCCATTCATCCGGCTTTACGTATGTGCCCACAATTTTTTGCGGATCCGTGCCGGGCACGCCCATGGTAACGATTTCTTTCTTTAATCGCACCTTCATCCGCAAGAAGGGCATTTCTTCCGCCCAGCTTTCTTTATGATTTAAATCACGAAATTCTGGCATGTTATGCAAGAAACTTAAAAGCGCACGAATACCCTCCTCGGTGCCCGCGACCGTGCCATTGATCCCTTCGCTAGCAAGCAAAAGAGTGCCCTTAACCCCATTATCATCACAGGCTTTTTGAATGGGTTCCTGTAATGCCTCAAAATCAGGCAAGGTTACAAATTTATAAAGCGCCGCAACAAGAAAATTTGACATAACTAAGTCTCTTTAAAATCATAGAAAAATTTCTCCCGCTTTTAATCCTTTTCCCTTTAGAGATCAAGAAAGAGAATTTAAATAATGTTATGAAAATTTTCCCGTAAATAGCGTGAGCCCCTAAAGGCTCTCGTTCGCATTTTTATTGGCGTCGACGGTTTGGTATATTTCTGACCCTTCGTTTTTGAATTTCTCGCTCATTTCACTCATACCGCTTTCGGCGAAATCGCGGACTTCTTGGCTGATTTTCATGGAGCAGAATTTTGGACCACACATGGAACAGAAATGCGCCACTTTATGGGCTTCTTTCGGGAGGGTTTGATCGTGGTATTCGCGTGCCTTTTCCGGGTCGAGGCCGATATTAAATTGGTCGATCCAGCGAAATTCAAAGCGTGCGCGGCTCATGGCGTCATCCCTGAGCTGTGCGCCCGGGTGCCCTTTGGCAAGGTCGGCGGCGTGTGCCGCAATTTTATAAGTAATCACGCCGGTTTTTACATCATCCCTGTTTGGAAGACCTAAATGTTCCTTCGGTGTCACATAACAAAGCATCGCGCAACCAAACCAACCGATCATGGCGGCGCCGATACCGGATGTAATATGGTCATATCCCGGCGCAATATCGGTTGTCAGTGGGCCCAATGTATAAAAGGGGGCTTCATGGCATTCTTTTAATTGCTTATCCATATTGATTTTAATTTTGTTCATCGGCACATGGCCCGGTCCTTCAATCATGACCTGACAACCTTTTGCCCATGCAATTTTGGTCAGTTCACCAAGCGTTTCAAGTTCCGCAAATTGTGCTTCGTCATTGGCATCCGCAATACTGCCTGGACGCAGGCCATCACCCAGTGAGAATGAAACATCATAAGCGGCCATAATGTCACAGATTTCCTCGAAATGTTCATAAAGGAAGCTTTCCTTGTGATGCGCGAGGCACCATTTCGCCATGATCGATCCACCGCGAGAGACAATGCCCGTAACCCGTTTTGCGGTCATTGGCACATAACGTAAAAGCACGCCCGCATGAATGGTGAAATAATCAACGCCCTGCTCGGCTTGCTCGATTAAAGTATCGCGGTACACTTCCCATGTTAAGTCCTCGGCAACGCCGTTTACTTTTTCAAGGGCTTGGTAAATAGGAACGGTTCCAATTGGAACTGGTGAATTACGGATGATCCATTCGCGGGTATTATGGATATTACGGCCCGTCGATAAGTCCATCACGTTATCCGCACCCCAACGGGTTGCCCAAACCATTTTATCCACTTCTTCGGCGACAGATGATGTTACCGCGCTGTTACCGATATTTGCGTTAATTTTAACAAGAAAATTACGACCAATAATCATTGGCTCCGCTTCTGGGTGATTGATGTTGCGCGGGATAATAGCGCGACCTGCGGCGATTTCTGATCTTACAAATTCTGGTGTGATTTGATCCGGGATATTAGCCCCAAAGCTTTCTGCATATTCGTCTTTTTGGTAGCTTGCGCCCATTTCAGCGCGGGACATATTTTCACGAATAGCGATATATTCCATTTCTTTGGTAATAATACCCGCTTTTGCGTATTGATATTGGGTAACAATTTTGCCGGGTTTCGCACGAAGAGGATTATTTTTGACCGGAAATTCTCGTGCAAGGAATTTACCTGTGGCGCCGCCGTTATCTTCTGGTTTTATTTCGCGCCCTTCATATTCTTCCACGTCACCGCGTTTTGTAACCCATATTTGGCGGTCACGATTTAAGCCTTTAAAAATATCAATTTTAACATTTTCATCCGTATAAGGCCCAGATGTGTCATAGACTTTTAAATCAGGTTCATCCGCGGATGGCTCAAGCGCAATTTCGCGCATTGGTACTTGAATGGTTGGGTCAGTGCCCTCAACATAAATTTTCGTGGATGCGGGCAAAGGTCCAGTTGTGACCTTAATTTCTTGGGCATTTTCTTCAAATTTTGTTTCAACGTTCATAGCTTGGATCTCCAATAATTTTATATAAGGAGACCCGGGATAGGTAGCGGTAACGGTTTTAGAATTTTTAAATTCCTTCCCTCCGCCGGAATAACCCGGATCAGGTTCTAAGGGTTACTGAATTTACTTACAGAGTCTCAGTCCTTCGGACTCCCCTAGGAATGCATTCATGATTATACATAACGGTGCGAAACACAAGAGAAATATATATTGCTAAAATCAAAGTGATGACTGTATAAGCGGCACTATGGAAATTGAAATTAATGAAATAAAATCCCACCTCAAAAAAGGTGAACGTTTATTAGGACTTGACCTTGGATCCAAGACGATTGGACTTGCCTTAAGTGATATAAGATTGACCATTGCCAGTCCGATGGAAACCATTAAACGGAAGAAGTTCACACAGGATGCAGAACGACTTCTTACCATCATTAAAGAACAAAATGTCGGGGGACTCGTCCTTGGGCTTCCGAAAAACATGGATGGATCAGAGGGACCAAGATGTCAATCAACTAGGCAATTCGCAAAAAATATGGCAGAGAAAACTGATATTCCTATCAGTTTTTGGGATGAGCGTTTATCTACAATTGCCGTAACCCGTACCCTTATTGAGGCGGACGCAAGTCGCAAGCGCCAAGGTGAGCTTGTCGATAAGTTAGCGGCGTCCTATATTTTACAAGGGGTTCTCGACAATCTTTCTAAAGATTAGCCCTTCTATAAAACACTTGCCATATCAAGAGATTATCTCTATATAATTGATTTTCAGAACCTTACTCATTTTTAGGATTTAAGGACTGATTATGTCACTATTCCCCCATCCCCATTTGCTTGCTATCGAAGGGCTTAAAGAAGCCGAAATAACGCAAATTCTTGATCTTGCCGATGAATATGTTGAGCAGAACCGCCGCACCAATAAGAAAAAAGATCTGCTAAGTGGCTTAACACAGATTAATCTTTTCTTCGAAAATTCCACAAGAACTCGTATGTCGTTTGAGCTCGCCGGAAAACGTCTTGGTGCGGATGTGATTAATATGTCGACATCGACTTCATCGATTAAAAAAGGGGAAACATTAATCGATACGGCATCAACATTAAACGCAATGCGTCCCGATTTATTGGTTGTGAGGCACGGATCATCTGGTGCCGTAAAATTACTTTCGCGAAAAGTCGACTGCGCCGTCCTTAATGCAGGGGACGGTAAACATGAACACCCGACACAAGCCCTTCTCGATGCACTAACAATTCGCCGCCGCAAGGGCCGTCTCGCTCGATTAACCGTCGCCATATGTGGCGATGTCCTTCATAGCCGAGTGGCCCGGTCCAATATTCATCTACTTAATATCATGGGGGCGCGCGTGCGTCTTATTGGCCCACCTACCCTGATCCCAGCTGGTGCAGAACGCTTAGGGGCAGAAGTTTTCTATAATATGGAAGAAGGATTAAAGGGATGCGATATTGTTATGATGTTGCGCCTGCAAACGGAACGGATGCATGGTGGTTATTTCCCAAGCGTTAGTGAATATTTCTCCCTTTACGGGCTTGACTACGAAAAACTTAAAAATGCCAAAGAAGATGCCATGATTATGCATCCGGGTCCTATGAACCGCGGGGTTGAGATTGATGCGGCCGTTGCCGATGATTTAACCCGCAGTGCCATTCAAGAACAGGTTGAAATGGGTGTTGCTGTTCGCATGGCATGTCTTGACCTGCTTACCCGTGGTAAAAGAGAAGGAGAAGCATCATGAGCACTCATACGCTTTATAAAAACGCACGCCTCCTTGATCCAGCAAGCCGGCTAGATATCAAAGGTGAACTTCTCACTCATAAAAAGAAAATTGTTTCCCTTGGTGAAAAAGTTGATGCGCCCGAGGATGCAGAAATTATAGACCTTAAGGGAAAATGTCTTTGTCCTGGTTTGATTGATATGCGTGTTTTTGTAGGCATTCCTGGTGCTGATTATAAAGATACAATTCTTAATACAGGTGAAGCGGCAGCAGCAGGCGGCGTAACAACCGTTTGCGTCCAACCAAATACGGACCCCATTATTGATAGTATACCCCATATCGAATATCTGGCCATACGCGCGAAAAACGCACTTGTTAATTTTGTACCAATGCCCGCTGCCACAAAACAAATGGAAGGCAAGCAAATGTCTGAAATTGGTCTGATGGCCGCAGCGGGTCATAAGATTTTTGGTGATTGCAGCACGACCATTGAAAATGCAGCCATTATGAGCCGTATATTCAAATATGCATCTGCTTATGATGCATTGATCGTACAACATCTTTCAGAGTCGAACCTTTCAAAAAATGGTTGCATGAATGCGGGCGATCTTGCCACACGGTTAGGATTGCCAGGTATCCCAACGGCAGCTGAAACGCTTGTTTTGGAGCGCGATGTCAGACTGCTTAAAGGTACAAAAGGGCGATATCACGCATCGCAAGTTACGTGTGCAGACAGTATTGAAGTTCTTAAAAAAGCGAAGTCAGATGATTTAAATGTTACCGCAGGGGTCGCCGTACCTCATTTATCATTAAATGAATATGCCATCGAAGATTACCGTACCTTTATGAAATTATCACCGCCATTACGTGATGAAGATGACCGAGTTGCGGTTGTTGAAGCTTTAAAAGACGGCACTATTGATGTAATCGTCAGTGGTCATGACCCGGAAGACCCAGAAAGCAAACGTGTTCCATTTGAACAGGCTGAACCTGGTGTTGTGGGGCTTGAAACATTACTAAGTGTATCTCTTGAAATGCATCATAATGGCAGCCTTGATCTTCTAACTATTCTTTCAAAGCTGACGTCTAACCCTGCTAAGATCATGGGGCTTGAAAGTGGAGTACTTAAAGAAGGGGCACCAGCGGATCTTTGTATTTTCGATTTAAATGTTCCTTATTTTGTGGACGCAGAAAAAATGGTCAGTATTACTAAGAACACTTGTTTTGACGGTAAGCCTGTGCAAGGCCGTGTTTTAAAAACTGTGGTCGCAGGAAAATGTGTATATGAATATAATGCCTGAATATGCCCTTTATTATATATTTGTAGCTGCATTTGTCGGATACCTGCTCGGATCCATTCCTTTTGGACTCGTTTTAACCAGAATGGCGGGCTTAGGCGATATACGCAAAATTGGATCTGGCAATATCGGCGCAACAAATGTTCTAAGAACAGGTAATAAATTTCTGGCTCTTCTGACGCTTCTTCTTGATATCGGCAAAGGGGCGATAGCCGTTTTAATCGCGGAATTTTTATACCCTGGTTTGGGTATTTATGCCGGGAGCGGCGCATTTCTAGGGCACTTATATTCTATTTTTCTGAAATTTACCGGTGGTAAGGGTGTGGCCACCTTTCTTGGGCTAATGCTCGCTTTAAATCCGATAGTTGGCTTAACATCAATTCTTTCTTGGTTAATCACCGCAGCAATATTTAGAATTTCATCACTTTCCGCCCTCGTTGCTGCTATCGCAAGTCCGATCGCCAGCCTTTACTTACAACAAAATAAGCTTGCAATCGTTGCCATACTGTTATGTATTTTAATATTCATCAAACATAAGGATAACATCAAACGAATAATCAATGGCGATGAGCCAAAAATTGGAAAGAAATGATCAATTAATTTGGGGGACATAAAATGAGCCTAAATCCAGCTCCACTATCAAATGCAGAAAAAAAGCACGTCTTCGATTAATAAGAACCGAGAATGTTGGGCCCGTTACCTTTCGGCAATTAATCAATCGTTATGAAAGCGCTGAAAAAGCGATTGAAGTATTACCTGAACTCGCTAAAAGAGGCGGGCGAAAAAAGCCATTAGTGGCTTGTTCTATTTCCAAAATAAATAAAGAATTAGAAGAGCTTGAAAAAATCGGTGGAGAATTAATCGTTTTAGGTGACACATATTATCCCACCCCCTTAGCTGCCACAGAAGATGCGCCTCCTATCATGATGGGCCTTGGTCACACTCATTTATTAAATCAAAATACATTTGCCATAGTTGGCGCGCGAAATGCGTCCGCAGTTGGATTAAAGGTGGCAAATAATTTTGCGACAAAGCTTGGAGAGGCCGTATATATCATTGCATCAGGGTTAGCACGCGGCATTGATGCAGCGGCACATCAGGGTTCAATTAATTCAGGCACGATCGCCGTTCTTGCTGGAGGTGCAGATGTTATTTATCCACGATAAAACACAGAAATTTATCATAAAATAAAAGAAACAGGCCTAATATTATCTGAAATGCCGTTTGGTACTCAGCCGCAGGCACGACATTTTCCAAGACGAAACAGAATAATTTCAGGACTTGCGCTTGGCGTCTTGGTCGTTAAAGCAACCCATAAATCAGGAACCTTAATAACGGCACGTCTCGCCTCAGAACAGGGTCGCGAAGTTTTTGCCATTCAGGGCTCCCCATTAGACACAAGATCAAAAGGGCCTAATACTCTAATTAAACAAGGTGCTCAACTTACAGAATCGGTAGAAGATATTCTTGATGTCCTTTCATTAATGAGTGGTCGGAGTATTTCAGAACCACAAGCCGATTTATTTACATCTGGGCCCTATCTAGAAGAAAAAAATAGCGATATCGAAAAAGCGACCATAAAGATTAAAGAAAAATTAAGTCATACCGCAGTATCAATTGATGAACTTATAAGGCTCACTGAATTATCGCCAATGGCGGTACAAACGGTGCTTCTTGATCTTGAACTCGCGGAAGAAATTACGCGTTATGCAGGAAACAGGGTATCTTTTTGTTAAAACATTCTGTAAAAGCCCTTTGATATAAAAATTGATAAATCGATTCTATTGGTGAAATGTAGCAATGAAAACAGTAATTGTTGAATCTCCGGCGAAAGCCAAAACAATTAATAAATACCTCGGCAAGAATTATAAAGTTCTTGCAAGCTTTGGGCATATTCGTGATCTTCCGTCAAAGGATGGTTCGGTTGATCCCGAAAATGACTTTGCTATGACTTGGGCGGTAGATAGCGATTCCAAAAAACGTATCAAAGACATCGCCGATAGCACCAAAGTCTCCGACGAATTAATCCTCGCGACAGACCCTGACCGCGAAGGAGAAGCTATTTCATGGCATGTGCTTGAGGTTTTAAACGCGAAGCGAGGCGTCATGAAAGATGTTACCGTTAAACGTGTTGTCTTTAATGAAATTACCAAAACCGCTATTTTAAAAGCGATGGAAGAGCCACGTGACGTTGATCAAGAAATGGTTGAGGCCTATCTTACACGGCGTGCTCTTGATTATTTAGTGGGTTTTAATCTTTCGCCTGTTCTATGGCGCAAGCTTCCCGGGTCAAAATCCGCGGGGCGTGTTCAATCCGTTGCACTTCGTCTTATTTGCGAACGTGAACTTGAAATAGAAAAGTTTAATTCAGAAGAATATTGGTCAATTGAAGCCAAACTTAAAAATTCAACTTCAAAAACGTTTATGGCGAAACTGACTACTTTAAATGGTGAGAAGTTAGAAAAATTTACGTTAAATAATGAAACAGCTGCTTTAGCTGCAAAAGAAGCCGTAGAAGCCGCCAGTTTCAGCATAAAGAGTGTCGTCAGTAAGCCGACACGTCGCAGACCAGCCGCACCTTTTACAACGTCAACTTTGCAGCAGGAAGCTTCAAGAAAACTTGGATTTAATGCACAGCGCACTATGCGCACGGCGCAAAAATTATATGAAGGTATCGATATTAAAGGTGAGACAACAGGTCTTATTACATATATGCGTACCGACGGTGTTAATATTGCCAATGAAGCCATTAACAATGCCCGCGATGTGATAGGCAGTAAATATGGTAGCAATTATGTTCCTGCGAAACCAAACTTTTACAAAAACAAATCTAAGAATGCACAAGAAGCTCATGAAGCGGTTCGCCCAACAAGCCTGTCCCGTCTACCAGCGGATGTTGCTAATAGGCTAGATGATGATCAACGCCGTCTTTATGAACTGATTTGGAAGCGAACCATTGCCAGTCAGATGGCAGAAGCTCAAATGGAACAAACCACTGCTGATATCGTTTCAACAGACGGAAAACTCACATTACGTGCCACAGGTACAGTGCAAATTTTTGACGGGTTTCTAACTCTTTATCAAGAAGGTCAAGATGACACGGACGATGAAGACGAAAAACGACTTCCAAAATTATCAAAAGACGAAAACATAGATAAAGATAAAATCGATGCCAACCAGCATTTTACGTCACCTCCGCCTCGTTTCACTGAAGCGAGTCTCGTAAAACGGATGGAAGAGCTTGGTATTGGTCGTCCATCGACATACGCTTCTATTCTTACCGTTCTTAGGGACCGTAATTATGTCATTATGGATAAAAACCGTTTTATCCCTGAAGGTAAAGGTCGCGTTGTTACTTCGTTCCTAGAGAATTATTTCAATAAATATGTTCAATATGATTTTACAGCAGGTCTTGAACAAGAACTCGATAAAGTTTCTGATGGTGACATTCCTTGGAAAGAAGTGCTTGCCAATTTCTGGCTAGACTTTAGTAAATCCATTGAAGGTACAAAAGACCTTCGCGTTTCTGAAGTACTCGATGTCATAACGGATGCACTAGCACCATTTATTTTTCCTGAACGCGATGATGGTTCTGATCCCCGCAAATGTCCAAAATGTAATGAAGGCGGACTAAGTGTTAAAACTGGTAAATTTGGTGCTTTCATTGGTTGTGAAAATTATCCGACCTGTAATTACACACGTCAAATTCAAAATAGTGATGGTGAAAATGGCGAAGCAGCTGATGAAGGCCCTAAAACATTGGGTATTGATCTAAAATCAGGCATGGAAGTTACACTTCGTTCTGGTCGATTTGGTCCATATATTCAACTGGGCGAGCCTGTCGAAAAAGAAAAACCAAAACGCGCCTCAATTCCAAAAGGGATGTCACCAGATAGCGTAGATTTTGATCGGGCGCTTAAGTTGCTTGCTCTGCCACGTGATGTGGGTATGCATCCAGAAGATGGGAAAGTTATTAAAGCAGCTATTGGGCGTTATGGTCCATATGTTTCTCATAGTGGTGCTTTTGCGAGTTTAAAAGATCCAGAAGATGTATTTAATATTGGCATCAATCATGCCGTAACCCTGCTCGCAGAAGCTGCAGCTAAAAAAGGAAAAGCCGCAGAACCGCTTAAAGATTTAGGTGAGCACCCTGACGGAGACGGCAACATACTTGTTATGAATGGCCGTTATGGCCCTTATGTGAAATATAAGCGTATCAATGCAACAATTCCTAAAGACAAGGATCCAATGGACGTCACAATGGAAGAGGCGGTTGAATTGATAAAGGCGCGTGCGTCCAAGGGGAAAAAGAAACCAGCTAAGAAAAAAGCGTCCGCTAAAAAAAAGGCTAAATAAGGAAAATAATGGCACAAAAAAAAGCCCCCTTTCCTGATGAAGCACAAATTTTGGAGTTCATCCGGGAAAACCCGGGTCGTGCCTCAAAACGTGAAATCACGCGAGCTTTTCAAATTAAAGGCGAAGAAAAGATAAAGCTCAAAAAGTTACTTAGAAAAATGACTTTGGACGGCAAACTTGAAAAACCTCATAAATCCCGATTACAAGTTGCAGGCGAATTACCGCCTGTTTTAGTAGTGGAAATTTTTAGTATAGACCCCCACGGTGATTTAACGGCACGCCCACAAAACTGGGATAATGATGATGAGCCACCAAAGATATTAATATACGCCCACGATAAGCGTAATAAATTAGGATTAGGCGATCATGCTCTGGTGCGCTTAACGCCAAATAAAGACCGCGGGGAAACTGGTTATGTCGCGAAAGTTATTAGAAAACTTGAAAAACGCCAATCAACACAAATTATGGGTATTTTCAGATCAGACGATGAAAATATCGCGTTCGTAAATCCAACCGATAAAAAAGATCGAAATCAATATTTAATCCCCAAAAATGATTGGAATGATGCAAAAGATGGTGAGCTTGTACTCATTCAATTAAAACCTGGACGTCAACGTTCCAGACATATGAAAGCAAAGCCTGCAAAAGTTATTAAATCATTTGGTTCAATTGATGATGCGAGATCCATAAGCCTTATTGCGATTATATCGCAAGGGATTGCAACCGAGTTTTCTGAAGATGTCATTAAAGAGGCTAATAATTCAGAAGCTGCAATTTTAGGCAACAGAACAGATCTTCGCGAAATACCGCTTATTACCGTTGATCCATCGGATGCCCGTGATCATGATGATGCAATTTGGGCAGAAATGGACAGTGATCCTGAAAACCCAGGAGGATGCCATATCATCATTGCGATCGCTGATGTTGCGCATTATGTACAATCTGGCACAGCGTTAGACCGCGAAGCCGTAAAAAGAGGAAATTCCACCTATTTCCCAGATAGGGTAGTTCCCATGCTACCGGAGAGCCTCTCAAACGGGTTATGTTCGCTTCATGAAAACGAAGATCGTTATACAATGGCCGTTCATATATGGTTTGATAATCGTGGTAAAAAACGACGCCATAAATTTGTTAGAGGTTTGATGCGAAGCCATGCAAGTCTTTCATATGAAGAGTTTCAAAATGCATACGAAGGTATAGTTTCAGAGCGTGCTGCTCCACTCTTAGATACTGTTATTAATCCCCTTTATCAAGCATATGATATTTTAAGTAAGGGACGTAATTTTCGAGAACCACTTGAATTAAACGTACCTGAAAAGAAAATTATTCTGAATGATGATGGGCATATATCCGAGATAAAAGAGCGCGTTAGTTTAGAAGCACACCGGCTTGTTGAAGAATTTATGATACAGGCAAATGTGGCCGCCGCCGAGCAATTGGAAAGCAAGCAAGCTGCGTGTATGTACCGCATACACGAACAGCCTAGCTTGGAAAAAATTGAAAACTTAAGAACATTTTTAGAGAGTTTTGATTATCCACTTTCTAAAGGGCAAGTCGTAAAACCAAAGACTTTTAATAATATTTTGAAACAAGTTAAAAATACGGCTCATGAAAATGTCATAAGCACCATAATCTTAAGAACTCAAATGCAAGCACAATATAGCCCAGAGAACCAGGGTCATTTTGGACTTTCCTTGACTCGTTATGCACATTTCACGTCCCCTATTCGGCGCTATGCCGATATTTTAGTACACCGTGCCTTAATCAAAGCTTTAAAATTAGGCAAAGACGGTATCAGTAATTACGATATAGGAAATATGGCGGAAACGGCGGAGCATATCAGTAATATGGAACGTAATTCCATGATCGCAGAACGACAGTCAACTGAGCGATATATTGCAAATTATATGAGCAACAAAATTGATGAAGAATTCGAAGGTAAAATCAATGGCGTTCATAAAGCAGGCCTATTCATTACATTAAATGAAACTAGTGGCGAAGGATTTATCCCGATATCATCGTTATACGGAGACTATTTTCATTATGATAAAGAACACCATTTATTAGAAGGTGAACATAGCCGCATTATATTACAATTAGGAGATTCGGTATCCGTGCGTCTACGAGAAGCGAATCCGGTTTCAGGCGGACTAATATTTGAGTTACTCCATGATAAATTAAGTAACCAAAAACCACGTAAAGCGGCAGGAAAAAAGGGGCGACGCCCAAGAAAGTACAAAAGAAATTAAAATCTATAAAAAACACTGACTTTTACTTGACTTCACCCATAATCTCTGTATTTTCCGCTCAAACAGTTTATGAATTTTTTAAGAAAGGGAGGCTAGCAATGGCCAAACCATCAAGTGTAAAAATTAAGCTAGTAAGTACAGCTGATACAGGGTTTTATTATGTAACTAAGAAAAACCCGCGCAACATTACTGAAAAAATGGTAATGCGTAAATATGATCCAGTTGTCCGTAAGCATGTTGATTTTAAAGAAACTAAAATCAAATAGTTTATACCTATAACATGGAATTTAAGAATGGTCGCTTATTTAAGCGGCCTTTTTTATGTCCGCTAAGGACTAATGTTCACTGATGCGCAAACTCGGTTTTTGCCTGTATCTTTGGCTCTATAAAGCCCTTCATCAGCATCTTTAAGAAGTTTTTCTTTTGAATTACATTCATCACTAATAATTTAAACACCGATGCTAACCGTTATATTAATTGGCGTGGGTGATCCAGATATTTCAAAAGGTTTATCGGAAATTTGTTTTCTTACGCGTTCTGCAATAAACATAGCAAATTCAGAATCTGTTTCTGGCATAACAACAACAAATTCCTCGCCTCCGTATCTCGCGACCAAATCAATACTGCGCATATTATCAGAAATTCTTTTTGAAAACTCTTCTAGTACTTCATCACCAGATGCATGGCCATAAGTGTCATTTACGATTTTAAAGTTATCAATATCAAGCATCAACAGTGATGTTTTTGGACGCTTCTCTGCTTCTTTTGTAAAAATATTATCAAGATGCGTATCTAAAAAATGTCGATTATAAAGGTTTGTAACAGAAACGGTAACGGCAAGTTCCATATTCTTTTGCATTTTGCCGCGTAAATGATCGGCAAATCTTTTATGACGCACCTGTGATTTAACGCGGGCAACCAATTCATTTCCGTCAATTGGGCGTGTGACATAATCTGTTACACCAATTTCCATAGCCTGAATTAACCTTTCATGATCGCCTTCATCGATTAAAACAAGTATGGGAGAATGGCGCGTATTTTCAGAAGACCTTATGGATGAACAAAGCCTTAACCCATCTACGTCTCTTAGACTTAAACTAATTATAAATAAGTCATATTGTGCTAAATTTTCAGTATTCAATTGACCATTTTCAACATTATCCAAATCAATTTGGTCAACCGTATCCTCAAGGTACCCCGTAATTCTTTTTGCTACCCTTTCATAATCTTCAATCAAAAGAGTTTTTACATTCTCAAGTTTCAAATTGGTACTTACACCAAGATCATTTTCTGGATTAAAAGCCTGACCAGTGGACGTACGAATTCTCAATTCATCCATCAAAACTTTTAACCGAACGAGAGACTTAACTCGCGCAAAAAGAGGCATGTCTTGAATTGGCTTCGTGAGAAAATCATCAGCGCCAGCCTCAAGACCCATCACTCGGTCTTTAGGCTGATCTAAAGCTGTTACCATAATAATAGGAATATGGGCGACATTAGGATTTGCTTTTACTTTACGGCAAACCTCAAATCCATCCATTCCTGGCATCATTACATCTAATAGAATTATATCTGGAAGTTCTTTTTCAATAATCTCCAGAGCTTCGAAACCATTCATAGCCGTTAGTACATCAAAGTACTCGCTACGAAGCTTCGCCTCGAGCAACTTCACGTTGTGAAGTACATCATCGACCACTAAGACTCTGGCTGTCATTCTAAGGGGTTATCCTACGAATTTTCTGATAGTTTCTATAAAGTGACTAACAGATATCGGCTTAGCTATATAAGCTTCACAGCCTCCTTCACGAATTTTTTCTTCGTCACCTTTCATCGCAAAAGCCGTCACGGCAATTACTGGAATGGATTTAAGTTCATCATCTTCTTTAATCCATTTTGTTACTTCAAGACCAGATACTTCAGGCAGCTGAATATCCATAAGAATTAAATCTGGCTTCTCATTTCTTGCAAGTTCCAAGGCTTTCATACCTTCCTGCGTTTGAACAGTCTCATATCCGTGAGCATCCAGCAAATCACAAAAGAGCTTCATATTTAAGTCATTATCTTCGACAACTAATATTTTTTTCGGCATTTATGGTCTCTGTATTACTTTATTTTTTGAATTTTTTATTCAATTTCAATACACTTAGTCATAATAATACCCGCAGGTTATGAAGAAGCAGTTAATTTTTCAATTTGAATAGACTTTATATTATATATTTGAGTTATATTATAGCGAGCGTCTCATATAATAAAGAAGAAACATCAATGGATTATGACAGAGCAGAAATAATTGCCATAAACGCACTTTCATTTATAGCATCAGATGAGAAACATTTATCGGGCTACTTAAAATTGACGGGTATGAGACTAGAATCTGTTAAGTCAGACTTGGAAAATAAAAACAAAATCGGCACTATTCTTGGCAGCATTCTTGACTACATGCTGCAAAATGAAAAATGTCTCATCGAATGTGCTGATGCATATGAAATAAAGCCAGAAGACGTGGTAAAAGCAAGGAATTGCTTTCCAAATGCTATGCCCTTTCTATCATGAATTCAGATGGTTTTGAAATTCCTTCATTTTGTCGAGATTGTTCGCTAGACTTTCTGGGCAATGGAAACAATGAGAAATGCCAGAATTGTGGTAGCCCCAGAATAGTATCTCACCTAGAAATAAATGTTTTGAACATCGCCCACATTGATTGCGATGCTTTTTATGCCAGCATCGAAAAACGCGACAACCCTGAATTAAATTCTAAGCCGTTAATTATAGGTGGCGGAAAAAGAGGTGTTGTTTCAACGTGTTGCTATATAGCAAGAACATTCGGCGTTCGGTCCGCGATGCCAATGTTTAAAGCAAACAAGCTTTGCCCACATGCTATTGTTTTGCCGCCCAACATGAAGAAATATTCGGCCGTTAGTAAAGAAATACGCCTGATATTTGATGAGTTAACGCCTTCCGTCGAACCTATTTCTATTGATGAAGCTTTCATCGATTTAAGTGGCACCCAAAAATTGCATGGAATGTACCCAGCACTTACACTTAATAAAGTCGCGCAAAAAATTGAAAATGAAATAGGGATCACTGTTTCAATTGGTCTTAGCTATAATAAATTTCTTGCAAAATTAGCATCCGATTTAAATAAGCCGAATGGCTTTTCTATTATTGGGCAACAAGAAGCAAAGACATTCTTATCAAAACAACCCATCAGCAAGATTTGGGGCGTAGGCAAAGTACTCAATACGAAAATGAAAAGGGCTGGCATCACCCAAATCAGCCAGCTCCAGAAAATAGAATTAAAAAAATTAATTAAAGACTACGGGTCCATGGGCGAAAGACTATATTTTTTCTCTAGGGGTGATGATAGTAGGACGATTAAACGAGAACATAAAGTTAAAAGTATTTCTAACGAAACGACGTTAGAAAAAGATGATGGTAATTATGAATATTTAAAAAAATTACTATGGTCATTATGTGAAAAAGTATCCCGAAGACTTAAAGACCAACATTTAAGCGCCAAAACCATAGGACTTAAATTAAAAACATCAAATTTTCGAACAGTAACCAGATCCGTTTCCATAGATTCCCCAACTCAAATGGCTGAAATTCTTTATCAGTATGGTAGAAGGCTTTTAAAAAAGGAATGTAACGGGCTTGAGTATAGGTTAATCGGAATAAGCACATCAAATTTCTTTGATGAAAAATTCTCTGATATACCTGACATGTTAGACCCTACAAAAGAGACAAAGGTTAAAACAGAAAAAGCAATTGATAAAATTCGTGAAAAATTTGGTAATGATATTATAAATAAAGGAAGAAAATTCACCTGACTCCTAAGTCTGAATGTGTAATAATCTAATAAAAATCGAGTGGAACCATGAAAATTAGATTTGGAAGAATAGTGAATTTTTTAATTACTTTTGGAATAGTTTTTTCAATACCCTCTTTTGTAATGGGGTTTGTTGCAGCAAAATTCTACTACCAAAATGATATTAGTTTAAAATCTATCATAAACTACGAAACGAGCGAAGGGTCGGTATATGAAATAATTTCGAATGCCGATATTACCAGTCAGATATTAGAAAAACCTTGAAAATTTATCGGCCCTTCTCCTAAGCTTGATTTACCTACTGGAAACGTAATCCGTGCTTCCAATAAGGTCGAAATACAAAGGTCAATCGATTCTGCCAGAGCGGGTGATGTAATTGTATTAGCCCCAGGAGAATATAGGTTTACTGACTATTCACTCGATTTTTTGAATAGTGGCACCCCCAACAATCCCATCACATTAAAAGCAATGCAGTTAGGGGACG